>Ga0164243_10007484_pt1 | contig 16306 bp, 15 predicted proteins | sample OricompcompostOP_FD_108781 | JGI IMG/M metagenome (GOLD analysis project Ga0164243, IMG submission 108781) | Organic Plus compost microbial communities from Emeryville, California, USA - Original compost - Organic plus compost (OP) | ecosystem: Engineered > Solid waste > Mixed feedstock >...
CACCGCCCTGCTCACCGCCCCGGTGACATCCGGGGCGACGAGCTTTCCTCCCTCGCTCCGACAGGACTTCTCCTGCGGCAGCCTCGTCGATATCAGCGGCGGCTCGGTGACCGTCACCTGGAACACCGGTGAGACGTCCCAGCTCTCCCTCACCCAGGTCGTCGTCCAGGCCGGCACCACCGCGCGCACCACGCTCCAGATTGGCACCGTGGTCTCCGGCAAGTACGCCGGCTACGGCGCCGTCCGGACCCTCGTCTTCGTGGACGCGGACCTGGAGAACGCCTGCGCCTCCGAGGAAGGGCTCGCCCAGTACACCACCACCCAGACGCTGGTCCTGAACGAGGTGCTCTGAAAAGCACACGGGCCCCGGAGCCAGGGCAGCGCTCCGGGGCCCGCGTCACCTCATGTCCCGCGCTCAGTCACACTCGTGCGTGTGCGTGTGCGCGGTGGCCTTGGGACTCCAGCCCTCGTTGCCGTCCTTCTCGAAGAAGAACTTCGCGCGCTGCTTCTGCCGCGTGCCCACCTCGTTCAGCGTGGCCGCGTCGAACAGCCGCCCGTTCACCATGGTCAGGCGCACCGTGCGGCTGTTCATCAGGTCCTCCAGCGGGTTCCTGTCCAGGACGATGAGGTCCGCCAGCTTGCCCGCCTCCAGCGAGCCCAGCTCCCCCTCCATGCCCAGGTACTTCGCCCCGCCGAGCGTCCCCGCCCGCAGCGCCTGCAGCGGCTTCATCCCACCCTGGCCGAACATCGACAGCTCCCAGTGCGCCGCCAGGCCCTCGCGCTGGCCGTGCGCGCCCAACTGCACGTTCACGCCCGCGTCGTTCAGCTCGCGCGCCACCCGCGCCGCGGAGAAGTGGTTCATCTCGTCGTCCGGCACCATCGTCCGCCGCCGGCTGCGCGAGTCCACCACCCGCCGGGGCACGAAGGACAGCAGCCGCTCGTCCTCCCAGACGTTCGTCTTCTGGTACCAGTAGTTCTCGCCCCAGTTGCCGCCGTAAGCCACGCCCAGCGTCGGCGTGTAGCCGGTGCTGCTCTGGCCCCACAGCTGCTTCACGTCCGCGTAGATGCGCGCCACCGGAATCGCGTGCTCCACGCCCGTGTGCCCATCCACCACCATCGTCAGGTTGTGCTGGAGCAGCGAGCCACCCTCGGGCACCACCAGCATGTCCAGCTCGCGCGCCGCCTGGAGCACCTTCTGCCGCTGGTCGCGCCGGGGCTGGTTGTAGCTCTTCACGCTGAAGGCCCCCATCGCCTTCATCCGCCGCAGGTGCGCGCGCGCGTCCTCCAGCGTATCGATGGGCGCGCGGTAGCCCGCCCCCGACGCGCCATACAGGATGGTGCCCGTGGAGAAGATGCGCGGCGCGAGCAGCGCCCCCGTCCGCCCCAGCTCGCTCGCCGCGAACACCTCCTCCGACGAGTTGGACGGGTCGTGCAGCGTCGTCACGCCGAACGCCAGCGACGCCGCATGCACCCAGCTCTGCTCGGGCATCAGCCCATCCATGCCCATGGCCCCGTGCCAGTGCACGTCGATGAGCCCGGGCATCACCGTCTTGCCCTTCACGTCCACCACCTTCGCGCCGGAGGGCACCTGCACCTGCCCCACCGGCCCCACCGCGACGATGCGGTTGCCCCTCACCACCACCACGCCCTGCTCGATGACCTCGTCGCCCTTCATCGTGATGACGCGGCCACCCACCAGCGCCACCGTGCCCTCGGGCACGTCCGCCTTCACCATGAAGCCCAGGTCCACGCCCTTGCGCGGCGCCTCCGGCAGCTTCGCCGGCGCGCCGTCCACGAAGGCGAACGCGTCCTTCAGCTCGCGCGTGAACAGCTCCGGCCCCAGCGCCCAGTGCAGGCGCGCGCTGTCCCCGGACCAGTGCAGGTACTCGCCCGCGTCGCGGCTCACCTTCGCGACCGGCATCGACTTCGCCTCCGGCCCCACCACCATCGCCTTCGCGCCCCGCGCGAACGGCACGATGTACGCGTTGAAGTTCTCCCGGAACGCCACCCACTTCTCGTCCGGAGACACCCGCGCCTCCACCGCCTCCGCGCTCGTCAGGTGCGTGCGCTCCTGGCCCCCATCCAGGCCAATGCTCTTCAGCGAGCGCACGTCCTCCCTCTCCTTGTGCTCCGCGTGCACGAAGTACACGCGGTCCGAGCCCGCGCCGAAGTGCGGCTGCTCGCCGTCACGCACCAGCCGCCTGGGCGCGCCGCCCGACGCGGGCATGACGAACAGACCCGTCTCCCGGCTCCACTGCCCCGGCATCAGGTAGCCATCCCCCGACGCGCGGTACGCCAGCCACTTCCCATCCGGGCTGAGCGCCGGCTCCACGTAGTAGCCCGGCTTCGTGGTGAGCACCTTGCCCTCGCCACCGGACGCGGACACCAGCCGGATGGTCCCCAGCTTCTCGTCGTCCCACGTCGTGTAGACGATGGAGCGGCCGTCGCGGGAGAACGACGGATAGAACTCCAGGTGGTCCTCCTGCTTCGTCAGCCGCCTGGGCGCGCCGCCCGGCAGCTCCTTCACGTACAGCTTGCCCAGCGCCTGGAACACCACGCGGTCGCCCTTGGGCGACACCTGCACCCAGCGCAGCATCTTCGTGGCGAAGCGCTCCGGCGCCACCGCCTGCGGCGAGCGCACCGCCTCCGCGATCGTCCGCGTCCCCTTCACGTGGAAGGGGATGGGCGTGACCTTCTTCGTCGCCACGTCGATGCGCTGGAGCTTGCCGCCCGCCCAGAAGACGAGCGCCTTGTCGTCACGCGTCCACGCCAGCGTCGGATACACCCCGTGGATGGCCCACGTCTCCTGCATGTCCCGGTCGAGCCCGTCGTACAGCGGGCGCTCCGCGCCGGACTCCACGTCCGTGACGTACAGCACGCTCTTCGTCCGCACGCGGCGGATGAACGCCACCCGCTTGCCGTCCCGAGACGGCGTGGGGCGGATGGAGCCCCCCGGCCCGGTGACGAACGGGTCGATCTCCTTCGTCTCCAGGTCCAGGCGCTGGATGGCGTAGATCTCGCCGTTCGGGTCCTTGTTGTATTCGAACGTCTTCCCCGGCGTGACGTCCTGGCTGAAGTAGACGTAGCGCCCGTCCGGGGAGAACGCCGGCTCGCCCAGGTCCTTCTGGTCGTTGGCGCGCTCGGTGAGCTGCACGCCCTCGCCACCGGAGCGGTGATACATCCACAGCTCGCCCGCGCCCAGCGAGCGCCGCGCGGTGAAGTGCTTGCGCGCGACGATGTACTGGCCGTCCGGGCTCCACGTGGGGCTGTTGAGCAGGCGGAACTTCTCCTGCGTCACCGCCTTCACGTCGCTCCCGTCCCGCTTCATCACCCAGATGTTGTCGCCACCGCCCCGGTCGCTCGTGAAGGCGATGGACCTGCCGTCCGGGCTGAAGCGCGGCTGCATGTCCCACGCGACGCCGGAGGTCAGCGCGCGCGCCTCGCCCCCGCTCAGCGGCATCACGTAGATGTCGCCCAGCAGGTCGAAGACCACCTCGTCGCCGGTGGGGCTCACGTCGACGTTCATCCACGTGCCCTCCGTGACGTCGATGTCCACCTGCCTGGACGGGAAGCCCGGCGCGTCCACGCTCCAGGCGTCCTTCTTGTCCTTCTCGCCCTCCGCGGCGGGCGCCTGGGCGCCCTCCACCTCCACGGCCCGGCCCGCCTCGCGCGCGGCGTCGTCCTTTTTCTGCGGCGCGGGAGGCTGCTGGACGGGGGGCGGGGGTGACGCGGGTTGCGCGGCGTACGGCGCCGTGGGGACGAGCAGCGCGGCGCAGAGGGCGGAGGTCAGTCGTTTCACCGGAGGTCCTCGTGAGGGAAAGAGCGGCGAGACACGCCGTATCAGGGGACGGAGCCTAGCCAACCCGGAGGGGTGGCGTTCGGCGGCGCGTGAACAGGGGATGGGCCGGACCTGTTCCTGAGCGACGGCAGGCGAGCATGGGCCGGGAAACGCGGCGCGCCATCCCGGCCTGATTCTGCTATCCGCCAGGGCATGTCGGACTTCTCTCTCCCCGAAGACAAGGCCACCCGGCTGGAGCGGTGCTCCCTGTTCTACACGGACGTGGTGCCCCACAACCACGCGCTGGGCCTGAAGCTGGTGGACATCGGCCCGGCCGAGGCCACCGTCGAGCTGCCCTACGCGGACTTCCTCGTCGGCAACCCGGAGACGGGCGTCATCGCCGGGGGCCCGGTGACGACGCTCGTCGACGCGGCGTGCGGCACGGCCATCTTCCTGAAGCTCGGCCGCTTCCTGCCCATCGTCACGCTGGACCTGCGCATCGACTATCTGCGCCCCGCGCGCCCCGGCCTCCCGCTCACCGCCGTGGCCGAGTGCTACCGCGCCACGCGGCAGGTGGCCTTCGTGCGCGCCATCGTCCATCAGGGTGACAAGAGCAACCCGGTAGCTTCATCGCAGGGCACCTTCATGCGGACGGAGGAGTGACGACCATGAGCGACACCACGACCCCGTCCCTCGCCGAGCTGGTCCGCCAGGTGCGCAAGACGCGCGAGTACGCGCGCCTCACGGACGCCATCCCCTACACGCGCTTCATGGGCATCGGCGTGGAGAACCTGGCCGGAGAGATGCTCTGCCGCATGACGTACAAGCCCATGCTCATCGGCAACAGCTTCCTGCAGGCGCTGCACGGCGGCACGCTGGGCGCGCTGCTGGAGTCCGCCGCCATCTTCGAGCTGCTGCTCCAGACGGACACCGAGCGCGTGCCCAAGGTCATCTCCCTCACCGTGGACTTCCTGCGCTCGGGCAAGCCGCAGGACACCTTCGCGCGCGCCATCATCACCCGCCAGGGCCGCCGCGTGGCCAACGTGCGCGTCGAGGCCTGGCAGGACGACCGCGCCCGCCCCATCGCCACGGCCCACGCGCTGTTCCTGCTCGCGGAGCCGTAGCCCTTCGCACACCGCGCTCCTCCCTCCCGCTTCGACGGACGGGAGGCGGGGCGCCTCCTCCCCCGCCCGCCCACCCCTGGCGGGGGACGCCGCGCCATCGCCACCTTCCGGCCTGGGATTCATGACCCGGGAGGCACGCCATGAAGCGATGGAGCGGTTGGATGCTGGTGGGTTCGTTGTTGGTGGGCGGCGCGGCGGTGGCACAGCAGCAGAAGCAAGGCTCCACGCCGCCTCCGTCGCAGGGCACGCGGAGCAACGGGACCGATGACAGCCAGGGCATGGTCCGCATGGGCGAGCCCGAGGACATCGACCACGGCGAGGACATCCAGAAGGACCCGAGCGCCTTTCCCGGGACGGGAGGCTCCGGCGCCAGCGCGGACGCGGCGGCGCTGATGCAGAAGGGGATGGTGCCCATCCCCACGGAGGAGAAGGCCTTCCTCGAGGAGCTGCACCACGCCAACCAGATGGAAGTGAAGATGGGCCAGATGGCGCAGAAGAACGGCTCGTCCCAGGGGGTGAAGGAGTTCGGTCAGCGCATGGAGCGCGAGCACGGCCAGGCGGACCAGAAGCTGATGGCCTACGCGAAGTCCAAGCAGCTCACGCTCGGCGAGCCGAAGGCGGACACGCCGCTCGCGAAGGCCATGGAGGAGGCGGAGATGGCGACGGAGAAGAAGCTCCAGGCCCTCCAGGGTCCCGTGTTCGACCGGGCGTACCTCTCCGCCATGGTGGGCGACCATGACATGGACATCGGCAAGGTGATGACGGCGCAGCAGCAGTTCGCCAGCAACAAGGAGCTGAAGGCGATGCTCGACGACCTGCTGCCCGTGCTCCAGCAGCACCGCCAGAGCGCGTACCGGCTGCTCGGCCAGGAGGCGCCGAGGCAGGCCCGTCGCGCGCCGCAGCCCGGCGGGCGCTGAGGCGCCACGCGAGCCTCAGGGCGAGGGGAGGATGGTGAGCCGGTAGACCCTCAGCTCATCGTCCTCCTTCGACCAGGTGAGCAGGCTCGTCTGGCCGGGCGCGAGCGCCGTGACCTGGAGGTTCCCGTCGATGGGGATGACCTCCACCAGCTCCGGGTTCCCCACCGCGATGCGGGACACGCCGGACGTCACCAGCCGGACGCTCTCTCCCCGCGTCAGCGTGAGGTCCTCGCTGTCCGCGAACCTGCCGGAGGCGCCTGCCGGGCCCGCGAGTCGTCCCTCCCACCCGCGTGACGCGCCATACGCCACGCCCAGGAGGACCAGCAGCGCGAGCGCGGCGAACCACACCGGGTTGCGCGACGCGGAGCGGGGCCTCAACGCCGACAGCAGGGCCTCCATCGACGGGTGGCGCGCGTCCGGAGTGCTCGCGAGCCCTCGCGCCAGGGCCCGGCGGACATGCCGGGGAAGGCGTGGGGGCTTCCTCCGCCCACCACCCGGCGCGCCAGCGGCCCCGGGCCGCTCACCATGGAGGGCCTCGTACAGCGCGACGCAGAAGCTGTACTGGTCGCTCCTCGCGTCCACCGTCAAACCCCGCCGCTGCTCGGGGGACATATAGGCCGGCGTCCCCGGCGAGGCGCCCGCGCGGGTGAGCCCGGTCGGCGTCGTGTCCGAGTCCTCGCCCGCGTCCACCACCTCCGCGCCGGACGCGTCGTCCGCCGCGTCCCTCGGCGGCGACTCCCAGCGGGCGATGCCGAAGTCCATCACCCGCGGACGACCCTCCCGTCCCACCAGCACGTTGGAGGGCTTGAAGTCGCGGTGGACGAGCCCCTGGCGGTGCGCGGCGGCCAACCCCGCGCCCGCCTCGAGGAAGAGGGACAGCACGTCGCGCCAGGGACGCTCGCGCTCGCGCAACCAGCCCGCGAGCGTCGTCCCCTCCACCCACTCCATGGCCAGGAAGTCGAGCCCCTCCGACGAGCCCAGGTCGAAGAGCGGCAGCACGTTGGGATGCGCCAGGCGCGCCATCGCCTTCGCCTCGCGCAGCAGCCGCTCGCGGCGCTCCTGCTCCGAGCCCTCGCGCGCCGGACGCAGCAGCTTCAGCGCGACCTGTCGCCCCAGGCGCGTGTCCTCCGCCGCGTACACCACGCCCATGCCCCCCATGCCCGACAGCTCCCGCAGCACGTAGGGCCCCAGGCGCGTGCCGGGGCTCGGCAACGCGAGCGCCGCTCCGGGCTCCTCCAGTTCGGTGGTCTCCCCCGTCTCCAGGCTCGTGGGTGCGTCCGAGGACCGGGGCCTGTCGCGCACCGACACGTCCGCCGCCACCGCGCCCACCAGCGCGCGGCAGTCCGCGCAGCCGTCCAGGTGGGCTTCCAGCACCGAGACCTGCGTCGCGGGCAGCGCGCCGCTGGCGAAGCCCGCGAGCGCGTTCTCATCCGGGCACGGGGCCGAGGGCGGCGGGCTCATTCGAGGGACTCCATCCTCCCAAGCTCCCTCTCCCAGGGGAAGCCCGGGGCCTCTCTCGCGTCCGAGGCCCCGCGGAGGCCTGGCACCTACTTCGTCGGCGTCGCGCCTCCGTCGGTCACCACCACCGTGTAGGTGAGCATCGTCTGCTCGTCGCCGCTCCACGTGACGAGCGTCGTGGAGCCCGCCTCGCGGCCGGTCAGCGACACCTCGGCGTGGCCCAGGGGCTTCACGTCCACCACCTCCACGTCGCCCACCGCGATGCGCTTCAGCGCCCTCATGGAGAGCACGTGCGTCTGCCCGACCTTCAGCTCGATGCGCTCCTCCGCGCTCGCCGCCGTGCCCACCAGCGCCAGCGCCATCACCGCGATGCCCATCAGTCCGTTCCGCATGTCGTGTCTCCAGGAAAAGGGGGCGTTCCGCCTCCAATCCCGTGACACCGGCCACCGGACGGTGTTGCACGCCCCCGCGAGAAATCGCGCGGGCTACCCGGGTTCGCGCAGCATCGCGGGCAGGCTCAGGTCCAGCTGGCTGCGCACCGCGCGCATCAGGCTGTGCAGCTCGTCCGAGGACAGCTGGAGGCGCTCGGCCAGCCGCTCCCGCGCGCCGACGAGGACCCGCTCCCGCGCGTGCGCCACCCAGCGCGACACCGTGGACTTGTGCGTCTGGTACATGGCGCCGATGCGCTCCAGGCTCAGCCCCTCCACCACGTGCAGCCGCAGCACCGTGCGCTCCCGCGAGGAGAGCGCGGCGAGCGCGTCCGACAGCGCGGCCCGGAAGTCCTCGCGGTGCCGCCGGCGCAGGTAGTCCAGCTCCACGTCCAGCCCGCCCCCCGTGAGGCTTCCCACCTCCGCGTCCTCCTCGACGCGCGCCCGCCGCCCCTCCGAGCGCTGGAGGTTGAGCGCCGTGCGCACCGCCGCCGCGCGCAGCCACCCGGCCAGCGGACCCGCGCCCTGGTACTCCGCGATGCGAGGGAGCCGTCCCGCGCCCTCCGGGACGAGCAGCCGCTGGCGCAGCTGCTGCAGCACCTCCGCCGCGTCCACGCCTCCACCCCGCACCCGCGCCACGGCCGGAGCCACCCCGGGCAGGACGTGGCGCTCCAGCGCGGCGTGCGCCGAGGGGAGGCCCAGCGCGCAGGCACAGGCCAGGTAGAGGTCCGCCGCCGGGAGCGAAGCCAGGTCCATGCCCGGCGCCAGTCGCCGCGCGACGTGCGTCAGGAAGGCCTCGTCGGACAGCGCGACGTCCGGCCAGGCCTCGCGCCCCTCGGCCACCCAGGCGTCCAGCACGGGCTCCAGGTCCATCACGTCCGCCAGCGAACGGACGGCCGGCGACAGCGCCTCCACGAACACGCGCACCCGGCTTCCACGGCGGCTCATGACTCCCTCCACGGCCAGGGCCTCCCGGAGTCCTCCCCCCCACCCTGGCACGCGATGCGGCGCGACGCTACGGCGTCACCACCACGGTGTACTCCCTGCGCTCCGACGCCTTCCTTCCCCACGTCAGCAGCTTCGTGGTGCCGGGCGCCTTCCCCGTGACCTCGAGCTGCTCCAGCCCCTTCGTCTCGACGTCCGCCGTCTCCGGGTCCGCGAGCGCCACCCGCGACAGGTTCTTCACGGTGAGCACCCGCTTCTCCCCCACCTTCAGCTCGAGGCGCTCCTCCGCGCCCGCCGCCGTGCCCACCAGCGTCAACGCCATCACCGCCATGCCCAGCAGTCCGTTGCGCATCACGCGTCCTCCAGGGAGTGCAGGGTCCTCGACATCCCACCCGGCACACCTGTTGTTTGATTGATTTTCGCGTCTTGCGCGGATAAAACGGAAGTCTGACTGTGAGATGGGAACGGCGCGCGGCGGAAAGACTTTCATTGTTACAATGCCGCCATCCATTTCTACAGGGTTCCTCGTCAGCCAAGAGTCGAGAAAGGCTGGGGGACGCGCGCGTTCCTCGCCCTGGCGGCGGAGGTGGATGACAGGCGTCACACGGCTGCTGGGACCGTCGGGCGAGGAGGTTGCCCGGCGGCGAACGTCCGTGGCGCGCGGCATGCCGCCTGCTTCCCCGCAGGTCATCCGTTCGGGGGGCAGGACCAATGAACGAGCGCGAGCAGGCGAGGCTGAAGGAGCTGAAGGACGCCGCACAGACGTTGTTCGGTCAGGGCCGGTACGCGCAATGCGCGGAGCTCTACGCGAACATCCTCCGCCTGGTGCCCAAGGACCCGAACCTGCACATGCGGCACGCGGAGAGCTGTCGTCGCGCGGGGAGCACCGTCGCGGCCATCGGCTCCTATCGCGCCGCCGCGCGGCTGCTGCTCGCGCTGGGGCACGGGGCCCGCGCCCGCGCCGCCCTGCGCGCCGCGCTCGCGGTGTCGCCCAGGGACCCGGCGTTGCTGGCGGAGCTGGAGCAGCTGGAGCAGACGGTGGTGCAGCCGTCCACGGCGCTGGAGGACGAGCGCCTCTACAGCCACGCGGCCGGGTTCTTCGCGCTCACCCAGGCGGACGGCGCGCGCGGACGTCACGACACGCCTCCGCCGCCGCCCCCCGCCTTCGTGCTGCGCGCCGCCGAGGAGACGCGGGCCACGGGGCCGCTGCCGGCCGTGCCGACGATTCCCCCCGTCAGCCTGGACATGCTGCGCCAGCGCAACGGCTCGCCCACGCGCGCGCCGCCGCCTCCCGACGCCGCCACGCCGAGCGTCACGCGTCCACCACCCCGCTCCCCGCCCTCGATGAGCTCCATCCCCGTGGTGATGGGCGTGGAGATTCCGTCCACGACGCAGCCCGCGGTGGCGAACCCGTCCCTGCCCGCCTCCGTGAAGCAGCGCGCCGAGCCGCCGCCTCCCCGGACACCGCCGACGCTGCTCCCCGTGCCCGCTCAGCCCGAGGTGAGCCGGGAGCCGCCCATGGCGGCCGCGCCGGCCGACGCGGTCCCCGTGGCCACCATTCCCGCCGACGGAGCGAGGACGCCCGTCCAGGTCGCCATCCCCGTGAGCGCCTGGCCCCAGCGGGCCTCGCTCACGGTGCCGCCCACGACGACGCTCCGGCCCGAGCTGCTGCGGCTGGCGCCCAACGTGGTGGCCATCCGCGTGTCGCCCCAGTCCCGCTGGGTCATCTTCCGCTCGGACAGCCCGCTCGAGGTGCTGCGCTCGGCGACGCTGCCCGGCACCGAGTCCGAGGAGTCCCGGGACGACCGCCCCACCCTGGGCCATGACGTGTGGCCCAACTAGCGGGCCACGATGGAGGCGTGACGCGGGCGCCTGCGGGTCATCCGGCTACTGACCGCACAGCTTCACCACGGCGGCGCTGCGGCGGGAGTTGGGGTGCTTCGCCACGGCGGCGCAGAACTCCGTCCGAGCGGTGGTGCCGTCGGTGCCGAAGAAGCCATCGAGCTTGCGGCCCACCCAGGTGGAGAGGGTGGAGAAGAAGCCGCGGTCCTGGGCCGCCAGCGCGTCCGTGTAGGCGGCCAGCAGGGCCTCGCGCAGCTCGCGGTCGTTCACGAGCTCCTCGCCGAACTGGCCGAGCTTCGCGCGGGTCTCCTCCTCCAGCTTCCTGAGGGCCGTGACCTCCCCGGCGAGCCCCGACTGCTTGCTGGCGACGTCGTTGAGCTGCTGGAGGGTGGCCATGCTGGTGAGGGTCCCCTCGAGCTTGTTGACGCGGCCCTTCAGCTCGTTGAGCTCGATGACGAGCTTGATGACCGCCTCCTTGAGCTGGGCGAGCTGTTCGCTGGAGGACAGGGTGAGCGGCGCGTTCTCGCCGACGAGCCCTTCGGCGGCGGTCTCGGCGCGCGTGACGGCCGGCGCGAAGACCACGAGGAAGATGGCGAGGGTACCGACTCGGCTGGCGTTGTTCACGGCGGGCTCCTTGGGAGCGATGGTGCGGGGGACCGACCGGCATCACGGCGATGACGGCCACGTCCTCTGCATCCACCGGCTCCCGGATTTGTGACGCCGGGGTTCACGGCCCCTTCGTCGAGCCAGGTCGCTCTCCCCGTGAATAGAAAGGGGGGAGCGTCGTCACATCCGCCGCTGTCGCTGGATGGGAAGGCTGAAGTCTCCAACTCCCAGGAGCCCCGAAGATGAACCACGCGGTCCTCGTCGATATCCACAAGAAGGTTCTCTTCGTGACCTGGACCCTGCTCCACAGCCTGTTCAGGAGGTCCCCTCTCGCTCACCCCCTCTCGCCGTGGGTCCGCACGTCACCGAGTCACAGGTGGGACTTGCCCATCGCCAGGTGCCCCCAAGCCGTCGTCCGCGAAGTCCGCGGGTTAGAGGGCGCCCTGGAAGCAGGGGCTTCCAGAGGGACTCGCGTGGAGGACGCCGGGTGGTCCGGCGGTGCAGACCAGGAGAGGGAGACGCCATGCACCAAGAGGTTCAGGCCGTTGCACGGAAGCACCTGCTGACCGAGCTGCTGGACACCACCTTCCAGGAAGTGCGCGACGCCACCACCGCCGAGGCGCTGGAGGTGCGCATGTCCCTCCAGCGCATCGCGAGCTGGGCGTGGTGCCGCCGCATCATCCAGTTCGACGAGAGCAGCAGCCGTCGCGTCACGAACCGCCGGATGACCGCCAGCGCCTTCCACGCGTTGCTGGAGCGCACGCGGCGCAAGGTCCGGCGGGAGCGGGAACGGGCCGGTGGAGAAGCGGACGCGAAGCTGGTGGCGCTCCACGAGCTGATCCACCGCGCGCTGAGGCGCCTGCGGCACGGCACGTCGCCGGAGATGCAGGCGCTGCGTGACGCGCTCGGGCAGCTCACGGAGCGCTATTTCCGGACGTACCGCCTGTGGTCCTCGGGAGGACAGCTCAGGTCGGACGAGCGGTTCCACGCCCGCGCCTTCGGCGCCCTGCTGGAGCGGGAGCGGAGCAAGCTGTACCGCGAGGACCACCGACGGGACGCGAACGCGGGCGACCTCCGCTGCCACGCCTACCTGTTGGGATGGTACGCCCCCAACCCGCCGGCCTCCCTCGAGTCCCACCAGAGACTGCTGGAGGTGCGCGAGCACGTGAGCGGCGAGGTCGGCGAGCCGGGCTGGGTCGCGCTCCAGAAGAAGGCGGAGGGGTACAGGTCCAAGGAGATCGCCAGGATGTTCGGCATCTCCGACACCTCCGTGCGCAAGCGCATCTCCATCGCCCGGATGAAGCTGAAGGCCGCGAACGACGACGTGCAGACCTCGGACGTGGCGGCCTGAGCAGCACCGCGCCCCACCCCGTCATCGGCTCGGCGGATGCGCGGCCCTCGTGGAGCCCGGCCTGTCACGCGCGGGGTCGGAGCGCCGCGGAGTCGATTCCTGGCTCACGCACCCGCGAACCCCTGGGGTACGGCGGCGCGACTCGAAGGCCGCGCGGCGTCGCCCCGTCGCCACGCCAGCTCGCGCCAGCGCGGCCCCGCATGTGCCTACATCGGCACCGACTTCTTCGGGTCGAACCGCTTCTTCTCCGGCTCCTGCCGGGGCGCGGGCGCCGGAGTGGCCTGGGCGGGAGTCGGGTCGGCTTCCGGTGCCTCGACGCGCGACCGGGACGTGTCGTCCTTCTCGTCGGGCATCCGCGCCTTCACCGGCGCCTCGCAGTGCTCACCCTTGCGGTTCGGGTGGCAGTGCCGGATGCCGTAGACGTGGTGACACCCGCAGGCGTCCACGCGCTTCTTCGCGCACACCGACGGATTGAAGACCGGCCCCGCCACCGTGTCCGCTGGCACCGCCTGCAACGCCACCGCCAGGAAAACCCCACCGAGGAAACCCATCGCCCAACCCCCTACCTGGATCTACGGGAATGGATGGACCCGATGCGGGAATGCCGCAAGCCCCGGAGCGACGCGATGGGCGCGCTTCGCACGCGAGCCGACTCTCGCTCGACCGTTCGCGCGGAACCCGACGCCACCTCCACGACATCACGATGGCGCCGGGACGTCCGCGCGGCAACAACGCGGGCCCTCGCGCTCGTCCCCGGGTCCGGGGCGGGCACCACCCACTCGACGCGACGACGGACCGCCACGCGACGTCACTTCCGAGGCGAAGTCCATGAAATCGCTCGCCTTCCCGCCCGCCCCGCCAGCATCCTCGGGATGCGCGACGAGGTCCCGCGCAAAGTGTCAGCCAATACCGAACGCTTCGTCCCTGGCGCGTGTTCACCCCAGACAGGGGGAGAGGCTCATGAGCTGGAAGCAACGTCTGGAAAAGGCCGCCGAGGGCCACTACGTCCTGCCGAAGACCAAGACGATGAAGGTCGACGCGGACCTGTTCCTGTCCGACAAGCTCCTGTGGGGCGAGGGCGCCGAGCAGCCGGGGCTGGAGGACGCCGTCTTCGACCAGGTGGTCAACGCCGCGTCGTTCCCGGGCGTCACCCGCGTCGCCGTCACGCCCGACTGTCACGTGGGCTATGGCGTGCCCATCGGCACCGTGGTGGAGACGGACGGCATCCTGCTGCCCACCGCCGCCGGCTATGACATCGGCTGCGGCATGGTGCAGCTGCAGACGACGCTGACGGCCGAGGACGTGGCCGACCCCGTGAAGCGTCGCCAGTGGATTGAAGAGGTGACCCGCCGCATCGCCGTGGGCGTGGGCGCCAGCCGCGTGCAGAAGCAGCGCCGGGTGTCCGACAAGGCGTTCGCGGACGTGGTGCGCCACGGGGCCAAGGCCCTGGGCCGGGGCTCCGCCGTCACCGAGCGCGACTTCGTCCCCGTCGAGGACGACCGGGTGGACATCCCCGACAAGGCCTACGAGAAGCGCGGCCAGCTGGGCAGCCTGGGCGGCGGCAACCACTTCACGGAGATGCAGGTGGACGAGGAGGGCCGCGTGTGGGTGATGCTGCACACCGGCAGCCGCGGCTTCGGGTGGAACATCGCCAAGCACTTCTTCGTCGCGGGCGCCGCCCAGCTGGGCCTCAAGAGCCGCAGCGAGGACTTCGTCTGGCTCGACGCCGACAGCCCCATGGGGCGGGAGTACTGGAACCTGCACAACATGGCCGCCAACTTCGCGGTGGCCAACCGGCTCATCATCGGCGAGGCCGTGTGCGCCGCGCTCGAGGAGGTGTTCGGCGGCACGGCGAGCATCTACTACGAGATTTCGCACAACCTCATCCAGAAGGAGGCCGGCAAGTTCGTCGCCCGCAAGGGCGCCACGCGCGCGTTCCCCGCGGGACACCCCGCGCTGAAGCGCACGCCGTGGGAGGGCTCCGGTCACCCCATCCTCATCCCCGGGTCCATGGAGACCGGCAGCGCCATCCTCTTCGCGGAGGAGGGCGCGGCGAAGTCCATCTACTCGGTGAACCACGGCTCCGGCCGCCGCCTGTCGCGCGGCGAGGCCCGGCGCGTGCTCGAACAGGGCGCGGCGGACAAGCGCATGGCCGAGGCGGGCATCCTGCTCAACACCCGCCACACGCCGCTGGACGAGTCGGGGCCCTGCTACAAGAACCTGGACGACGTGCTGGAGACGGTGGAGATGGCGAAGCTCGCCCGGGTGGACCGCCGGCTCAAGCCGGTGGCCTGCATCAAGGGAGCGGACTGACGGCGGGGGGCTCGCCGCCGTGGACTTCCCCGGGAGCCTGATAGAGTGGGCGCCCTCTGGAGTCCCCAAGAATGACTTCGTCGTCCCCGTCCGCCCGCGCGTCCACCCCGGGCTCCCGTGAGGCCGAGCTCGCTCGCGCCGAGAGCGAGCTCGCCGCCCAGGAGGCCCGCGTCGCGGAGCAGGTCCGCGCCACCCTCGCCAACGCCGACGCGCTCGCCAGCCGCCTGGAGGGCGCGCGCGCCGCGCTGGCCCGCGCCCACCGGGAGCCGGACGCCAACCCCGACCTGGGCGAGCAGGCCGCCAGGCTCCAGGCCGCCACCCTCCCCACGCTCGACGTGGAGGCCAGCCGTGCCCAGGCGCTGGCGGCGCGGGAGAAGGCGCTGGAGGCGCGGCGGCGCGCCGACCTGGAGGTGCAGGCGGCGCTGCGCACCCACCAGGAGCAGGTCGCGCGGCTGGGCCGCGCGGTGGCGGAGGCGGAGGCCGCGCTCAAGCGCCAGGGCGAGGCCAGCGCGGCCCGCGCCCGCGCGAGGGAGGACGCGGCGCGCGCGCGACAGGCGGAGCTGGCCCGCGCGGCGGCCGCGGCGAGGGCCCAGGGCCAGACGCTGCCCGCCTCGCCCGTGGCCCGGCCCTCCGTGGCGCCGGACGGCTCCGAGGCCCGGCGCAACGGGCGCGTGCGGATGCACACGTCCATCGACATGCGCAGCGACTCCAACTTCTTCACCGGCTTCTCGATGGACATCAGCGAGGGCGGCGTCTTCATCGCCACGGTGGACGCGCCGCCGCGCGGCACGCAGGTGGAGCTGGACTTCACCCTGCCCGGCGGCCGGCCCATGAAGGTGGTGGGCGTGGTGCGCTGGGTGCGCGAGGCCAACCCCAAGACTCCGGAGCTGATGCCGGGCGTGGGCGTGCAGTTCACCGGCCTGCCGCACGAGGTCGCCTCCGCCATCGGCTCGTTCGTCACCACGCGCGACCCGCTGTTCTATCCGGACTGAGCCGGGCGGGAGGGCGGGCGCCTCGCGGCCCGCGTGTCGCGACGAGCGTCGGATACCCGACCCAACGCGCGCGCCCGCGGTGGATGGGAGGCGGTGGGTGGCACGTCGCGACAGACAGCGGCGCGCGCGTCGTGCATCGTGTCCGTGGACACCGTGCCCCGACAGGAGAACGCCACGGCATGAGCGCGCCCACCCGCAGCCCCAACGTCACCGTCGCCCGCCCGCCCCGCTGGGACCCGGGGCGACGCCCGGAGAACGAAGCGGAGGACCTGGCCGGAGACGGCGCCGCCCGGACGCCGCCCCCGGTGGACAAGGTCAACCTCGCCCAGAAGCTGGCGCTGTTCTCGGAGCACTGGTCGCCCCGGGTCGTGGGTGAGCTGAATGGACAGCACGTGCGGCTCGCCAAGCTGCTGGGGCCCTTCACGTGGCACCACCACGAGGCGGAGGACGAGCTGTTCCTCGTGCTCCACGGCCGGCTGCGCATGGAGCTGCGCGACCGCGTGGTGGACGTGGAGCCCGGCGAGTTCATCATCATCCCCCGGGGCGTGGAGC
>Ga0164243_10007485_pt1 | contig 16303 bp, 15 predicted proteins | sample OricompcompostOP_FD_108781 | JGI IMG/M metagenome (GOLD analysis project Ga0164243, IMG submission 108781) | Organic Plus compost microbial communities from Emeryville, California, USA - Original compost - Organic plus compost (OP) | ecosystem: Engineered > Solid waste > Mixed feedstock >...
CGCGCGAGACGCGAGCACCTCACCGAGGACCTCGATGACACGCGGATCGACGGAGCTCGTCGTCGCGCGTGACCGGCGCTTGTCGAGCAGACCTGCGATGCCCTCCTCGCGGTAGAGCGCGAGCTTGCGGAAGATCGTGCTCCGGCCCACGGTGCGGCCGAGCGCCTGCTGGAGCGTGGCCTGCTCGCGAGAGACTCGCACCTCGACAGGGTCGGCGTCGTCGGCGTCGACGAGTCGTTCAAGCGAGACTTGCCACACGGCGACCTCGCGGGGGAGTGCTTCCTCGGTCGACGCACCCGTGGGAACCATCGGGCCGCAGGGCGTCGCGGGGCTCGCCGTGCGGTTGAGCTCCTCGAGCGAGACGCGCAGCTCTGCGCCGTCGGCGTCGCGCAGGAGAACCTCGAGCGCCGAGACCGCGATGACGGTGTATGTCGTACTCGACCAGGAGATCTGGGTGCCTGCCGTGGCGATCATGCGGCCTCCGGGAGCGTCACGTGCGTGCGCAGAGACAGTGGCGTGTCGAGATCAGCGAGCAGATCGCCGTGCCAGATCAGCGCGTAGCAGGTGGCGAGGGGGTTCTCGAGGTGATTGAGCGCCCTGGCCACCTCGTCGAGAAGGTGTTCACCGGGCGGCAGTGCCAGGACGGCTCGCGGGTCGTGCCACACCGGGTCGCGGTAGCGCATGAGGAACCGCAGGTTGGCATCGTGCACCGGAGAAGCAGGGGAGTACACGCTGTAGCGCAGACCGAGCGCCGTGCACATCCGAGCGGTACGGTCGAACTGCTCGCGTGCGCGACCGTCGATGCGCTCGTGCGGGCGCACGTCGATCACCAGACCCGTACCGTCCGCCAGGCGTACGAAGAAGTCCGGGGCGTGCCGTGCACCCAGACGGGGCCACGAGAGCCACATCGGCTGGCTCGCGACGCCTGACAAGGTGGGCGCGCGGTCGAGCTCGATGAGACAGGTGCGCTCGGCGAGCGACTCGAACGGGACGTGGAGTCCGAGCCGCTGCATCCACTGGTGGCCGGAGTAGTGCCGCTTGTGCGGCCAGCTCGGGAAGGACCTCACTGGCGTGCAGCGCTCGAAGGGGACGGCGAAGACGTCCGACGCATCGCGCTCGAGCCGCACACCGTCGAGCTCGAACTCCACACGGCAGGCCTCTTCGACGTCGGTTGCTGCGGCGTCCCAGGGGGAGAAGAGTTCCATGACGCGTCCTTCGTGTGAGGCGGCACACGAAGCGTATCACTAGTACTAAGTCTGGTGCGTCGGAACTTGCTGAGCGTTCGCCGGGTTCACTGCTCTCATCTTTCTGACATCACTGTCATCTTCGATGGGACAGGTCTCAAGTGCGTGAGATTGTCCAAGGTTCGATGACACGGGACATCCCATCTGTCCACCACGGCAGCGGAGTCGGTCGCGACTTTCCGTGAGCTGACATAATGTGCATTATCGGCGAGACTGCGAGCAAGGACACCGTGCTACGGACGGACTGTGACCCCGGGTCCTTTGAGGCAGGATTCGGGGACGATTCCGGCAAGTCGACGGAATCCACAGCCGATACGGCACGGAGTTCTCCTGGTCGACACGCGGTGTTAACGTGGATCCACCCTGAGACCCGTGCCCGACGGAGATGCTCACGGCAAGAAGGAGAACGAGAACGTGCCCCTCAGGACGCCGCGTCGGTGGCTCGTCGCAGCCGTGGCTGCGACGACTCTGGCCGCCACCATCGTCGGGTGCAGCACTCCCGCGACGACCGCCGAGGCCTCGACCGAGAAGATCGACCCGCCCCGGCTCACCTCTGGCGAGTTCCAGCTCACGGACACGACCAACGCCTTCGCCGGAGCGAAGCCCCTAGACTACACGCCTTTCCAGGATGCTATAGCAAAGTTTCCCGAAAGTCGATATGTCCAGATCCGGGACGCCGTCAAGGGCAAGAGCATCAACGAGATCCGTGACGCACGCACCCGGATGGGCATCAGCGTTCGGGAGCTTGTGCTCGCCACCCTGAAGATGGTGCAGGCCGACGCGTACTATCGTCCCGTCCTCCAGCTCGATCCGACGGCTCTCGACCAGGCCGACGCGCTCGACGCCGTGCCGAAGAGCGGGCCGCTGGCCGGCACGGTCATCCTCGTCAAAGGCAACACCGCTGTGAACGGGCTGCGGAACGACGCCGGAAGCGGTGCCCTCGCAGACCAGATCGCCGCAGCGGACTCCCCCGCCGTCGCGAGGCTGCGGGAGGCCGGGGCTGTGATCCTCGGACGCGCGAACCTCAGCGAGCTCTCCTACAACCTCGGGTCCGAGGTGCCCAACGGGTTCAGCGCGATGGGAGGACAGACCCTCTCCCCCGCCGGCCCTCTCACCGTCGATCCCGAAGGGTCGTCGACCGGGAGCGCCGTGGCGGTCCAGCTCGGGATCGTTCCGCTGGCTCTGGGCAGCGAGACGATCGGGTCGATCATCTCGCCCGCCGCCAGGGCGCGGGTCGTGGGATACCGCAGCGGCTCATACCACTGGCCCACGCGAGGCGTCGTGCCGATCGACAGCCAGCTGGACGCCCTCGGAACCCTCAGCCGCACCGTGGCCGATGCCCGGTACGCGGAAGAGGCGGTCACCGGACGAACGGGCACGGCGTTGTCGAGAGCCGTCGTGGTCGCCGAGAGCCAGGAACAGGCAGCGGTCTTCAGAAAGAGGCTCGAGGACGCCGGCATCGACGTCGTCGAGGCTGACGCGGGGCTTCACGCGGCGATCGCCGAGGCCGACGCGACACTGAGCGACCCTTCGCTGCTCGAGTGCGGGTTCGCGAGGGACATGAACGCCTACCTCGAAGCGGCTCACGGAAGGGTCGCGGATCTGCGTGCACTCTCCGCCTGGTACGAGGCGGTCCCGTCCCTCGCACCCTACGGCTTCGACATCGTGGCGAAGGCGGCGATGTCGACCATTCCCGCGGAGCGATGCCAGAGGACACACGCCACCGCGGCGGCCGCGACCGCCGCGGTGGGACGGGAGCTCGAGCGCCTGGGCGCTCAGCTCATCGCCGGCGACAACGTGTCCACTCTCTTCGTCGTGCAGAACGGAGGCCCGCGGTTCCTGCTCCCCGGTCCGGAGCAGCTCGTCATCAACGCCACGTCATCGGACGACAGCGCGGACCTGGTCGCGACAGCGGCGAGGATCGCCGGAGAGGAGGAGTGAGGACGCGGCCCGCTCCCCCTCTGACCGGCTCGTGGCCTAGCTTCGAGAGGCGCCGACGTACGCGGCGAGGTGCTCCCCCGTCAGAGTGGACCGCTGGGCGACGAGTTCCGCCGGCGTGCCTTCGAACACGATCCGCCCTCCGTCGTGACCGGCCCCCGGCCCGAGGTCGATGATCCAGTCGGCGTGTGCCATGACGGCCTGGTGGTGCTCGATCGCGATCACCGTCTTGCCAGAGTCGACCAGGCGGTCCATGAGAGCCAGGAGGTTCTCCACGTCGGCGAGATGCAACCCCGTCGTGGGCTCGTCGAGGATGTAGACCTCGGCGCCGTCCGCCATCTGGGTGGCGAGCTTGATCCTCTGGCGTTCCCCGCCCGAGAGCGTCGAGAGCGGCTGCCCGAGCGTCAGGTATCCGAGACCGACGTCGACGAGGCGCGCAAGGATCGCAGCCGCCGGCGCGAGCTTCGCCTCGCCCTCGCTGAAGAAGTCCCTGGCCTCGGCCACCGGCATGTCCAGCACCTGGGTGATGTCCTTCCCGCCGAGGGTGTACTCGAGGACCGCGGCCTGGAACCGCTTTCCTCCGCAGTCCTCGCACGGCGACTCCACGGTGTCCATGAAACCGAGCTCGGTGACGATCACGCCCGCCCCCTTGCAGGTCGGGCAGGCGCCCTCCGAGTTGGCGCTGAACAACGCCGGTTTGACGCCGTTGGCCTTTGCGAACGCCTTTCGGATCGGCTCCAGGAGCCCTGTGTAGGTCGCCGGGTTGCTCCGGCGCGATCCGCGGATCGCGCCCTGGTCGATGGAGACCACTCCGTCGCGACCCGCGACCGAGCCGTGGATCAGCGAGCTCTTGCCGGAGCCGGCGACTCCGGTGACCACCGTCAGCACTCCGAGCGGCACGTCGACGTCCACGTTCTGCAGGTTGTTGTCGTCTGCTCCACGCACGGGGATCACGCCGTTCGCGCGCCGGACCTCGGTCTTCAGCGACGCGCGATCGTCGAGATGACGTCCGGTCAGGGTACCGCTCGCCCGCAGGCCGTCCACGGTGCCCTCGAAGCAGATGGTCCCCCCGGCGCTGCCCGCTCCCGGTCCGAGGTCGACGACCCGGTCCGCGATCTCGATCGTCTCCGGCTTGTGCTCGACGACGAGGACCGTGTTCCCCTTGTCTCGCAGCTGGAGGAGGAGCTGGTTCATTCGCTGGATGTCATGCGGATGGAGCCCGATGGTCGGCTCGTCGAAGACGTAGGTGACGTCGGTGAGAGAGGACCCGAGGTGTCGCAGCATCTTGATCCGCTGCGCCTCTCCCCCGGAAAGTGTCCCTGACGGCCGGTCGAGGCTCAGATAGCCGAGCCCGAGGGTGACGAACGCGTCCAGGTTCGCTCCGAGGGCGGAGAGCAGCGGCCCGGCCTCGGGCTTGTCGAGCCCGCGGACCCAGGCGGCGAGATCGGTCACCTGCATCCGGCAGGCGTCGGCGATGCTCACCCCGTCGATCTTCGACGACCGCGCGCCCTCGGTCAGCCGCGTGCCGTCGCATTCAGGGCACGTGGCGAAGGTCGCGACCCGCTCGACGAAGGCGCGGATGTGCGGCTGCAGCGCCTCGATGTCCTTCGACAGCATCGACTTGGTGATCTTGGGGATCAGCCCCTCGTACGTGATGTTGATCCCGTTCACCTTGATCTTGGTGACCTCGCCGTAGAGGAAGAGCTGGCGCTGCTTCTCCGTGAACGTCGAGATCGGCTTGTCCGCCGGATAGAACCCCGACTCCGCGAACTGGCGGACCATCCACCCGTCGGCGGTGTACCCGGGGACCATGATCGCTCCGTCGTTCAGCGACCTGCTCTCGTCGACGATCTGGGCGAGGTCGAGATCGGACACCGCTCCGCGGCCCTCGCACCGCGGGCACATCCCGCCGAGGTAGATCGCGTCCTTGACGATCTTCTTCTCTCCGCCGGGCCCGGTCATTACACCGCTGGCCTTCTGGGTGGGAATGTTGAAGGAGAACGCGGTCGGGCCTCCGATGTGGGGTTCCCCGAGCCGGCTGAAGAGGATGCGGAGCATCGCGTTGGCGTCCGTCACGGTGCCCACCGTCGATCGCGGGTTCGCCCCCAGACGCTCCTGGTCGACGATGATCGCGGTCGTGAGTCCCTCGAGCACGTCGACGTCGGGGCGGGGAACGGACGGCATGAACCCCTGGATGAACGCGCTGTAGGTCTCGTCGATCAGCCGGCGCGATTCCGCGGCGATCGTGTCGAACACGAGAGAGCTCTTCCCCGAGCCGGAGACGCCGGTGAACACCGTCAGTCGCCTTTTGGGCAGCTCGACGCTCACGTTCCGGAGGTTGTTCTCCCGCGCGCCCTGGACCCGGATCGTGTCGTGGGCGTCGGCGATGTGCTCCTTGGCCATCCTCTTCCTCTCTCAGACGGACTGCTGCAGACGGACCATGTTGCCCGCAGGATCGCGGAACGCGCAATCGCGGATGCCGTAGGGCTGGTCGATCGGCTCCTGCACCACGTCCGCTCCCCTGCTCTCGATCTCGGCGAAGGCGCTGTCGACGTCGGGAGTGGCAAGGACGATGCCGCCGTAGCTGCCTTTGGCCATGAGATCGAGGATGGTCTTGCGCTCCTCCTCGCTGATCCCCGGGTCGACCGCGGGCGGGGTGAGCACGATCGCGGTGTCGGGCTGCCCCTTCGGTCCGACGGTGATCCACCGCATGTCCTGGTAGCCGACGTCCTTGCGCACCTCGAACCCGAGGACGTCGCGGTAGAAGGCGAGCGAGGCCTCCGCGTCGAGGTGGGCGAGGAAGCTGGCGTTGATCGTGATGTCCATGCGATCGACGCTACCGATCGCGTTCCGGCGCGGCTTCTCGATTCCTGATCGGTCTCGTCGCCTGCTTCTCCAACCAGGACGGGATCCCCGGGCCCAGCCCTGGATCGCGCCGATAGGCGCTCGGCGACATGCCGACGAGCTCGGAGAAGCGCGTGCTGAAGGTGCCGAGAGACTGGAAGCCGACCGCGAAGCAGGCCTCGGTCACGGTGACGTCGCCGCGACGGAGCAGAGCCATCGCCCGCTCGATGCGTCGCGTCATGAGATAGGAGTACGGCGGCTCCCCATAGACGAGCTTGAACTGACGGCTCAGATGACCGGCCGACATATGCGCACCCCGTGCGAGGGCCTCGACGTCCAACGGCTTGGCGTACTCCCGGTCGATGCGATCCCGCACCCGGCGCAGAGCCGTCAGATCGCGAAGCCGATCGGCGTCATCCGGCGTCATCCGACGATCCTCCCACAGCCGCCCCTCCCCCGAGACCGCGGCAGAGGCTACGCTGTAGCGCAACACTCACAGTGTTCTCCCAGAAAAGAGGGTCGCTCATGTCTGAACCGTTCGCGGAGGCGAAGAGCCTCGTCAAGTCCGTCCGCGCCTTCCTGCTGATCTCGGGTGTCGTCGCGCTGGTCGCCGGCATCGTCCTCCTCATCTGGCCGGCGAAGACCGCTGTCGTCGTGACGGGGATCTTCGCCGTCTACCTCGTCGTCGGCGGGATCGTGTACCTCGCGCTCGGGATCTTCTCGGGGTCGGGAGGCGGCTGGGTCCGAGCGGGGCATATCCTCCTCGGCCTGCTATACATCGTCGCCGGCGTCATCGCGTTCACCAACCTCAACGCGGCGACCGTGACTCTGGCCTTCGTCGTGGCGATCTTCATCGGGGTCAGCTGGATCTTCGAAGGCTTCGTCGCCCTGACCCTGCTCGGCAGCGACGGCACGAAGGCGTGGACCGTGCTCTACGCTCTGCTCAGCATCGTCGCCGGGATCGTGGTCCTCTTCTCGCCGATGTACGCCGCCGCGGTCCTCTGGATCATCCTCGGGATCTCCGCCGTCGCCCTCGGGGTCGTCCAGATCGCCCGAGGCATCGCCCTCGGCCGGGCAGCGGGCGCGGTCAAGGAGCGGGTCGGCTGATCACTCCAGCCCGAAGCTGCTCACATCGCCGATGAGACGCGTGTGGTCGGCCGGGACCGGCTCGATCGCGGCCGCCGCGACCTCGGCGGCGAACTCCGCCACGTTGTAGAGCCTCCCGGCCGACTCGCGTCGCTGCGAGATCGCGCCGGGGTTGGCGCGCTCGAGCAGGGTCGCCGTGATCGTTCCCTCGATCATGTCGCCGGAGACGACGACGAACTCGATCCCCCTCTCCTCGATCGCCGGGATCATCTCTCGCAGGGCGTCCTCCCCCGCACGCTTCGACAGCGCGACCGGCTCGTACTCAGGCATCGTCGGCGTCGTGCGGATGAAATGCGCCTGATGGCTGGTGACGAAGACCACGCGCCCGCCCTCGCGGATGAGCGGCAACGCCGTCTCCAGGACGTTGACCTGTGCGTCGCGGTTGAGGCGGAGCGCATAGTCCTCCCCCATGCCCGACTCCATGCCGCCGGACGCGTTGAGGACGAGGACATCGAGGCCGCCGAACTCCGCCTCGACCGAGGAGAGCATCTCTGCGACGGAGGCCGGGTCGGTGAGGTCTGCGCCGACGACCAGCGCGCGGCGACCGAGCTCGCGCACCTCGGCCGCGAGCTTCTCCGCCCGCGGCGCCTTGTTCCGGTAGTTGATCACGACGTCCGCGCCGGCGAGGGCGAAGTAGCGGATGGTGTCGGCGCCGATCCCACGAGAGGAACCGGTGACGAGGGCGACCTTGCCGGTCAGGGATTCGGCGGGCAGCAGGGGCTCGACCACGATGGCTCCTCTGGGACGAAGACGACGGCGCGGCAGCGCCGGGAACAGAGGCCCCCAGCCTACCAACGGGGTCGTGACGGATGGTCCGCGCCCGCTCGTCCGTGGCCCTCCCCAGCCGTGCTCGCATGCGGGAAAGCCCATGGTAGGTTGGCAAAAACGAGGGGCAAGGGAGCATGGACGGGATTCTGCAGCTGGTGGAGAACTGGGCGTGGATCGGCTGGCTCGTGCTGATCGCCGTGTTCCTGGTCGTCGAGATGCTCACGCTCGATTTCACCTTCCTCATGCTCGCCCTCGGCAGCGCCGTCGGCCTCCTCTCCGACGTCACGGGTCTGCCGTTCTGGGCGCAAGTGATCATCGCGGCCATCGCCGCGGCCGCGTTCATCCTGCTCCTGCGGCCCCCGCTGCTTCGCCGGCTCCATCGCGGTGAGGACACCACGAAGTCGAACGTCGAGGCGCTGATCGGCCTTCATGGCGTCGTGCTGCTCGAGGTGAGCACGCTCACCGGCCAGGTGAAGCTCAGCAACGGCGACACCTGGACCGCCCGGCTTGCCTCCGACGTCCCCGCCGCCGGCCCTCTCGCTCCCGGGGCTCCTGTCACGGTGAGCCGGATCGAGGGGGCCACCGCTTACGTCCGTTCCGCACACGACTAGGAATCAGGAGCAGCCGCCCATGGACGACACGTCTTTCATCCCGGCCGCGATCGGCTGGATCCTCGCGATCGCCGTCATCGTCTTCGTCCTCGTGACGATCGCCCGGTCCGTACGGATCATCCCCCAAGCGACCGCCGGTGTCGTGGAGCGGCTCGGCCGCTACCACAAGACCCTCACCCCGGGCCTGAACCTGCTGGTGCCGTTCATCGACCGTCTCCGGCCGCTCATCGACATGCGCGAGCAGGTCGTCTCCTTCCCGCCGCAGCCGGTCATCACCGAGGACAACCTCGTCGTCTCGATCGACACGGTCGTCTACTTCCAGGTCACCGACGCCCGCGCCGCGACCTACGAGATCGCGAACTACCTCGGCGCCGTCGAGCAGCTCACGACCACCACTCTGCGCAACGTGGTCGGCGGCCTCAACCTCGAAGAGGCGCTCACCAGCCGCGACGAGATCAACGGCCAGCTTCGCGTGGTGCTCGACGAGGCCACCGGCAAGTGGGGCATCCGCGTCTCGCGCGTCGAGCTGAAGGCCATCGACCCGCCCGTCTCCATCCAGGACTCGATGGAGAAGCAGATGCGCGCCGAGCGTGACCGGCGTGCAGCGATCCTGACCGCCGAAGGCTCCAAGCAGTCGCAGATCCTCGAGGCGGAGGGACGCCGTCAGGCCGAGATCCTGCGCGCCGAGGGCGACAAGCAGGCCGCCGTGCTGCGTGCGCAGGGCGAGGCCGAGGCCATCCAGAACGTCTTCAACGCGATCCACCAGGGGCAACCGGACGACAAGCTGCTCGCCTACCAGTACCTGCAGATGCTTCCGAAGATCAGTGAGAGCCAGTCGAGCAAGCTCTGGATCATCCCGAGCGAGTTCACCGAGGCGCTGAAGAACTTCGGCGGCGCCTTCAGCCCTCGCGGCGGGCAGACGCCCCCGCCCGCCGGAAACGCGTGACGCACGGCTATCTCACCGGCGCCCTGACGCCACGGATCCTCGCCCATCGTGGCCTCACCGCCTCGGCACAGGGCGAGGATCCCTCCGTGTTCGAGAACTCGGCTCTGGCGTTCGCCGCCGCTCACGCGGCCGGCGTCGAGTACGTCGAGACCGACTGCCGTCGGACCGCGGACGGGGACGTCGTGTTGTTCCACGACGAGACGCTCCTGCGGCTCTTTGCCGACCCCCGGCCGCTGCGCGAGGTCCGGACCGCCGAGCTCGTCGCGCTCTTCGCCGAACACGGCGGCCTCCTCACCCTGGAGGAAGCCTTGGAGACGTTTCCCACCTTGCGCTTCAACGTGGACGTGAAGGAGCCCGAGTCCGCCGAGGAGGCCGGAAGGGTCGTCGGTGCGCACGCCCATCGGGTGCTTCTGACGAGCTTCTCGGACCGGACCCGTCGCAGGGCCGTGCAGAGCGCCGTCCGTTCCGCCGGCCTCTCCCCCGCGGTCTCACCCGGGCGGCGCACGATCGCGCTCCTCCGTGTCGCGGCTGCGATCCGCTCGACCGCGCTCGCTCGTCACGCGCTCCGCGGGGTGGACGCGGTGCAGGTCCCCGAACGCTTCGGAGCCGTGCGCGTCCTCACTCCCGGCCTCCTGCGTCTCGCGCACGACCTCGACGTCGAGGTCCACGTCTGGACCGTGAACGATCCCGACCGCATGCTGGCGCTCATCGCCGCCGGGGTCGACGGCATCGTCACCGACCGAGCCGACCTCGCGATCGCCGCTCTCCGTGCGGGGTGAGGCCCACCGGACGGAGGTGTCAGCCCTGTCATGCGTTGCTCGGATGAAGCGCACAGTTTGACGCGCTATACCTGAGGGCGACGAGAGGACCACACAATGGCAGATCGCAGCCTTCGCGGCATACGACTCGGCGCTCAGAGCCTACAGAGCGAAGAAGGCGTCGTCTTCATGGAGCGTCAGCAGACCTCGTACGTGTGCGACGCATGCGGGCACGTGACCACGCTCATGTTCGCTGCCGACGCCGAAGCGCCGGCTACCTGGGAGTGCCGTTCCTGCGGCGCGGACGCCCGTCTCCAGGTCGACGGCAAACCCGTCGAGATCGAGGACGGCGACGACAAGACCGCGCGCACCCACTGGGACATGCTGCTCGAGCGCCGTTCACGCGCCGAGCTCGAGGAGCTCCTCGAGGAGCGCCTCGCCTACATCCGGGCCCGCCGCGGTGCCGGAGACGACCCGACCCGCGAGAAGATCGGCGCCTGACCGCCTTTCCGGGCGCGGCGCACGCGGGCGAGGACTCCCGCCGCCGCCGTCCCGATGAGGCCGCCCCAGAGCAGGATCTGCTCCAGGACAGGGCCGATGACCACACCCGCCGCCGCCCCGGCGCGGAGTTCGACGTCCTCGAGCATCGCGCCGGGGCGATCCGCGTCCACGGACACCAGCGTGGAGCCGTCCGGACGGATGATCTGGCTTGTCCCCACGGTCGAGACGTTCACGACCGATCGGCCGGTCTCCACAGCCCTCATCCGAGCGATGCCGAGCTGCTGCAGATTCTCGACAGTTCCCCGAAAATCGGCGTTGTTGGTCTGGAACACCAGCACGTCTGCACCGGCGCCGATCCCCTCGCGGATCACCTCGTCGTAGATCACGTCGAAGCAGATGGCGAGGCCGACGATCCGATCTCCCACCTTCACGATCGGCGGGTCGTCGCCCGGGGTGTACTCCCTCTGGATCAGGCCGATGAGGTCGGGGACGATCGCGTTGAAGAACGGCCGGTCCGGCACATACTCGCCGAAGGGCACGGGATGGCGCTTCGCGTGCGTCTGCACGTCATCCCGTGCGATCCCCTGCGACGCGTTGACCGGCCAGAGGAACGAGGTGTTGTAGAACTTCTCGTCACGTCCTGTCGCCGCGTTCGCGAGGACGGGGGCGCCGAGCCGATCCGCCAGCCGCGAGAGCGTACGCGCGGCCGTGCCGTTCTGGAACGGGTCGGCGTCGACGCCGCCCTCCGGCCAGACGAGCAGGTCCAGCCGCTGCTCCATGAGCGGCACCGTCGCCGCGGTCTGAGCCCCGAGGACGGCTAGGGGCTCGCGCGCGTCGAAGTACCCGGCCGGTCCGTTGCCCTGCACGGCCCCGATGCGTAGGGTCCCGATGCTCGCCGTGGGGAACGACGGGGCGAACGCGAGAACCGCCGTGAGCACGACAGGCGCGATCGCCGAGCCCCAGTGCGGCCTTCTCCGTTCGCGCAGAGGCTCGACGCACAGGGCGACGAGGAACACGACCAGGAAGCTGAGGCCGGTCACCCCGACCCAGGAGGACACGCGGGCAGCGGAGGTGTCCGCGAAGACATAGGCGATCCGCGCCCACGGAAGCCCGCCGTAGGGCCATGAGCCGAGGAACAGCTCCTTACCGGCCCAGAGCGCTGCGATCGTGGCCGAGACCGCGAGCGAGCGGAAGACCGGACGACGCACGAGACCAGGGATCCAGCGGTAGGCCAGGGTGATCGGGATCGTCGCCACCGCCGTCAGCGCACCCTCCAGCACGCTGAGGGCGGCCCAGGGCAGCGGCCCCAGGTAGCGCCCCGTCCACGAATAGAGCACAAACGAGAAGAGAAGCCCGAACACCGCGCCGACCAGGAGCGCACCGCTCACCCTGCGCCCGATCAGCGCGATCAGCAGAAGCGCGACGGCAGGGAAGACGAGGATCCACAGCGCGACACCGGGGTACGCAAGGGTCATCGATCCGCCGGACACCGCCGCCAGGACGACGGCGGCCCATAGCGGCACGAGTGCTTGATGCGGCGTCGTGGCGGTCTCGGCACTCTTCGCGAGGTCGGAGGGGTCGCTGGCGGTCACAGGGATCACATCGACGAGTAGGCGACGATGCCGCGCCGCACACCGTCGAGGGCGGCGCGCGCGGTGCGGGCGAGCTCGGCGGAAGGAGCCACGATCGACAACTGGTCGAGAAGGTCGATCGTCTGCTTGGCCCAGCGGACGAAGTCTCCTGCCGCGAGGTCCGCTTCCTGCAGCACCTGTTCGAGAGCTCCTCCACGGGCCCACGCATGCATCGCGGCCGACAGGCCCGCCGACGGCTGCTCCGAGCCCGGCAGGCGGTTCTCCTTCTCCAGGTCGTCGAGCTCGGCCCATAGCGTCAGCGTGTCGTCCCAGGCGGTCCGGAACCGGCCGCGGGGAAGGCTACGCGGGTCGGCACCGCCGTCGTCCCGCCGGGGCTCGTAGACGAGGCCGCAGGCCATCGCCGCGAGCGAGGGCGCGTCCAGCCCGTCCCAGACACCGCGGCGGAGCGACTCGGCCACCAGGAGGTCACGTTCACCGTAGATCCGCTGCATCGTCCGTCCGGCCTCCGTCAGCGCCAGTTCGTCACCCGAGCCCTCGACGTACCCCACGGCCTGCAGCACGTCGAGGACCCGGTCGAACACCCGGGCCACCGTGCCCGTCCGGTTCTCGATCTGGCGGCGGGTGCGGTCGGTCTCGCGTCTGAGCTTCCAGTAGCGCTCCGCCCAGCGGGCGTGCGCCTCGCGATCCGGACACCGGTGGCAGGCGTGTCGTTGAAGCGATCGGCGCAGTCCCTCGATCCGGCGCAGGCGCTTCTCGCGCACCGTACGGGGTGCCTGGCCGTCGACCCGGTTCTTCTTCTCGAGGTCGCTGAGCTCTCGGCGCAGCCCCGAGTACTCGCGAAAATCGCCACGATCGCACGTCATGGCCGTCAGATATCCCTCCAGCGACGTCTCGGCCTCGCGGACGGTCCTGGCGAGCCCGACGACCGCGCGATCCGCCTGGAACTGCGCGAACGACGATTCCAGCACCTGTCGTGACCGAGCACGACCGAAGCGCTCGAGGAGGTTCACCGCCATGTTGTAGGTCGGACGAAAGCTGGAGTTCAACGGATAGGTGCGACGCGACGCGAGCGCGGCCACCGCCTGCGGGTCCATCCCCTCGGTCCACTGCACGACCGCATGCCCCTCGACATCGATCCCCCGCCGTCCGGCGCGTCCGGTCAGCTGGGTGTACTCTCCCGAGGTGATGGCGACCCGCGCCTCGCCGTTGAACTTCTCCATCCGTTCCAGCACGACGGTACGAGCCGGCATGTTGATTCCGAGCGCGAGCGTCTCCGTCGCGAAGACGGCCTTGAGAAGCCGGCGTTGGAACAGCTCCTCCACGATCTCCTTGAACGCGGGGAGGAGGCCCGCATGATGCGCGGCGACCCCGCGTTCGAGATTGTCGAGCCAGTCCCAGTATCCGAGGACGCCCAGGTCCTCGTCGCGAAGCGTGCGCACCCGGTCCTCGACCGTCTCTCTGATCTCCCGGCGTTCCTCGGCGGAGGTCAGACGGATTCCGGAGCGGCGGACCTGGTGCACGGCGGCGTCGCAGCCCGCTCGACTGAAGATGAAGAAGATCGCCGGGAGCAGGTTGGCGCGTTCCAGGAGCTCGACGACCTGCGGGCGGTCGAGCCGCTCGATGCGTCGTACGTTCGCCGAGCGCACCGGTCGCCTCCCGCCCCGTTGTGGCCGCGGTGTCCGCACGCCGGCGTGGCGCTTGCTGCGATATTCCTGCGCGCGACGGTTGTTCTCGTAGAGCGAGCCTCCGAACGAACGGATCCGCATGAGTTCCTGGTTCACCTGCGCCGTCGCCACACCGGCCCGGTCGTCGAACAGCGGAAGAAGGTCGTCTCGGACGAGGACGTGCTGCTCCAGCGGAACAGGGCGGGTCTCGGAGACGACGACCTCGGTGTCGCCGCGGACCGTGTCGAGCCAGTCTCCGAACTCCTCCGCGTTGGAGACCGTCGCGCTCAGCGACACCAGCCGCACCGATGACGGAAGGTGGATGATGACCTCTTCCCACACCGCACCGCGGAAGCGGTCGGCCAGGTAGTGCACCTCGTCCATCACGACGTAACGCAGCCCGGTGAGCGCCGGCGAGTCCGCGTACAGCATGTTGCGGAGAACCTCGGTGGTCATCACCACGACGCGGGCGCCGCCGTTGACGTTGACGTCTCCAGTGAGGAGGCCGACGTCCTCAGCCCCGTACACGTCGACGAGCTCACGGAACTTCTGGTTCGACAGCGCCTTCATGGGCGTCGTGTAGAACGCCTTGTCGCCCGGCGTCTGCATCGCGCGATAGATCGCGAACTCGCCCACGACGGTCTTGCCCGCACCGGTGGGAGCGGCGACGAGGACGCTCCGATCCCGTTCCAGCGCGTGACAGCCCGCGATCTGGAAGGGATCGAGGTCGAACCTCTGACGAGCGGCGAACGCCGCCGTCTCGGGGTAGTCCTGAGCCTCACGCGCCGCCGCGTAGCGATCGGCGGGGGAAGGTGTCATCCCGCGGGCTCCGCCAGGACCGCGTCCTGACGCTTCTTCTTCCTCTTGTCGAACAGCAGCGACAGGGAGGCGGCCGCGAAGTACAGCACGATCAGGATCCCGGCGAGCATCAGCATGCTCACCACGTCAGCCGCAGGCGTGGCCAGCGCGGCGAAGACGGTGGCGATCAGGATCGCCACCCGCCAGCCCTTCAGGATGGCCCGTCCGGACATGATCCCGGCGACGTTCAGCGCCACGAGGAAGACCGGGAGCACGAAGGACACACCGATCACGACCATGAGCTTGAAGACGAAGTCGTAGTACTCCGGCGCGCTGTAGAAGTTCACGGCCACTCCCCCGGAGGGCGTGAAGTTGTACATCAGCTCGATGATGTGCGGCATCACTGTCAGCGCGACGTAGCACCCGGCGAAGAAGAGCGGCACCGCGGCGCCGACGAACGACAGCGTGTACCGGATCTCCTTCTTGGTGAGACCGGGCATGATGAACGCCCAGATCTGCCAGAGCCAGATCGGCGCCGACAGCAGGATACCGAGGGCGAACGCGATCCGCATCCTCATGTCGAACGCGGCCGTGACCGTCCCGAAGTTGAGCTTCGCGAAGTCGTCTCCGCGGCTCTGAGCGACCAGCTTGATCGGCTCAGAGATGTAGTCGATGACCGGAGTCGTGATGATGAACGCGACGACCATCCCGACCACGAGCCCCGCAGCGGCGATGACCAACCGCTTGCGGAGCTCGACGAGATGCGCGCCCAGCGACATCGTCCGATCGCGGCCTCGTTTCTTCCGTCCCGAGACCGCAGCGTCGATGGCTGCCACGCGCGTCAGCTGGGTCGTTGTTCAGGTGACGGGTTGGACGTCGTCGTCCCCGCCGCCGTGGAGCCCTCAGTCGTCCCCGTCTTCTCAGCCTCGAGCTTGGCCCGAGCCTCGTCCTCTTCCTTCATGGCGTTCATCTCGCCCTTGAAAGCGCGAGCCGACTGTCCCATGCTCTTGGCGAGCGCCGGGAGCTTCGCCGCGCCGAACAAGAGCAGGATCACGGCAAGGAGGATGAGCAGGTGCCACCCGTTCAGTCCAGCGAACATAAGAAAATTCCCCTCAGTGAGTTCCGAACAGTCTAGCGCGCCGAAGCCTGGGAGTCACCGTTGTACAACGCGAGTCCCGCCGCTGCCCATTCTCTGGCCGCTGCCCGCGCCGCAACGGGCTCCACGACCTCGAGCCGTCCGCCGCATCGTCCTGCCAGCCTCTTCAGGCTCAACGGGTCGCCGATACGCAGCCGCGCGGCGACGACGCCGTCGGCGACCGTGACATCCGCGGCGCGGTCCAGATAGTCGCTGAGCAGGGGGGCGATCCCCTCGGGGAGACGCACGGTCGCCTCGCCGTCCTCCGCGCCGACGGCGAAGAGCTCGGGCACCGGCTCCTCCCCGTGCTCGATCGGGATGTCTGTGAGCCGAGGCTCGCTCACCCGATCGAGATGGA
>Ga0164243_10007491_pt1 | contig 16298 bp, 14 predicted proteins | sample OricompcompostOP_FD_108781 | JGI IMG/M metagenome (GOLD analysis project Ga0164243, IMG submission 108781) | Organic Plus compost microbial communities from Emeryville, California, USA - Original compost - Organic plus compost (OP) | ecosystem: Engineered > Solid waste > Mixed feedstock >...
CTGCGGGCGGTGGCGCGGGTCGTGGTGATCCCGTAACCGCGTACGGACGTGACGGCGGTGGTGTGTTCCGCGCCGCGCCGTCGGCCGCCGGCGGTCCGCCGCGTCGGCGCGGGTCTCGTCATCGACGGCGGCCTGCCGGACGCCGGTCGGAGCTGGGGCCCGCTTTGGCTCCAGCGCTGGCTCCGCGGGCGGTGCGAAGCCGACCGCGCCCCTCAGACGGTGATCGTGGCGCGCGTCCCGCTGGACGCGGCCGTCAGCGCCTCGGGCGCCGTGGCCGGGGAGGTGCGCTCCGCCGACCGGCTGGACCTGCGGCTCTCCGGATGCGGCGACTGGCGCGTCGCGGATGTGCGGCGGGACCTCGCGTTGCGGACGTCCAGCGCCGGGACGGCCACCATCGCCGGGGCGGAGGACCGCCTGCTCGTCGAAGCCGGCGGCCTGGCCCGCGTCGCGGTCGCGGGCGGTCACTCCCAGGCGGCGAGGCTCGCCGCCCGCGGCCGGGCGCTCATAGAACATCGCGGCAGCGTGGGAGGGCTGGCCGCCCAGGTGCGGAACGCAGGGGTGGTGCGGGTGCGCGAAGCCTGGGGCGCCGTGGACGCGGTGGTGGACGGCACGGGCGACGTCTTCTACAGCCGCCCCCAGGGCGCCCGCTACTGTGGGACCTATCAGGTGCGGTGCTGAGAGCGTCCCCCTTCTCCCCTGAATGCGGACGCATCCGCTAGGCTGATCCAGCGTTGCGCCAAGAGAACCGCCCGGAGCCGCCCATGACCAGGATGCCTGCCTTGTTCATCGGCCACGGCAGTCCGATGAACACGCTCGAGTTGAACGACTACACCCGAGCGTGGCGCGGGTTCGGCGAAAGCCTTCCCCGGCCAAAGGCCCTGCTCGTGGTCTCCGCGCACTGGTACTTCGGCGCGACGGCGGTCACCTCCATGCCGAGGCCGCGGACGATCCACGACTTCTACGGATTTCCCCAGCCATTGTTCGACTTCGACTATCCGGCGCCCGGCGCGCCGGACCTGGCCGGCGAGATCGTCGAACTGGTCAAGCCCGAGTGGGTCGGCCTGGATCGCGACCAGTGGGGCCTCGACCATGGCGCATGGTCGGTGCTCGCCCACCTCTATCCGCAGGCGGACGTGCCGGTGGTCCAGCTCTCGATCAACGCGCTCCAGCCGCTGGAGTATCACCTCGACCTCGCGCGCCGGCTCGCGCCGCTGCGCGAGCAGGGCGTGATGATCCTGGGAAGCGGCAACGTGGTGCACAACCTGCGGCGCGTGCAATGGAACCAGCCGGACGCCGCGTTCGACTGGGCCGAACGGTTCGACGAGGCGGCGCTCGCCCAGATGCTGGACGCGCCCGGCGACCTCCTGAAGCTCGTCGAGCATCGGGACTATCCGCTGGCCGCGCCCAGCCCGGATCACTTCATCCCGCTGCTCTATCTCGCAGGGATCGCGGCGGCCGACGGCGTGGGCGCGCAGGCGCTGCTGCGTGGCTACGCCATGGGCTCCCTGTCGATGACCTGCTACGGCCTCGACACGGGAGGCGTCCTGGAAGAGGGGCTGGCCGGCGCGGCGAAACTCCCCGCCGACGCGCCGCCCGACCAGACCAACATGTGAGCCCCTACGGCCGCTCGCGGTTGGGCAGGGCGGCGACCTGGTCCGGGGTCAGTCGGGTGATCGACGACACCGCGCACTGCTCGGTGAAGCCGTTCACCTCGGCTCCCAGCACGAAGTCGGCGCCCGAGCAGATCGACACGCCGGAAGCCAGGGGCCGCACCGTCAGCACCCTCTGAGGCTGGCGAAGCTGGTGGCAGGGCTGGGCGAGGTCGACGCGGAAGACATCCCGGGCGCCGACCCGGATGTTCACCTGCCGGTCGCCGACCGGCTGCATGGCGGTGACCTGGCTGGGCGAGAAGCACTGGCGCGCGGCGGTCGGGGCGGCGGCGAGCGCCGGAGAAACGGCTCCGGCCGCACCCGTGGCGACCGCCGCGGCGGACAGCATGTTCAGAAGGCGATTCATTGGGCTTCCTCCGGCTGCGTGCGCAGCTCTTTCGCCACATCTAACACCTGAATCCGGGCGGCGAAGCGGCGTTTTCAGCTCACCAGCAGCACGGCCGCCCCGACCAGCACGACCAGGCTGAGCGCAGTCAGGATCAGGCTGAGCTTCAGCCGGTACCGGAGCGAGAAGAACAGCACGTATCCCAGCACCGACAGGACCAGGAACAGCACCGCGCAGACGTCGATCAGCAGCTTCCAGCCCGGGCCCGCCGCCTTGCCCTTGTGCAGGTCGTTCAGCATGGCGACCAAGCCCGCCCGCCGGCTGGCGACCTCCGCCTCGCCGGTATCCAGGCTGAGCGTCACGTCGGTGGTCCCCGCCGGCCCTTCGAAGCGGAGCAGGGCCTCGCCGTCCAGGATCTCGCCGCTGGCGTAACCGCCGACCACTGGCGTGACGCGCGCCACCGCCGCGCCCAGGGCCCGCTCCGGCTCCGCCGCGGCCCGCGCCGCTGTCACCGCGTCCGCGGGTACGCGCACCATCCGCACGTCTTCCGGCGCCCGGCGGCCCGCCAGCCACTCCGGATGGTTCAGCGTCAGTCCCGTGGCCGAGAAGAACATCAGGGCCAGGAAGGCGAACGCCGACAGATAGGCGTGCAGCGTCCGGCTCAGGCGGAAGAAGCCGGGCCAGAAGGCTGCGTTGCGTTTTTTGGGCCCTTGCACCCGCGCCTTGGTCCCGCTCATCCGCGCGGTCCGTAGCGCACCGCCGCGGGGCCCAGCTCCTCGTCCGCCGCCGCCGCGCCCTGCGCCGGTTGGGCGCCGAGCGTCAGGCCGATGGTCTGGTAGCTGTGCCCGCCGTTCTCGCGCACCGCTTCGATGTGGACCGTATAGCGGCCCTGGGCGACGGCGCCGCCCATGTCGTCCTTGCCGTCCCAGACCACCGTGTGCCGGCCCGGAGGACGGGTCGGCCGGGCGATGGCGGAGACGACCTGGGGCCGCGCCCGCCCGTAGCGCCGCCACCAGATGTAGTTCTCGCCCACGTAATCCAGGTCGTCGCCCAGCATGGTCAGCGCCCGGACCAGCCGGCCCTCCTCGTCGGTGATCCACACCGCGACGTAAGGCGCATAGGCGCGCGAGCCCTGGTTCGGCAGCTCGTACTGGATGGTCAGCGCAAAGCGCGCCGGCCAGCCGGCCGCAGCGGCCGCGACCCGCTGCAGCACCGGCGCCTGCGCCGGGGCGGCGGTCAGGCTTTCCCACCCGCTCGTCGCGCGCACGGCGCCCGAGGCCTCCACCACTCTCGCCTCGGCTCCGGGCAGGGCTTCGACCATCGCCAGGCCGGCGTCGACCGGCATGGCGGACAAGGCTGTCGCCAGGGCGTCCGCGTCCGCCGCGGCCGGAGCCAGCACCGCCGCCTGCAGATGGCCTGCGTCGCCCAGGATCGCGCCCTGGCTCTCCGCGCCGCTGACCGCCAGGGCGCGGCCGCCGGCGCGCACCAGCACGGCCGGCGCCGCGTTGTCCGCCGTCTCTCCTGGCGCGGCGATCCCCGCGATCCAGCCGGCGCCGGCCGGACCTTCGCCCCAGCAGCGCAGGTCGCCGCCGACCTCGACCAGCATCCCGCGCAGGGCCGGCGCCGCCGTCCGCGCCGCGGCGAGCGCAGCGTCGATCACCTGACCCTTGGCCAGCCCGTCCGGCTCGAACCGCACCGCCTGCGGCCGCACCACGGTGCGCGTCGCTGCATCGAGCGTGGGCGACGGCAGGGGCGCGACGTCCGCCTCCGCCCCGGTCCGCAGCCGTTCGAAATCCAGTCCCCGCCGGGCGTCGAAGGCGCCGCCGCTGACCGCGCGCCAGCGCTCGCAGGCGGCGATCGTCTCGAACAGTTCCGCCGACACCGCCAGCCGGTCGGCGCGGTTCAGGGCGGAAAGCTCGCTGTCCGCGCGCCAGCCGCTCAGCACCTTGTCCAGCCGCGCGATCTCGGCCAGCGCGGCGTCGGCCGCGGCCCGCGCGCTGGAGGGGTCGCCGACCGCGACCACCTGCAGCGTCGAGCCCATCACCCCTTCGGCCTGGAACCGCCAGGCCCGCGTTTCGGCCTGAGCGGCGGGCGCAAGCGCAGCGGCGAGGCCCGCGCCCGCCAACCCGACAGTCGCCAGCAAGGCCGCCAGCCGGCCGTTTCCATCCCGTGTCATCGGCGATCCCGATTGTTGCGTAAGATCAGTTGGTCCGGTTGTGACCTTCAGGGATCGGAAGGCCGAGCAGCTCGGCCTTCCCCACCTGAGCCCGGTACGACGTCGGGTTCAGCTTCAGCTCCGCGTCGAAGGCCGCCAGCGCCTCGTCCTTGCGGTCGAGCCCGCGCAACGCCCGCGCCCTGCCGATGTTCACGCCCAGCATCTTCGGCTGCAGCTTCAGCGCGGCGTCATAGTCCGCCAGCGCCGGCTCCCACATCCGCCGCCGGCTCGCCACCTCCGCGCGGCTGAAATAGGCGTTGGCGCGGGTGGCCGCGTCGGCGTTGGGCAGGGCGATCACCGCGCTGAAATCGGCGAGCGCCTCGTCCACCCGGCGGTTCAGGGAATGGACCTCGCCGCGGCCGAAGTAGGCGGCGGCCCGTGCGGCGTCGTCCGGCGCTTCGGCCAGGGCGGCCGTGTAGAGCGCCATGGCCTCGTCGTCGCGCCCGGCGGCGAAGGCCGCTTCGGCGTCGGAGACCTTGCTGGCCAGGGCTGGACTTCCCGCGAGCGCGGCGGCTGCGGCGAGGGGAAGGATGAGGCGCGAGGCGAGCCGGCGCATGGGCGTTTCCGGATAATTTTTCGGCAGCCTAACTCAAATCCCGCCCAAGGCAGCCCCCGTTCGCATTCGCCGCTTCAATCGACGGCCAGGATGACGTGGCTGGCCTTGATCAGCGCCAGCGCCGGAGCGCCCGGCTGCAGGTCGAGCGCGTCCGCGCTCTCGCGGGTGATGGTGGCGGTCAGCGTCTTGCCGGCCGTCAGCTCCAGGGTGATCTCGCTGTTCACCGCCCCGTCCTCGCGCCGGGTCACCACTCCGGCCAGGCCGTTGCGGGCGGAGGTGCGCAGGCCCGGCTCGCCCGCGGCCAGGATGACGAAGCTCGACTTGATCAGCGCCAGCGCTTCGGCTCCGGGGCCGAGCCCCAGGGCCTCGAGGCTCTCGCGGGTGACGACGGCGACGATCTCCACCCCTTCGGCGACCTCCAGGGCGACTTCGGCGTTTACGGCGCCCGGCGTGATCCGGACCACCCGGCCGCGCAGCACGTTGCGGGCGCTGGTCTTCATGGCGAGGCTCCAGGCGAGCGGCTTCAGGGCGGCGCCGGCGGGGGCGGAGAGCTTGGCCTGCAGCCGATCCACCGCCACGGCGAGCTCGGCCTCCACCTGGGCGAAGGCTTCGATCACAGCCTCGCCCGCAGGGGTTACCACGGTCGCGCCGCCCTCCTTGCCGCCGGGCGAGGCGCTGACCAGCGGCCGGTCGAACAGGTTGTTCAGCGCCTGCACCGCGTCCCAGGCCGCCTTGTAGCTCAGCCCCACGATCTTGGCCGCGGCGCTGATCGATCCGTGCTCGCGGATCGCGGCCAGCAGCGCCATCCGCTCCGCTCCGGCCCGCGCCCCGGCGCCTCGGCGCAGGGTCAGAAGGGCGGTGAGGTCGGGGTCGGGGGGCGCGGTCACGGCGGTGTTGTAGAGGAGGCCTCCTCCACCTGTCATCCCGGGTCGGCTACGCCGCCCGGGATGACAGTCGAAGCAGCGGACGCCCCTAAAGCTTCGCCCGCGCCGTCAGGTAGAAGTTGCGCCCTTCCTCGGGGAAGCCGTCCGCCAGCTGGTATCGGGCGTCGAGAAGGTTGCGGACCCCGGCGGTCAGGTCGAGCTGGGGCGTTACCGACCAGGTCGCGTTCAGGGCCGGGGTCGCATAGCCGCCGGTCTCGTAATAGCGCGTCCCATCGGTGGTGACGGTCCAGCGGCTCGACGCCGCCTCCACGCTGGGCGTCACCACGAGCGAGGGCGTGACGCGCCAGTCGGCGTAGACGAACAGCTTGTGCTCGGGCGCGCCCACCGGGCGCAGAGCCGTGCTGTTCGGGTCGTCGAGGCGGCGGTGCAGGAAGGTGTAGTTCCAGCCGAGCCGCAGGGCGCGGCTGAGGTCGCCCGCGAAGGCCGCCTCGAGTCCGTAATATTCGCCCGAGCCGACGTTGCGGCTCTGGGTCGCCGCCTGGTTCTGGAACAGGAACGGGACGGAGACGATGGCGTCGCCGATGTCGCTGTGGAAGACCGCGCCCTCCATCCGCCAGCCGCCCGCCAGGTCGAACGACCCGCCGACCTCCAGGTTCAGCGCCCGCTCGGGCTTCAGGTCCGGGTTGGACACCGCGCCGCCGAACCGCGAGCTGAAGCGTTCGAAGATGGTCGGGAAGCGCTGCCGCCACGACGCCGTCGCATAGAGGCGGGTCGTATCGTTGGGGCGCCAACTCGCCGCCCCCTGGACGTTCCAGCCCTCCGAGTCGGCCAGCCGATAGTCGATCGGCGCGCCCGAGGCGAAGTCCTGCGCCTTCTTCAGGTCGCGCCAGTCGTAGGAGGCCGCCCCCGTCAGGTCGAACTGGTCGGAAAGCTTCACCGTGTCCTCGACCGCCACCGACCAGGTGTCCTCCAGCGTCTTCTGCTTGGGCTCGGTGGAGAAGGCGGGCGAATAGAGGTCCTGCCACTCCACGTGGTCGTCGCGCCGCCAGTGCGCCGCGGCCTTCAGCGTGTGGGCGCCTGCAGTCAGGTCCAACTCGGCGCTGCCGCCGTAGGCCTTGTCGTCGTAGTAGCTGCGGAAGGCGCGTGGCAGGGTCTGGCGGGTCTGGCGCGCGTCGTCGTAGGCGAAGAGCCCGTTCTGGAAGGTGTTGTAGTAGGCCTTCAGCTTCAGCGTCGCCGCCGAACCCAGCCGGGTGCTGGTCAGGGCGTACAGACTGTCGATGTTCCAGTAGGGCCAGTCCCAGTAGCGCTGGGTCGAGAGCGGATCGCTGACGTGATACGGCGCGCCCTTGGACCCCTCCTGCCGGGTGAAGTTGATCGAGTACTCGTCGGTGGCGTTGGGGGTCAGCCCCGTCTTCACGTTCACGCGCCAGTCGCGGCTGCCGGAGTTGTCGCGGAAGCCGCCCTTCTCCACCGCCGTCGGCCGGAAGTCCTTCGGTAGGGCGAAGTGGTCGCGCTCGTCGCGAGCGGCGCTGACCTGCAGGTAGCCGAAGTTCCGGCGCAGCCCGATCACGCCCGAGGCGGTGTAGCCGTTGGTCGAGCCGTCGCGGTCGAAGGAGAGGCCGGCTCTAGCCTCCGCCTCGAACGGCTGACTGGGCTTGCGGGTCACCAGGTTGATCGCGCCGCCGAGGCCGCCGGGCCCGTCGATCACCGGCACATAGCCCTTGGACACCTGGATCACCGACAGGTCGGACGTCAGGAAGCGCCCGAAGTCGAGCCGGTTGTCGGCCGGCAGGTAGACTCGGACCCCGTCGATCGAAAGCGTGGTCTGGAAGCGGTCGAAGCCGCGGATGTAGATCATCCGCTCGTTGCGCGAGCCGCCCGAGTTCGAGGCCGAGGCGCCGGGGATCAGGTCCAGCGCGCGGTCCACCGTCTCCTTCTGGAACCGCTGCATCTGCGCGACCGGAATCTCGGCTCCGCCAAGGGCTTCGCCGCGGCTGTTCTGGGCCGTCACCTGCAGCTCGCCGAGCGCGAACACCCCGGCCCTGTCGGATTGGGCGGGCGCCTGGGCGTGGGCCTGGCCCGCCGCGAGCAGCGCGCAGGCGGCGGTGGCGGTCAACAGACGGGTCATGGACTCCCCTTCGTTATGTTTGCTGGCTACATATCGATAGGCGCGCATCGGCGCCGGCCCGGTTCGCGGTCAGCGCGCCAGGCCGAAGCCGTAGCGGCGGAAGATGGCGGCGGCCTGGGGGCCTTTCAGGAAGGCGAGATAACGCTGGGCCGCGGGGTTGTCCGACCGGGCCACGATGGCGGCCGGATAGACGATGGGGGGGTGGCTGGAGGCGGGGAACAGCCCGACGATCCGCACCCTCGGCTCCACCATCGCGTCGGTGTCGTAGACGACGCCCAAGGGCGCCTCGCCCCGGGCGACGAAGTTCAGCGCCGCGCGTACGTTCTCGCCGTACGCCGCCTTGGCCTGCACCGCGCTCCACACGCCAAGCGTCTCCAGCGCCGTCTTGCCGTAGCGGCTGGCGGGCACGTCCGGGCCGGCCATGGCCAGCCGGCCGTCGCCCAGCGCCTGGGCCAAGGGAAAGCCCCGGCGGATCGTCAGCCGTGCGTTCGACCCGGCGGGGGCGATCAGCGCCAGTTTGTTGGTGAGGAGGTCGGTGCGCGACCTGGCCTTCAGCAGCCTGCGGTCGGCGACATAGTCCATCCAGGCGCTGTCGGCGGAGACGAAGACGTCGGCGGGCGCGCCCTGCTCGATCTGGCGGGCGAGGGTGGACGAGGCGGCGAACGACGCCTTGACCGCCGGCCCCCCGGCCTTGACGAAGGCGGCGTCCACCGCGTCCAGCGCGTCCTTCAGCGATGCTGCGGCGAACACCGTCAGCTCCCGCGGCTGAGCCGCCGCCGGTGCGGCGGCGAACAGCACGGCGACCATGGCCAGCAGGCGGATCCAGACGCTCGGCACTTTCGGCGGCTCCCGCTCTTCGATATGTAGTGGTGCTATATATCGCAAATCCGGGGAGCGCCAGATGACGGGATTCGAACGATTGGCCGCGACGGCCGTGGCCTTCCTCGCGTTCGGCCCATCCTTGCTCGTCTCCACCGCAGCCGCGGCCGACCTGCAGATCACCGGTCCCGAGGGCCGAGCCCGCACGGTGACGGAAGCCGAGCTGAAGGCCATGCCGCACGAGACCGCCGTGCTGGACGACCACGGCGAACGCCGGGCCTACCAGGGGGTGAGCCTCTCCGCCTTGACCGCCCTGATCGGGACGCCGCGCGGCGAGGCGGTCAGCGGCCGGGCGATGAACCTCCTGGCGGTGGTGACGGCCTCCGACGGCTATCGCGTCACCTTCGCCCTGCCCGAGATCGACCCCAGCTTCACCGACCGCAAGGTGATTCTGGCCGACGCCAAGGCGGGACAGCCGCTCGATGCGCGCGAGGGCCCGTTCCGGCTGGTGGTCGAAGGCGACAGGCGCCCCGCCCGCGCCGCCCGCAACGTGGTCGGGATCGAGGTGCGCCGGGTGGAGTAAGGGCCGGCCCTTATCCGCTCATCCTGGCGGAAGCCGGGCCGGGATGAGCGGGGGGCTCCGCCCCGCTCGCCGCACCGCGTCCGCGACCGCGGCCTGGATCAGGGCGCAAACGGCCGCCGGCTCGCGCCCGGGCTGAAGCCCGGCGAACACCGCAAAGCCGGTGAGCACGAACAGCAGGTCGGTCAGGTCGGCCGCCGCCGCCTCGGCCGTCTCGCCGCGCTCGACCATGCGGCCGACCAGGGTGGCGATGGCCCTGCGCCGCCGCTCGTTGCGCTCATGCAGGCTTTCCTGGAACTCGGGGTCTCCGGAACCCGCCGCATAGAGGCCCGCCAGCGTCTCCCGGTCCGATCCCCAGAAGCCACAGAAGACCTCCACCAGCCGGCCCAGCGCCTGGCCGGGGTCTGGCTCGGCCATGGCCTCGCGGATCCGGTTCAGGCCCCCCTCGGCCGCGCGCGCGTCGAACACCGCCTCCAACAGCGCCCGGCGGGAGCCGAACTGGTTGTAGACGGTCAGCCGGGTCACGCCTGCCGCCTTGGCCACGGACTCCAGCGAGAAGCCTCGGGCGCCCTCGGTGCGCAGCGTCGCCGACGCCGCCTCGACGATCCGGCGGCGGGTCTGCTCGGCCGCTCCGGCGCGGACGGCGCTGCGATAGGCGCGGGGAGGGGTGTTGCGGTCGGCCATAATTGGATATACATGCAGTATAGTGAATTGTCGCTCAAGGGAGGCTGCGATGCAATGGTTCCTGGGGACGCTGACGGCTCTGCACGTGGTCCCGGCGCTGTTCTGGGCCGGGACCACCTTCGGGATGGCGCGGATGGCGGGGGAGGGGGCCGAGCGCATGGCCTTTCCCCAGATCGGCTCGGCGGCGGTGACCATCGTGGTCGGCGCCGTGCTCTGGCATTTCACCCATCCCGCCGGCGTTCGGACATCTTCGGACACCGTCCTGGCCGTGGGGGCGGCGTCGGCCGTCGTGGCCGCGGGCCTGCAGGCGAGCGCCCTTCCGGCGGTGCGGCGGCTGCAGCGCGGCGAGGGGGACCTCCAGGCGCAGCGGCGCCGCATCGCCCTGATCCAGCGGATCGGCGGCGTGCTGATCGTGGTGGCGGCGATCTGCATGGTGACGTTCCGCCGCTTCTGAGTTCCGACGGCGCTTCCGCCATGGTCCGGGTCCGTCCTATCCTGCGGGCCGAGCCAGGGAGCGTGCGACCCGTCCATGCATCCAGTCCATGCGTGAAGTTCGCGTCCTAGCGGCCGCCTTATGCCTCCTGCTTTTCGGCGCCTGCGCAGGTTCTCCGGACGGTCTCGACGGTCCGGCGGGGCCGCGCCGCGCGCCCAACCTCTACAGCGGTGAATTCCGCCGCAGCTGGGGACTTCAGGCGATCAACGCCTATCCGGCCTATCAGCGGGGCGTCACCGGGCGGGGCGTCACCGTGGCTCTGATCGACGTGGGAGTGGAGGACGCCCAGCCCGAGGTGATGCTGAACGTGTCGGAGCGTTCGACCGACCTCCTCGCCGCGCGCGACGTGCAGCTTCGCCGGAGCCGCCACGCCGACTACGTCGCCGGTCCCCTGGCCTCGGCCCTCAACGGCGGCGGGGTGGTGGGCGTCGCCTACGAGGCCAAGGTGCTGTCGATCCGCGCCGAGCTGGACGGCCGCTGCCGCCTCGACCAGTGCCGGCTGACGGCGAGCGACCTAGCGCGCGGCGTCGACTACGCCCTCGACAACGGGGCCCAGGTGATCGCGCTCGCCGTGCGCGGCGACCGCCGCCTCGGTCCACGGTTCGAGGCGGCGCTCCAGCGCGTCGCCGACGAGGGCGCGGTGCTGGTGGTCGCCGCCGGCAACGAGGCGGCGCCCGATCCATCCTGGCCGGCCCTCTACGCCGCCGATCCCCGGTTCCGAGGCGCTGTGCTGGCGGTGGGCGCGGTCAACAACCGCTCGCAGATGACCCGCTGGTCCAACCGCGCGGGCTCTACGCTGGGCCGCTATCTGGTCGCGCCGGGGCAGAACGTCGTCACCGATTGCGACACCCGCTATTGCACCCTGGTCTCGGGGACCTCCTTCGCGGTGCCCTACGTGGCCGGGGCGGTGGCGCTGATGCTGCAGGCCGAGCCGAAGCTCAACGCGCAGCAGGCGGCCGAACTGGTGCTGCGGTCCGCCCGCGACCTGGGCCGTCGGGGCGTGGATCCCGTCTACGGGGCCGGGCTGGTGGATGTGGGGCGGGCGATCAGGATGGCGGGGCTCTAAGGGCGACGGGGCGCTTGGCCCGCATTGTCCAAGTCATCGAGCGCTCCATCCATCGACGTCCTCGGCCTCGGTCGGGATGTTTTCAGCGCCTGGCGCTCGCCCAGCCGGAAGCGGACCAGGTCGGGCGGGCGATTTGTCCGACAGCCCGGCGCCGGAGGGGGAGAAGCTCTGATGAAGATGTTGGCGTCCGCTCTCTGCGCGACGTGCGCCGCGGTCCTGGTCCTCGGCCATCCGGCCCGAGCCGAAACCGTCTCCCTGACGCTGACCGAGGGGACCAACATCGGGGCCAGCGCCGCGCCGGACCGCAGCCGGGTCGTGATCGACCTGCAGGGGATGCTGTGGGTCGTCCCCTTCGCCGGCGGGGAGGCGAAGGCGATCACCGACTGGACGTTCGAAGCCGTGCGCCCGACCTGGTCGCCCAAGGGGGACCTGATCGCCTTCCAGGCCTATGGCGGCGGCAGCTACCACGTCTGGGTGGTTCGCCCGGACGGCTCGGGCTTGCGGCAGGTCACCTTCGGCCCGTTCGACGACCGCGAGCCCGCCTGGACGCCGGACGGCTCGGCCTTGGTGTTCGCCTCCGACCGCGCCGAGGAGGGCTCGTTCGACATCTGGCGGGTGGAGCTGGCGAGCGGCGGCCTGACCCGCCTGACCCGCGCGCCTGCCGAGGAGTACGAGCCGGCGGTCTCCCCCGACGGGCGGACCGTCGCCTACGTCGAGGACGGTCGCCGCATCCTCGCCGACGGGCGCGTGGTGGCCGAGGCGCAGGCCGGAACGCTGGAGGGGCCGGTGTGGACGCCGGACGGGCGCGGCGTCGCCTACGTCGCCCTCGGGCGGGCCGCGGACGGACAGCCGAACAGCACCCTGGTCGTCGCCGGGCAGGCCGCGAGCGCCGGCGAGGACGTGTTCCAGCTCCGGCCGGCCTTCCTGTCGCCGGACGAAGTGCTCTACACCGCGGACGGCGGGGTGAAGGTTCGCAACCTTCGCACCGGCGCCGTGACCCGCATTCCCTTCCGCGCGTCGCTGACGCTCGACCGTCCGTCGTGGACGCCGAAGGCCCGCGACGACTCCGATCCGGCGCCGCGGCCGGTTCGGGGCCTCGCCACGCCGCGCCTGTCTCCGGACGGCCGCTCGGTCGTCGTCGGCGCGCTCGGCGACCTCTATCTGATCCGGCAGGGCGCCGCGCCGCAGCGCCTGACCGATGACGGCTTCGTCGAGACCGACCCCGCCTTCAGCCCGGACGGCCGGGCCATCTACTACAGCTCCGACAAGGAGGGCCGTCCCGCCGTCTACTGGCGCGAACTCGCTACCGGGGCGGAGCGCAGGTTGACGGCTGGGGCAGGGGCGGCCTTCGGCGCCGCCCTGTCGCCGGACGGCCGCCGTCTTGCTTTTCTCGACCAGGACAACGCCCTGCAGCTCCTCGACCTCGCCTCGGGGCAGGTGCGCAAGGTCGCCGAATCCAAGGGCCGCGAACTCGTCGGCCGGCCGAGCTGGTCGCCGGACAACCGGCATGTCGCCTTCAACGACCGCGGCCAGGTCAACACCCGCTTCCGTGAGGGCTATAACCAGATCCGCGTGGTGGACGTGGACAGCGGCGCGGACCGCTTCGTCTCGCCGGCGCCTTACGAATCCATCGCCGACCGGGGCGATTCCGGCCCCGCGTGGTCGCCGGACGGCCGCTGGATGGCCTTCGTCATGCAGTCGGTGCTGTGGGTCCTGCCGGTGGCGCCGGACGGAACGCCGATGGGCGCGGCGCGGCCGGTGACGCAGGAGGCCGCCGACAGCCCCTCCTGGAGCGGCGATTCCAGCCGCCTACTCTACATCCACGAGGGAACGCTCAAGTCGGTCGCCCTCGACGGCGGCGAGGCTCGGGCCTTTCCGGTCGACCTGGCCTGGAGCAACGCCATTCCGGAGGGAACCACCGTCATCCACGCGGGGCGGCTGTGGGACGGGACCGGAGCCCGCGTCCGCCGCGACGTCGACATCGTGATCCGGAGGGACCGGATCGCCGAAATCCGCCCGCACCGGCCGCCGCCGCCCGGCGTCCGCTACGTGGAAGCCGGCGACAGGACGGTCCTGCCCGGCCTGATCGAGATGCACGAACATCCCGACGACGAGGGCCATGCCTACGGCGCGCGGTGGTGGCGGATGCATCTCGCCATGGGGATCACCAGCGCCAACTCGATGGGCGGCTTCCTCAACGAGGAGATCGCCGCCCGCGAAGCCCTGGCCTCGGGTCGGCTGCTCGGCCCGCGCCTGTTCGCCACCGGCGAGCTGTTCGACGGGACCCGCATGGCGCACCCGCCGACCCGGGCGATCGTCTCGGACGCCCAACTAGACCTGGAGATCGCCCGTCAACAGGCGCTCGACACCGATTTCCTGAAGACCTATGTCCGCCTGCCCGCCATCCGGATGGCGCGGGTCGCCGCCGCGGCGCGGGCCCAAGGGGTCGCCTCGGGCAGCCACTACCTCTGGCCGGGCATCGAGTCCGGCCAGGTGCTGACCACCCACCTCTCCGCCACGTCGCGCACCGGCTACACGCCGACCCTCAGTCCTGCGGGCCGGTCCTACGGCGACGTGTCGAGCCTCTATGCGAAGGGCCGCTTCGGCCTCGTCCACACGCCTTTCGTGGCGGCGAGCCTGATCGGCGAGGCGCCGGCCATGGCGGACGACCTTCGGGTCCGCACCTTGTTCACGGCCGAGGACCAAGCCGTCCTGCGCCGCAACGCCGCCCAGCCGCCGACACCGGCGCAGCGGGCGGAGATCGCCCGCACCGGCGCCCTGCTGGTCTCGATCCTGCGAGGGGGCGGAACCGTGGGCCTGGGCACCGATGCGCCGCTGGCGGTTCCGGCGATCAGTCTGCACCTCGGCCTGCGCTCGCTGGTCCAGGGCGGCTTCAGCCCGAGCGAAGCCCTGCTGACGGTCACCGCCCACGCCGCCAGGCTGCTGGGCGCAGACAAGGACCTGGGGACCCTGGAAGCCGGCAAGATCGCCGACCTCATCGTGGTCGACGGCGACCCGACGCGCCGGATCGAGGACCTGTTCGACGTCGAGGCTGTGATGAAGGCCGGCGCGCTGCACACCCAGGCCGAGATCATGGCCGGCTTCGCGCCGCCTGCGCCCTGACCGCTAGCGCGCCTCGACGACCTGGGGGGCCGTCCCCGAGGCGCCCAGGTCGAGGCATCGCTCGAGGGCTTCGACGAGCGCTTCGCCCGTGATCGGCTTCGCCAGGTGCAGGTCGGCGCCGGCGGCCAGCGCGACTTGGACCTGTTGGGGCATGGCGTCGGCGGTGAGCGAGATGATGGGCGTGCGGCGCCCGCCGGTCCGGGCCTCCGTATCGCGGATGACGCGGATGGCGCTCAGCCCGTCCATCACCGGCATGTGAGTGTCCATCAGGATCGCGTCGAAGACCTGGGCGCGCCAGGCGTCCAGCGCCTGACGGCCGTCGGGAACGATGGTCAGCTCGACCGCGTCGGCCAGCATGACCTCGATCACCCGCTGATTGATCGGGTGGTCCTCGGCCAGCAGGATCGACGGCCGCGTCGCGCCTGACGGCCGGGCGGCCGGCTCGCAGCGCCCGGCGCTGGCGGCGGCCGGCGCCTCTGCGGACGGCAGCGCCACGGTGAAGGTGAAGGTCGCCCCCCGGCCGGGCGCGGACTCGCAGACCAGGCCGCCCTGCATCATCTCGGCCAGTTGGCGGGCGATGGCGAGGCCGAGTCCGCTGCCGCCGTAGCGCCGCGTGACCGAGCTGTCGCCCTGCTCGAAGCGCTGGAACAGCCGGTCCTTGACCTTTTCGTCGAAGCCCGGGCCGGTGTCGCGCACCACAGCCCGCAACCGGCTCATCCCTGCGCCGAGGGATTTCAGCGACACCTCGACGCTCACCTCGCCCTCGCTGGTGAATTTCACCGCGTTGGAGATGAGGTTCGAGATCACCTGCTTGATGCGCAGGACGTCGCCGACCGCGCCGCCAGGCGGATCGATGTCGAAGGCGACCTCGAACTTGAGCCCCTTCTCGTGCGCCACGGTCTCGAACAGGAAGGCGGCCGAGCCCACCGCCTCGCGGACGTTGAAGGGCTCGGGCGCGAGCTTCAGCGCGCCTGAATCGGCGCGGGCGAGGTCGAGCGTATCGCCGAGCAGGGCCGTCAGCGCCTTGCCCGAACCGAGGATCATGTCGAGCATCTCGCGCTGGGCGGGCGCCAGCGGCGTGCGCGCCAGGGCGTCGGCCAGGCCGATCACGCCGTTCAGCGGCGTGCGGATCTCGTGGCTCATGTTGGCCAGGAACTCGCTCTTGGCCGCGGCGGCCGCATCGGCGCGGCTGCGGGCCGCCCGGGCGATCAGGGTCCGGCGGGCCAAAAGGTTGCGCATGCGGGCGTAGGACGCCACGGCGCCGGCGACCGGCAGGCTGGTCAGGGTGATCGAGGCGCCCAGGACCTGGAGCCATTCGATCTTCGCCAGCATGCTGCTGCGCCCGCCCAGCAGGACCCCGTCCATGCCTGCGGACATGTAGAGGCTGATGGCGATCGCGAGCATCAGCGAACCGAGCGCCGCCCCGACCGGCCCATAGCGGAACGCGACCAGGATCATCATCGGGAAGGTCAGGAACAGCAGCGACAGGTGCGTATGCACGAGGAAGAGGGTGGCGATCCCCACCCCCAGCAGGGCTAGCCCTACCGCCATCTCCATCGGCCCGGCGAACACGCCGCGATAGCGGCGCCGGTGGGCCAGCACCATGCCGATGGGTAGCGCGGTCGCCGCGCCCATGCCGTGACCGATGGCCCAGAGCTGGGGGTCGGGTTTGATCGCCAGGCTCATCACGGCTCCGACGGCGATCACGCAGACGGCCGCGTAGAGCGCAATGGGCAAAACGGCGAACAGCAGGAA
>Ga0164243_10007492_pt1 | contig 16296 bp, 15 predicted proteins | sample OricompcompostOP_FD_108781 | JGI IMG/M metagenome (GOLD analysis project Ga0164243, IMG submission 108781) | Organic Plus compost microbial communities from Emeryville, California, USA - Original compost - Organic plus compost (OP) | ecosystem: Engineered > Solid waste > Mixed feedstock >...
ACCGGGCCGCCTCCCCGAATGGCGCGGAACCGCGCGCCTTTCGGCAAGAGTAAAAATCATTCTATATCAATGACTTATGTGTGGCGGAGCGGGAGGGATTCGAACCCTCGATACGGTTTTGCCGTATACTCACTTTCCAGGCGAGCGCCTTCGACCACTCGGCCACCGCTCCGCATGTCCCGGAACACGCGCGACTAGCGATTGCGGAGCGGGACGGCAAGCGCGACGATTGCCCCGCGGTCGATCGCCTGCCAAGCTCCGGCTCATGCTGATCCCGCCCTTCACGCTGCTCGCGCTGTTCGCCGCCGGCCAGGCCGCGCCGCCAGCCGCCCCCGCCCCCAATCCGACCGACCCGATCGCCGCCGACTGGCGGCCGATCCCCGACGACGAACTGATGGTGATGACGCTGGCCGGCGACCGTCAGGTCGTCATCCGCCTCGCGCCCGGCTACGCGCCCGAGCATGTCGCCAACGTGCGGCGGCTCGCGCGCGCGCATTGGTGGGACGGCACGAGCGTCTATCGCGTGCAGGACAATTGGGTCGCGCAATGGGGCGACGCCACCGAGAAGAAGCCGCTGCCCGACGGCGTCGTCCGGCGCCCCGCGGCCGAATACGACATCGCCCGCTTCGCGCCGGCGCTGCGGCTTGCGCGGCACGACGCCTATTCGACCGCCTCCGGCATCACCGCCGACGGCTGGCCGGTGGCGACCGACGGGACGCATGGCTGGCTCGCGCATTGCTACGGCACCGTCGGGGTGGCGCGCGACGAATCGCCCGACACGGGGAGCGGCGCCGAGCTGTTCACGCCGCTCGGCGGCTCGGCGCGGCGGCTCGACCGCAACTATACGATCGTCGGCCGGGTGATCGACGGGATGGACACGCTCTCCGCCTTGCCGCGCAGCCGCGCCACGATGGGCATGTACGAGACCGCCGCCGAGGCGACGCCGATCGTCTCGGTCCGGCTGGCGAGCGACATGCCGGCGGCGACGCGCCCGCATTACCAGTATCGCGCCGCCGACAATCCGCGCTTCGCGGCGATGGTCGCGGCCAAGGCGAACCCGGCGCCGCCGAAGGTCTCGCTCGGCGGGATCGACGTGTGCGACGTGCCGCTGGAGACGCGGCGCGCGCCTGCCGGCCGGACCGACTAAGGCAGCGCACCTCGCGCAGGCACGCGCCCGCGGGCCGTGCCTATTTCCCCACCCAGTCGGCCACTTCGGCGGCGACCTGGTTGGCGGCCTGGTTGAGCGCGGCGCCGACCGGGCCGGCGGTGATGGCGCCGACGGGCACGCGCGCCTCGAACCGGCGCTTCTCGACCCCGGCCGCGCCGGGGCGCAGCAACGCCGCGTCGTAAGTCACCACCGCCTCGCGCGTCGCCGCATCGACACCGAAATGCCTCAGCTCGCCGGTCAGCCGCGTGCCCGGATCGACCCGCGTCTGCTCGTTGCCGAGCACCACCCAGTCGGTCCTGGCGGTGATCGTGTCGGCGAGCAGCCGCGCGAACAGCTTGGCCGGCTCCTCGACCCATTGCGCGTCCTTGACATAGGCGACCGAGGTGTCGGTCGTGCGGACCGGCACGCGCTGCACCGCGATCTCCTGCGGCACGGCGGGGACGTTGACCGTCATCGTATGGCCGGGGGTCGCGGTCTCGGTCCTGCCGACCGGCGCCGGCGCGGCGGGCGTCAGCGTCAGCAGCGAGGGCGGCGGCTTGGCCCCGAAGCTGATGCAGCCGGACAGCAGCGCGACCGACGCCAGCGCGGACAGGACGAGCGATGTCTTCATGGGATCGCGCCTCATTTCTTGCCCTTGTAGTCGGGCAGTTTCTGCGGGCCGAGGATCGAGGTGGCGCCGCCATGGTTGATCTTCTGCGACACCTCGGAAAGCGACTGCGACATGTCGCGCAGGTTGCGGATCAGTTCGTTGACGTTGGGGACCGTCTCCTTCGAGAAGTCCTGCAGCCCCGGCCGCGCGTCCTGGATCGCGGCGTTGAGCGTCTCGGTGCTCTGCTTGGCCGAGACGATCGCGTCATTGAGGTTGGCGAGCGTCGGCTTGACGTCTTCGGAGAGCACGCCGTTGGTCGTCGCGGCGAGATCGCCGATCTTCTCGGCGGCGTCGCCCGCCTGCTGGATGGCGATGCGCGTCTGGGCCAGCGTCGCGGCGATCTCCGGCCCGCGGTCGGCGAGCGCGGCGGTCAGCCGGTTGGTGTTGGCGAGGATGCCGGCGATCGACGCCTGGTTGCGGTCGCCGAGCAGGATCGTCAGCCGCTCCGTCAGCGCCGAGAGCCGCTCGAGCAGCTGCGGCGCCGAGCTCAGGATCGCGCCCAGCCCGCCCTGCTTGGTCGGGATGACCGGCACGCCATAGGGGCATTCGCGTTTCGGATTGTCCTCGGGGCAGGTGATCGGCGGCGCGCCCTTGATCCCGCCGTCGAGCGCCACGGTGCTGGTGCCGGTGAAGCTCGACTGGATCACCGCCGTCGTGCCCTGCAGGATCGGCGTGTCGCCGTTGATCGAGACGCGCACGCGGACATATTGCGGATCGGGCTTCCACAGCTGGATTTCCTTCACCTGGCCCGACGGCACGCCCGAATAGGCGACGGCCGAGCCCTTGGCGAGGCCGTCGACCGATTGCTTGAAGAAGATGTCGTACTGCCGCTCCTCGCCCGAGCCGAGCCGCGCCAGCCAGACGGTGAACAGCGCCAGCACCAGCAGCAGGATCAGCACCACCGCGCCGACGAGGACATGGTTCGAACGGGTTTCCATCAGTCTTTCGTCCCTGCCTGTTCTCGCGCCCGGTCCCGCTCGAGCGTTGCGGTGGCCGCCCGGCCCCGCGGGCCGTTGAAATATTCCTGAATCCAGGGATGGTCCATCGCCAGCAGCTCGGGGATCGTCCCCACCCCGATCACGCGCTTGTCGGCGAGCACCGCGACGCGGTCGCAGATCGCGTAGAGCGTGTCGAGATCATGGGTGATGAGGAACACCGTCAGGCCCAGCGTCTTCTGGAGCGAGCTGGTCAGCTCGTCGAACGCCGCCGCGCTGATCGGGTCGAGCCCGGCGGTCGGCTCGTCGAGGAACAGAAGCTCGGGGTCGAGCGCCAGCGCGCGGGCGAGGCCGGCGCGCTTCTTCATGCCGCCCGACAGCTCCGCCGGGAATTTCGGCCCGGCGTCGGCGGGCAGGCCGCTCATCACCACCTTGTAGGCGGCGATCTGGTCGAGCAGGTTCTGGTCGAGCTTCGGATAGAATTCGCGCAGCGGCACCTCGACATTCTCGGCGACGGTCAGCGTCGAGAACAAGGCGCCGCCCTGGAACAGCACGCCCCAGCGCTTGCGGATCTCGATCGCCTCGGTCTCCTCGCGGCCGATGGTCGGCTCGCCGAACACCCGGATCTCGCCGGCGTCGGGGATCTGCAGGCCGATGATCGTGCGCATCAGCACCGACTTGCCGGTCCCCGAGCCGCCGACCACGCCCAGGATCTCGCCGCGCCGCACCTCGAGGTCGAGATTCTCGTGGATCACATGGTCGCCGAAGCTGGTCTTCAGCCCGTGGACGCTGATGATCGGCTCGCCCTTGATCCGCGCCATCAGATCCAGCCGATCCAGGTGAAGAACACCGCGAAGAAGGCGTCGAGCACGATGACCAGGAAGATCGCCTGCACCACCGCCGCGGTGGTGCGCAGGCCGACCTGCTCGGCATCGCTTTCCACCTGCATCCCCTGGAAGCAGCCGGCGATGCCGATGATCGCGCCGAACACCGGCGCCTTGACCAGGCCGACATAGAGGTCGGTGATCGGCACCACCTCGCGGATACGCTCGATGAAGGTGACGGGCGGGATATGCAGCGACGCCCAGCAGAGCAGCCCGCCGCCGATGATCGCGATCAGCGACGAATAGAAGCCGAGCAGCGGCATCAGCACGATCGTCGCCAGCGTCCGCGGCACGACCAGCGCCTCCATCGGCGACACGCCGATCGTGCGCATCGCGTCGATTTCCTCGGTCAGCTTCATCGTGCCCAATTGCGCCGCGAAGGCCGAGCCCGATCGCCCCGCGACCATGATCGCGGTCATCAGCACGCCGAGCTCGCGCAGCGTGATGCGGCCGATCAGGTTGATCGTCAGCACCTCGGCGCCGAACTGGCGCAGCTGCACCGCGCCCTGCTGCGCGATGACGATCCCGATCAGGAAGCTCATCAGCCCGATGATGCCGAGCGCGGAGACGCCGACCACCTCGAACCGGTGGACGGTCGCGTTGAAGCGGAAGCGCGAAGGGTGGCGGATCACCGTCGCGAAGGCGATCGTGGTGCCGCCGAGGAAGCCCAGCAGGCCGTAGAGCGTCCGCCCCGACTCGACCACCGCCGTGCCGATCTCGCCGACCACGCGGCTGAAGGAGTTGGTATATTCCGGCCTGACCGAGACCGGCTGATCGGCATTGCCGACCTGCTCCAGCAGGTGCGCGCTGTCGGGGTCGAGCCCCTCGACCCGCGCGCCATGCGTGTCGGCGAAGCGGTGGACCAGCCACGCGCCGACCGTGTCGATATGCTCGATTCCGGACAGGTCGAGCGCCTTCACCTCGCCCGGCCAGGCGCGCAGCCGGTCGTCGAGGTCGCCGATGCACGCCAGCGTCAGGCTGCCGGAGAAGCGCAGCGTGCCCGCGCCCTGTTCCTCGCTGAAGTCGGCCATCGCGCTCATCGCGGCCACCTTTGATGCAAAGTCGCTGGATCGGCAAGCGCTTCGCGGCCCCTGGACGCGAATCCGCCAACCCGACCCGTTCGTCCTGAGTAGCCCCTTCGACTGCCTGCCAAGGCAGGCGCTCAGGACAGGCATTGAGCGAAGTCGAAATGGCGTATCGAAGGACAGTTGCGGCTGCTCAGGACGAACGGGGGTTTCAAAGGGCGCGCGCCGCTCTAAGGCACCGTCATGACCAAGCTCGCCATCTACGACATGGACCGCACGATCACCCATGCGCCGACCTGGACGCCGTTCCTCGTCTCGACCGCGCGGCGCCATGCGCCCTGGCGGCTGCTGCTGCTGCCGGCGGTGGTGTTCGCGATGCTGGGCTATACCGCGCGGCTGGTCGATCGCGCGGGGCTCAAGCAGACGATGCAGCGGATGCTGCTCGGCGGCCGGCTGGCGCCCGAGGCGGTCGAGCGCGCCGCCACCGCCTTCGCCGACCGCATCGTCGCGACCGGCGTGTTCGCCGGCGCGCGCGCGCAGATCGCCGCCGACCGCGCCGCCGGCTACCGGCTGGTGATGGCGACCGCCTCCTATCGCTTCTACGCCTCGGCGATCGCCGAGCGGCTCGGCTTCGACGACATCATCGCCACCGAATCGGAGTTCGACGAATCGGGCTGGCTCGGCGCGACGATGATGGGCGAGAACGTCTATGGCCCCGCCAAGCTGCGCGCGATCGAGGCCTGGCTGGCGCACGAGAAGATCGACCGCAAGGGGGCGCACGTCCGCTTCTATTCGGACCATGTGTCCGACGCGCCCGCGCTCGAATGGGCCGACGAGGCGTTCGCGGTCAACGCCCACGGTCCGCTGAAGGCGCTGGCGAAGAAGCGCGGGTGGACCATCGTGGACTGGGAGCGATAGGCCCCGCCCGTCCCGTTCCCTCGGCCCCTCCCGTTCGCCCTGAGCGAAGTCGAAGGGCGGGTTGCCCCAAGTGCTTCGACTTCGCTCAGCACGAACGGGCAAGAGAGCAAATCCGGCGCATCCTGCCCTACACCAGCGCATCGACCGCGTGGATCGCCAGCCCGACCATCCCGCCGACGATCGTGCCGTTGACGCGGATATATTGCAGGTCGCGGCCGACGGTGTTCTCCAGCCGCCGCGTCACCGTGCCGGCGTCCCAGCCGCGCACCGTCTCCGACACCAGCCGGACGATGCCGTCGCCGTAATCCGCCGCGAGGCCGACCGCGGCGCGGCGGGCGAAGCGGTTGATCGTGGCGCTGAGCCGCGGTTCGTGCTGCAACGTCTCGCCGAGCTGGCGCAGGGCCTCGCCGAACTGGCCGGCGAGCGCCGCGTCGGGCCGGCGCACCATCCTGAGCAGCCCGCCGCGCGCCTGTTCCCACACGCCGAGCCACCAGCGCTCGACCGCCGGATTGTCGAGGATCTCGGCCTTGATCCGCATCACCCGCTCGCGCATCTTCGGGTCGTGCTGCAGGTCGTAGGCGAGCAGGTCGAGCGCCTCCTCGGCGCGCAGCCGGATCGGGTGGTCGGGATCGCGCACCAGGTCGCGCGCCAGCTTGTCGAGCCCGTCGATGATCTTGTTGGCCAGCGTCTCGTCGAGCCCGGTCCAGCGCATCAGCGCGCCGGCGCGCTCGTGGACCATGTCGCGGATCAGCCCCTCGTTGGCGGCGAGCGCGCGGTGCGCCCAGCGGATCACCGCGTCGATCAGCGGGACATGGCGGCGCTCCGCCATCGCCGCGCGCAGCGACTGGCCGAGCAGCGGCGCCACGTCCATGTCGCGCAGCTGCCCCGCCAGCGCCGACTTGACCATCCCGCCCAGCCGCTCCTGGTCGAGCGATTCGAGCATGTCGGCGAACAGGCGCGAGCCGCCCTTCCACAGCCGCCCGCGCTCGGGCGGCGCGGCCATGAACCGGCCGATCGCGCCGGCGACGTCGACGCGCCGCATCCGCCGCGCGACCACCGGCGGCGTCAGGAAATTGGCGCGCAGGAACGCCGCCAGCGTGTCGCCGATCCGGTCCTTGTTCCTCGGCACGATCGCGGTGTGCGGGATCGGCAGGCCGAGCGGATGGCGGAACAGCGCCGTCACCGCGAACCAGTCGGCAAGGCCGCCGACCATCGCCGCCTCGGCGAAGGACCGCAGATAGCCGAACGCGGGATGCCGCGGCTCCAGCGCGCGCGCGGCGAAGAACAGCGCCGCCATCAGCACCAGCAGCCCCGCCGCCACCGCCCGCATCCGCACCAGCCCCGGCGGGGGCGGTTCGGCGCGGGAGGGCAAGGCGAACGGGTTCATCGCCGAAACAATCCCCGAAACCGGGGATTGTTCAAGCCTTTCGTCACTCCGCGGGCTGCGGCGCTTCCTCGTCGCCATGATAGCCGATCGGCCGCGGCCCCGGCTTCTGGTCGATCACCGGCGTGCCGTCGTCGCCCGGCTGATAGTTCAGCAGGCGCCGGCCGATCCGCGGGCCGAGCCACCGCTCGGCGCCGACCGCCAAGCTGAAGCCCGCCGGCACGATCAGCAGCGTCAGCAGCGTCGACAGCGCCAGGCCGCCGATCACGGTGATGCCCATCGGCGCGCGCCACGATGCGTCGCCGGTCAGCGAGATCGCGGTCGGGATCATGCCGGCGATCATCGCCACCGTGGTCATCACGATCGGCTGCGCGCGCTTGTGGCCCGCATCGACGATCGCGGTGAACTTGTCGACGCCCTTGTTCATCTCCTCGAGCGCGAAGTCGATCAGCAGGATCGAGTTCTTGGCGACGATGCCGAGCAGCATGAGCAGGCCGATGAACACCGGCAGCGAGGTCTGGTAGCCGAGCGCCAGCAGCGCGAGCAGCCCGCCCAGCGGCGCGAGCAGCAGCGAGCCCATGTTGACGAACGGCGGCAGGAACCGGCGATAGAGCAGCACCAGCACCGCGAACACCAGGAACACGCCCGAGAACACCGCCACCATGAAATTGTGCAGCATCTCGGCCTGCCACTTCGCCTGGCCGACGGTCATCTCATGCACGCCCTGCGGCAGGTGCTGCATGATCGGCAGCGCGTGGATCGCCTTCATCGCGACGCTGCTGACGACGCCCTGCTTCAGGTCCGCGCCGACGGTGAGCTGCCGCTCCTGGTTGAGCCGGTTGATCTGCGTCGGCCCGGCGCCGAAGCTGATGTCGGCGACGAGGCTGAGCGGCACCGAGCCGCCGCTGGCGGTCGCCACCGGCAGGTTCTCGATGTTCGACAGCTTCCCGCGCGCATTCTCCGACAGCGAGACGGTGATCGGGATCTGCCGGTCGGAAAGCGAGAAGCGCGCGCTGTTCTGCTCGATATCGCCGATCGTCGCGATGCGGATCGCGCTCGACAACGCCTGCGTCGTCACGCCCAGATTGGCGGCGAGGTCGAGCCGCGGGCGGATCTGGATCTCCGGCCGCTGCAGGTCGCCGGTGATGCGCGGCGCCACCACCATCGGCAGTTTCGACATCTGCGCGACCAGCGTGACCGCGGCGTCGTTGAGCTTCTTCGGGTCGTCGCCGCCCAGCACGACGGTCAGGTCGCGGCCGCTCGATCCCCAGCCCTGCTGCGAATTGAACGACACCTGCGCGTCGGGGATCTTGCTCAGCGTCGGCCCCAGCGAGCGCTGGAACTGGACGCTGGTCATCGGCCGGTCGTCGGCCAGCGTCGCGTCGACGCGGCCGTTGCCGATGAAGGCGCGCTGATAGACCTTGGTGACTTCGCCCTTCTGCGCGCGCAGGATCTGGGCGACGTGGTCGACCACCGCCTCGGTCTGCTCCAGCGTGCTGCCCGGCGGCATCAGCACGTTGGCGCGCACCGTGTCCTGGTCCTGGTCGGGCTGGAAGGTCATCGGCAGCATCGCGAAGCAGACGACAGTGAGGGCCAGCGCGGCGACGCCGCCGACGATCGGCACCCAGCGATGCTTGAGCGTCCACTTGAGCGCGCCGATGTAGCGGTCCATCAGCCAGCCCTCGCCATGCTTGGCGTGGCCGAACGATTTGAGGAAATAGGCCGCGACCATCGGCGTCACCATGCGCGCGACGGCAAGGCTCATCAGCACCGCGGCAACGACCGTCAGGCCGAAATTCTTGAAGAACTGCCCCGAAATGCCCGGCATCAGGCCGACCGGCAGGAACACCGCGACGATCGACATGGTCGTCGCCAGCACCGCCAGCCCGATCTCGTCGGCGGCGTCGATCGCCGCCTGATAGGCCGATTTGCCCATGCGCATGTGGCGCACGATGTTCTCGATCTCGACGATCGCGTCGTCGACCAGCACGCCCGCCACCAGGCTGAGCGCGAGCAACGTCATCTGGTTGAGCGTGAAGCCCAGCAGGTCCATGAACCAGAAGGTCGGGATCGCCGACAGCGGGATGGCAAGCGCGGAGATCACCGTCGCGCGCCAGTCGCGCAGGAACACGAACACCACGACGACCGCCAGGAACGCGCCCTCGATCATCGCGTCGATCGCGCTCTTGTACTGCTCCTCTGCATATTTGACGTTGTTGTAAAGCAGCTCGAAATGGACCTTCGGGTTCTGCTTCTGGAGCTCCTCCAGCTTCTTCTGGGCGCCGTGGAACACGCTGACGTCCGAATAGCCCTTGGCGCGCTGGAAGTTGAAGCTGACGACCGGATAGCCGTTGATCTTCGACGACGAGGTCGGCTCGGCATAGAGGTCCTTGACGGTCGCGATGTCGCCCAGGCGGATCGTCCGCCCGCCGCCGACTGAAATGCGCGTCTGGCTCAGCTCATAGGCGGTGTCGGCGTTGCCGATCACGCGGACCGCCTGTTCTGACCCGCCGATCTCCGCCTTGCCGCCCGCGGCGTTGAGGTTGACCTGGCGGAGCTGCTGGTTGACCTCGCTCGCGGTCAGGCCCTGCGCCTGCAGCTTGAGCGGATCGAGGATCACGCGGATCTCGCGCGACACGCCGCCGTTGCGGCTGACCGACGACATGCCGGGCACCGACAGCAGCGCCTTGGTGACGTCGTTGTCGATATACCAGCTCAGCTGCTCGATCGTCATGTCGGTGGCGACCGCGGAAAAGCCCGCGATGTCGTTGTCGCTCGCCGTGTCGACGCGGCCGACCTGCGGCTCCAATATGCCTTCGGGAAGGTTGCCGCGGATCTGCTGGATGGCGCTGCGCACGTCCTCGACGGCGCGGTCGATCGGCGTGCCGATCTGGAGCTGGACGACGGTCTGCGAATCGCCCTCGGTGACGGTCGAGGTCAGCTGGTCGATGCCCTGCAGGCTCCTCACCGCCGCCTCGACGCGCTGGGTGATCTGCGTCTCCATCTCGCCCGGCGCGGCGCCCGGCTGCTGGATGTCGATCCACACGATCGGGAAGTCGATGTCCGGGTTGTTGTTCACGTCCATCGACATGAAGCTGACGATGCCCGCCAGCGTCAGCGCGACGAACAGGACGATCGGCGGAACCGGGTTGCGGATCGACCAGGCCGAGATGTTGCGGAAGTTCATCGCGAATCAGCCTTGCGGTTTGACGAGCTTGGGATCGACCTTCTGCCCGGGATTGAGGAACGCTCCCGCCGTCATCACGACATGCTCGCTGCCGTCCAGCCCGCTCGCGATCGACACGCCCTGGTCGGAAACGACGCCGGTGGTGACGTTGCGGCGCACCACCTTGTTATTCCGGTCGACGATATAGACGTAATTGCCCTTGTCGTCGCTCAGCACCGCCGATTGCGGCAGCAGCGGCGCCTGCGCGGCGCCCGCGCGGATCGTCGCCGAGGCGAAGCCGCCCGGCCGCAGCTCCTTGTGATAGGGGATCGCGATCTTGGCGATGCCCTGCCGCGTCTCGGGATCGATGATCGGCTCGACCTCCCAGACATGCCCTTCATAGCTCCGGGTCGAGCCGACCGGCGTCACCTGCGCCGGCACCCCGACCGACACGCGCGCGAGGTCGCTTTCGCTGAGCAGCGCGTCCAGCTCCATCTCGCCGTCCTTGGCCATGCGGAACAGCGCGCCGCTGGTCTGGTTGACGATCTGCCCCGGCTCGGCGCCGCGGGTCAGCACCAGGCCGGCCTCCGGCGCGCGGATGTCGAGCTGCGCGTTCTGCGCGCGCGTCTCGGCGAGCTGCGCCCTCGCGACATGGACCTTGGCGACCGCGGCGTCGCGCGTCGCGGTGAGCTGGTCGATATCGGCCCTGGAGATGAAGCCGCCGCTGACCAGCTTCTGGGCGCGGTCGAGATTGGCCTGGGCGAGCTGCGCGTCGGCCTCCGCCACCTTGACCTGCGCGGCGAGCGAGGCGGCGGTCTGCGTCTGCACCGACCGGTCGATCGTCGCCAGCACCTGCCCCGCCTTGACCCAGTCGCCGGGGTTGACCAGCACGCGCGTGACCATGCCGCCCTGCCCGGCGACGCCGACCGGCATCTCGCGCCGCGCGGCCAGCGAGCCGGTCGCCGAGATCAGGTGCGCCACCGTCTGGCGGCCCGGCACCATCACGCTGACGCTCGGCACCTGGTCGGTCGCGGCGGTCGGCGCCGGCGGCTTCTTGTGCGGCCCGAACAGCGCATAGCCGACGATCGCCAGCACGACGACGATGATCGCGCCGAGCACCCAGCGCCGGCGCCGCGGCCGCTCCTCGTAATCGGGAAGCGCCAGCCGGTCCCCGCCGCCGATCTGCCCCGGTTCGTAATTCATCTGCGTCACTTTCCCGTCCCGGCCGTTGCCGTCGCTTACGAAGTTGGTGTATTATAGAAATATAGCACCGAGCTCAAGCGGTCTTTCGGGCGGCCGCCGCCCTGCCCGTTTTTGCGTCCGACCGCAAGGAGCGATTGATCGGTTTCGGTTCCAAAACGGTCCCGTCGCGATCGCGGAACCGTTTTATGAACAGCGGCTTGGCGGATCATTCAGGCGAGGTTGCCACGATGCGTGACATCGGCGACACCTTGTCGATCACTGCAAAGGGGAACACATGATGCAAGCATGGATGGCACTGGCGGCGCTCGCCGCGATTCCGGGGTTCGCGGCGACGGCGGCGGCGCAGACCCCCGCCGCGGCGATCCTGCCCGACGGCACGATCCTCGACGTGACCGCGACCGGCCGGACGGTGCGCACCCCCGATCTCGCCACGATCGACGCCGGCGTGGTGACGCAGGCGCCGACCGCGGCGGCCGCGCTCCGCGACAATGCCGCGCGGATGACCGGTGTGCTGGCGGCGCTGAAGAAGGCGGGCGTCGAAAGCCGCGACATCGCCACCTCGACGGTGCGGCTCAATCCGCAATATCGCTATCAGGACAACCAGCCGCCGGCGATCACCGGCTATCAGGCGACCAACACCGTGACGGTGAAGTTCCGCGACATCGCCAAGGCGGGCGGCATCCTCGACGCGCTGGTTGCCGAGGGCGCGAACCAGATCGACGGCCCGAACCTGTCGCTCGCCAATCCCGACGCGGCGCTCGACGAGGCGCGCACCGACGCGGTTGCCCGCGCCCGCGCCCGCGCCGAGCTGTACGCCAGGGCGGCGGGGCTCAGCGTGTCGCGAATCGTCTCGATCGACGAGAACGGGGAGAATGCCGGCGCGCCGCCGCCGCGCCCGATGATGTTCGCGCGCGCCGAGGTCGCCGCCCCCAAGACGCAGATCGAGCCAGGCGAGACCGACGTGACGGTGACGCTGTCGGTCCGCTTCCTGCTCAAGTGACGAAGGGGTGACGAAGGGGGCCGCCCGCCACCACGGGCGGCCCTTCCGTTACCTCGCGGCGCGTCGCGCCTCGTTCAGCGCACGCTGCCGCGGCGGATCAGGTTGACGATCGCCAGCAGGATGATCGCGCCGATCAGCGAGGTGATGAACGTCCAGACGGTGATCCCCTGGTTGATCCCGCCGCCGAAGATCAGCCCGGCGATGAACGCGCCGACGATGCCGACGACGATGTTGAGCAGGATGCCTTGCTGCGCATCGGTGCGCATGATGAGGCTGGCGAGCCAGCCGACGATGCCGCCGATGATGAGCCACACGATGATACCGACCATGGTCTCGTCCCTCCGTTGTTCCCCCGCTCGCCGGGGTTGGAGGAACGACGCGCAACGCCGCGTTTAGTTCCGCTGGCGTTTCGATCGCGGCTCGGCTCGCCTCAATATTTCTGCTGGCGTTCGTACAGCGAGCGGTAATGCTGGATTCGCGTCACGCGCAGGCCGGGCATCCCCGACCGGTCGATCGCCCGCTGCCAGCTCGCGAATTCCTCGACCGTGAGGCCGTAGCGATCGCACACCTCGTCCACCGTCAGCAGCCCGCCGTTGACCGCCGCGACGACCTCCGCCTTGCGCCGGACCACCCAGCGGGTGGTGTCGGGCGGCGGCAGCGTGTCGAGCGTCAGCGGTTCTCCGAGCGGGCCAATCACCTTGGCGGGACGGATTTTCTGGTTTTCGATCATGCGATCCTCTTGGGAGCGGGGGCTCCGGGTTACTCCGTGAAACGCACCCTATCGGGCGGGGGTTGAACAGGGCCTAAAATGCCAAGGTAAACGACGGCTTCATCCGTCCGTTCGTCCTGCCGACGCCTCCTTCCACCGCCTGAGCTGATAGGCCATGGCCTGGTTGAAGGCGCCGTGCGCGGGCGCCAGCAGCGTCGCCTCGGCCGTATCGGCCGGGACGCGCGACTGGAAGAAGATCGCCGTCGGGCTGGCGGCCTGGCGCGCGGCGACGCCGACCAGCATCACCGCGAAATCCGCGGTGAGCGGGGTGGCGACGGCATGCCTGCCGATCGGAGGAAAGCTCAGATTCACAGCCTCACGCCCCTGTTGCGACTCGATTCAGCGCAACCCTAGCGGCAAGGTCCTCAACGTCCGGTAAAGCCGCCCGCAATCTCTCGGAAAGGCATCCGCTTTGCCTCGCGCGCCCGCATCGACTATGGCGCGCGCACGATGATCCACGGCGATTTCCAGCTCGGGCCGACCCCGTCGGCGAAGCGCATCGTCGTCGCCATGTCGGGCGGCGTCGACAGCTCGGTGGTGGCCGCGCTCGCCGCCAGGACGGGCGCGGAGACGATCGGCGTGACGCTGCAACTCTACGACCATGGCGAGGCGGTCGGCCGCGCCGGCTCGTGCTGCGCCGGCCGCGACATCCGCGACGCGCGCGCGGTGTGCGACCGCCTCGGCATCGCGCATTACGTGTTCGACCACGAAAGCGCTTTCCGCGAGCGCGTGATCGACGATTTCGCCGACGAATATCTCGCCGGGCGCACGCCGATCCCCTGCGTCAGGTGCAACATGGGGCCGAAGTTCACCGACCTCTTCGCGCTCGCCCGCGAGCTTGGCGCCGACTGCCTCGCGACCGGCCATTACGTCCGCCGCGTCGAGGGCGCCGCCGGGCCCGAGCTGCACCGCGCGCTCGATCCGGCGCGCGACCAGAGCTATTTCCTGTTCGCCACCACCGCCGCGCAGCTCGGCTTCCTGCGCTTCCCGCTCGGCGGCCTGCCCAAGGCGCAGGTCCGCGAGATCGCCGCCGACCTCGGCCTCGGCGTCGCCGCCAAGCCCGACAGCCAGGACATCTGCTTCGTCCCCGACGGCGATTATGCGCGGCTGGTGAAGAAGCTCCGGCCGGAGGCGGACACGCGCGGCGACATCGTCGACCAGGCCGGCCGCAAGCTCGGCGAGCACAAGGGGCTGATCCATTTCACCGTCGGCCAGCGCCGCGGGCTGGAGATCGGCGGCCAGGCCGAGCCGCTCTACGTCGTCCGGCTCGAGCCCGAGACGAAGCGCGTCGTCGTCGGCCCGCGGACGGCGCTCGCGGTGGCGGCGGCGCGGCTCACCGGCATCAACTGGATCGGCGGCGGCCATGCCGGCCCGCTCACCGCCAAGGTCCGCTCGCTGGCCAAGCCGGTCGCGGCGCGGCTGGAGGGCGACCGCGTGCGGTTCGACGCGCCCGAATATGGCGTCGCGCCCGGCCAGGCCGCGGTGCTCTACGCCGGCGAGCGGGTCCTCGGCGGCGGCTGGATCGCCGAAACCGAACCCGCCCGACTGCCCCTCGCCGCCTGACCCGTTGCGCTCCCCTTACATGACCCGATCGTCATTCCCGCGAAGGCGGGAATCCAGACGCGAAGCGTTTGCTATCGACCGAGAGGCCAGCCAGTCCGGATCCCCGCCTTCGCGGGGGTGACGGAGGAAGCGAACCGCTCACGACTTCCTGTAAAGGTCTCGCAGACGCAGGAGCACTCTTGCTTCGACCTCGCTCAATGCTTCAACGGCTCCGGCTGGCACCCCAGTTCGGGATCGAACCGCGCCGACCGGCTGACCAGCAGCGGGACCGAGGCAGTGACGGTGCGCGTCCGGGGATCGTCGGCCAGGCGGATCACCTCCATCCCCGGCTCGAAATCCTTGTAGCAGCTCGCGAGCGGCCGCCCCTCGATATAGCGGCATCCGCACGCCACCCGCGCGCCGTATCCGACCCCGAGCGCCAGCTTGGGCTTCTGCGACAGCGCATAGCCGACCGCCGCGACCGCCAGCACCAGCAGGATCGCGACCGGCGCCCCAATCAGCAGCGTGCGGCGGCTTGCCTTCATCATGCGCCGGTCTAAGCTGGTTCGGTGCGCTTGAAAACCGCCCTTGCCGCCATGCTCTCGCCGGCGCTCCTCGCCGTATCCGCATCGGCGCCGGCGCGTGAGCCGCCAGCGCCGGCGCGGCTGATCGCGCCGCTCTTCACCCCCGGCCAGGGCACGCGCGCGGTGCTGCTGATCGAGGACGGCAAGGTCGTCGCCAAGCGCTATGCGCCGGGCTTTTCCGACGCCAACCGCTTCATCAGCTGGTCGATGGCCAAGACGATCACCGGCTTCCTGATCGGGATGCTGGTCCATGACGGCAGGCTCGGGCTCGACGCGCCCGCGCCGATCGCCGAATGGCACCGCCCCGGCGACCCGCGCGCCGCGATCACCCTGCGCGACCTGCTCCAGATGCGCTCGGGCCTCGCGCATATCGAGGTCGGCGACCCGATCGAGCATTCGGACACCAACCAGGTGCTGTTCGTCGGCGGGACGCAGGACATGGCCGCGCGCGCGATCGCAAAGCCGCTGGCCGCGCCCCCCGGCACCAGGTTCAACTACAGCTCGCTGACGACGATCATCCTGTCGGAGATCATCACCCGCACGCTGACGCCGAGCCACGACCCGCGCGTGCGCGCCGCCGCCTATCGCCGCTTCGCCCACGACCGGCTGTTCGGGCCCGCCGGCGTCACCAGCGCGTTCCTCGAATTCGACGGGTCGGGCACGCAGATCGGCGGCTCGCTGATCTACATGACGCTCGACGACTGGGGCCGGATGGGCCGGCTGCTGCTCGACGGCAGGTCGGCGGCGGGCGTCCAGGTCGTCCCGCCCGACTGGCTCGCCTTCATGAAGACGCCCTCGCCGCTCAACCCCGAATATGGCGCGCAGGTCTGGCTCAACCGGCCGGGCGGGCTCGACGGCACGCCGGCGCTGTTCCCCGGCCACGGCCCTGGGACGGTCGCCTCGATGATCGGCCATCTCGGCCAGTATGTCATCGCCGGAACCGGCCGCGACCCCGATGCGCCCGCGGCGGCGCATTCGGTGGTGCTGGTCCGGCTCGGCAAGACCCAGGACGGCCCGCCGCTGGAACCGGTCCGCCGCGAACTGGGCGATATCGTGGGAGCGCTGATCC
>Ga0164243_10007493_pt1 | contig 16294 bp, 14 predicted proteins | sample OricompcompostOP_FD_108781 | JGI IMG/M metagenome (GOLD analysis project Ga0164243, IMG submission 108781) | Organic Plus compost microbial communities from Emeryville, California, USA - Original compost - Organic plus compost (OP) | ecosystem: Engineered > Solid waste > Mixed feedstock >...
AACTCAAGCAATGGCGCGGCATCGCGATGCGCTCAGACAAGACAGCCCGCTCCTACCGCGCCGCGATAGCCCTCGCCGCCACGCTGATCTGGATCAAGACCGACTTAATCCACACGGCCTAGCGGGGCGGCTCGGACGAAGGATCGGGCGCGCCGCCCGTGGCCGGATTCGAAGACGACGGGTCGGACGGCTGCGACGAGGAGCGCTTCGTGCCGGGATAGTCGTCCTGGTCGCGCAGGGACCGCTTGAGATAGGCGGTAGCGAGCGGCGCATAGCACCTGCGGATAGCATCGACATCGCTCACGATGCCCTGGAGGTGACTGTGCAGCGGCTCGCTCTTGGTGGCGTAGTGGGTGCCGATGCCGGTGTCGTAGTCCCAGAGCAGCGGCAGCAGTTCCGCATGCAGCGCATCGACCTTGGCGAGCAAGGTGCGGATGCGCAGCGCGCGGAACCAGATCAGCAGCGCTGCCCGGGTCTCCTGATCGGCATCGGGCGGCATCGTGAAGTCCGGGACGGAGGGAATCTGCAGGGACACGGACGTACTCCTTTCTGGGCGCGTGACAGCGTCGACGGCCGCTGCCGCCGACGAAACGGTGCGGATCGACGTGAACGGAGCGACGAGGACAACTTCCTGCCGATTCAGGCTGCGTGCCTGCTCCGGTGATCCGGTACTTCAATCCTCGTCACGGACGCCTACGTGAGACACGGGCAGTAGGGAGTGACTTCCTCTGGGATCGGGAGTGGATGTCGGGGGGAAAATCGGGTTGCTTTCAGCCCGGGTACCATGCATGGAGATGGCGGCATATACCAGGAGGCGGCGATGACTGACGAGCAGCGACCGCCGTCACCTGCCGAAGTCCTCGAAGACCTCAAGCTCCTCAGCCAACGAGAAGGCCTGCTCTACGAGACCATGAGCAAAGCCACCCGCCTGCCCTGGACACTCGTGGTGACGAACGAGTTGGCTGCGCATCCTGACGGCGCTGACCGCCTGATGGTGGCCTACAACGTCGTGCGCTGCGTGGCGAGCTCGACGAAGCTTCTCGGCCCGAAGCACAGCCGCCTCGTCAGCGTGCTGCTCAACTGCGATCAGAGCCATGCCACCACCATCACGCAGCGACGTGATGACCTGGCACTGGAGCTAAAGATCGGCGCGGACAGTCTGGAGCGTGCCGAGCGCATTGCCTTCTCGCAGCTCGCGGGCACACTGGTCAGCCTGAAGCATTCTCCGTGTGGCGGCGAGGCAGTGCCCGAACAGGAAGCCGAAGCGCGCGCACGCACCAACTGGGAGCTGGAAGCGGGCACCGAGGCCCGCCGCCTGATGCTCGCGGCGTTCGGCTTGCTCCGACTCAGCAAGACAGACGAAGAAGCGCGCAAGTACGCACGCGAGATCCTCGAGCAGATCCCAGCAGGAACTGCCTACTTCCAAGGTGCTCTCCGTGACCCGCGCGCAATTCTGCAGCGCATCCTGGAACGCATCGTCCGCAGGGAGTACGACACCTGGGCGGCGGTGGCTCCGCCCTCGCAGGTGCTGCTTCGTCGACGACACCTACTGACCTACCTGGAGACGTTCGACCACACGACGGTCAATGTCGAGGCTGAAGTGTTCACGAAGATCCGGGAGCAACTTGTCGACCTGCGTACGTTCCGTGATCTCGGTGGCCCGGAAGTGGCCCTCGGACAGTGGCAGTTCCAGAGCCCGCGTCTGGTGCTCCACAAGTTCATGGACTCGAGCCTTGAACTGCTTGTCCGTATCGCGGTTGCGCTGGAAGTCACCGACAACTGGAGATCGATCGACGATCCGGAAGATGGTGCAGAGATTGCCGAGCCTGCGCCGGTGCTGGCGTAGCCACGGCAAGACCGAAATGTGCGAATCCCCCACGCAGGAGGTGCCTTATGCGCCACGGGGCGACACGGGATGGGTTGCCATGAAAGTAAAGAAATAGAGCCCGCTCCCGAAGGAGCGAAGCTCTACTTCGGGGCGGGCTCAGGGGGCGAGCAACAACGGCGCGTCTGGGCCGGGATCCTTGGGGATCACCTGCCACAAGATAGTCGCGGCGGGAGCATCACCGCCCTGGCGGAACACCCGTACTCGAGTGATGTGGTCGAAGGGGTCGAAGCCCGACTTCAGCACCCACCCTTCGAAGTACCAGTCCGGACGCTCATGGCATCCAGGCGGCGTCTCGCCGAGACGATCCACGAACGGTTGGTAGCGCACGTCGGCGCGCGTCACGATGACCGGGATGTTGACGTCGTGTTCGTCACTAGTGAGACGGACAGGGATCGGATTGGAGTACGACGACTCCGTCATCGAGGCGAGCGCGTCGGCAACCGCGAAACAGAGATAAGACTCGTGCACCGGCTCACCGGACTCGAACCCGTACCGTCGAAGCCGCGCTTCAAGGTCGCCACTGATCGCACGCTTGTCACCCGTGGTTGTCGCACGAACTTCCATCTTGGCCTCCAAATCTCACGCGTGTTCCGCACGCGAGCGGGGCCAACTATGCGCTGCTGACCGGACGGGACTCAGCCATACCCAAAGCCACGTCCGGTCAGCGCCGCAGATGGTGCCTATATATATATGAAGCTTTGTTGACTAATTGTCAAGCATGAGCATGATCGATGGCGCTACACGCTTCTATGGACTGTGATGAGGTGGCATGATACTGCTTATGATCATGCGGGAGAATGCTTGTAATTCCAACACGCCGCTGTGGAATTATGATCATTCCCGACCGGCCCATTTTGAAGCGCAAACTTTTAGTGCCTGGGAGCGACTTGAGCGAGTAAGCTTAGCGAGCGACATCTACTTCACCCATGACTGCCACGGCCCGCTACTCGCGTAGCCCCAAAAATATGCATAGCCAGGGCTTGCTGTAGGGATGCTAGCTAATGGGCATACTTGAACATTTCCTGGCTCAGTCACTGCTAGATCGAAGCTGCCACTTCCGTTCGATCCGCTATAAAACCAATTTCCCGACTTGCTTCGGCCGACAACGGCGGCGGCATTATCACTGATACAGAGCAGGTAGTTATTTCCTGCGGTTGGGTACGATGATCGGGTTGCGGTCGGAGATGCCTCGGTCAACTGTGTTACATTGCGCGGGAACGATCCCTTAACGGCCTGATACTCGAGCAGCTTTGCATAAGAGCTGCGAACATCTGACTGTACGGTTGTGTCGTGCGCCCGATTCTGTATTCCGTTGTACGCAGCGACGCTGATAGCGGCCAGGATCGCGATGACGACGATCACGATGAGAAGCTCAACGATGGTGAAGCCGCGTTGATGGCGAGTGATGGTGTTGTGCTGCCTGGGTTGTTTTGTGGTGCCTCTATGAAGTTGTGTCATATGTATTGAGTTGTGGAATCCATTAATTGCGTTAGTTTTATGCTTATGTCTATTATTAGCACCCCCCCTATTTGAATCAAGTACTTTTCTGGTGATTGTGTTCTGTTGTCACGCCTGGAGAAATGTAGCGGGTTGGAAACTGGCGGCATGGGACGGTATGTTCCTCCTCCCTGCCCTCCCGGAAAGGAGCCCTCCGTTATGTCGAAACGCCTCCACTACCTCCGCCTTGCCGACTATGGCAAGAACTCCATTGCGGCGAGTACCGCCATCTTCGATAACGACCCGAGTATCTCGACTCGGGTCGTTTCTGTTGGTGGGCACACATCGTCGTGCACCTTCATCTCGGACTTCTGCATCGACCTGGCGCACCCGATCCGGATCATCGGGTCGACATCGCATGCCCGGTCGCTGCACGCCGAGTTCACCATCTTCGAGGGACAGACTCGGGTGGCCTGCTGGTACAAGCCTGTCGTGAAGCGCCTGTTCTGGATGGGCTACCCGCTGGAGCTGCACTCCTGGCTGACGCCGGAACTGGAGGAGCGAATCGAGTTGAGCCGGCGCTACGACCCGGGGACGCTGCCGAAGACGGTGGCGCTGGAACCGACGTACGTCGCGACGTCTGCCTACTGATGAACGTCGAGCCATACCCGTCCTGGGACGAGAAGCTGAACCGGGCGTTGCAGTCGTGGCGTGACAGCGCAGCCCGTCAGGCTCGCCGTCCGATGTTCGCGGACGACCGTACGTGTGAAGACTGCCGCCGTGATCCGTACGTCATCATCGCCCAACTGGAGGACGACTCCACGGCGCATCGGTGGCCACACTGGATGCAGCACACCCTCCGGGAACACCTGGTCGACGTGCGCGGTGAGCTGTCCGAAGCACTCGCTCTCCGGCCCTACGCCGGAGCGACAATCGCCACGTACCTCGACGGTGCCGGACTCCGGCCACGTCATACGTGGGATTAGACGACGCCACCAAATGTCCGAAGAGCCGATTTACAGAGGTGAGTGTTGAGAAGAAATTAACGGGGTGTGGATAAGCAGTGTGGCCGTTGAAGTCGCCAGGCCATAGGCAGAGCTCGTCAGTGTTCCCAGGCGTCGATGATTTGCTGCTCTTCATCTGTAGGGGCTGATGCGGGCGGAACGTACGGCGGCCACCAACGTGACACTACGCGAGTGGGTGCGTCGATTCGGCCCTCCCAGCGTGACGGCGCCCAGAGTCGGAAGAGCGTGGTTTCCGCCTCGGGGTTGGTGTGGCGACTGGAACGGTAGCTCGGCGGCGCATCTGGCAGAAAGAGGCGTTCGGCGATTCGGTCTCCGGGGCGCGCAACAGCGAAGCTGTGGGCGTTGGCCAACAGCGCCGAATTCAGATCCACTGTTTCCTCGATACTCAAGGTGGAGCCTGGCTGCTGCGGCTCGATGTCTCGCCGGTAGAACGCCGCCACACGGTACGGACTGATCGGGAAAGCAAATATAGGTGCGCCCCAGACACCACCCCATAAGGCAGGTGCCGCCATGTCCTCGTGTAGCTCGACCATCGGCTCGTCTGAGGTGATCAGAGCGCGCCGCGTTTTGTAGATCGCGAAGTGTCGTGTCGTAAAGAGGCCCGCGATATGCGTCGCGGTGTGCGCGAAGGCCTCTAAATCTTGCTCGCGGGTGAGCGGGAGCTGAGATGGATCGGCTCGGAACCGTTCGACGTCAGCCATGATCGCTTCGAGCGGGTCTTCGTCGCTGTATGCGAACAGGTCGCCCTGTCGGAGCTCGTCGGCAAGACTCTCGGGTCCGTATGCCTCGAGAATCTGTGTGATCTCCTCCGCGAGCATCGCACGTCGCTTCTCGCGGGCCTTCCGCCCGCGCGTCATCTGCACGGCGAGGAATAGCGCCAGCCACTGGTGCTGCTCTTCATCGAGATCTCCTGGGCGATCTGTGTCGAGCACCTCGAAAGCGGACGCGGCGTGACCTTCGACTTGAGAGAGCCACGCCTCCCAATAGACCGGCGACATACCCTTCGCTTCGGGCAGTCGGTAGAAGTCCGTCTCGATCGCGGCACGCTCCGGTGCTGTTTCGTAGGCGTTGCGGTTGCGCTCGAGGTCGATGACGCGCACGCGATCCTCAACAGCCCATCGCTGCAGGTAGAAGCGTGGCAACAGATGGTGGCGGCGCGGCTCTTGCCCAGCGTTTGTCATTGCCTCTGCATTTCGCCAGGCGACGTCCCAGAGATTGCCGGAGGCGGAAGTGGTCACGGCTTTGCATTATCGAGATCGCCGAACAGCACCACCTCGTCGAGGGGCGCGAACTGCCTAGCGTCCTCGACCCACGATGTTCTACCCGGTGCGCTCTTCACAATGCCGGCGACGACAACATGGCGATGCTCACTGAACCATGCATGTGCTGCGTCGGTCTGCGCCTGGGTCAGCGGGATGTCGATACGCACTTGCCGTCCGCGACGGAAGGTGCGGATTGTGGCCCGCCCGCCGGGGGCTTCGGGATCATCCTCGAGATCGATGATCTGACCGGAGAGCGTCTCATAGGGGTTGCGCGGGCTTGGGATGAACTTGTCGGCGGCGAGCCGCAGGATCTCGGCACTGTCGTGGGGGAACGAGATCTGGCGAAGGTCACCAGGCGGTGGTGTAAACGCGCCAGCCCAGTCGAAGTTGATCTCGAAGACGGCCACGCCTTCGGAGCCGACGATCTTCTCGACTGCGACCACCATTTCACGGCTGACGCCGGTTGCGACGAGATCGTTCACAACAGAGCCGCGCGGCTCGCGAGCAGGTTCAACGATGCCGTGCTGGATCGCTGCCAGTGCTTGGGCAAGCATGCGTGTGGTGCGTCGTTCCTCTGGCTCCACGAGCGGATGCGCAACTCCCTCGCCTTCGAACTCGAGCGGCGTATCCGAGGTTGGCTCCTGTGGTCGGTCGAGCGGCATTAGGAGCGGCACGATGTAGGAGCCATCGATCGTGTGACCGAAGCGTGCTTTCTCTGCGATGCGAAGCGCCGCCGGACCGTAGTTGCCACCGATGCGCGCCTTGTTCGAGCGAGCAGTGGCGGCGGCGGCACGGATCATGGCGCGTGCTGAGGAGAACAGAGTGAAGCCAGCCTCGACAGGGATCGAGCCTTTGATATAGATGTCATCGGCGGCGCGGAACTCTTGGACATCGAAGTACATGCGCCCAATCGCCTCGTGGATCTCTCGCGGGGACGCGTCGACGGCAACGGCAATCCGTTCAACCGTTGAAGCCCATTCGTAGTCCTCGCTGCTCAGGTCATCGAGCACGGGCAGCGGCTTGCTCCAGCCCTCCCTTCGCCAGACGGAGCCCGACTGTCCGCTGGATTCCCGACGCCAGCCTGTGAGGGTGAGGTAGTCGATGAGATCGGTGAATGAGGCGGTCATGAGTTACGCCGCCTTTCCGTTGATTGCGAGCTGTCGTTCGAGCGCCCACTCCCGAAGCGTGTTTACCGTGAGTTGCTGATCACGGCGAACAACCAAACTCTTCGTGTCCTTCGTGGGGTCGATGGCTGCCCAGTACGCGGTCGCGGCTACCAGCGTGTGGGATGCCGGGTAGTCGATCCACCTCGCCTGCTCCGGTACCTGAACAACTACAAGGTAGATCGGGCCACGGACACGAAGCTTCTGCCAGGAGGTAACCCAATCGTCCTCGACCGGGATGCGGATGGTCTGCAGCTTCGGGCTGAACGTCTTTGTCGTGCATTTCACCTGGACATGGGCGTCACCGTACTCGAAGGCGATGGTGGCGTCGATGGCGCGAACGTCCTCGCCTGGCCGCGGTTCGGTGCATCCGAATCCTGCATGGCTGCAGACAAGCTGTAGGTAGTCAACACCGAAGCGGCCCTGGGCTGCGGAGAGGGCCATCGTGGGCGCGGGCGACGGTACTGCCCCCTCTGCGCGCTGCACTGCCATGTTCCGATCCTAGAGGGCGGAACACATCGCACTAAAGAGGTACGCGCCCATACGAGACCTACCAGCACCCAGCCCACCCCGGTAAGATCATGTGAACCCGGCTAAACCCGGCCTGACTCGGTGTAGGAGGTGGCTCGTGACTGAGCCTTGGCTGTCGGCTGACGATATCGCGGCCCACCTCGGCGTGACGAAGGACACCGTCTACGCCTGGATCGCGGAGAAGGAGATGCCCGCGCACAAGGTCGGTCGTCTCTGGAAGTTTCAGACATCCGAGATAGACGACTGGGTACGCAGCGGCCGCGCCGGAACGGCGGACGAGGAGTGACCGACGTGCCACGCATCCAGATCGCAATCGCTCGGCACCAGGAAGGTGTTGCTCGATGAGGCTCAACCTCAAGTCCGTCGAGGAGCGTGTTCGACCCCTCGGCGGACGCAGCCACTACGACCGCGAGTTCATCTTCGAGTTGCTGGCTGCCTATGGACGCTCGTCGAGCAACATCACGCGCCTGCGAAACGGCTCGCTCAACGTCGCCGATGATCCGGCCACCGAGGTTGCGCAGAAGAACGTCGTCTACTTCAAGGAGACGACGGACGATCCGCTGGCGGTGATCGACGAGCTTCGCACCGCACCGACGGTCGTGCGCTACAGCACGCGCTTCGTCGTCGTGACGGACTATTCGGAGCTGCTTGCCTTCGACACGAAGACGAACGACTCGCTTGCCATCCCGATTTCAGACATCGACAAGCACTTCACCTTCTTCCTGCCCTGGGCAGGCATGGAGAAGGCGCAGTACGTCGCCGAGGCCCACGCTGACGTCAAGGCCGCCGAGCGTATGGCGAAGCTGTTCGACGAGCTGCTGGCGCTCAACCCCGAGTTCAACACCACGACGCTCGGGCGTCACGCGCTGAACGTCTTCTTCACGCGGCTGCTCTTCTGCTTCTTTGCCGAGGACACCGGCATCTTCAAGGAGGGGCAGTTCACCGAGGCAGTCGGTACGCTCACGCAACCCGATGGCTCGGACGTCAGCCAGTTCCTGACCGATCTCTTCACCGCGCTGGACACGGCTGACCCTGCCGACAAGCCCACTCACCTTGCGGCCTTCCCCTACGTCAACGGGCGCCTGTTCACAGTCGAGGAACACCACACGGTGCCGGCCTTCAACAAGAAGGCTCGTGACCTGCTGCTGGAGAGCGGACGACTGCTCTGGAATGAGATCAACCCCGACATCTTCGGCTCAATGTTCCAGGCGGTCGTCACGCCCGGTCAGCGCTCCGATCTCGGGCAGCACTACACGTCGGTTCCGAACATTCTCAAGACCATCGAGCCGTTGTTCCTCGACGGACTTAAGGAGCAGTTTGACGCAGCCTTCGACAGTGCGCCCAAGCTCGAAGCGCTGCTGCGACGCATCGCGCAGATCAAGGTGTTCGATCCCGCTTGTGGATCGGGCAACTTCCTGGTCATCGCCTACAAGGAACTGCGCAAGCTCGAGCACGCCATCCTGGAGCGACTCGCACAGCTCGACACCCGTCACCAGACGCTGTACGCCGAGTCGAAGATCAACATCGAGAACTTCTACGGCATCGAGATCGATGACTTCGCGGTCGAGGTGGCGATCCTCTCGCTCTGGATCGCCAAGCACCAGATGAACCGCGAGTTCTTCGAGAAGTTCAAGCTCAACATTCCCCTTATCCCGCTGAAGGAGACTGGGCAGATCAAGCAGGGCAATGCTGCGCGTGTCGATTGGAACAGCGTCTGCCCGAACGGCGGCGCTGAGGAGATCTACCTCATCGGGAACCCGCCATACGCCGGTTCCAGCATGCAGTCAGCTTCGCAGAAGGATGACTTTGGCTACGTGTTTGGGCGCCGGCCATTCTCGAAGAACCTTGACTACATCGCGCTGTGGTTCGTCAAGGGAGCCGACTACATTGAGGGCACGAAGGCTGAGCTTGCCTTTGTTACAACGAACTCAGTTGCCCAGGGCGAGCACGTCGGACTCATGTTCCCGACGATCTTCGAGAAGGGGCTGGAGATCGGGTTCGCCTACACGTCGTTCAAGTGGGAGAACAACGCCAAGCGCAACGCTGGCGTGACCGTTGCAGTCATCAACCTCCGCAACGTGAGGCCCGGATCGAAGTACATCTACACTGACGATGTCCGCATCGAGGCGAAGAACATCAATGGCTACCTGGCGGACGGTCCGTCTGTACATATGCCGAGGAGAATGCGACCCCTGGTGCACGGTATGCCGCCAATGGTGTTCGGCTCTAAGCCCACTGACGGAGGCTGGTTGATTCTTGATGCTTCGGAGAGGGATTCACTCGTTACGGCTGCGCCAGACGCGGAGCGATTTATTCGTAAGTACATCGGTTCTGAGGAACTAATCAACGGGAAGGAACGATTCTGCCTCTGGATCGAGGATGATGAGGTGGATGAAGCCAGACAGGTTTCTCCTATACGCGACCGATTAGATCGCGTGAGAGATGAACGTGCGCGAAGCAAGGCTCAGAGTACGGTGGATTTTGCAAGAAGGCCGCATCGCTTTAAGCAGCGTTCCCATCGAGATACAGAAGCCGTATTGGTTCCAGCAGTATCGTCCGAGAATCGCGAGTATATTCCGTTCGGTTATATGTCCTCGGGGGATGTGGCAAATAATCGCGTCTATGCGATCTACGACGCTGAGCCTTGGGTGTTCTCCTTGCTCACATCTCGGATGCACATGGCATGGACGCGGGCAGTTTCAGGTCGGTTCGAGACTCGGTTCAGCTACGGAAACACCATCGTCTACAACAACTTCCCGGTACCGCCGTTGTCCGCCACAGTCAAGGAGCAGCTCACCGAAGCCGCTCTCCGCGTGCTCGACGTGCGTGAGTACCACTCTGAGAAGACGCTCGCGGAGTTGTATGACCCTGATTTAATGCCCGACGACCTCCGCCTGGCTCATCAAGAGCTGGACGAGTTCGTGGACGCGGTCTATCGCAAGCGCGGCTTCGACAGTGACGAAGAGCGTCTGTCGTACCTCTTCGGTATGTATGAACAGATGACTGCCGAGGAGAAGCGCAAGTGACCGAGATCAAGAAGCCGACGAACATCGTCAACGTGACGTATGCGCAGACCGGCAACAGCGTCCACACCAACGAGCTCGGTATGCGAGAGATGCAGCAGCGTGTCTGGGAGCAGCGCGCCGCACAGTATTTGCTCGTCAAAGCACCCCCAGCCTCGGGCAAGTCCCGAGCCCTGATGTTTGTCGCGCTCGACAAGCTCTATAACCAGGGCCGTAAGAAGGTCATCGTCGCTGTGCCCGAGCGCTCCATCGGTGGATCGTTTGCCACAACCGATCTGACTCGGTTCGGCTTCTTCGCGGATTGGGAGATCAAGGAGAAGAACAACCTCTGTACGCCCGGTTCCTCGTCGGGCAAGGTGCAGCAGTTCATTGACTTCTTGAACGGGCCGGACGCGACACTCGTCTGCACGCACGCGACTCTGCGTTTCGCCTACGAGAAGCTGCCCGCCTCGGCGTTCGATGGCACGGTGCTCGCTATCGACGAGTTCCACCACGTCTCGGCGGATACCGTGAGCAACCGCCTGGGTGACCTTCTCAAGAGCGTCATGTCCGGATCAGACGCGCATATCGTCGCGATGACTGGCTCGTACTTCCGGGGCGACTCGGTGCCGGTGCTGCTGCCGGAGGACGAGGCGAAGTTCACTCCGGTCACGTTCAACTACTACGACCAGCTCAATGGCTACGAGCACCTCAAGTCGCTCGGCATTGGACATCACTTCTATCAGGGCCGCTACACGAGTGCGATCCACGAGATCCTCGATCTCGACAAGAAGACGATCATCCACATCCCGAACGTGAACAGCGGAGAGTCGACCAAGGACAAGATCGAGGAGGTCGGCTTCATCCTCGACGCCATTGGCGAGGTCATTTCGACCGAGACCGAGGAATCGAACGTCATGCGGATTCGTCGCCGCGACAACGGCGAGATCGTGCGCGTGGCGGATCTCGTTGACGACACCGACCAGATCGCCCGTGCCGAGACCCTGCACTACCTGACGTCGGTCGCTTCGAAGGAGCGCGACGCGGTGGACATCATCATCGCGCTCGGCATGGCCAAGGAAGGCTTCGATTGGCCCTTCGCGGAGCACGCCCTGACGGTCGGCTACCGTGCGTCACTTACTGAGGTCATCCAGATCATCGGGCGGGTTACGCGCGACAGCCCCGGCAAGGAGCACGCGCAGTTCACCAACCTCATCGCCCAGCCGGATGCGACCACCGATGAAGTGAAATTGTCGGTCAACAACATGCTCAAGGCGATTACCGCCTCCCTGCTCATGGAACAGGTGCTGGCACCGAACTTCACGTTCAAGACCAAGACCGGCAACGACGACGCACCGCAGCCGGGGGATCTCCGCATCAAGGGCTTCAAGGAGCCGTCGACCGATCGAGTGAAACAGATCGTCGCCACCGACCTGAACGATCTCAAGGCGACGATCCTGCAGGACGACACCTTCGTCAAGGCCGCGGCCGGAAACCTCGACGCCGAGGTCACCAACAAGGTGCTGATCCCGAAGATCATCCGGGAGCGCTATCCCGACCTCAACGAGACCCAGGTTGAGGAACTGCGCCAGCAGGTCGTCGTCGACTCTGTGATCAAGAACGGCGAAGTGCGGGAGGTTGGCGATAAGCGCTTCATCAAGATGTCGGACAAGTTCGTCAACATCGATGACATCGACATCAACCTGATCGACAAGGTCAACCCGTTTCAGCGAGCCTTCGAGGTGCTCTCCAAGTCGGTGACGCCGCAAGTGTTGCGCATTATCCAGGACACGATCACGGCCACCCGCATCGACATCACCGAAGAGGAAGCACTACTGCTCTGGCCTAAGATCCAGCAGTTCGCCAAGGTCAACCGTCGCCAGCCTGACGTGCGCAGTGACGACCCCACAGAGAAGCGCTATGCCGAAGCGCTGCTGTTTCTGCGCAAGAAGAAGCGTGAGCACGACGCCCAACAGAGGTTGCAAGAGTCATGAGCAATATCGATCTGCAGAGCATCTTCGACTCGGACGAGGACGGCCTCCTTGATACACCCGAGAAGGCGGCCAAGCTGACCAGCTCCGATCGACTGGAACGATCGTTCCTGGAGATCGTCGAGTTCTACCGTGAGCACGAGCGACTGCCGCGTTCAGACACCAGAGAGATCGCGGAGCGCAAACTCGGTGCACGACTCGACGGCATCCTCGCGAATGCGGAGAAGATCGCCGCGCTGAAGCACCTCGATGAATTCGGACTGCTCGACGAGCCAGAACCGCCGACTTCGATCGATGATGTGCTCGACGGCGATGACCTCGGGCTGCTCGATGACGGCACCGGCATTCTCGACACCTTCGACCTACCGCAGCGCAAGAGTCCCGAGACGTCCATCGACGCCGCACAGCGCATCCGCGCCGAGGACTTCGAACAGTTCGAGCCGCTGTTCCATCAGAAGCACGCGGAGCTCGCTGACGGTGCGTCAAAGCTTGTGCCCTTCCCTGGTATCCAGTACATCACCGAGGGCTCGTTCTTTGTGCTCAACGGAGTGATGCTGTTCGTTGCTGAGGTCGGTGAGACGGAGTACAAGGAATCGACGGTGCGTGCGAACCGTCGCGAGCGGCTGCGCGTCATCTTCGAGAACGGCACTGAGTCTTCGATGTATCGCCAGTCACTCGGCATCCGTATGGGCGAAGGCCACGGGCAAGCTGTGGTGCCCACTGGATTTGAGACGATCTTGGCCGACGACGAAGCTACCGGCTACATCTACGTCCTTCGATCTCTCAGTGATGACCCGCAGATCCAAGCGGTGCCTGACCTGCACAAGATCGGCTTCTCCCGCGGCCCAGTCGAGAAGCGGATCGCGCACGCCGAGAGTCAACCGACATACCTGATGGCTCCGGTCGAGATCGTCGCAAGCTACCGGACGTACAACCTCAAGACCTCGGCGCTTGAGCATCTGCTGCACCGCGTGTTCAGTGAGAAGCGTCTACGTCTCAGCCAGGTCGGCAAGGACGGTCGAGTCTACGAACCCTCCGAGTGGTACTCCGTGCCGCTGCGGGTTATCGACCAGGCCATCGAACTGATCACGTCGGGCGACATCGTCGACTACGAGTATGACGCAGAGGCGAGAGAGCTTCGGCTCCGCTGATGACAGCCATGAACACAGTGCACGGCATGACTATCGCGGGAGATAGCAAATGAAGAAGCTCGATGTGGCCCTCAAAAACTGTCACGGTATCCGTGATCTGGAGACTTCGCTCGACTACCGTAGAACCCGTTCAGCGGCGATCTACGCCCCCAACGGCACGATGAAGACCTCGTTCGCGCGCACGTTCCGCGATCTGGCGGACGGCACGGAGACTCGCGACAACGTGTTCCCTGACCGCACCACAGAGCGTCGCATCATCGACGAGACGGGGACGCCAATCGCTCCGGACGATGTCGTTGTGATCCTCTCGTACGACGAAGAACTGGGGCCGACTGAGTCGACGTCAACGCTGCTTGTGAACCCCGAACTGCGAAGGGAGTATGAGGGGCTCCATGTCGATTTGCTGGCGGCGCGCGACGAACTGCTCGCCGCACTGAAGTCTCAGGCGAAGACCAAGCAAGACGTCCTGCGCCGCGTTTCGCTCACTTTCACCAAAGAGCCGGACAACTTTTTCATCGCACTGACCCGGGTGCACGAGGAACTGCTCGCGCAGGAGACCGCACCATTCGCAGACGTTCCCTACGATGTGATCTTCAACGACAAGGTGACTCCGCTCCTCAGCAAGCCCGAGTTCAAGAGCGCGCTGTCCGAGTACGTCACTCGCCTGAACGAGCTTCTCGATGACTCACGCTTCTTCAACCGCGATTCGTTCAACTACTACAACGCAGCCAACGTCACCAAGAGCCTGGGCGACAACGGCTTCTTCACCGCGCGGCACGCGATCCTGCTGCGCGGCACCGAGGGCGAGCCGATCGAGGTGAGCGACGGCGCCGAGCTCGACGCCCTGATCTCGGACGAGAAGAAGCGGATCAGCGACGATGCCGCGCTCAGTAAGAAACTTGATGCGATCGAGAAGGCGCTCAACCGCAACGTCGACACCAGGGCGTTCTATGGCTACATCTCTGAGCATGTCGAGCTGCTGCCCGAACTTACGAACGTCGAGCTGTTCGAGGAACGAGTCTGGAAGTCGTACCTCAAGACCCACCAGGCGCTCTACGAGCGCGTTGTCGACAGCTACCGCGCAACAGAGAAGCGCAAGCGCGAGATCGAGCAACAAGCCGCCGACGAGAGCACCCAGTGGGAACACGTCATCCAGATCTTCAACGAGCGGTTCTTCGTGCCGTTCCGGCTAACCGCCAAGAACCGGAACCAGGTTGTGCTCGGGCAGGAGAAGGTGCTGCAGCTCGGCTTCGAGTTCGAGGACGGAGCCGAGCACGCCAGTGTCGAGAAGGACGAACTGCTTAAGGTGCTGAGCAACGGTGAGAAGAAGGCGCTCTACATCCTGAACGTGCTGTTCGAGGTCGAGGCGCGCAAGTCCTCGCCGCGAGACACCCTGTTCGTCATCGATGACATCGCTGACTCGTTCGACTACAAGAACAAGTACGCGATCATCCACTATCTCAAGGAGATGGCCGAGCAGAAGAATTTCCGGCTCCTCATCCTCACCCACAACTTCGACTTCTTCCGCACGTTGGAGAGCCGCAAAGTCGTCGGCTACAAGAACTGCCTGATGGCGCAGAGGAACGACGAGCGGATCGTCCTGGCGCAGGCCGAAGGCATCCGGAACCCGTTCATCAACGACTTCAAGCTCAAGTTCTTCGACGACCGCATGAAGCGGATCGCATCGATCCCGTTCATCCGGAATATCGCGGAGTACACCAAGGGCACTGAAGACCCCGACTACCTGGCGCTAACTTCACTACTGCATTGGAAGCCAGCCACCGGCTCGATTTCACAAGCCGATCTTGACGCCATCTTCAACCGAGTGTTCACAGGCACGGGTTCTTGGCTGTCACCCGACGAACCTGTGGTCGATCTCATACTGGCCGAAGCGGAGGCAGCTCTCGAAGCATCCGAGGGCATCAACTTTGAGCACAAGATCGTTCTCTCGCTTGCGATCCGCTTGCGCGCCGAGAGCCACATGATCGAGGCGATTGGCAACGCAGCGGAAACGGACGCTATTGACGCGAACCAGACTCAGGCACTGTACTCCCTCTACCGCGAGCGTGGGCTAGGCGGGCCAGAGGAGCGGAGCGTGCTGGACTCCGTCGTACTTATGACTCCAGAGAACATCCACGTCAACTCATTCATGTACGAGCCGATTATCGATATGTCTGATGCTCACCTGCGGAAGCTGTATGCGGACGTCTTGAGAATCTCAGTTCCGTCGAACACGTAGCCGTTGGGATGTCACTTGCCTCGCCGCGGACGCATCTCGACACCGGCTTTGATCAGACGGTTCCATATGGTCGAGGCGTTGAGATCCAGCTCCTTGCCGATCGCGGCCAGGGAAGCGCCCTCCTGGTAGCGGCGGGCGGCGATCTCAGCCTGCTCGTCGGTCATCCGCCGCGTGGTGCTCCGGAGTTCGACTCCGTGGCGCTTGCAGATCTCGCTGACGGTGACACGGTGGATGCCGAAGCGCTGGGCGATCTCCTTGACCGGCACGCCGGACATGTAAAGAGCAACGGCCTCGGCCTGGTGCGCTTCGGAGAGGTGCACCTGGCGCTGGAGCAGCGCCTGCCGTCCGGAGGGGCCGCCAGTGCCCGCGTCTGGGGCGTTCTGCCCATCCTTGGGCTCCTGGCCCGGCTTGGGCGGGTGGGCCGCCCTGTAGGCCAACACGGGCCGCCATTCTTTAGAGTCCGCCCCGCCGAGGCCCACCACTTCTCCTTCGGCGCCCGTGCTCGCGAGGCGAGCACCATCGCACCGAGCGCGAGCAGGAGCGCCGCGCCCGTGACGGCGAGGGTCATGTCGCCCGCGCCCGTCGCCGCGAGGCCCGGCGATGCG
>Ga0164243_10007494_pt1 | contig 16294 bp, 15 predicted proteins | sample OricompcompostOP_FD_108781 | JGI IMG/M metagenome (GOLD analysis project Ga0164243, IMG submission 108781) | Organic Plus compost microbial communities from Emeryville, California, USA - Original compost - Organic plus compost (OP) | ecosystem: Engineered > Solid waste > Mixed feedstock >...
CGATCAGGCTCAGGGCCAGCAGCAGCAGCGTGCCGGTGCAGGCCCGGCGGTAGTGGGAAGCGCCCCAGCGCCTGAACAGCGCCGTGCCCACGGCGGTGCCCAGCCCCATCAGCGGGAACACCGCCGCCACGGCCAGCAGCGTGCCGCGCGAGACGGCGCCCAGCACGGCCAGGCTGCCCAGCGAGACCAGGCCCTGGACCATGAAGACGAAGGTCATGCTGGCGCGGGCCGTGGCCGGCGCGAACGGGCCGCCCAGGAAGTACACCACCAGGGGCGGACCGCCCATCGCGGCGAAGCCGTTGAGCAGGCCCGACGCCGCCCCCACGCCGGCGCTCAGGCCCATGCGGGGCATGCGCGCATAGCGCCAGCCCGACATCAGCACGGCGACGGTCGCCAGCACGACCAGCCCCATCAGCAGCCGCGCGAAGTCGGCGCTGATCGAGACCAGGAAGCCGGCGCCGCCGACCGCCGCCAGGCTGCCGGCCGCGGCCAGCGGGACGACGCTGGGCCAGGCAATGGCGCGGCGGTCGCTGCGCAGGGTCTGCAGGCCGGTCAGGAACTGCACGCCCATCATCACGGGTGCGACCGCGGCCGGCGCGAACATCAGCGACAGGATGGGCACGGAAAACAGCGACGACCCGAAGCCGCTGAAGCCGCGCAGCACGCCCGAGGCGAACACCGCCGCCGCGGCGGCGGCGATCCAGCCCGGGTGCTGCAGCAGTCCGCCCCAGCCTGCGAGAGCGCCGGCCGTCACGGCCGGGGCGTCCCGTGCATGGCGGCGGCCAGGTCGGACGACTGCGCCCTGGCGCCGAAGCTCCTGGCCGCCTCGGCGTACAGCATTTCCATGATGGCCTTGCGCAGGCCGTTGGCGCGCTCGTCCTCGAACAGGGTGGCCAGGGTGCGCGGGCGGGGGATGTCCACGGCCAGGTCGGCGGCCACGCGCATGGGCCGGGCCGTCATGACCAGGATGCGGTCGGCCAGCAACAGGGCCTCGTCGATGTCGGAGGTGATGAACAGCGCCGTGCGCCGGCCTTCCTCGAACATGCCGGCGAAGTGCTCCTGCATCAGGGTGCGCGTCATGGCGTCCAGGCCGCGGAAGGGCTCGTCCAGGATGAACAGCGCCGGGTCGTTGACCAGCGCGCGGACCATCTCCAGGCGCCGCTGCATGCCGCCGGACAGCGCCGCCGGGTACTTGGCCAGGAAGCGGCCCAGCCCCACCCTGTCCAGCAGGGCGGCGGCGCGGCTGCGCGCGGGCCCGTCCAGGACGCGGCGCTCGCGCAGGCCGAACTCCGCGTTGTCCCGGGTCGTCAGCCACGGGAACAGCGCGCTTTCCTGGAAGACCATCAGGCGGTCCTTGCCCGGGCCGTCGACGTGCCGGCCGTCCATGCGGATGCGCCCCTCGTCGGGCCGGCCGTAGCCGGCCAGCAGCCTGGCCAGGGTGCTCTTGCCGCAGCCCGAAGGACCGATCATGACGGTCAGTTCGCCCGGCCGCAGCGCGAAATTGCAGTCGGCGATGACCGGGAAGCGCCGGCCGCCGGGCAGGAGGTGGCCGTGCCAGAGGGCGGCCACTTCCATGCGGCCTGCGCCTGCGGCCGGCGCGGCGGGGGATTCTTGCTGCACAACCATGCTGCGGCTTCCTATCTTCCTATTTGAGGGGCTGCCAGGGCGCCAGCAGGCGGCCGGCCCTGCGCAGCAGGGTGCTGGACAGATAGCCGGCCAGGCCGATGGAGATCATGGCGACGACGATGCGCTCGTGGTTGTTGGCCAGGTAGGCGTCCCACATGAAATGCCCCAGCCCGCCGCCCGAGCCGCCGCTGCCGCCCGAGATGAGCTCGGCCGCGACCACGACTTCCCAGGTGATGCCCATGCCGATGGCCGCGCCGGTGACGATGCCCGGCATGGCCGCCGGCAGCACCACGCGCCACAGGACGCGCCACTGGCCGGAGCCCATCGAGCGGGCCGACTGGACGAGCGCCGGGTCGACCTGGCGCGCGCCGTGGTAGGTGCTGAAGGTGATGGTGTAGAACGCCCCCAGGAAGATGACGAAGATGATGGACAGCTCCTGGGTGGGCCAGAAGATGATGGCGGCAGGCACCCAGGCGATGGGCGGGATGGGACGCAGCACCTCGAACACCGGGAAGACGACGTTGCGGAACGACCGCCGGGTGGCCAGCAGCAGGCCCAGCGGCACGCCCAGCGCCAGGGCCGCCAGGAAGCCGCCCGCGACCCGCAGGAAGCTCAGGTACCAGGACTGCCAGTAGGCGGGGTCGGACAGCTCGCGCAGCGCCTCGGCCACGACGCCGCTGGGCGCGGGCAGCACGCCCAGCACGGGCACCTCGACGCCGAACAGCGCCGGCGCGCGCGCGATCAGCTCGCCCAGCAGCAGGAAGACGGCGATGGAAGTCGCCGCGCGCCGGCCGGCCTGCGACGGGCCGGCACGCCGGGCCGGGCGCGCGCGGCGCGGGCCCATGGCGGAGAGGGCGCCGCTCATGCCGCCTCCTTCTCGCCCGCCGCGAAGGACTTGACGGCCTCCACGTGCACCGCCTCCAGCGCGGCCTGGACATAGCCGCGGTAGGCGTCGCCGGCGGTCATGGCGTACTTGCGGGGAAAAGGCATGTCTATGTCCAGCTCCAGCGTCGGCCGGCACGGCCGGGCCGACATGACCACGATGCGGTGGCCCAGGAAGACGGCCTCCTCCAGGTCGTGGGTGATGAACAGGATGGTCACGGGCCGGCGCGCGTGCATTTCCAGCAGCGCCTCGTGCATCATGGCGCGGGTCAGGCTGTCCATGGCGCGGTAGGGCTCGTCCAGCAGCAGGATGGCGGGGTCGTTCATCATGGCGCGCACGATCTCCACGCGCCGCCTGATGCCGGACGACATCTGCGCCGGGTACATGTCCTGCGCATCGGCCAGGCCGGCGTCGGCCATCATCGCGCGGGCCTTGTCGCGCGCCTGCGCCGGGCCGAGCGCGCCCTGCGCCAGCGGCCCGAACATGACGTTGTCCAGGGCGGTCATCCAGGGGAACAGGGCGCCGTTCTGGAAGACCACGACGCGGTCGGGCCCCGGCTCGGCCTGCACGCCCTCGCCCGCGATCTCCACGCCGTCGAGCGCGATGCGGCCGGAGCTCAGGTCGTGGAAGCCCGCCACGGCGTTCAGCAGCGTGGTCTTGCCGCAGCCGGACGGGCCCACGATCATGCAGATCTCGCCGGGCTCGACCGACAGCGAGCAGTTGTCCACCGCCAGCGCCGGGCCGGCCGGCGTGTCGTAGGCCTTCACGGCGTTCTCGATGACGAGCCGGCCGCGCGCCGCGCCTGCGCCGCCCGCCATCACGCCTGCTCGCCCAGAGAGGTCCGGCGCCACTGCGTGAGCGCGCGCTCGACGCCGCGGATGGCCGCGGAAGTGGCGAAGCCCACGATGCCCAGCGTGAACATGCCGATGAAGATGGTTGGATAGGTGGCCATGGAATACCCGGTATTGATGATGTAGCCCAGCCCGTACTCGCCCGAGACCATTTCGGCGGCCACCAGCGAGAACCACGCCACGCCCACCGACAACTGCAGCCCGCCGAAGATGGCCGGCAGCGTGCCCGGCAGGATGATGCGCCGGAACATCGTCCACGGCCCGGCGCCCAGGCACTTGGCGGCGCGGATCAGCGAGGCGTCGATGGACTGCACGCCCAGCATGGTGTTCAGGGTCGTGGCGTAGAACGAGGCCAGGAAGGTCAGGAAGACGATGGGCGTCTCGGTGCCGCGGAACATCAGGATGGCCAGCGGCACCCAGGCCAGCGGCGGTATGGGGCGCAGGATCTCGAAAAGGGGAAAGACGTACTCGCGCACGCGCCGCGACGTCCCCATCGCCAGGCCCAGCGGCACGCCCAGCAGCGTGGCCAGGCCGAAGGCGACCAGCACGCGCGCCAGGCTGTGGGCGATGTGCTCGTAGTATTCCCGGGTGTGGATGGACAGCCCGTAGACCGGCTGCGTGCTGGCCCATTCGCTCAATACCTCGGCCAACCGCGGCAGGTTGCGAAAGCGCGGCAGCGCCATGACGTCGACCGTCAGGAACCAGAACAGCAGCGCCAGCGCGAGCCCGGCGGCCACCCAGCCCAGGCTGCGCAGCATCCCGGCCAGCCTGGCCGAGGCCAGGCCGAAGGCGGTCGGATCTCCCTTATCCCTTGCCATGGAACCGCTCCCGATGCGCCCGCGTCCTCACCGGCCCGTCACCTGGCCGACCGGCGAGGACAGCCCGCGCTCCTTCAGGACCTCGCCGGCGATGGCGTCGTCGACCGCCTCCTCGCGCAGCTGCGTGACGGCGATGCCCTTGACCGAATGCAGGAAGGTCGTCTGGTCGGCCAGCAGCGCGCGCACTTCGGGCGTGAAGACGAAGGGCTGGCTCAGGCGCACCTCGGCGCCGCCTTCCTGGGCGGGATAGCGCTTGTAGATGGCGCTGCGCAGGTCCTCGCGCGAGAACGAGGGCACGTTCTTGTTGACCATGTCGATCACCGCGTCGGCGTTGGCCGGGTCGGACATGAACAGCTGCGCGTCGAGCTCGGCCTGCAGCCAGGCCTTGGCCACGTCCGGGCGCGCCTGCATCAGGTCGTGGCGCATCACCAGGAAGGCCGCGTCCTTGACGTCGAAGTTCGCGCCGGAGGCCGCGCGCCGCGCGATGCCGGCGTTGACCGCCTGCGAGGCGACCGGCTCCCAGATCACGGCCGCGTCTATTTTCCTGGCCTTGAAGTTGCTGGTGATGACTTCGATGGTCTGGTTCAGGTTGGAGGCGGGCTTGGCGCCCTCGCGCTTGAGCATGTCCTGCGCGAAGCGGTCGGCGCAGGTGCCGCGCGGCGCGGCCATCTCCTTGCCGTCCAGCCACTTGGCCGCGGCCTGGGGCGAATCGAACGCCGGCGCGTCCGGGCGCACCAGCAGGACGTTGCACTGGTCGGTGGCCAGCGCCAGCGTGGCCACCAGGCGCACGTCGGCGACCTGGTTCTTGGTCGCCAGCGCGATCGCGGCGGTGTCGCCCAGGTAGCCCACCTGGATCTTGTCGGCCAGCATGCCGTTGACGATGGGCGGGCCGGCGATGGGGATGTTGTAGGAAATCTCCGAGCCGGCGGGCAGGTACTTCTTCCACAGCTCCTTTTCCTTCATGACGTAGCCGGACCAGGTCGCGGCGTAGCAGCAGGGAAAGCCGACCGTCATGGCGATGGGCTCGCCGGGCTTGCCGTAGCCGGCCGCCTGCGCGAGGGGGTTCCAGGAAACGGCCGCGGCCAGGCCGCAGGCGCTCAGCACGGATTTGAGATTCATGGGATTGCCTTTATCGGAAACGGGGAATGGGAAAGGGCTCACGCGGCGTGGACGTCGGCGCGCGCGGCCGCGTCTTCCGCCGCGCGCAGCGGCTCGCCCGCGGCGGCGGGCGCATCGGCGTCCAGCGCCTCGGCGCGCTCGCGCACCACGGACAGCCGGTAGATGTCGCTGCGGCAGTAATAGCCCGCCATGTCGTGGTGGCGCTTGTAGTCGACGATGGCGTCGAGGTCGGCTTCCGCGTACACGATGGTTTCCTCGTCCTGCGCGACCTCGGAAATCAGGTCGCCGTTGGGGCCGAGGATCATCGAGCACGCCGGCGGGCAGGCGCGCAGCAGCGCCGCCCTGTCGGGATCGCCCTCGCTGAAGGCCTCGATCAGCGCGTCGTCCACCACGCCGGCGGCGACGATGGTGTAGACCTTGGCCTCGAAGCTGTGCGCGGCCGCGCGGAAGCGGATCGCGTCGCGCAGGTCGTAGGGCCGGCTGGTGGTCGGGTTGCGGTAGGGCCAGATGGCGGGGTAGCAGGCGCAGTGGATTTCCTCGCCCTCGCCCATCATGACGTAGCGCGACAGCGGGTTGTTGTTCTCCCCGCAGATCAGGCCGCCCACGCGGCCGATGGCGGTATCGACCACGCGCAGGCCGGCCGCGTCGCCGCGGTCCCAGACCAGTTGCTCGTAGAAGGTGGGCACCAGCTTGCGGTGCACGTTCAGCAGCTCGCCCCGGTCGGAAATCAGCGCCTGGCTGTTCCAGAGGCGGCCCGGGCTGCGGCCGGCCACTTCGCTGAAGCCGATGCTGGCGTGGATGCGGTGGCGCGCGCAGGCCTCCAGCAGGTCCAGGAAAGGCCTTTCGTCGGTGCGCAGGGCATGGGCGGCGAAGCGCCGGAACAACTGGTGGCTGTCGATGGGCGCGGCGATCCCGCTCCAGACCGGGAAGCCCGGGATGAACGATTCCGGGAACACGACCAGCCGGGCCCCGCCCCGGGCGGCCTGGGCGATCAGTTCGCAGGCCTTGGCCACGCCGGCCTCCCGGTCCAGCGGCGGCGCCGAGGCGTGTGCGGCGGCTACGGTGAATTTGCGGGGTCCGGGGGGATACGGCTTGGTCGGCATGGCATGGCTCGAAACGATGTAGGACGTTGAGCAATGGTAAGAGTTGGGCAATAATTTGGAAATGCAGAATTTCTTCTGCAATAGGTTTGGAAAAATTGAAAGACTTTTCCCTGCGCGCGCTGCGCACCTTCGTCACCGTCGGCGAGCTAGGCAGCATCACCGCCGCGGCCCAGCGGCTGGGCCGCAGCCCGGGCGCCGTCTCGGCCACCGTGCAGGAACTGGAGGACGCCATCGGCATCCCGCTGTTCGTGCGCAAGCCCGCCAAGGGCATGGCCGTCACGTCCTACGGCCAGGTGCTGGCGCTGGAGGCCAAGGGCCTGCTGTCGCACGCCGACGACTTCCGCAATATCGCCGGCGCGCTGGGCAGCCCCATGGAAGGCCGGCTGTCCCTGGCCTGCTTCACCAACTTGGCGCCGGTGCTGCTGTCGGGCCTGGTCGCCGGCTTCAACCGCATGTACCCCAACATCTCCATCCAGACCACGATGGGCGACCAGGAGGACGTGCTGGGCAGCCTGCGCTCGGGCGCGGCCGAGGTGGCGCTGAGCTTCGACATCGGCATGTCGGACGAATTCGAAAGCGTGTCGCTGGCCTCGGTGCCGGCCAGGATCGTCCTGCCCGCCGGCCACCCGCTGGCGCAGGGCGGGCCGGTGCCGCTGGCCAGCCTGGCCCATGAGCCCTTCGCCCTGATGGACCTGCCCTATACGCGGGAATACTTCCTGTCCCTTTTCCACGGCGCCGGCCTGACGCCGCGCATCGCCTTCCGCTCCAGCTCCTTCGAGACCATCCGCACCTTCGTGGGCAACGGCCTGGGCTACGCGCTGCTGTCGCTGCAGCCCTACACGTCGACGACGTACGACGGCACGCGCGTCGCGCACCTGCCCATGGCCGAGCCGCACACGCCGCTGCAGATCATCTTCGCCACGCTCAAGAGCCTGGCCAGGCGGCGCATCGCCTATACCTTCCAGGGCTATGCGGCCAGCTACATCAAGAACTGGCTGGCCGAGCCGCGCGCCGACGCCGGCCCGCCCCCACCCGCGGGCGCGGGCTGAGGCGGCGCGCCCGCGCCCGTCAAGGCACCACGCCCTCGGGCAGCCCCGCGACGTGGTCGTAGATCTCCCCGGGGCGGGTGAACCACACGAGGTCGCGCCGCGGGTGGTCGACGATGTGCTGCAGGGCCCGCCGCAGCGCGCGCTGGCGATAGGGCTGGCCGACGATCATGGTGTGCAGGGCCACGCCGCAGACCAGCGGGTACTTCTCCGAGCGCTCCAGCATCTCGTCGAACTGGTCGACGATCATGCGCTCGAACTCCTCGGCCGAGTGGTGGCGCACCAGCATCTGCGGCGAGTCGTTGATCTCGAAGGGATAAGGCAGCGACAGCATCGGCCCGGAACGGGCCTTCATCCAGAACGGCTGGTCGTCGCCCGGCCAGTCCATCAGGAACTTGTAGCCGGCCTCGCGCAGCAGGTCGGGCGTCTGGCGGCTGACCGACATCCACGGGCTCATCCAGCCGCGCACGTCCTGGCCGGCGTGCTCGCGGATCTGCTCGCGCACCTGCAGCAGCAGGCGCAGCTCGTCCTCTTCCCAGAGCAGGCCCTGGCGCTCGGCGTTGGTGCGGCCGTGGCCGATGATCTCGTCACCGCGCGCCTTGATCGCCTGGACGATGTCGGGCGCGTAGTCGAACACCGCCGTGTTCATCAGATGGCCGGCGGGCAGGCCCAGCTTGTCGAGCATGTCCAGGATGTGCCAGACGCCGACGCGGTTGCCGTAGTCGCACCAGGTGTAGGCGCGGTGGTCCAGCCCCGGCAGGGGCGTGGACAGCGAATGCGACAGCCCCGCGCCGAAGGCGAAGTGCTCGATGTTCAGGCCGATGTAGAAGGCCAGCCGCTTGCCCTGCGGCCAGGAGTAGTCCTGCCGCCTGGGCAGGGGGACGTAGTCGTAGCGGCCGTGGTGCGGAAGGATCATGATGGCTCCGTGGGAAAGGGCGCTAGTGCCGGGCCGACAGCCGGCGGCGCTCCAGGCGGCTGATCAGCCGCACCAGCGGGATGAGCAGCGCCAGGTACAGCAAGGCCGCGAACACGATGGGCGACGGGTTGTACAGCACCGACTGGGCGTTGCGCGCGACCTGCAGCAGCTCGGGCAGCGCCACTGCGCTGGCGATGGTGGTCAGCTTGATGACTTCCAGCGAATTGCTGATCAGGTCGGGCAGCACGTTGCGCGCGGCCTGCGGGATCTGCACGTAGCGCAGCGACTGCATGAACGACAGGCCGGTCGAGCGCGCGGCCTCGGCCTGGCCCTTGGGCAGCGACTCCAGCCCGGCGCGGAACACCTCGCCGTAGTAGCAGGAGTTGTTCAGCGTGAAGCACAGCACCACCGCCATGACCTTGGGGATGTCGAGGTCCAGGAAGGGAAAGCCGAAGTAGATCACGATCAGCAGCACCAGCGGCGGCACGGCCCGGAACACGTCGATGTAGACGGCCAGCAGCGCCTTGAGCAGGCGGCTGCGCACATTGGTGTAGAGCACCGCCAGCGCCAGGCCGAAGGCCAGGCCCAGGGGGATCACCAGCAGCGACAGCAGCACCGTCATGCCCAGTCCGCGCATCAGCAGCGGCCAGACCTGGCGGTAGATGTCCAGGTTGAAGAAATTAAGCAGGATGTCTTGCATGCGTCTGCCCCTTGCCTAGCGGAATCGCTTTTCGATGTAGCGGCCCGCCAGCACCACCGGCAGGAAGATCGCCAGGCTGCCCAGCGCGCACAGGGTCAGCGGCGTGGCGCTGCCGGCGCTGCTGGTGGCCGACTGGGCGTTGTTGACGACCTCGGCCAGGCCCACCACCGCGCCCAGCGCCGTGTTCTTGACGATGGCGATCACCCGGTTGGTCAGCGGCGGGATGGTCAGCTTCAGCGCATGCGGCCAGACTACGTACCACATGGTCTGGCCCCAGCCCATGCCGGTGGAGCGGCCGGCCTCCATCAGGCCCTTGGGCGTGGCCTGCAGGCCGGCCCAGAAGATCTCCTCGGCGAAGGCGGCCAGCACCAGCGACAGCGCCAGCCAGGTCGCCGTGAAGGCCGACATGGAAATGCCGATGTAGGGGAAGGCGAAGAACAGCAGGATGATGCCCACCAGCGGCGGCAGCGAGCGCAGCACGTCGGCGAAGGCCACGATCAGGAAATTGGCCGGGCGCAGCCCGCAGGCCCGCGCGTAGGCCAGCAGGAAGCCCAGGGCCAGGCCGGTGGCCACCACCGCCGCGCCGACTTGCACCGTGACCCACATCCCGGACAGGATGAAGGGGTAGTACTTCCCGATCACGTCGGGGTTGAAGAAGGAAAAGATCAGCCCTTGTGTATTCATGGTTTTCCCGGGACGGGCGGCGCGGCGCCGCCTCGGTCAGTGCCGCGTGGTCACGCTGGACAGGAAGGCGCGGGTGCGCTCGTGCCTGGGCTGCTCGAAGATTTCCTGCGGCGTGCCCTGCTCCAGGATGACGCCGCCGTCCATGAACACCACCCGGTCGGCCGCTGCGCGGGCGAAGCCCATTTCGTGGCTGACGACGATCATGGTCATGCCGGTCGCCTTGAGGCCGCGCATGGCCTCAAGCACGCTGCCGACCAGTTCCGGGTCGAGCGCGCTGGTCGGCTCGTCGAACAGCACGATCCTGGGCCGCAGCGCGATCGAGCGGGCGATGCCCACGCGCTGCTGCTGGCCGCCGGAGAGCTGGTCCGGGTAGAAGGTGGCCCGGTCCAGCATGTTCACCTGCGCCAGCGCCTCGCGCGCGCGCCGCTCGGCCTCGGGCCGGGGCAGCTTCTGCACCTTGCGCAGGGCCAGCATCACGTTCTCCAGCGCGGTCATGTGCGGGTAGAGGTTGAAATGCTGGAAGACCATGCCTATCTTCTGCCGGACCGCGTTCAGGTTCACGCGCGGCGCGGTGATGTCCTCGCCGTCGAACAGGATGCTGCCGGCCGTGACCGGCTCGAGCACGTTGCAGCAGCGCAGCAGGCTGCTCTTGCCCGAGCCGGACGGGCCGATGACGAAGACCAGCTCGCCGCGATGGACGTCCAGGTCGACGCCCTTGAGCACCGTGTTGCCGCCGTAGGCCTTGTGCAGGCCGCGGATGCTCAGGATGGCCTGCGATGGGCTTTCCAGCATGAGGGGCCTCTCAGTTGCCGCAGGACAGCGTGACGGGCGCCGGATCGTAGCCGGCCATGTCCGGGATGCCCTGGCCGGGGTAGATGGTCTTGGTGGCCTCGGGCGCGAAGCCCAGCCACTTGACGGCGATCTGCTCGACGATGCCCTGCTGCTTCAGGCACTTCAGCGCGTTGGAGATGCGCGCGCGCCCTTCGGCGTCGTCCTTGCGGAAGGCGAACGCCCAGACCAGCCCCGTCTCGATCTCCAGCGTGGCCTGCAGCATGGGGTTGCGCTTGGCGGCCCAGGCCTGCGCCGGCACGCCCGCCATGTTGGCGTCGGCGCGGCCGGACACCACGGCCTGGATGGCGTCGGCGTTGGTCGGGTAGACGTTGAATTCGAAGCCGTACTTCTCGTGGTTTTCCTGCGACCACTGCTCGTAGGGCGAGCCGCGATTGACCGCCAGGCGCTTGCCCTTGAGCTGCTCGGGCGCGGTGATGGGCGTGTCGCCCTTGCGCTGCAGGACCAGGTAGTCCGAGGCCAGGTAGGGTTCGGAGAACAGCATGGCCTCGGCGCGCTCGGGCGTGGCGGTGACCGCGCCCAGGATGAAGTCGTACTTGCGCGAGTTCAGGGCCGGGATCAGCGCCGAGAACTGCGTGCCCTCGACCTCGATCCGGTCGCCCAGCTGCTTTTCCAGGGCATGGCCCAGGTCGATGGAAAAGCCTTCCAGCTCGCCCTGCAGGTTGCGGAACACCAGCGGCGCGTAGGTCTCGTCGGCGCCGGTATGCAGCGTGGCGGCTTGCGCGCCGCCGGCCGCCAGGACCATGCCGGCCGCCAGCGCCAGCCGCTTCATCGTCAGAACAGGATTCATGGAATTCCCCTTGTCGAAGTAAAAATAACGCACATGGAATACGAAAACGGAAGCCGGCCGGGCCGCCCTCCTACCAATCGAACAGCTTCCTGAACAGCAGCCCCCGGCCGTCGCGCCCCGGGCCGTCGGGCGCCGGGCGTTCCGGCTGCAGCAGCCATTGCGACGGGCCGCAGGGCAGGAAGGCGCCGCTGCCGGCCTCGGCCAGCAGGCGGCCGCGCTCGGCCACCACCCGCCCGCGCGACACGGTGGTCTCCGGCCAGCCGGTGACCTGCATGCCTTCGTAAGGGGTATAGCCCGTGCGGTCGTGCAGCAGGCTGCTGGCAATGGTGACCTCCCGGCCGGGGTCCCACACGGCCAGGTCGGCGTCGCTGCCGATACGGATGACGCCCTTCCTGGGGTAGAGCCCGTAGGCCTTGGCCGGGTTGGCCGCGGTCACCGCGACGAAGCGCTCCAGCGAGATCCGGCCCTTGCCCACGCCCTCGGAGAACAGCAGCGGCATGCGGGTTTCCAGGCCCGGCACGCCGTTGGCGATCTCGGGAAAGCGGGTAGCCTCGCCCTTGGGCAGCTTGCCTTCGGTGTCGAAGGTGTACGGCGCGTGGTCGGAGGAAAACACGTCCAGCGTGCCGTTGGCCAGCCCCGCCCACACCGCCTCGCGCGACACGGCGTCGCGCGGCGGCGGAGCGCAGCAGAACTTGGCGCCTTCCAGCCCGGGCAGGTCCAGGCTTTCGCGCGACAGGACCAGGTATTGCGGGCAGGTCTCGGCGTACACCGGCGCGCCCATGGCGCGGGCGGAATGCAGGATCTGCACGGTCTCTATGCCGCCCACATGCACGATCAGCAGCGGCGCGCCGGCCAGCCGGGCCAGCGCGACGGCGCGGTGGGTGGCCTCGCTCTCGGCCAGCGGGTCGTGGGCGATCTCGTGGTACTTGGGCGCGGCCAGGCCGCGCTCGAGCAGGCGGGTGGTCAGCCAGCGCACCATGTCGTTGCTCTCGGCGTGGGCCATCACCAGCGCGCCGCAGCGGTTGGCCGCGGCCAGCACGTCCAGCAGCTGGTAGTCGTCGAGCCGGACGGCATCGTAGGTCATGTAGACCTTGAAGGAGCTCACGCCGCGGGCCACCGCCAGGGGGAACTCCCGGTCCAGCACATCGTCCGTGGGATCGGTGACGATGGCGTGGAAGGCGTAGTCGATCACCGCCTTGGGCCGCGCGCAGGCGGCATAGTCCTCGATCGCCTCCATCAGCGCCTGGCCCTTGCGCTGCATGGCGAAGGGGATCACGGTAGTGGTGCCGCCGAAGGCGGCCGAGACCGTGCCGCTGTAGAAGTCGTCGGCGCTCATGATGCCCATGCCCGAGCGCTGCTCGATGTGGCAGTGCGCGTCGATGCCGCCGGGCAGCACCAGCCGGCCTGCGGCGTCGATGTCGGCGGCGCCGGCCGGCAGCGTTTGCGCCAGCGCGGCGATGCGCCCGTCGCGCACGCCCACGTCCAGCCGGTGCAGGCCGTCCCCGGTGTGCACCATGCCCTTGCGCAGCGTCAGGTCGAATTCGGTGGTCATCGGGGTCGTCCGGCCTCGTACCGTCTCAGAAGGCGTCGCGGACCTGCGGGTCCAGGTAGCCGCGCAGGATTTCCGCAGCGGCCAGCAGGCCGCGGTCCTGGCCGAAGCGGCCCACCAGCTGCACGCCGAAAGGCATGCCGTTGGCCGCGCGGCCGAAGGGCACCACCACGGTCGGCAGGTGCAGCAGGGTCCAGAGCGCGGCGAAGCGCGGCGAGCCCGAGTAGGCGATGCCCTCCTCGGCCGAGCCTTCGGTGGCCGGGTAGACCAGCACGTCGGCGTCGCGGAACAGCGCGTCGGCCTCGCAGCGGGCCTGCTCGGCCGCGGTGCGCAGGCGCAGGTAGGCGTCGCGGTCTATGCCGGCGGCCGTGGCCAGGCGATCGCGCAGGATGTCGCTGATCAGCTCGCCGTGGTGCTGCCGCTCGTGCGCCAGCGCCCAGGCGGCCTCGTAGACGAAGATCTGCTCCTGCACCGCGATCAGGCTTTCCAGCGTGGCGTTCAGGCGCAGCTCGGCCGCGGGCCGGCCCGCCCGCGACAGCGCGGCGCCCAGGCGCTCGACCGCCTGGCCGAAGGCGGCGTCCACCTCGTCCCACTGCGACGACCGGCACAGCGCGAAGCGCGGCGCGCCCGCGCGGGCGACCTCGGCGTCGAAGCCGGTATCGTTGAAAGTGATGAAGAAAGCGTCGCGCACCGTGCGGGTCAGCAGCCCGATGGTGTCCTGCGAATGGCTAGTCGGCTTCAGCCCGGTGCGGTTGAACAGGTCGAAGGTCGGCTTGAAGCCGACCACCCCGCAATAGGACGCCGGCCGCGCGATCGAGCCGGTGGTCTGGGTGCCCAGGGCGAAGGGCGCCATGAAGTCCGCCACCGCCGCGGCCGAGCCGCTGGACGAGCCGCCCGGCGTATGCGTGAGCCGCAGCGGGTTGCGCGTGGCGGCCGGCTTGCGCGTGGCGAACTCGCTGGTGGCGGCCTTGCCGATCAGCACGCCGCCCTGGGCGCGGAACTGCGACACGCAGGCGGCATCGGCCGTGGGCTGGTGGCCGGCGTAAATGGGCGAGCCGTATTCGGTCGGGAAGTCGGCCGTCTCGAAGATGTCCTTGGCCACGAAAGGGATGCCGTGCAGGTGCGGCGCGTAGGGCTCGCCGTCCTTCTGGCGGGCGTAGCGCAGCGCCTTGCCGGCGTCGAAGGCCACCAGGGCCTGGACTTCGGGGTTGCGCGCCTCGATGCGGTCCAGGCAGGATCGCACCAGTCGTTCGGCAGTCAGTTCGCCAAGGGACAGCAGCCTGGCCGCGTCGAAGGCGGTCAGTCGATAGGCTTCGGAAATCACGGTGATGCTTGGAGTGGGATGGGGCTGCCAAGCATTCTAGGAACAATATAAATCCAAGTCTAATTCATAATTAGGCGATCATTGATTCGCTATAGCGAATCAATTAAAGTGCCTGGAACCCGCCGGCAGGTGCTCCGGCGGCCTCACGGGAAAACCGGCGCGCCCGCCCAGCATGTACGACATCAACCACCTGAAAGCCTTCGTCGTCCTGGCCGAGGAACTGCACTTCCGCCGGGCGGCCGAGCGGCTGCACATCACCCAGCCGCCTCTCAGCCAGAAGCTGCGCCAGCTGGAGGACGTCCTGGGCGTGCAATTGCTCAAGCGCACCACGCGCTCGGTCGAGCTGACCGACGCCGGCAAGGTCTTCCTGGAAGGCGCGCGCGACGTGCTCAAGCGGCTGGAGGCCATCAACCTGCAGGCCCGCCTGGCCTCGACCGGCCACGCCGGGCGCCTGACGATAGGCTTCGTGCCCAGCGCCGCCTATGTGTTCCTGCCCAAGGTGCTGCGCCGCTACAAGGCCCTCTACCCCCATGTGGACATTCACCTGGAGGAAATGCCCTACCTGCGCATCCTGGACCAGCTGAAGAACCGCGCCATCGACATCGCCCTGCTGCGCACGTCCACGCGCGAGCGGGCCGTGCAGAACCACGTGGCCATGCGCGAGCCGCTGATCGCCGCCATCCCGCGCAGCCACCGCCTGGCGCGGGCGGGGTCGGTCTCGGTAATGGACCTGCACGAGGAACGCTTCATCGCCTTCGCCGGCCACGACTCGCCGTACTTTTCCGAGCGGATCAGCGAGATCCTGGCCAGCCGCAAGGTGCAGCCCAACATCGTGCAGTATTCGCTGCTGCCCACCATCCTGTCCTTCGTGGAGGCCGACATCGGCGTGGCCATCGTGCCGGACTCGGTCAGCCGCATCGCCAACCCCAACGTGGTCTACAGGAAGCTGGGCGGCCTGCGGGCCAGGGACCGGGTCGAGCTGACCGCGGCCTGGCACAGGAACCACAACTCCATCCTGGTGGCCAGGTTCGTGGAGATCATCCAGGAGGTCAGCCCGGATTGAGGCGCGGCGGGCGATGGCGCGGCGGCAATGGCGGCCCTGCCGCGGGCCGGCCGCGGCGGATACCCGGACCGCGCCGCCGATGCTCAGCCCGCGTCGTCGATGTTCAGCCCGCGCCGTCGATGCTCAGCCGGCATCGTCGATGTTCAGCCCGCGTCGTCGATGAAATCCGCCAGGATGGAGCGGCGGATCTCGCCGAAGGCGGCGCTGTTGCGGTCGCGCGGGCGCGGCAGCGGGACCGGCACGATGCGGCGGATGCGGCCCGGGCGGGCATCCATGACGACCACGCGGTCGGCCAGGAAGACGGCCTCCTCGATGTCGTGCGTGACCAGCACGATGGTCTTGGCGCGCTCGGACCACAGGCGCACGAGCTGGTTCTGCAGCTTCAGGCGCGTCAGCGCGTCCACCGCGCCCAGCGGCTCGTCCATCAGCAGCACGTCCGGGTCGTTGGCCAGCGCCCGGGCGATCGCCGCGCGCTGGGCCATGCCGCCGGACAGCTGCGCCGGGTGGGCCTGCTCGAAGCCGGCCAGGCCCACCAGGGACAGGTATTGCCGGGCGGCCTGCCGGCGCTCGCGCGCGGGCACGCGGCGGGCGACCAGCGCGTTGGCCACGTTGTCCTCCACGGTCAGCCAGGGCAGCAGGCGCGGGTCCTGGAAGACGATGCTGCGATCCAGGCCGGGGCCGGTCACGCGCGCGCCGTCGATGCGGATGTCGCCGCCGTCGGCGCGTTCCAGCCCGGCGATCAGGCGCAGCAGCGTCGACTTGCCGCAGCCGGAGGCGCCGACCACGGCGATGAATTCCCGCGCCGCGATGTCCAGCGAAATGCCTTCCAGCACGGACAGCGGCCGGCCTTCGATGGCGTAGGACTTGCCCACGCCATCCAGGCGGATGGCGCCGCGCGTGTCCATGCCGGCGTCCGCGCCCCTGCTCCCGCCGGCGCTGGCGCCAACACCGACGCCGACGCCGGCACCAGCAC
>Ga0164243_10007496_pt1 | contig 16288 bp, 14 predicted proteins | sample OricompcompostOP_FD_108781 | JGI IMG/M metagenome (GOLD analysis project Ga0164243, IMG submission 108781) | Organic Plus compost microbial communities from Emeryville, California, USA - Original compost - Organic plus compost (OP) | ecosystem: Engineered > Solid waste > Mixed feedstock >...
CGACCGGCTTGCCGTTCTCATAGCGCACGGTGACCTGGCTCTTGGCGTCGGGGCCGAGCTTGGCGGCAGCGCCGTCCTTGGCCTTGCGCGCCTTGGCCAGCACCTCGAGGATCTTGTGGCTGTAGTAGATCGGCGCCGGCATCAGCTCGGGCGTCTCGCGGCAGGCGTAGCCGAACATGATGCCCTGGTCGCCCGCGCCCTCGTCCTTGTTGCCGGTGGCGTCGACGCCGACGGCGATGTCGGCGGACTGCGGATGGAGCAGAACGTCGATGTTGACGTTGGCCCAGTGGAAGCCGTCCTGCTCGTAACCGATGTCCTTGATGGCCTCGCGAACCTTGGCGCTGATCATCTCGGTGGTGACGGTCGCGGGGCCGCGCGTCTCGCCGGCGATGACAACCTTGTTGGTGGTCGCCAGCGTCTCGCAGGCAGCGCGGATCGCCCAGGGGTCGATGCCGGCCTTCGGTCCCTCGCGGTAGAACAGGTCGACGATCTCGTCGGAGATGCGGTCGCAGACCTTGTCCGGATGGCCCTCAGAGACCGACTCGCTCGTGAATAGGTAGGATGTGCGTGCCAAGCTCGCCCCCTTGGTTTCAAACTCTTCTCTCGGTGGGGAAGTCGGGGCCTTGTCGCAAGCTTTTACAAACGGGTCAAGGCCGCGTCCGACGCGGCATAGTGGGAAGCGGGGACGAGAGAACCAGAGTTATTCGTGCGCCTCGTCGCCGGCAAGCGAGCGGACGAGATCGACGACGGCGCGGCGGACGCGGGCATCCGAGATGCGGGCGAAGGCTTTGTTGAGCTCGAGGCCCTCGCGTGTCGCCAGCACCTCCGGCACGTACGGCTCGGACGGACGTTCCGTCATCCCCGGGGCTGAGGCAATGCCATCCCCGTTGGGGGCGTCATCATAGAAAAACTGCACCGGCACGCCCAGCACACGAGCCATGTCGAACAGCCGGCTGGCGCCGATGCGGTTGACGCCCTTCTCGTACTTCTGGATCTGCTGGAAGGTTAGGCCGAGCTGCTCGCCCAAGCGCTCCTGGCTCATGCCAAGCAGGGTGCGGCGCAGCTTGACGCGGGCGCCGACGTGAACGTCGATCGGGTTGGCGCGGCGCGCGGCATTGCGCTCCTCGTCATGTCCGTTCTCGTGATCGATGTCATTACCCATGCGAAACCAGCTCCAGTTCGACATCCGCCCCGGTTGCCGCCGTCAGCGGGTCCCGCGCACCGGCAGTTCGCAGACCGAGGCAACTCGTACGTATGCGGAGTTGAACCATGGTGCAGAATTCGGTTTGCCGCAACAGCGATCGGTCAACGCACGCGGGAACGCGCCCAGCGGCCGGCATTGTGCCGCGCCAATCTCGTACCGTACACCCTAACGAACGGATCAGGTGGCAGAAACGGCTTTGCGCGGGCGGCGGGCCGCAAGCCAGACACCGAGGGTGGCCGCCAGAACGGCGAGGAAGAAGACGGCGTCGCCGAAGCGGGCGTAGAGCGTCGGCGGGCGCGGCCGGGGCAGGGCGGCGTCGATGGTGCCGGCCTCGTTGAGCTCGAGCCGGCCCAGAATGCGGCCGAAGGGATCGACCATGGCCGAGATGCCGTTGTTGGCGACGCGGACGAGGGCGACGCCCTCCTCGGCGGCGCGGACGCGGGCCTGGTGCAGGTGCTGGCGGGGCCCGGTCGTGTTGCCGAACCAGCCGTCATTGGTGGCATTGACGAGGAGGCCGGGGCGGGCCTCGCCCTGCACGACGGCGGCCGGGAATATGGCCTCGTAGCAGATCAAGGGCGAGAACGGCGGCAGGCCGGGGACCTCGACGAGTGGGCGCGGGGAGGGGCCGGTGGCGAAGCCGCCGCGGATGCGCGTCAGGCTCTCAAGGCCGATCGCCTCGAGAAAGCCCTGGGCGGGCAGGTACTCGCCGAAGGGCACGAGGTGGATTTTGTCGTAGATGGCGGTGGGCTGGCCGTCGGTCCCGAAGATGACGATCGAGTTGAAGACGCGGCGGCGCGACGGCGTGCTCGGGCGCAGCTGGTCTCCGGGCTGGGCTTCATCGAGGCGCAAGGCGCCGGCAACGAGATAGGTATTGTCGGGCAGCATGTTGCCGATGGCCGTGAGCGCCTGAGGCCGCGACAGTGGCAGGAACGGCATGGAGGCCTCGGGCCAGAAGACGTGGGTGACGCCGGCAAGGCCATCGTCGCGGCCGGTCTCGTCCTGACCCGATAAACGCAGATGGGCGTCGAAGATGCGCTGCTGCTCGCTCGAGATCCATTTTTCGTTCTGCGGGATGCTCGGCTGCACGATGCGCAGCTTGACGCCGTCGACCACGGGGTTGGGCCCGGCGGACAGCACGGCTGCGCCATAGGCGATGAGGACGGCGAGCGGCAGGACCGTGAAAGCGGCGATGCTGACCCAGGGACGGGCGGCCTGCCGGTCGGCCAAGGCGACAAGTGGGGTCGCGGCAATGAGGACGGCGAGCAGCGTCAGGCCATAGATACCGAGCACGGCGACCGACTGCATGAGAGCGAGCGGCTCGGTCAGCGCGTAGCCGAGGACATTCCAGGGAAAGCCGGTGAAGATGTGCCCGCGCAGCCATTCGCCGAGGCTGAAGCAAATAGCGAGGATTGCGACGCGCTTGAGGCCCGGCTGCCAGAGGCTGCGGGCGGCGGCGGTGACGGCGGCGGTGAAGAGCGCGAGCCCGGCCGGCATCAAGGTGACGGCGAAGGGCAGTAGCCAGCCGAAGATGTCGGCCTCGACCAGGAAGGCTTCGCCGATCCAGAACAGGCCGAAGAAGAAGTAGCCGAAGCCGAACCACCAGCCGTCGACCGCGGCCTTGCGGAGCCGCAGGCTCAGGCTCGCGCCCCCAGCGCCGTCGATGAGCCAGACGAGTACCGGCAGGGTGAAAAACAGCACCGGCCAGAGAAAGAACGGCGCCATCGCCAGCACGGAGAGGGCGCCAGCGGCAAAGGCGATGCCGCGCCGGCGCCAGCCTTGAGCGGCGGCGACGGCCTCGGCAATGGCAGAGAGGCGGGTGCTCAGCCCGGAGGGCCGCGCCTCGAGGGGCTTGCGCGCGCGCTCCTCGGGGACGTCGATGGCATCAGCTTGCGACACGGGGCCTCACGCCCCGCCAATCGCCACCGGCGGGGCCGGCTGGCTCGCCGGCGCGCCGGGAGCAGGGACGTGGATCTTGAGCTTCTTCACCCGGCGCGGATCGGCATCGAGCACCTCGAACTCCAGCCCGGAGTGATGCTGAATCAGCTCGCCGCGCGCCGGCACGCGGCCGACGATGGTGAAGACGAGGCCGCCGAGGGTGTCGATGTCCTCCTCCTCCTCGCTGGTCAGCAGCTTGCGGTCGAGCAGCTTCTCGAGCTCCTCGACTGGGGCGCGGGCGGAGGCGATGAGGCCTTGTTTGGGATCCTTGACGATGTTCGGGACCTCGGCCTCGTCGTGCTCATCCTCGATGTCTCCGACGACCTGTTCGACGAGGTCCTCGATGGTGACGAGACCGTCGGTGCCGCCGTACTCGTCGACGACGAGCGCCATGTGGATGCGGGTCGACTGCATCTTGATGAGCAGGTTCATGGCCGGCATTGACGGCGGCACGTAAAGCACCGGGCGCTTGAGCTTGGCGGAGGAGACGGGCTTCATCAGATCCACCGTACCGAGGTCGAGCTTGGTGATGATCTGAGCGAACTCCTCATCGGAGGCCCCGGCGTCCATGGCGTTGGCCGCTCCGTTGCCATTCTCGGCCGGCTTCGGTGACGTAATGTGCCCGGCTTCGGCCAGGATCCAACGGAAGAAGTCCTTGATGTGGATCATGCCGCGTGGATCGTCGAGCGTCTCGGCGAACAGCGGCACGCGGGAGACGCCGGCGCGCTCGAAGGTCGCCAGCAAATCGCTCATGGAGTCGCTCTCGTCGATGGCGATGATGTCGGCGCGCGGCACCATGACGTCCTCGACGCGCGTCGCCGAGAAGTGGAGCATGCGCAGGAGCATCTGGCGCTCCTGGGCGCTGAAGGAATCGCTTGGACCGGCTTCCTCCTGCAGTGCGTATTCCAGCGTGTCGCGCAGGGTCTGCCCGGCGCCGGGGAGCCCGAGGCGGGCACGCAAGCCTGCGAGCCAGCCGAAGGAGCTACTACCTCGCGGCTCTTCGGCGGAGGCCTGGCCTTCGCCGTTGGTGTTGTTGGTGTCGTCGGTACTCATCTCGTATCAGGTTCTGCTGTTGCGACGCGGGGGTACGTTCAGTGCGGGTCAGCCTCGCCGGCGGCGTCCATCGCGGCGTAGGGGTCGGCAATTCCGAGGGTTGCGAGAATGCGGGTTTCGAGGCCTTCCATCTCGGCGGCCTCATCGTCGGTCTCGTGGTCAAAGCCCGCCAAGTGCAGGAGGCCGTGAACGACGAGGTGCTGAAGGTGATGGCTCGGCGCGATGCGCATGGCGGCAGCCTCGGCGGCGACCGTCTGTGCTGCGAGCACGATGTCGCCGATGAAGCGCGGTTCGCCCGGCTGGGCGAAAGCTTCGGCCTCGGGGCCAGCCGGAAACGACAGGACGTTGGTCGGACGGTTCTTGCCGCGGTAGGCGCCGTTGAGCTCGGCGACGCGATCGTCGGACGAGAGCGCGAGCGCAGCGCTGGTGCCCGCGAGCCCAGTTTCCGGGTCGGCGGCGGCGGCCTCGGCCGCGATGAGGATCAATCGTTCGATTTCATCCACGTCGCCCCATTCACCGGCTTCGTGGACGATGTCGACCTCGATCGCACGGCGACTGGGAGGCTCGCTGTCTTGCTCGGCGAGTTCGCTGGAGCGTCTACTGTCGCAGTCGTTCATTTCTGGCGCTGTCCCTCAGCGGCCCGGTCGTAAGCATTGACGATGCGCGCCACGAGCTCCCGGCGAACGACATCCGAGCTCGAGAAGCGAACGGACTTGATGCCCTCAACGTCTTGCAAGAGACGCACAGCCTCCTCCAGCCCGGACGTCTGTCCAGGAGGCAGGTCGATCTGGCTGGGGTCGCCCGTGACGACCATCTTTGCGTTCTCTCCCAGGCGGGTCAGAAACATCTTCATCTGCATGCTCGTCGTATTCTGCGCCTCGTCGAGAATGACGAAGGCGTTGGCGAGCGTACGGCCGCGCATGAAGGCCAAGGGGGCGATCTCGATGACGCCGGTCTCGAGATCCCGCTCCACCTTCTCCGGCGGCAGGACATCATACAGCGCATCGTAAAGGGGACGCAAATAGGGGTCGACCTTGTCGCGCATGTCCCCCGGCAGGAAGCCCAGGCGCTCGCCCGCCTCGACGGCCGGCCGCGATAGGACCAGGCGCTCTACGATGCCCCGCTCGAGGCAGTGCGCGGCGTAGGCGACGGCGAGGTAGGTCTTGCCGGTGCCGGCCGGGCCGATGCCGAAAACGAGGTCGTCGGTGGCCATCGCCCGCATATAGACGCTCTGCGCCGGCGTGCGCGCCTTGACCACGCGGCGGCGGGTGACGATCTGGCCCTGGCCGTCAGCCGCGGGCGTCTCCTGGCGGGCGTGTCGGATCAGGCCGTCGAAATCGCCGGCGCCGATGGTCTCGCCCGTGGAAATGCGGCGGTAGAGCTGCTCCAGTACGTCGCGGGCCAGCAGGGTCGCCGGCTCCGAGCCTGTCAGGATGACGACGTTGCCGTGCGCGTGCGCCTCGACGCCGAGGCGGTCCTCGATCAGGGCAAGATGGCTGTCGTATTCCCCCAGCAACTGGGTGAGGAAGCGATTGTTCTCAAAAGGGACGACAATGCGCTTTGAAACGCCTTGCGATTTCTGGGCACGCCCAGTCCCGGCCACGGGTTGCCCGCGAAAGCCTGTCAAATTAGAGGTCTCCCAATAGCCGGCCCCAACGTCACGTCACGCATTCGATTGCCGGCTCGGCACTAACATAGCGAGCCGAGTTTCCGAATCAACTCGGTACGTGCCTCATTTTCCCGCAGATTCACGCAGCGCGAATGACACCCGAGAGCGACTTGAGGCCGGCAGCCGAGATTTCCACCGGAATGACGCGGCCCAGGTAATCCGGCGCGGCGTTGACGTGCACAGGTTGCAGGTACGGCGAACGGCCGACGAGCTGGCCGTCGAGGCGGCCGTGGCGCTCGAAAAGGACCGGAATGGTCTTGCCGACCCAGCCGGCGTTGAACTCCGCGGCCTGGGCCTCCAGGAGTCGCTGCAGGCGCTGCAGGCGCTCGTCCTTGGCCTGCTCCGGAACCTGCTCCGCCATCTTGGCGGCCGGCGTGCCGGGCCGGGCGGAATACTTGAACGAGAAGGCCTGGGCGAAGCCGATCTCCTCGACGAGGCTCAGGGTCGCCTCGAAATCCTCGTCGGTCTCGGACGGGAAGCCGACGATAATGTCGGTCGACAGCGCCAGATCGGGCCGGGCCGAGCGGAGCTTATCGATGATGCGGCGATAGTCGTCGGCGGTGTGCTTGCGGTTCATGGCCGCCAGGATGCGGTCGCTACCCGACTGGAACGGCAGGTGCAGGTAGGGCATCAGCTTCGGCTGATCGCGATGGGCAGCGATCAGGTCGTCCGACATGTCGTTGGGATGGCTGGTTGTATAGCGGATGCGCTTCAGACCATCGATCGCGGCCAGTCGCTCGACCAGATCGGCCAGGGTGCGGGCGCCGCCATCGGGCCCCTCACCATGGTAGGCGTTAACGTTCTGGCCCAGCAGCGTTAGCTCGCGGACGCCGCGCCTGACGAGGCTTTCGGCTTCCGCCGCGATGGCAGCGACCGGGCGGGAGTACTCCATACCGCGGGTGTAAGGGACGACGCAGAAGGTGCAGAACTTGTCGCAGCCTTCCTGGATGGTGAGGAATGCCGAGGTCTGGGCCGCGGCGCCGGGGGCGGCCGCTGTGGCGCGGTCGGGGAGGCTCGCGAACTTGTCCTCCTCGGGGAAGGCGACCTCAACGATGCGGCGGGATTCGGTCTGCGAGCGGAAGACCAGCTCGGGCAGGCGGTGATAGCTCTGCGGGCCGATGACGAGGTCCACGACGGGGGCGCGCGAGATGATCTCGGCGCCTTCGGCCTGGGCGACGCAGCCGGCTACCGCGACCACCGTGTTGTGGCCCGCCTGGCGGCGCTCCTCCTTGATCTCGCGGATCTTGCCGAGGTCCGAATATACCTTTTCCGCGGCCTTCTCGCGGATGTGGCAGGTATTGATGACGATGAGCTCGGCGGATTCCGGCGTGTCGGTAGCCGTGTAGCCGTACTGCGACAGCGCCTCGGTCATACGCTCGGAATCATAGACGTTCATCTGACAGCCGAACGTCTTCACGAAGACCTTCTTGGTCCCCGGCATGCTCATCTCTCCGTGCGATTCAAGTTGCACAACCGTCTTTGGCGGCTCACCGTCAGACGCCTGACGGTTCGATGACACCTAAATGCCCGTGAATACAGGATCTTGCCCACTCCGCGTGACGGTTATCACGATCGCTTCCGTCGCACAAACACGATGCTTGTGCAATGCACCAAAAATGAGGCTGGTGAACAGTCGGTTCCATCGCGGACGCGTGACTTGAGGTCTCAACCGTAGCCGCGGCGCACCTCCGGGTGGGTCTCGATCTCAGGCGCGGCCTGCGTCTGCTCGGGCTGCGGCTCGGCGGCCACACCCCGGAGAATTCGCATATGCTCCCGGCGGACCTCCTCCTCCGTGTACTTGGCGACTGCCTTGCGGTCCAAGAAGGAGTCGAGCGGGACCGGGCTGCCGATGCGGACGACGACGTCGAGGGGGCCTGCCTGCAGGAGCTCCCAGGCATGGGGTGCCATGTCCATGTCGCCGTACCAGCCGACGAGCGGGCGGTCGAAGCGGGTGAGCGGGATGCCGTGCAGGCGGGTATAGGCGAGCGTCAGGGTCTGAACGAGGATCGGGCGGCTCGGGGCCTTGGCTGGTTCACCCTCTTTCACCTCACAGTCCTGGCGCATGGCGGCGCGGACTGCCGACGGCTTGGCCGCGGCAAACAGCGAGGTCTTGAAGGGCAGAACCCTGTTGCCGTCGCTCGAGGTGCCCTCGGCAAAGAGGACGAGGGAGTCGCCCGAGCGCAGGCGCGCGAAGATCTCATCGGCCGAGTTGCCGACGGCAGTGCGCCGCTCACGGTCGATGAAGACCGTGCGCTGAAGCTTTGCCAATGTCGAAACGAATGGCCATTTGCCCACCTCTTTCTTGGCGATGAAGGAGACGGGCGCGACGGCGGAAACGACGGGAATGTCGAGCCAGGAGGTGTGATTGGCGACGATGAGCACCGGGCTGCCGGCGGCGATCTCGCCCTCGACGGTGATGCGCAGTCCCAAGAGCCTGCAGACGCGGCGGTGATACCACTGCGGGAACAGGCGAGCGTAACGCGGGCTCATCCGCAGAAAGGCCGCCTGCAGCGGCATCAGCGGCAACGTCAGACCCATGAAGAGCGCCAGAATACGGCTGGCGCGAAATCGGCTCATAGGTTGTTCCGTAGTAGAGCGCGCCCGCGAGGGCCGCGCGAAAGCAGTGTGGCAGCGCCAGTCGCCGGCATGCCGAACCCCCATGGAATCGAGTTTACAGGAACGTCTATAAGCCAGAAGAAAATTCCGCGTCCATCGCTCGTATGCCGCTCAGAGCGGACGCGCCAGCATCAAGGCGTCGCAGCTTGAGCCGTCGCTGCGCCGGTAGTAATCGCGGCGGCGGCCGACCTCGGCGAAGCCCAGCGCTGAATAGAGCGCGATGGCGGGATCGTTGTCGGAGGCGACCTCGAGATGGAGGCGGACGCAGCCGGCGGCCTTGACGGCGCGGACCAGGCCTTCGACGAGCCGGCGGGCGATGCCGAGCCGCCGGAAGGGGTCGGGGACACCGAGCGACAGGACCTCCGCCTCGTCGGCGGCGATGCGCCCGATGATGAAGCCCGCCGGCGCGGGCGGATTAGCGGGATGCAGGCGGACCTTGGCGATGAGCGCCGTGGCGCCGGGCGAGATCAGCAGGCTGCGGACGCTCTCCTCGCTCCAAGGCGGATCGAACAGGCGGGCGTGCATTTGGGCGATCTCGGAAGCGCCCTCGGCCTCGACCCACAACAGGCTCAGGTCCTTGGGATCGAGGCGGGGCTCGCTGTCGGCTTTCATGTCGGGGCCCGCGCAATCGATTTGCCGGTCTGCGGCTTGGCATCCGCCGGGCGCAGGTAAAGGGGGGCAGGCGGTTCGCCCGTCGGCGAGAGCGAGGGCGCCATGGCGGCGAGGTCCTCGGCGCGGGGAAGCGTAATGGCGGGAAGCACCACATGCTTTGCCACCGACAGTCCCGCCACGGACTCGGCGCCGGAGCCGACGATGAGATGCGGCGCCGACGCACACTGCTGCGCGGCCTCCTCTGGGCTCAGAACCTGCGGCTCGGACCGTGGCGCCAGGCCGCCCGAGCGCGCGAAGCGCTGCCAGTAGACCTGGTCCCGGCGGGCATCGATGGCGACGGCGATATCGGTGGCGTCAGGGGGTTCGGTGAGGTGGCGGACGGCGCGCTCGGCGATGACGGCGAGGCTCGTCGTAGAAACGACCACGACCTTGGTCGACAGCGCCAAGGCGCGGACGGCGGCGATGGCGATGCGGGTGCCGGTGAAGGTCCCGGGGCCGACGGTTACGGCGATGCGGTCGAGCTCAGGGAAGGTGAGGCCGGCTTCGGCCATGAGCTCGTCGATCATCGGCACCAGCCGCTCGGCCTGACCGGTGGCCATCGGCTCGAAGGCGCTCACCGGGCGGCTTCCGCCGGAGCCGACAAGCACCGCGGCAGAACAGGCATCGAGGCAGGTGTCGAAGGCTAGGACATTCATGTCGTCTCGATCGTGGCTTGTGGGCAAGAACTCGTGAGCGCGCCGCTGCGCGCCCGTACTTTGGTCGGCGCGCGGCTATCAGGTCAATTGCCGGCGGAAGGAGCGATGTGAACGCCTCAAATAATCTCAGCCAATTCGTCAAAGGTGAGGCGGGGAGAGCGCGGCCGCAAGCCTGCCGGGTCGCCGTAGCCCAGATTGCAGAGGAAGTTCGACTTGACGCTGGTGCCGGCTAAGAACTCGGCGTCGACGCCGGCGTTGTCGAAGCCCGACATCGGCCCGCAGTCGAGGCCCAGCGCGCGGGCGGCGAGGATCAGATACGCACCTTGTAGACTGCCGTTGCGGAAGGCGGTCTCATGGATCTTCGCGTCATTGCCGGTGAACCAGCTGCGCGCGTCCGTGTGCGGAAAAAGCCGCGGCAGCTCGTCGTAGAACTTAATGTCGTAACCGATGATGGCGCAGACCGGCGCCTGCATGGTCTTGTTGCGGTTGCCGGACGAGAGGAACGGTTTCAGGCGCTCCTTGGCTGCCTTCGATTTTACGAAGACGAAGCGCGCAGGAGAGCAGTTGGCGCTGGTCGGGCCCATCTTCAGGGTATCGACGAGGCGCTTCAAAAGCTCGTCGGGCACGTCCTTGTCGAGCCACTTGTTGTGCGTTCTCGCGCTCAGAAGGAGCTGGTCCAGCGCCTCTCGATCGAGCGCCGCATGATCCTGCTGCACTTTGCCTCCTTTGCCGGCCGGCCTTATTCCCGCGCAAGAAAAAACCCCGCCGAGGTGACGGGGTTTCCTCATCTCAATTAACCTGCCGCCTTAGCTCCGGCAATTTCGAAGCCTGGGAAAGCAAATCACACGGCCTGGACTTCCTGAACCTCTGGGCAGAAGTGCCTCAGCAGGTTCTCGATGCCGTGGCGCAGGGTCGCCGTCGAGGACGGACAGCCGGCGCAGGCGCCGCGCATGTGCAGGTAGACGACGCCGTCGCGGAAGCCGGAGAAGGTGATGTCGCCGCCGTCCTGGGCAACGGCCGGACGCACGCGCGTCTCGAGCAGATCCTTGATGGTGGCGACGATCTCCTCGTCCTCAGGGTCGTAGCTGACGCCTGCCGCATCGTTGCCAGCGCTCTCGACCACCTGAGCATCCGACATGTAATGCTCCATGATGGCGCCGAGGATCATCGGCTTAAGGTGCTGCCAGTCGCCGGCGCCCTTGGTGACGGAGATGAAGTCGGCCCCGAAGAAGACGCCGTCGACGCCGTCGATCTCGAACAGCCGCTGAGCGAGCGGCGAGCCCTGGGCCTCGGCGCGATCGCGATAATCCGCCGTACCCGAGGCAAGGACCTGCTTGCCGGGGATGAACTTCAGCGTGGCGGGGTTGGGCGTCAGCTCGGTCTGGATAAACATGGGGACTTGTTCTCCCGTTTACGTCGCGCGCCGGCGGCGTCGGTTGCAACCGCATCCTGCCGGCACAACTGGAAATTAGAATTGTTCTAGCCTTAGATAGTCGAAATCCAAGGAAAAGTCGATACCTGCGGCAATCCGGAAGCGTTCTTAGGGGCCGGGGTGCCGCTCGCCTGTCAAGCCAGCGCCTGGATTTCCTCCAGCGTCAGGTGCCCGGGAACGACCGTGACCGGCACGGGGAAGGTTCCCGCAACGGTGCCAGCAAGCGAGGAGACGAGTGGGCCGGGGCCCTCGTTGCCGGTAGCGGCTCCGAGCACGAGGATGGCGATGTCCTCGTCCTCGTCGATGATGCGACGGATTTCCTCCGATTCCTTGCCCTCACCGATGACTTCCTCTGAGTGAACGTCCTCGAAGCCCGCCTGATTGAGCTTGCGGCGGTAGAGCCGGAAGAGGGCCTTGGCCTTGGTGGTTTCCTCCTCGAGCTGCACCTGGCGCACCCCGATCCAATGCTGAAACTCCTGCGGCTGGATGACGTAGAGCATCACCAGCGAGCCACCGGAGTGCTGCACGCGACTGGCGGCGTAATAGACAGCCGCGTTGACCTCGTCGGACTCGTCGATCACGAGGAGGAACTTGCGCCGGTGGCCGGCTTCAAAGGAGCGGCGTTTTTTCATGATGCGGAACTTGCCCTCCCACGGCCGCAGGCGCAATCGCCGATTTCTCGAACAATCATAGGACGCTTTTCAACGGCACGCAGTGACGAAAAGTTCGGGCTCAGGACTGGATGAAGCCGACGATGTCCTTGACGTCGCGCATGATGGGAGCGGCGAGTTCGGCGGCACGGCGCGAGCCGTCGGCCAGAACCCGGTCGATCTCGGCGGGATCGCTCATGTAGCGGGCAATCTCCTCGCCCATGGGCGCGAGCTTAGCGACGCAGAGATCGGCGAGCGCGCCCTTGAACTCGGAGAACTGGCGGCCGCCGAAATCGGCGAGCACCTGTGCCTTTGTCTGCCCTGAGAGCGCTGCGTAGATGCCGACCAGGTTGTCGGCTTCGGGCCGGCCGTCGAGACCCTTCACATCAGAGGGAAGCGGCTCTGGATCAGTCTTGGCCTTACGGATCTTCTTGGAGATGGTGTCGGCATCGTCCGTGATGTTGATGCGCGAGAGGTCCGACGGGTCGGACTTCGACATCTTCTTGGTACCGTCACGCAGGCTCATGACGCGCGTCGCCGGGCCCATGATGACTGGCTCGGGAAGCGGGAAGAACTCGCCGTCCGCAAAGCCCTGAGCTTTGATCTCACCGGCGTAGTCGTTGTTGAACTTGCCGGCGATGTCGCGCGCCAGCTCGAGGTGCTGCTTCTGGTCGTCACCGACGGGAACATGCGTCGCCTTGTAGGCGAGGATGTCGGCGGCCATCAGGTTGGGGTAGGCGAAGAGGCCGACGGAGGCGTTCTCGCGGTCCTTGCCGGCTTTCTCCTTGAACTGCGTCATGCGGTTGAGCCAGCCGAGGCGGGCGACGCAGTTGAAGATCCAGGCGAGCTCGGCGTGGGCCGCGACCTGCGACTGGTTGAAGAGGATGCTCTTCTTGGGGTCGAGGCCGGCTGCCATGTAGGCGGCGGTGACCTTGCGGATCGCCTGGCGCAGCTCGGCGGGGTCCTGCCAGACGGTGATCGCGTGCAGGTCAACGACGCAGTAAATGCAGCTGTGGGTCTTCTGCAGCTCGATCCACTGCAGCATGGCGCCGAGATAGTTGCCGAGGTGCAGGCTGCCCGTCGGCTGCATCCCTGAAAAGACGCGCTCTTCGAATGGCATTGATTAGTCCCCTAAAATCCGGAGCGCGGTTATCGCGCGGGAGCGGTAGCAGCGCAAGCCTGGACCGGAAGGTAAACGGACGGGAATTGCGGCCCTGCCGGCCCCTCTAGGGGGCGCGGCGGAGCTTGCTTGCAAACTGCGCGGGGCTGAGGACACCGGTCAGCATGACGACGGCGAAGAAGATGATGCCGCCGGCGGCGACCAGGGCCGAGAGCGCTGCAAAGCGCAGATAGATTGGCGCCGAGACGGCGAGATGGGGCGTCAAAGGACCGATCAGGGTCCACAGGGCCACGCCCATGACGGCGCTGGCGAGGCCGATCAGGGGCAGGTTGCGCAAAAGCCGGGAGTCGGTTTCGAAATGGCCGGTGCGCCGCAGGGCCCACCACAGGGACAGGGCATTCAGCCAGCCGGCGATCGAGGTGGCCAGCGCGATGCCGACGTGGGGATAGTAGCCGAGCCGGTCGAAGAGGAAGAACAGTCCCAGCGAGCCCAGGACATTGACGATCATGTTGACGCCCGCGGCGCGCATCGGCGTCACCGTATTCTCGCGGGCGAAGAAGGCCGGCTGGAAGATCTTAATGAGCACGAAGCCGGGGAGGCCCAGCGCAAAGGCGGCGAGCGCCGGGGCCGTGGCGGCGGTATCGGCGGCAGTGAAGGCGCCGCGCTCGAACAGCACCTGGATGATCGGCTCGGCGGCAACCGCCAGGGCGACGGCGGCAGGTAGGGTCAAGAGCAGCCCGAACTCCATCGAGCGGTTCTGGCTATCCATCGCCGAGCGACGGTCACCGGCGGCAAGATGCCGGGACAGGTCGGGCAGCAGCACGACGCCGATGGCGACGCCGACAATGCCAAGAGGAAGCTGATAGAGGCGGTCGGCGTAATAGAGGTAGGACACGGCGCCGGCCTGGATGGAGGCGATGATGGTGCCGACGACGATGTTGATCTGGGTGATGCCGCCCGAGATCACGCCGGGGATGCCGAGTCGGATGAGCCTTTTGACGGCCGGCGTCAGGCGGGGGCGCCTTATCGTTAGGCGCAGTCCTGCGCGCCGCACAGCGACCCACAGCATGATGAACTGCACGATGCCGGCGACGAAGACGCCGATGCTGAGCAGGATGCCAGCGGCGGGCTGGCCGGAATAGCCGAGCAGGATGGCAAGGATGATCGAGGCCATCAGCACGGCGTTGAGCAGAATCGGCGCGGCGGCCGCAACCCAATAACGGTGCATCGAGTTGAGGACGCCCGAGAGCAGCGCCACCAGCGAAATGAACAACAGGTAGGGGAAGGAGATCTGCGTCAGCAGGACAGCGAGGTCGAACTTCGAGGGATCAGCGGCGAAGCCCGGGGCGAGGATGAACATCAGCCAGGGCATGGCCAGCATGCAGACGGCCGAAAAGCCGAGGAGCGTGAAGAGAAGGACCGACATCGCCTCGTTGGCGAACTTCGTCGCCTCGGCTTGGCCTTCGGCGGAGAGGCGCTTGGCGAACAGCGGCACGAAGGCCGAGTTGAAGGCGCCTTCGGCAAACAGCCGGCGGAACAGGTTGGGGAAGCGGAAGGCGACGAAGAAGGCGTCGGCGATGGCGCCGGAGCCCAGCGCCGAGGCGATCAGGATATCTCGGGCGAAACCGAAGACGCGGCTGACCATCGTCAGGCCGCCAACGGTCGCGAAGGAACGATAGAGCATAGGTCAGCGCAATATCCCGGAGCCGCGCACCGCGCAAGCGGCGTTCATTTCAGCGCACTGAGGGCACCGATTGCGGCTCGACGATGTCGGCGCCCCGCGGCGCCGGTACCAAGCCGCCTTATGCCGGCGTAGCCGGGCCAGGTCCGGCGAGCAGCCCTTTGAGGCGCTCGACGATGGCCTGCTGGCGCGAGTCCAGCGTGATCTTCTTGCCGACGAGATCGGTGACATAAAAGGCGTCGACAGCCTTCTCGCCGAACGTCGTGATGTGCGCGGAGGAGATGTCGAGGTTCAAGTCCGAGAGCGCGTTGGTCAAGTCGTAGAGCAGGCCGGGACGGTCGAGACCCGCTACCTCAATCACGGTAAAATCATCGGACAGCGCATTATCGATCATCACCTCGGGCTCGACGCTGAAGGCACCCAGGCGGTGCTCGGCCGGGCGCCGCTTCGACAGAAGCGAGTGCAGGCGGATCTCACCGCGCAGCACCTTGCGGATGGTGCCGGCGATGCGCTCGGCCCGGCGGCACTCGTCCTCGTCGGAAGAGAACTCGCGCTGCAGCAGGAAGCTGTCGAGCGCCTGGCCGTCGCGGGTCGAGGTGATCTGGGCGCCGACAATGTTGGCGCCGGTCGCGGCGCAGGCGCCGGCGAACAGCGACAGCAGGCGCGGGTGGTTGGGCGCCAGGATGGTCAGCTCGGTGACCGCGGTGAAGGCGTCGGTCGTGTAGTGGAACGACAGCTTGTCGGCGGCATCGTCCGTGGCAGCCATCTGGCGGGCGTGATCGACCTGGCGGCCGGTGTCGTAGCGCAGCCAGTAGTCGTCGTAGAAGCGGCCAGTGACGAATTCGATCTTGTCGGCGCTCCAGTGATCGGCCTCGAGCCGCTTCTTGACGGCGTCCTGGGCCTCGGTGATGCGCTGGCGGTTGCTGACCTGACCGTGCCCGCCCGAGAGCAGGAGGTCGGTCTCGCCGTAGAGCGTGCGCAGCAGCTGGCCCTTCCAGCCGTTCCAGGTCTCGGGGCCGACGGCGCGCACGTCGGCGATCGTCAGGAGCAACAGGAGCTTCAGGCGTTCGCGCGTCTTCACGATCTCGGCGAAGTCGCGGATGGTCTTGGGATCGGAGATGTCGCGGCTTTGGGCGATGTTGCTCATCGTCAGATGCTGCTCGATGAGCCAGGCGACAGTTTCGGTCTCGCTCGCGGTGAGACCAAGCCGAGGGCATAGCTCGCGGGCAATGCGGGCACCGACGATCGAGTGGTCGTCGCGGCGGCCCTTGCCGATGTCATGGAGGAAGGCCGCGACGTAGAGCACGCGGCGGTTCTGGATGGTCTCGAACAGCGTGGTCGATAGCGGCAGGTCTTCCGCCGCGCCGCCGCTCTCGACCTCGGTCAGCATCTGCACGGTGCGGATCAGATGCTCGTCCACCGTGTAGTGGTGGTACATGTTGAACTGCATCATGCCGACGACGCGGCGGAAGGCCGGAATGAAGCGGCCGAGCACGGCGGCGTCGTTCATGCGGCGCAGGGTGATCGCCGGATGCGGCTCGTTGCAGAGCAGCTCGAGGAAGATGCGGTTGGCTTCCGGGTCGTTGCGCATCTTGTCGTCGACGAGGCGCAGCGAGCGGCG
>Ga0164243_10007497_pt1 | contig 16287 bp, 4 predicted proteins | sample OricompcompostOP_FD_108781 | JGI IMG/M metagenome (GOLD analysis project Ga0164243, IMG submission 108781) | Organic Plus compost microbial communities from Emeryville, California, USA - Original compost - Organic plus compost (OP) | ecosystem: Engineered > Solid waste > Mixed feedstock >...
GAACCTGCGCGAAGCCAATCTCGACGAGGCCAAGCTCGCAAAGCTCGTCCTGAAGATCGCCGACGACATCGTGGCGGCGCCGAAGTACGCCGCGCAACAGCTCGACATCAATGTCGTGCGCGCCTTGCTCTATCTCGAGCGCAAGGACCCGCGCATCGACCAGCGCATTCGCCAGTATCTACATGGGCGCCCACTGACCGAGCTTGCGCATCAGGCCGTCGCGGCGGTCGATCCCAACGATGGCGAGGATCGCGCGTTCGAGATCATCGCCGCGCTCGGCGGGGTGATGTGGACTGTCGATCGCGCTGCGCTGGTGTTCTGCGTCGATCAGGTCGAGGACCTGCGCTTCTTCTCGGATGCCGAGGAGCGCTTCCAACGCGCCGTGCGCGACCTGATCCAGATCGCCAATCGCGTGCCGAATGCCATACTCATCATCTCGTGCCTGGAAGATTTCTACGGCCAGGTGCGTGGTGTGCTGGCGCAGTCCTATATCGATCGCATCGAGAAAGCCGGCCCGGTGGCGCTGCTGGAAAGCCGCACGCCAGAAGAGGCGCGGCTGATCATTGCCAAGCGGCTCGCGCAGGCTGGCGAGGGCGGCTCCGACTATTCGGATCCGTCCGCCTATTTTGGCCCGCAGTTCTACGAGGAGTTTGCCGGCCTCTCGACGCGTCGCCTGCTCGAGCATGCGCACAGCCGCCTGCGCAGCAAGACCGCGCCGGAGGCCGATGAGCCAGACGAGGCATCGGATGGCGACAAGGGCGGCAGCTTCATCTCGCGTCTCGCCGCGGCGTTGGGTCTCGGCTTTGCCGACGACGGTCCAGGCGCGGTTGCGCCGGCCGCCTCCGGTGTCGACTTTCGCGAGGCGTGGGAGCGTTTCCAGAATGCCTCGGAAGCCGAAATCCCCTCCGATGAGCGCGAGCTGCTCGACGTCCTCGGTGGCGGGCTCAGCCTCGCCAAGGAGGAGTGGGTCGGCTCGATCGTGCTCGCTGCCGAGCGCCTCGAGCTCGGCGATGACCTCGCGGCCATCGACTTCACCCTGAAGCACAAGGGCGGCCTTTCGACCGACGGGCGTGTTTTCATTTGCAATAAGCCCACCCAGGGCGGTGGCCTCAAGCGCCAGCTCGACCGGGTGCTTGCCAACATGGGCGAGAAGCAGTGCTTCATGCTGCGCGCGTCAGACTATCCGCCCAATCGCAAGAACCAGACGGCAACGGCGTTCCGCAAGTTTCGCGAGAACGGCGGTCGCGCGCTCATCGTGCCCCTGGCCGAGTGGGAGCGGATGATGATGGTGCGCGAGTTCCATACGCACCACCGCCAAGACCCGGGCTTCGCCGGCTGGCTGGCCAGCGTAAAGCTGCTGTCGAACCTGCCATGCATCATTCAATTGCTTCGCCTCGATCTTCTCGGACGAGCGCTGCCGAAGTCGGCGGCGGCCGAAGCCGAGGCGGCTGCCAACGGCAGCAAGGCAAACGGCAGCCGCACTCTCGTCAGCGCGCTCAACGAAGTGGCGCCCGGCGAGGGTGGCGAGGCCATCGCAGCAGAAGAGGAAGAGCTGCCGCTGTCGGTGATCCTCGACGAGAACGCTTCCGTGTCGAGCATCTTCGCCGGACGCCAGGTGGGCGCCGGCGGCAGGCCGGTTACGCTCAACAAAGACGTCTTGAAGCGCCACGCGGCGGTGCTGGGTGGCTCTGGCTCGGGAAAGACCACGCTGGCGCTGAGCCTTATCGAACAGCTTCTATTGCGCGGCATTCCAGCGGTGCTCATCGACCGCAAGGGCGATCTGTGCAGCTACGCCAATCCGGGTGTATGGCGCGACAACGACGAGGAGTTCTCCGAGCGCCGCGGCGAGCGCGAGAAGCTCGCCGACGCCATCGACGTCGCCGTGTTCACGCCGGGGCGGGCGTCGGGGCGTCCGATCTCGATCACGCTTTTGCCAAACGGCATCAACGAGCTGCCTGAGCACGAGCAACAGTTGCTGGCCAATCTCTCGGCGGCAGCGCTCGGAGACATGCTGCATCTGAAGCACTCCGCGACGCACCAGAAGCAATGGGGCACGCTGTCGGTCGCGCTGCGCATCCTCGGCTCACGCCACAGCCGCGAGGTGACGCTCTCCGACCTCATCCACCTCCTGGAGGACGAGGACCCGGAGCTATCGGACCTCACGCAGCGCATGGACCCGTCGGGAAAGATCCGTCGCGACCTCGTCGCCCAGCTCGACAGTCTGCGGCACCGCAACTCGGCGCTGTTCGAGGGTGGCGGCGAGTCCTTGAGCATGGAGGCCTTCCTCGGCCTCGGCCAACACGCACGCGAGGGCCGCACGCGGCTGTCGATCATCTACACGGGCTTCCTCGGCGACAACGAGAACATCCTCTTCTGGGTGTCGCAGTTCCTCTCCGAGGCGCTGCGCTTCTGCCAGCGGAACCCGAACGACGAGTTGCAGGCGGTCGTCATGTTCGACGAGGCCGACCTCTACATTCCCGCCAACTCGAAGCCGGCAACCGCCGAGCCGCTGCAGAGCCTGCTCAAGCGCGCGCGTTCGGCGGGCCTCGGCATCATGCTGGCGACACAGTCGCCGGGCGACCTCGACTATAAGAGCCGCGATCAGATCACGAGCTGGTTCATCGGGCGCGTGCGCGAGGATACGGCGCTGCGCAAGCTCAAGGCGGCGTTCCAGAGCGAGTCGGGACTTGAGCCGGCGGCGGTGCTGCCCGGGCAGACGGTGGGCGAGTTCCACCTCGTGCAGGAGGGCTTGGTGCGGCCGATGAAGGCGCAGCGCTCGCTGATCATGGCGGAGCAAGTTCCCTTCGATCGCATCGAGCAGTTGGCCCGCGAGACGAAGGGGCAGGACGAGCGCCAGCTCCGTCTCTTTGATGCGCCGGCGCGCGGGCTTTCTGGACTGAATGTCAAGCGCGGCTGATGCAGCCGCGCAACGCATCCACAGGTTGATTCCGGTCTGTGAAGAGCTCAGCCGGGTCCGCAGCGAGTTCATTCGAGCTGCCGCTTGGCAGGCGCTAATGCATTTTCATATTTGAATTTTTTGCCGGTCGTCGCCGGCACTCTCGGCGACTGCAACCGGGGCAGCGTTCGCATTTGCGAAACTGAACGCTGCGTTGCCCGTAAACAGGGCGTGTCAACCACTTTCTTCTGATGTAAATTCGACAAGTCACCGGAAATTTTAGGGGGTATCCGGCGATGATGCGGTGAGTGCTGATGACGCCGTGCGTAGGCTGCCGGCGTCGCGTGCGGGGTAGTGTTATGGTTGCGAAGTCTTTTGTGATGCTGGTTGCAGCAACAGTATTGGGGCCGGCCGTTGGCGTCGGCCTGTTCATGCTGTTGCATACCTTCTGACGGGCAGGCGCAATTCGGCGTTGCGCCATCCCGACGGGCCAATATCGCCATAAATGGCGGCTAGCTCTCGCGGGCTCCGGGCGCGTTGGCGCTCACTCTCGTGCGAGCGGCAGGCCATGCTGGTCGTCTTTCGCGTGCTGCTGCGAGCGCTTGAGCTTTTGGCGCTGCTGCCGTTCCGCATCCTGCATCTCATTCTCGACCGCGTTGCCTTCAATCCGCGGCTCGGCCCGCTACGGCACGTCGCGGGTGCAGGTATTTTCTATGTCTGTGCCGCGCTGCTGCTCGTCTACGTCTTTGCCCCCGTCCGCGGTTTCGTCGGCCACTACACGCACGGCGAAAAGCTGCACTATGACGCCGAACGCTGGCTGGCGACGGCCATCTACGATGCGCGCGGCAGCTTCGTCGGCACCTTCGATCCCCGCCTCGATAGTCTGCGCGACGTCAACTACACGAGCGAGGCTATCGACCTCGGCGACTACATCGCCAACCCGGATCACAAGTCGATCCCGGTGCGCGAAGTGCCGGAGCAGTATTGGCAGTGCCTCGTCTACCACGAGGACCGCAACCTCGGCGGCGTGCTCAATCCGTTCGGCATCGACCTGCCGGGCGTGCTCAAGATTCCGTTCTCGACCATACGCCGATCCATCAATGCCAGACGGCTGGTGCTCGGCGTCGGCGGCTCTACACTCGCCATGCAGTTCGTGCGCGTCATCTATAAGACGCCACCCGGCCTGCACGAAGGTGCGATCACCAAGCTCAAACGCAAGCTCGGGGAATGGTGGCTGGCGCCGGTCGTCTACCGTGAGCTGACCCAGGGCGGCAGCAACGAGGCCTTGAAGCAGTGGGCTGCCAACCATCTGTGGCTCGCCCAGCGCACGGGTGGGGCGCCGCTGCATGGCATCGAGCTGACCAGCCGCATCGTGTTCGGCAAGGAGGCAGTCGACCTCTCGATCGCCGAGCAATTCGTGCTCGCCTCGGCCGTCAATCGACCGATCATCTTGCTAGAAGGCAGCGAGCGGCTCAACGCCGTGCGCCTCGACCGCTGGCGCTACCTCACAGAAGTGCGGGCGCGCACCTGTGCAGAGAAGCTGATCGCGGATGAAGCGTTGCAGAAAGAGGTCATCTTCGAACTCATCGCCATGGCCGCCGGGCCGCCGGACCCGAAGATCAAGCCGCGGCTGCAGGATGCGCTCGACAAGTACGCCCCCGAGCTGGCGCTTCCCGCTCAGGCCAACCCCGTGGTGCGCGCCAATGCGCTGATGGGCGCTGCCCGCTACGGCGTGCGCGAGGAGATGAAGCAGCGCTACGGCTTTGCCTGGCGCGATCACGTGCGTGGGGTGACCACCACCTTCGATGCGGCGAGGAATCTTGCGTTCGCCGACAAGGAACGCGCCAAGCTCGCCGAGATCGACGCCAAGTATGGCGACAAGATCGATGCCGGTTATACCCTCGATCCGGCCAAGCTTTCGGCTGAGCGTCGCAGCCCTGGGGTCATCGTCGTCGCCGCCAATGCCAGCGGCGAGATCGTGCGCTATTTCGAGCAGGGCGAGAACGCTGCCTACTTCGGCTCGCCGTTCGCGCGTGAGGCTGCGACCGGATTCTACGATCCAGGCCGCGAGAGCCGCATGGTCGCCTCGACCGGCAAGATCATCGCTGCCATAGCCATCGCCAACACGCTGCGCGACACGCCGCAGTCGGTCTACCTCGATGCGCATGCTCCCGCACAGGGGCTCGACACTTGCACGCACGGTGATCAGCAGCACGGCCGGCGTGCGCTCACCACCTTTGCCTGCTCGCTCAACGATCCGTTGATGACGCGCACGGCGCAGGTTGGACAGGCACGCGTCAAGCGGCTGATCGACGAACTCGGTTTCAACATGCCGCCCGCGAATGCAGACGGCAGCGGGACGCCACCGTCGACAGCGGTCGTGCTGGGTCAGGTTGCAGCGGCGCCGCGACGCGTACACCACCTTGCGGGTGTCGTGCTGGCCAGCCTCATCGGCCGCGGAGGGAGCCCACTCGCGGCGCCGACGCTGATCAAACGCTACGACTACACGAGCAACGACGATCAGATGCCGGATGCGTCCCGCAAGATCCTGCCGAACAAAATCATTCGGGCTGGCGGACGCCCCTTGATACGTGCGCTGCTGCAGGCGCCGCTGTGCTACGAGGCGGCCGGCAAACCCACCGGTACACTGAAGGACTTGGCGAACTGGTGCGCGAGCCGTCACCCGGGGACCAAGCTGCATTTCGCCAAGACGGGCACGCAGGTGACCGAGGATGCGAATGCCACCGTCGATGCATGGATCGCCGGCGGGCTGCAGTTTGCCAACGGCACGGCCTATTCGTACGTCGTTGTCGTTGGCACAGGCTCGGCGCGCGAACCTTGGGCGCGCAACCTGCATGCAGCGCAAGTCGCTGTCCCGCTGCTCGATGCGCTGCTCGCCGACCTCGAGGCCGAGGCGACGGGAAAGAAGCCAGCGACGCCTTCACCATCGCGCAGACCGACCGCGAAATTAAGCGCCAACTGAAGTCTGTTCTCTGTCAGCCGAGAATGACGATGGAACAATATTCAGCGGCAGTGTTCCGCCACGGGTGCGCCGTACTGGCGACAAAAACCGCGCTTACCAACACGCTCGGATCACTTACCGGCACGATGACAAGACACTGAACGGCGAAAGAGGCGTTTCGCGCATTCGGTGGAGGCTGTCCCGCACGCTTGCGCGTCACGGGCTGACGGCCACCTGTGCCCGAAGAGTTGAGCAGGTCAGAGATGTCGTTGCGGACGGGCGCGCCGTGGTCGCGCACGAGGAATCCCATGGGCGGTTTCGAGCAGCCGGCCGACTGGGCAGATATCGATGCGCCCAAGCGGGATTGGAAGAAGCTGGTCCTGATCGTCGGCCTGGCCGGCCTATCGTGGGTCGCGACTTACGTCGGCATGCTCGAGCTCATCGAGAGCAACATGGGCTCGCTGCCGCTGGCTCATAAGCTGATCATCGGCTTTTCGGTCGCCATGCTGATGACCATGGTCGTGTGGCTCCTCGACCAGATGTTCTCGCCTGTCGATTGGCTCACGCGTCTTTCGTACCTTTTCGGCTACGTCTTCCTGACCATCATCTCCATCGGCTTCGGGTTCGGCTTCTATTGGAAAGTGCTGGAAAGCCGTTCGGAGGCGGCGCGCTCAGCTGAGAGTGCGGTTGGGCAGGTGCAGGCTTCGCTGCATGGCGCCGCGACGCGTCTCGAGCAGTTGCAGGCGACCCTCGTGCAGCTCGCTGCGCTGTCGACGCAGAAGGCAGGTGTCGAGCGCGAGAAGGGCACCTCGTGCCCGAACTCCTCGCCCGGAGACGGCCCGCGGCGCAAGATGCGCGACGAGGATGCGGCGCGCTTCAACTTCGCCTCCGAGTTCGTCAAGGGACGCGTCACCTCGATCAAGGGCGATATGGCGACGCTCGACACTGAGCTTGCCAAGATCGTCTCCAACGATGCCTCCACCGTCGATGCGGCGACCGGCACGCGCAACGAGTTCATGCGCTCACTCGGCCGGCGGCTCGACATGACGGTGACTGGCTTCAATGCGTTCCGCACAGATCCGCAACTGCGCCAGATCCGCACCGACCTAGCCGACCGCGCCGAGCGCTCGACCATCGACATGGGCAACGGCAAATCGATCGCCTGCCCCGACGCCCAGTTGCAGGTCGCACTGCGCGGCGTGGTGCGCGCCATCGATCAGCTTCCGACGCTGGAGAAGCCGGAGATCGCGGCGGTGGAGGGCTCGGAAGCCACCATCGAGGCGTTCCGGCGCCTCACTGCGACGTTCTTCGGTCTGCTCTCCTTCGAGCTGCCGCCTTCGGCGGACGAGCTACGCGCCCTGCAGCAGAAGGCCGTGCAATCGATAGACAATCCCGCAGCACTGCACGCTCTAAACGGCGAGGCTGTCGGGCTGTCGAAGCGCGACTACATTCCGCTCGGCGTCGCGGTGTTCGTCGACCTCTGTCTCTTGCTCGTCTCCATCGGGCGGCCGGTGAACCGATTCGTTGCTACCCGGCAGAGCATGATCGAGGCCGAGCGCGGCCCCGTATTCCCAATCCTGTCGCGCTTCTCCGAAATCCACAACCACGATGAGCTGCGGCGCATCATCGACGTGTTCCGCGAGGTGATCTTCGAGTCCGGCGGCACCTACTATGTCGCCGTGCCGCTCAACGCCCCGCGCGGGCACCCTCAGCGTGAGCAGTTGCGCCGCGATGGGCAAGCGCTTGCCAACCTTTGCTACGCGCTCGAAGGCCAGGGCGTGCTGTCGCGGCCGTGGAAGATCGCCCCAGGACTCGTGGCCCAGCGCAAGTTGCGGCGGCAGGGGTCTAAGTTCATCGAGTGCTACCGCGATAACTACGTCGCTCCGGTGCCGCGAGCGATGCAGGCACTGCGGTCGATGTTCGTCTCCGATCGCGATGGCAATGAGCGTCCGGCGTTCCGCATCTATGCGTTCAAGGGCGGCGCGTGGCCAGAGTTGATCCTGGGTGCCGTCATGGGAGCTGGAAGCCGCATCGAGGCGGAACGCCGCCGCGAGGAGCAGAAACGATCGGCGGTGGTAGAGGATCAGGAGGTGCGCGCCGAGTTCGAGCGGGAGGTTGCTGCTGCACGCGCGCAGCCGGCTGAAACTTCCAAGGCGGAGCCAAGCCTCGCGATGCGCCGGCGCAGGCGGCGTCCCAACGTGTTCCAGCACCGCCCCGGCACGTCCCAGGAAGCGACACATGCGCGCGCTGCGCTTTCAATCTCGCCGACCGCCGAACATCGGCGGGAGGCGGGTGCCTCCCGCGCCAGTGCACCGGCTGACAAAAGCTTTCGCCAGCGCTTCGGCAGCTACGCCGGGCTCGCCGAGGCCGAGCTTACGACCTACCGCGATCTCGATGAAGCGCCAGATCCTGCTAACAGCAACACGGCGCCCAGCGGGCCGCCTGCTGATGATGCCGCCGTGGTCGTGCCTTTTCCGGCGCCGACACAAGCGCGCCCGGACGCGGAGCCGCAGTCGACTATAGGCATAGAGCTACGGCGCGAAACGGCAACGTTTCAGGTGCCGGTTGATGATGCGTCGCTTCCCGATGCGATCAGAAAGCTCTCCGAGGTGCTAGGCGGGCTGGACGAAGTGCAAACAGATCAGCTCGAGCTTGCGCTCGCCGCGCCCGGAACCGAGTCGGCTGAGAGTGTCGAGACGATCGCGCTGCCCGATCTTTCTAATCCACAGGAATTGGAGACGGGCGACTTCGAACCGCCACGGGTCTTACGCAGGATGGTGGACTAAGCCGTTGTCCTCGCACGCGGGAATTCGCCGCGACGAGGAGCCCTGAAACTCTTGCTTAACCTAAATACCACCTTAATGGCCGGCAACAGCAACAAACCCGGTGGGACATGTCTCGCGCTTCGATCCTGGGCAACAAGGAGGACCACGGTCATGTCCAATGAAACGCCATCGCAACTGCATGGCCTCTCCATCGCCGAGAAGATCTCGAAGCTGACAGCTTTCATCGGTGATGACCTCGATGATCGCTCCGCGCATGGCGTGCACGTTGCCGGCGGCTGCTACCTCGTCGTGGTGCGCTCCGTCGAGAGCCCGGTTGCGCAGGCGCTGCGTGCGCATGCCGTGCGCATGTCCTCCATGGGGGTTCGCGTGCGTGCCATCTTCAGCGAGGTCGATCAGTCGACCCCGTTGCACCTCATGGCGCCGTTCTCCACGCCGAGCGAGTGCCGCCTGGTGCGCGACCAGCGCCTGCTCGCCGCGCACGAGCAGCTCGTCCTGTCGCCGACGCGGGCCTGGGTCGGCGACTGCATGCGCCGCGAGCCCGGCAAGCGCGATGCGTTGGAGCATTACGCGGCCAATTGCGCACAGACGGGCGCCCATGCCGCGCGCTCGTTCGAAAGTCTATGGCGGGCCACCGCGCCCGTTTACTCAGTGCCCTCGATTGCCGCCCTGGCGCGCGTGCCGGAGCTGATTGCCACCAGCGAACTGGTGCCGGAAGGGCTGCGCCGCCAGTAAGGCGTACACGGGCTCAAAGCAAAGTCTCAATTCCGAAGAGGCCGGATGCCGCGTGGCTCCGGCCTCTTTCCATTGCCTATAGAGCAACGAGCCGCAAATGGCGGGAAAAGGCGGTAAGACGATGGTTATCGCCGCCGCATGGACATTGGCCCCTGATCGCCTTCACCGGGACATCTAACCTCTAGATACTGCGAGCGGATCGTTTCGGCTCAGTCCTTCATGGTGGCCACAATGTCATTGCTCGCACGCCTATTCTTAGCCCTCACTCTTCTCCTGCCGCTGACGTCTGCCATGGCGCAGCAGCAGACATCACAGCAGGTGCATCCCTTTGCGCACCAAGGCGTCAAGGAAGACGCACAGCGCTACGAGGCTTATCTCAAGGCAAACTGGAAGCTCTCCGGCAAGAGCGCGGCCGATCTCGTCCGCGAAGGAGAGCGGGCACTGCGCGGCGCGCCGCCTGACCCGCGCGCTGCTTCGCGCAGCTTTGCTGGAGCCGTCGTCGCCGACGGCCGCAATGCAGATGCCTGGATCGGGCTCGCCCGCGCGCTGCTCGACATCCAACCCGACGCCAACAAGGACAGCGAGCGCTACGACCTGCCGGTGAACGGCTCGGGTGCGGCGTACATCGGCTATGAGCGCAGCCAAGATGATCCGCAGCGGGCGCGTGCGCTCGCGGTGCTCGGCGAGGCATTGCAGCGGCGCTCCTACTGGCGCCCGGCCATCGATGCCTTGAAGACGAGCCTCGCCCTCGCCGACAACGGCGCGGTGCGCGAGACCTATGAGAAGCTGCGCACCGCGCATGGCTTCCGCATGACCGACTACAAGGCGGATGCCGAGACGAGCGCGCCACGCCTTTGCCTGCAATTCTCCGAGGCCCTCGCCCGCGGGCAGGTCGACTTCGCCAAATTTGTCTCGGTGGGCGGCAAAGATCCGCAGAGCGTTGTGGCTGAGGGCGAGCAGCTGTGCATCGAGGGCCTCAGCCACGGGCAGCGCTATGAGGTGCAGGTCCGGGCTGGCCTGCCCTCGGCCGTCGAGGAGGAGCTGCAGAAGAACATCGAGATCGCCGTCTACGTCCCCGACCGCAAGCCGTTCGTGCGCTTTTCCGGCAAGTCGTATGTGCTGCCGAGCCGGGGGCAGCAGGGTATCCCTCTCGTCAGCGTCAACACGGCGAAAGTCGACGTCGAGGTCTACCGCATCGGCGACCGTAGCCTCGTCGGTACGGTAGAGAGCGGCGACTTCCAGCGCCAGTTGCAGCGCTATGAGATCGAACAGATCAAGTCACGCACAGGCGAGAAGGTGTTCGTCGGCACGATGGAGGTGCCGCAGAAGCTCAACGAGGAGATGACGACAGCGCTGCCGGTTAGCGACGCGGTCGGCACACTAAAACCCGGCGTCTACGTGATGACCGCCAAGCCATCGCAGAAGGCGCACGGCGATGACTCCTATGGCCCCGAGGCGACGCAGTGGTTCATCGTCTCGGATCTCGGCCTCACCGCCTTCTCGGGCGAGGATGGCGTACACGCCTTCGTGCGCTCGCTCGCCGAAGCGACACCGTCCGGCGACATCGCCGTGAAGCTGGTGGCGCGCAACAACGAGGTGCTCGGCACGGCGAAGACCGACGCACGCGGCTATACCCGGTTCGAGCCGGGTCTCGCGCGCGGCGAAGGCGGTTTGCAGCCAGCGATGCTCGTCGCGGAGAGTGGGTCTGGGGAGTATGCCTTCCTCGACCTAACATCTGGCGCCTTCGATCTCACGGATCGCGGCGTCAAGGGCCGCGAGGCGCCCGGCCCGCTCGATGGCTTCGTCTATACCGAGCGCGGGATCTACCGTCCCGGCGAGGACGTGCATATCGCCGCCCTGGTGCGTGACGCCGCCGGCAAGGCGGCAAGCCTGCCTGTGACGCTTGTCATCACGCGGCCCGACGGCGTCGAGCAAGCGCGCTACACGCTGAAGGATCGCGGCCTTGGTGGGCGTGACATCACCGTACCGCTGGCGGCGTCAGCGCAGACCGGCACGTGGCGCGCCAAGTTGCACACCGATCCCGACAAGGACCCCCTGACGCAGGTCTCGTTCCTGGTCGAGGACTTCGTTCCCGAGCGCCTCGACCTCAAGCTCGGGCCGCCAGCGGCGGCGCTTTCCCCGCAGGAGACGCAGACGATCAAGGCAACCGGCCGCTATCTCTACGGCCCGCCGGCTGCCGACCTTGCGATCGAGGGCGATATCGTCGTGAAGCCGTCGAAGAAGGATCTCGATGGCTTCCCGGGCTTCCAGTTCGGGCAAGCGGACGAGAGCATCGAGCCAGTAAGGAAGCCGCTCGATGCGGCGACGAGCACCGATGCCGATGGCGTCGCGCAGGTTGCGGTTACGCTGCCTCCGGTGCCGCAGACGCAGAAGCCGCTCGAGGCCAACGTCATCCTGCGGCTGCGCGAGTCGGGCGGCCGCACCATCGAGCGCAGCCTAACCATCCCCGTCGACCTGAAGCAGGCGCGCATCGGGGTGAAGCCCCTGTTCAAAGGCTCCGAGCTCGACGAGAGGCAGACGGCCTCGTTCGAAGTCGTCGTGCTCGACAGTGCCGGCAAGCGCGTCGCCGCCGATGGGCTCAACTGGGTACTGAACCGTCTCGATACGAACTGGCAGTGGTATCGCCGCGACGGACAGTGGAACTACGAGGCCGGGACGCTGACGCGCAAGGTTGCCGATGGCACGCTCAATGCCGCTGGCGACGGTGCCTTCGCGAAGATCGAGGCGCCCGTCGACTGGGGTCGCTATAAGCTCGAGATCAGCTCGGCCGATCCGAGCGGGCCTGCAGCCAGCATCGCGTTCAACGCCGGGTGGTACACGTCGGCGAACGACGCCGAGAGCCCAGAGGTGCTCGACGTCGCCCTCGACCGCGCCAACTACAAAGCCGGCGAGACCGCGAAGCTGCGCATCGCGACGAAGCTCGGTGGCAAGGCGCTCGTCTCGGTGCTGTCGCGGGGTCTCCTCTCGCAGCAGGAGATAGATATTCCCAACGGTGGCGGCGAAGCCAGCGTGCAGGTCGGCGACGACTGGGGCCCAGGCGCCTACGTCACCGCCATGCTCTATCGTCCGCTGGATGAGAGCCTGAAGCGCATGCCGTCGCGCGCCATCGGCGTCGCATGGCTTGGCCTCGATCAGGCGGCGAAGACGCTCTCCTTATCAATCAACGCGCCGGAGAAGATCAAATCCGGCACGACGCTGACCGTTCCTGTGACGGTCGGTGGCCTCAAGCCCGGCGAAGAGGCGCGGCTGACTCTGGCCGCGGTCGACCTCGGCATCTTGAACCTCACGCGCTTTCAGACGCCGTCGCCGGAAAACTGGTTCTATGCGCAGCAGCGCATGGGGCTTGAGATCCGCGACTTCTACGGACGGCTGATCGACGGTATGCGCGCGGAACGCGGCACGCTGCGCTCAGGTGGGGACGGAGGTGCCGACATGGGCCTGCAGGGCAGCCCGCCGGTTGAAGCGACGGTGGCAAAGTTCTCCGGCATCGTCAGCATCGGACCGGATGGCACCGCGACGGTCAACTTCGACATCCCCGACTTCAACGGTACGGTGCGTGTGATGGCCGTCGCCTGGAGCGCCCACAAGCTCGGGCACGGGCAGGCCGACGTGATCGTGCGCGACGCAGTGGCTCTCACTGCCTCCGGCCCGCGCTTCCTGACGCTCGGCGACGAGGCGCGTCTTGACATTGCCGTGCACAATGTCGAAGGGCCGACGGCCCCCTACAAGATCGAGCTCGCCAACGGAGAGAAGCCCGTACACACGGCGAGTCTCGACCTCAAGACGGGCGAGCGGCGCTCCGCCCAAGTGCCGGTGAAGCCAACGGACGTCGGGCTGATAGACTACGACATCCGCGTCACCGGTCCGGACGGCATCGACGTCAAGCGTCACCTGACGTTCGACGTGAAGCCCCCGGCAGCAGACGTCAAGCGCACGACGGTCGCGTCACTGAAGCCAGGCGGAAACATCTCCCTCAGCCCGGACCTCGTGCAGGACATGATCGCCTCGCGCACCCGCGTGTCGATCGCTGTCGGTCCGATCGCCAAACTCGACATCCCCTCGCTGCTTACGGCGCTCGACCGCTATCCTTACGGCTGCGCCGAACAGACGGTCAGCCGCGCACTGCCGCTGGTCTATGCCAACGCGGTTACGAGCCAGCTCGGCATCGCGCCCGACAAGGATTTGAAGGATCGCGTGCAGAAGGCCGTCAACCGGGTGTTTGAGATGCAGGATGCCAGCGGTGCGTTCGGCGTGTGGGGTCCGTACAGCACTGACCTGTGGCTGACGGGCTATGTGACCGACTTCCTGACGCGCGCCAAGGAGCAGGGCTTTGCAGTCAATCCGCAGGGCTTCAACCAAGCACTCGACCGGTTGCAGAACTTCATCGCCTACGCGGAAGACTTCCAGAAGGGTGGTGAGGACCGGGCCTATGCTCTCTACGTGCTTGCGCGCAACGGCCGCGCGCCGATCGGCGACCTGCGCTACTACGCCGACACGCGGATCAACCGCTTCTCGACGCCGTTGGCCAAGGCCCAGCTCGGTGCAGCGCTGGCGATGATGGGCGACAAGGTGCGGGCGGAGACGGCATTCGCATCCGCACTCGACGCGCTCAGCCTGCCGGAGGCGACGGGGCTTGGCGGCTATCGGGCGGACTACGGCTCCGACCTGCGCGACAGTGCGGCGCTGGTGACGCTGGCGAGCGAAACGCGCGTCTCCAATGTCGAGGCACCGAAGCTCATCAACGTGATCGCCAAGGCGTACACGGGCCGCAGCTATACGTCGACGCAGGAGCAGGCGTGGCTGCTGCTTGCAGCCAATGCCCTGGCCGAGGAAGGCAAGGACCTGAAGCTGATCGTCAACGGTGCGCCGGTCGTCGGGGCCGTGACGCGGGCGATGCCGGCGCAAGGGCTTCTGGCATCGCCGCTCACCGTCGCCAATGAAGGCACGACACCAGTCGACGCGGTGGTGAGCGTCATCGGCTCGGCGCTGACAGCGGAGCCGCCGGTCTCCAAGGGCTTCACTATCGAGCGCAGCTACTACACGCTGGATGGCAAGCAGGTGGACCTGAAGAGCGCTGCCGGCGGCAATGACGAGGTGAAGCAGAACGAACGGCTCGTCGCCGTCGTCAAGGTCGAGGCGAAGGAGCCGGGAGGACGCGTGCTGCTCGTTGATCGGCTGCCGGCAGGGTTCGAGATCGACAACCCACACATCGTCGACTCGGGCGACGTGAAGGCCCTGCCTTGGCTGACAACGAGCGTGCAGCCGGAGCATTCCGAGTTCCGCGACGACCGGTTCGTCGCCGCTTTCAACTTCTCCGGCCCCAACGTCGAGCCGGCGAGCGATGAGGCGGAGTCGACGCCGGACGGCCAAGCCAAGACCAGATGGCCAGCGGTGTCGGCGACGGTGGCCTACCTCGTGCGCGCAGTTACACCCGGGACCTTCGTGCATCCGGCGGCGACGGTCGAGGATATGTACCGTCCTGAGCACTATGCGCGCACGGCGACCGGCAAGCTCACCGTCACCGCAGGCAAGTAGACCGCCCTCTCCCCTATTCCCTCGATGGGGAGGGAATAGGGGCGCGAGGTGAAGGAAAACGACCGACAATTATAATCGCAGTAATAACCGAAGCAGAGATGGCCGAAACTCAGTCCCAGATCGATCCCTCCACCCCCACTCCCTCGCCACAGAGGGGGAGGGGCGTGGGTTGGCGATGGATGAACCGCTGGTCACTCACGCTAGGCGTCTTCGCCCTCACGGCGGCCGTGGGCGTGGGCGTGCTGCATGCGGTGATAGCGCGCTTAGGGCCGCCGGATCTGACGGCGACCGAGAATGTGTCGACCGTTGTGCTCGACCGCAACGATCGGTTGCTGCGCGCGTTCACGACGGCCGACGGGCGGTGGCGACTACCGGTCGAAGTGGGTGACGTCGACGCGCGCTACCTCGCCATGCTCATGGCGTTCGAGGACAAGCGCTTTTACAGCCATGGCGGCGTCGATACGCGCTCATTGGCGCGCGCCGCCACGCAGCTCGTCGAGAACCGTCGCATCGTCTCCGGTGGCTCGACACTGACAATGCAGGTCGCTCGCCTTATCGAGGGCCGCTACGAGCGCTCGAGCCGCGCGAAACTGCGCCAGATTGTCGGCGCACTGCGCCTCGAGCGCCATCTCAGTAAACAGCAGATCCTCGCGCTGTACCTGCGGCTCGCTCCATTCGGCGGCAATATCGAGGGCGTGCGCGCAGCATCACTCGCCTACTTCGGCAAGGAGCCGCGGCGGCTGTCGATCGGAGAGGCGGCGCTTCTCGTCGCACTACCGCAATCGCCGGAGTGGCGGCGGCCGGACCGCAGCCCGGGTGCTGCACGATTTGCCCGCGACCGTGTGCTGAAACGCGCGGTAGAAGAAGGCGTCATCACCTCGGCGGAAGCCGCGCGCGCGGCCCAAGAGCCGGTGCCCACGGGGCGTCGTGCATTCCCCAAGCTCGCCCCGCACCTGTCGGAGGCCGAGGTGATCGCTGCGCCGAAGGAGAACGTGCATCGCCTCACCATCGATCGGGGCGTCCAGGGCGCGCTCGAAGCGCTGGCCGAGGAGCAGACGAAGCTTCTCGGTCAAAAGCTGTCGGCGGCGATCCTGGTCGTTGATCACACGACGGGCGAAGTGATCGCCCATGTGGGCTCGGCCGGGTACCTCGACGACGCACGTTTCGGCGCCATTGACATGGTAGGCGCCACGCGCTCGCCGGGCTCGACGCTGAAGCCCTTTATCTATGGGCTCGCCTTCGAGGCGGGGCTGGCGCATCCGGAGACGCTGATCGAGGACCGCGCGGTGCGGTTCGGCAGCTACGCGCCGAAGAACTTCGACGAGGACTTCCACGGCACCGTCACCATCCGCGAC
>Ga0164243_10007498_pt1 | contig 16287 bp, 13 predicted proteins | sample OricompcompostOP_FD_108781 | JGI IMG/M metagenome (GOLD analysis project Ga0164243, IMG submission 108781) | Organic Plus compost microbial communities from Emeryville, California, USA - Original compost - Organic plus compost (OP) | ecosystem: Engineered > Solid waste > Mixed feedstock >...
CGGGGCTGCGCCGCCGCGTACTACCCGGAGACCAACGTGCTGGTGCCCCTGGACACCACCGCGGACGTCTCCAACACCCCGGCCAGCAAGTCGGTCGTGGTGCGTCTGGAACAATCGGCGACCGACTGAGCGTTCGCTCAGGGCACAGACGTACCGACGTACCGACGCACGATTGGAGCCGGGCCCATGGGAGAGCCGCAGCAGGTGAAGTTCCCGCAGGAGGTCATCGACGAGTACGCAGCGCTCGGTGTGGACCTGCAGGCGCTGTTCTCGGCGGGCCATCTCGGCACGCGGATGGGCGTGCAGATCACGGAGGCCTCGGCGGAGCGCGTCGTCGGGACGATGCCGGTGGAGGGCAACACCCAGCCCTACGGCCTGCTGCACGGCGGCGCGTCCGCGGTGTTGGCGGAGACGCTGGGCTCGGTCGGCTCGATGCTGCACGGCGGGGTGAACAAGATCGCGGTCGGTGTGGACCTCAACTGCACGCACCACCGCGGGGTCCGTTCCGGACTGGTCACCGGCGTGGCCACCCCGGTGCACCGGGGCCGGTCCACGGCGACGTACGAGATCGTGATCACGGACGAGGCGGACAAGCGGGTGTGCACCGCCCGGCTGACCTGCCTGCTGCGGGACGTCCGCCCCGGCGACGCGGAGAAGGCGGCCGGCTGACGCCGGCGAGGGGTGAGGGCCCCCAGGAGCCCCTCACCCCGAGCCTCCTCCGCACCGCGCCCGTCGCCGCCATTGCCCGCGGCCGACGGGCGCTCTAGCGTTTGGTGCCATGGGATGGGGCGGCACCTCTCGCAGCGCCGGGGCGTTCTGCGCGGCCGTCCTGGCCGTGCTCACGGCGGCCCTGACCATGACCGGGTGCGCGGCGGACGACCCCCACGCTTCACGCACCCCGCCCCCCTTCACGTCCGACACCCCCTCCCCCGAGCCCACTTCCGACGTCGGCCTGTGCGTCAGCATCGTCCGCCACTGGTCGCACGAGGTGCTCGACGGCCGCGGGTACGGCGACTACCAGTCGATGGGGATGTCCGGCGGCCAGTACGACATCCTGCGCGAAGTCGTGGACGCGGCGCGCGCCGCCCGCGCCCAAGGGGCGACGGAGGTCGACACATTGATGGAACGTCAGGCACGCGAGGGCTGCACCGCCTGGTACCGCTCCGGCGGCCCCGGAGAAGGGCCGTGGCGATGAGCGGGATCGGCCCGGTCGAACCGGACGGCGACACGCGCCCGTTGGACCCGCCTCCCGTCCCCCCGCGCCCCCGCGGCGGACCCCGGGCCCGCATGTCGAGACGCCGACGGAGAACGACGGCCGCCGCCTTCCTCGCCGTCGCCGTACTCGCGACCGGGACGCTGCTGCACCTCACCCGCCCTAGTCCCAGCCCCACCCCCAGCCCCGAACCTTCACCCGAGGCACGGTTCCCGAGCCAGACGACGTCCTTCCGCTACCTGTACATGCAGGTCAGCGAGACGAGGACAACGTCACCGGAATTTGAGTTCACCATACAAGCGCTTACGGAATCCGATGCTCCGGTGACCGTTCTGAGCATTTCCCAGCCCTACGCCGGCCTACGCCTGACCTCCAGACCCGAAACTCCTTTACGGGTGAAAGGTGACGGTTCCCGCAAGATCGCCGTGACCGTCCACGTGACGGAATGCGGAAAAGTGCCACGGAACGCCGGACTCCCTTTCCTGGACGTAACACTGCGTAACACGCACGCAAAGGAAGCGCACAGTTACATCCTCGGCGCCCGCTACGCAAGGGACCTGTCCACGGCCCTGGAGGTGGCCTGTGGCAACGATTTCCAGTAATCAGCAAAACGCCTGATGCACCTGAACCACCCCTCCCAAGTCCTGCGGTTTCTCACCATGCGGACAGGGCAAAACGGCGGGAATTCTGCTCTTCCCCCCACTCAGTACCGCTCTGCAATACGTCGTGTCATAACAAGAGCGTCACAGCCTTGGCCAGAGTCTCCTCCGCATATCCCACACACGCTTAGAGTCACGGCCAGTCACCGCGGAGCCTGAAACTCACTCGGCCCAGCGCTCGACTCGGCCGTTTCCACGGGGAAGCGGCTGTCAGGGGAAAGGACTGGATCGTGCGTCAACGTTCGCTCATCGCCATCACCGCCGCCCTGGCGGCGGGTGCACTCACCCTCACCGCCTGCGGCTCCCGCGACGACAACGGCGGCGGCTCGGACTCGGGCAACGGTGACACCACCGTCGTCATCGGCGTCGACGCGCCGCTCACCGGCGACCTCTCCGCGCTCGGCCTGGGCATCAAGAACTCCGTGGACCTCGCCACGAAGATCGCCAACAAGGAGAAGTACGTCGAGGGCGTCACCTTCAAGATCGAGGCGCTCGACGACCAGGGCCAGGCCTCCGTGGGCCAGCAGAACGCCACGAAGCTCGTCGCCAACAAGGACGTGCTGGGCGTCGTCGGCCCGCTGAACTCCTCCGTCGGCGAGTCGATGCAGAAGGTCTTCGACACGGCCAAGCTGGTCGAGGTCTCCCCGGCGAACACCAACCCCGCCCTGACCCAGGGCGTGAACTGGGCCAAGGAGAAGGCCCGCCCGTACAAGTCGTACTTCCGCACCGCGACCACGGACGCCATCCAGGGCCCGTTCGCCGCGCAGTACGTCTTCAACGACGCCAAGAAGAAGAAGGTCTTCGTCATCGACGACAAGAAGACCTACGGCGCCGGTCTGGCCGCCACCTTCACCGCGGAGTTCAAGAAGCTCGGCGGCCAGGTCGTCGGCACCGAGCACATCAACCCGGAGAGCAAGGACTTCAGCGCCGTCGCCACCAAGGTGAAGAACTCCGGCGCCGACGTCGTCTACTACGGCGGTGAGTACCCGCAGGCCGGTCCGCTGAGCAAGCAGATCAAGGAAGCGGGCGCGAAGATCCCGCTGGTCGGCGGTGACGGCATCTACAGCGCCGACTTCATCAAGCTGTCCGGCGCGGCCGGCACCGGCGACCTCGCCACCTCCGTCGGCGCGCCCGTAGAGTCGCTGCCGTCCGCCAAGGAGTTCGTCGCGAACTACAAGGCCGAGGGCTACAAGGAGGCCTACGAGGCCTACGGCGGCTACTCCTACGACTCCGCCTGGGCGATCATCGAGGCCGTCAAGAAGGTCGTCGAGGGCAACGACGGCAAGCTGCCGGACGACGCCCGCGCCAAGGTCGTCGACGCCATGCAGGACGTCTCCTTCGACGGTGTGACCGGCAAGGTCTCCTTCGACGAGTTCGGTGACGCCACCAACAAGCAGCTCACCGTCTACACCGTCAAGGGCGGCGACTGGGCCACCGTGAAGTCGGGCACCTTCACCGGCTGATCTCCGCCGCACCACTCACACGAGCCGCGCGGGGCGCTGTTCCACTGGCGCCCCGCGCGGACTCGGTTCCGGCCCATCCGTCGAACATTCCGAAAGTCTCGGAGGACATGCGGTGAACGAACTGCCGCAGCAGCTGGTCAACGGCCTGCTACTGGGATCCATGTACGGCCTGGTCGCCATCGGCTACACAATGGTCTACGGCATTGTCCAGCTCATCAACTTCGCCCACGGCGAGATCTTCATGGTCGGCGCCTTCGGCGCCATCACCGTGCATCTGTACGTCTTGCCGGACGGCACCTCCATGTGGATCGCGCTGCCGCTCATGCTGATCGGCGCCATGATCACCTCGGTGCTGGTCGCCATCGGAGCGGAACGGTTCGCCTACCGCCCGCTGCGCGGCGCGCCCCGGCTGGCCCCCCTGATCACCGCCATCGGACTCTCCCTCGCGCTCCAGCAGGCCGTCTGGGCCTTCTACCCCGAGGCCAAGTCCAAGCTGGCCTTCCCGCAGATCGAGGGCGGCCCCTTCTCCATCGGCGGCGCCACCGTCCAGACCGGCGACATCTTCCTGATCGTCGCCGCCCCCATCAGCATGGCGTTCCTCGCCTACTTCGTGATGCGGACCCGCACCGGCCGCGGCATGCAGGCCACCGCGCAGGACCCGGACACCGCGAAGCTGATGGGCGTCAACACCGACCGCATCATCGTGATCGCGTTCGCCCTCGGCGCCGTCTTCGCCGCCGTCGGCGGTGTCGCCAGCGGTCTGAAGTACGGCCAGATCGACTTCAAGATGGGCTTCATCCTCGGCCTCAAGGCCTTCACCGCGGCAGTGCTCGGTGGCATCGGCAACATCTACGGGGCCATGATCGGCGGTGTGGTCCTCGGCGTCGTCGAGACCCTGGCCACCGCCTACATCGCGGACATCCCCGGCCTGGACCAGTTCGGCAGCCAGTCCTGGGCCGAGGTCTGGGCCTTCATCCTCCTCATCCTCGTGCTCCTGTTCCGGCCGCAGGGCCTGCTCGGCGAGCGCGTCGCGGACAGGGCGTGACACCGATGACCACACAGACCGCAGCAGACAAGACCGTTGCCGCACCCGCCCCGGGCACCCCCTCCGGGCTCATCGGCATCCCCGCGAACCTCGCGCGGGCCCTCGCCACCGGCGGCAGCGTCCTCGCCGTCGTGTCCACCTTCCTCGCCTGGACCTGGACGGCCGACTTCCCCGGCGACCTCACGTTCTACGGCTACCCCGGCGGCCTCCAGGTGCTCGTCCTGGTCGGCGGCGCCCTCGCCACCCTGTTCTGCCTCGCCTCCTACGGCGTCAGGGGACTGGGCTGGCTCACTCCGGCCGGCGCCGACGCGGCCGTGAAGTACGCGGTGCTCGGCACCTTCGCCACCGCCTGGTACACCGTCGTCTCGATCAGCGTCGAGCTCGGCGGGGTCGTCAACCTGGAGCCCGGCGGCTTCCTCGTCGCCGCCGCCACGCTGATCGCCCTCATAGGCGCCCTGGCCCTCCCCTTCGAGCGGCCCGAGCCCGACCCGATCGACCCCGAGGCGAGCGGCTGGGAACAGTTCCGGCACGACGCCGCGCACGCCGTGGCGGTGCTGCGGGCGGCCTTCTCCTCCGGGTCCCCGCGCCCCGTGCGCACCCTGCCGTCCTACGTCGAGATCCTGGTCATCGTGGCCGTCCTGGCGGTCGCCCTGATCGTCTTCACCTACGGCATCGGCACCGAGTACGACGAGCTGTTCGTCGGCTTCCTGATCACCGCCGGCTTCGGCTTCGGCGCGCTGAACCGCTCCGGCCTCGTCGCCCACGCCTCCCAGATCAGCGCCCGCCACCAGAACATCACCGTGTGCGGCGCGTTCGTCGCGGCGGCGCTGTTCCCCTTCACCCAGACCGACGACCAGTACGCGACCCTCGGCGTCTACATCCTGATCTTCGCCACCGTCGCCCTGGGCCTGAACATCGTCGTCGGCCTCGCCGGCCTGCTCGACCTCGGCTACGTCGCCTTCCTCGGCGTCGGCGCCTACGCGGCCGCGCTGGTCTCCGGCTCGCCCAGCTCGCCGTTCGGCGTGCACTTCCCCTTCTGGGCCGCCGTCCTGGTCGGCGCGCTCGCCTCGCTGGTCTTCGGTGTGCTGATCGGCGCGCCGACCCTGCGGCTGCGCGGCGACTACCTGGCCATCGTGACCCTCGGCTTCGGTGAGATCTTCCGTATCGCTGTGAACAACACCGACGGCACCTCCGGCCCGGACATCACCAACGGCTCCAACGGCATCGCGTCCATCCCGGACCTGAACATCCTGGGCTTCGACCTGGGCGTCGCGCACGACATCGGCGGGTTCACCATCGGCCGGTTCGCGAACTACTTCTTCCTGATGCTGCTGATCACGGCCGTCGTCGTCCTCGTCTTCCGGCGCAGCGGCGACTCCCGCATCGGCCGGGCCTGGGTCGCCATCCGCGAGGACGAGACCGCCGCGCTCGCCATGGGCATCAACGGCTTCCGGGTGAAGCTCATCGCGTTCGCCGTGGGCGCCACCCTCGCCGGTCTGGCCGGTACGGTGCAGGCGCACGTCACCTACACGGTGACCCCCGAGCAGTACCTGTTCGCCGGCACCACCCCGCCCAACTCCGCCTTCCTGCTGGCCGCGGTCGTGCTCGGCGGCATGGGCACCATCGCCGGACCCCTCATCGGTGCGGCGCTGCTCTTCCTGATCCCCAACAAGCTCCAGTTCCTGGGCGACTACCAGCTCCTCGCGTTCGGTCTCGCGCTCGTGCTGCTGATGCGCTTCCGTCCCGAGGGCCTCATTCCCAACCGGCGCCGCCAGCTGGAGTTCCACGAAGAGGCCGACGCGCCCACAGTCCTGAGCAAGACGGGGGCCTGACCACCATGACCACCGACACCACCACCAAGGACACCGCGGCGGGCGCGCCCGCCCCCGGCTCCGTCGTCCTCGACGCGCGCGGCGTCACCATGCGGTTCGGCGGCCTCACCGCCGTCCGGGACGTCGACCTCACCGTGCGCAGCGGCGAGATCGTCGGTCTCATCGGCCCCAACGGCGCCGGCAAGACCACGTTCTTCAACTGCCTCACCGGGCTGTACATCCCGACCGAGGGCGAGGTCCGCTACAAGGACAAGGTCCTGCCGCCCAAGTCCTTCAAGGTGACCGCGGCCGGCATCGCCCGTACGTTCCAGAACATCCGTCTGTTCGCCAACATGACGGTCCTGGAGAACGTCCTGGTGGGCCGTCACACCCGCACCAAGGAGGGCTTCTGGTCGGCCGTCCTGCGCGGGCCCGGCTTCCACAAGGCCGAGGCCGCCTCGCGCGCCCGCGCCATGGAACTGCTGGAGTTCGTCGGCCTCGCCGAGAAGGCCGACCAGCTCGCGCGCAACCTCCCCTACGGCGAGCAGCGCAAGCTGGAGATCGCCCGCGCGCTCGCCAGCGAGCCGGGGCTGCTGCTCCTCGACGAGCCCACCGCGGGCATGAACCCCCAGGAGACCCGGGCGGCGGAGGAACTCATCTTCGCCATCCGCGACAAGGGCACCGCGGTCCTCGTCATCGAGCACGACATGCGGTTCATCTTCAACCTCTGCGACCGGGTCGCCGTGCTCGTCCAGGGCCAGAAGCTGATCGAGGGCGACCCGGCCACCGTCCAGGGCGACGAGCGGGTCATCGCCGCGTACATCGGCGAGCCGCTGGCGGACGACCCCGGGGCCGCGGAGGTCGCCGAGGTCGAGGCCGCCGAGGCCGCTGCCGAGGCGGCGGGCCGGCCGCAGTCGCCCGCCAAGACGGCCGGCGCCCCGGCGCCCGCCGCCGAGGAGAGCGCCGAGGGGCCGGCCGACGCGGCCCCGCAGCCGGAGACCGACGCGGAGGCCGGGACGGAGGCGGAGGCCGACGCCCCCGCGGACGCCGAGGCCACGGACGCCGAGACAGAAGCACAGGCGGAGGCGGGGGCCGAGGCCACCACGGACGCCGCGCCCGGCAAGGAGAACGACCGATGACCGCACTCCTCGAGGTCGAGGACCTGAAAGTCGCCTACGGCAAGATCCAGGCCGTGAAGGGCATCTCGTTCAGCGTCGACGCCGGCGAAGTGGTCACCCTGATCGGCACCAACGGCGCCGGCAAGACCACCACCCTGCGCACGCTGTCCGGGCTGCTGAAGCCGGTCGGCGGGCAGATCAAGTTCAACGGCAGATCGCTGAAAAAGCTCCCCGCCCACAAGATCGTCTCGCTGGGGCTCGCCCACTCCCCCGAGGGGCGGCACATCTTCCCGCGCATGACGATCGAGGACAACCTGCGCCTCGGCGCCTTCCTGCGCAGCGACAAGCAGGGCATCGAGCAGGACATCCGGCGCGCCTACGACCTCTTCCCCATCCTCGGGGAACGCCGCAAGCAGGCCGCAGGAACGCTGTCCGGCGGTGAGCAGCAGATGCTCGCCATGGGCAGGGCCCTGATGTCCCGTCCACAGCTGCTCATGCTCGACGAGCCCTCCATGGGTCTGTCGCCGATCATGATGCAGAAGATCATGGCGACCATCTCCGAGCTGAAGTCCCAGGGCACCACGATCCTGCTCGTCGAGCAGAACGCCCAGGCGGCCCTGTCGCTGGCCGACCACGGCCATGTGATGGAGGTCGGCAACATCGTCCTCTCCGGCACCGGCCGCGACCTGCTCCACGACGAGTCGGTCCGCAAGGCCTACCTCGGCGAGGACTGAGGCGGACAGGCAGCCGGAAGCGAAAGGCCCGCACCCCGGGCAAAGGGGTGCGGGCCTTCGTCGTCCTTACGGCCGCGGCGCCGGGCCGTCAGCCGCCCTTCGCGGCCTTCTTCTCCTCGGCGTCGTCGATGACCGCCTGCGCGACCTGCTGCATCGACATGCGCCGGTCCATGGAGGTCTTCTGGATCCAGCGGAACGCGGCCGGCTCGCTCAGTCCGTACTGCGTCTGCAGCACCGACTTGGCGCGGTCCACCAGCTTGCGCGTCTCCAGGCGCTGGCTGAGGTCGGCGACCTCGCGCTCCAGCTCCTTCAGCTCGGTGAACCGGGAGACCGCCATCTCGATCGCGGGCACCACGTCGCTCTTGCTGAACGGCTTGACCAGGTACGCCATCGCGCCCGCGTCCCGCGCCCGCTCGACCAGGTCGCGCTGCGAGAAGGCGGTCAGCATCAGCACGGGGGCGATGGACTCCTCGGCGATCTTCTCGGCCGCGGAGATGCCGTCGAGCTTGGGCATCTTCACGTCGAGGATCACCAGGTCGGGACGGTGCTGGCGGGCCAGCTCGACGGCCTGCTCACCGTCGCCGGCCTCGCCGACGACCGTGTACCCCTCCTCCTCGAGCATCTCTTTGAGATCGAGCCGGATCAGTGCCTCGTCCTCGGCGATGACCACGCGGGTCGTCATCGGCGGCACGTGCGACTTGTCGTCGTCGGGCACGTCTGCGGGCTGGGGCGACTCGGGGGCGCTCAACGTGGGCTCCTTGGTGCGGGGCAGGCCGGTACTGCTGCTTGTGCAGCCTACCTAGAGGCGGTGACCGAGGGGGACCCGGTATGATTCCGTGAGCCGGTCCTGCCGGGTTGGTGGAATGGCATACACGGATGTCTCAAACACATCTGCCCGAGAGGGCTTGCGGGTTCGAGTCCCGCACCCGGCACTCCCAGAGCGGAGGATCACGTTCGCGTGGTCCTCCGCCTTTTGCTGCGTGTCGTCACGGTTGCTCACGCACTGTGGCCGCATGGAACAGCACAGCCCTTCGATCCGCGCACACGCTGTCGCACTCATGCGACAGGGCGTCCCCAACCATGTGGTGGCGGAGCAGCTGAACATCCCGCGAGGCACCGTCGGCTGGTGGCGTTGCGAGGACCGCAAACTACGCGGCGAGGTGTACCGGCAGCCAACGGATTGCCCGAAGTGCACAGGCCGCGGTTTCGACGAAGTGGCGTACTCGTATCTGCTGGGTCTCTACCTCGGCGATGGCCACATCGTCTCGAAGCCGAAACAGCGCCACCTGTCGATTTTCTGCGACGCCAGGCAGACGGGCTTGATCGCGGCCGCCGAAGACGCGATGCGCAAGGTGATGCCCTCCCCCAGCGTCGGACGGCACCGAAAGCCCGGCTGCGTCGAAGTGAAGTCGTACACCAAGCACTGGACGTGCATGTTTCCCCAGCACGGCCCCGGCAAGAAGCACGACCGCCTCATCGTCCTCGAACCGTGGCAGCAGGCCATCGTCGACGAGCATCCCTGGGAGTTCATCCGCGGGCTCATCCATTCGGACGGCTGCCGGATCACCAACTGGACGACCCGCACGGTCGCCGGCGAGCCAAAGCGCTACGAGTACCCCCGGTACTTCTTCAGCAACAAGTCGGACGACATCAGGAAGCTCTTCACGGACACCCTGGACAAAGTCGGCGTCGGGTGGACCACGCTGGCTCGTGGCAGCGATCCCTTCAACATCTCCGTCGCCCGCAAGGCGTCCGTCGCCCTGATGGATCTCCATGTGGGCCCCAAGTACTGACCGGGGCCCGGTTCCGTCACTTCGGGCTGTCGTCCTCGCCGATGTGATGGACGCGGACCATGTTGGTGGAGCCGGAGACCCCGGGCGGGGAGCCGGCGGTGATCACGACCGTGTCGCCCTTCGCGCAGCGCGCGTACCGCAGAAGCAGCTCGTCGACCTGGTCGACCATCGCGTCGGTGGACCCGACGTGCGGCCCGAGGAAGGTCTCCACGCCCCAGGACAGGCTGAGCTGGGAGCGGGTGGCCGGGTCCGGGGTGAAGGCGAGCAGCGGGATCGGCGAGCGGTAGCGGGACAGGCGGCGGGCGGTGTCGCCCGACTGGGTGAAGGCGACCAGGAAGCGGGCGCCGAGGAAGTCGCCCATCTCCGCGGCCGCGCGGGCCACGGCGCCGCCCTGGGTGCGCGGCTTGTTGTGCTCGGCCAGCGACGGCAGACCGCGGGCGAGGATGTCCTCCTCGGCGGCCTCGACGATGCGGGCCATGGTGCGCACGGTCTCCACGGCGTGCTTGCCGACGCTGGTCTCGCCGGAGAGCATCACCGCGTCGGTGCCGTCGATGACGGCGTTGGCGACGTCGGACGCCTCGGCGCGGGTGGGCCGGGCGTTGTCGATCATCGAGTCGAGCATCTGGGTGGCGACGATGACCGGCTTGGCGTTGCGCCGGGCCAGTTTCACGGCGCGCTTCTGGACGACGGGCACCTGCTCCAGCGGCATCTCGACGCCCAGGTCGCCGCGGGCCACCATGATGCCGTCGAAGGCGGCGACGATCTCGTCGAGGGCCTCGACGGCCTGCGGCTTCTCGATCTTGGCGATGACGGGGAGCCGGCGGCCCTCCTCGTCCATGATCCGGTGGACGTCCCTGATGTCGCGTCCGCTGCGGACGAAGGAGAGGGCGACGACGTCGAAGCCGGTGCGCAGCGCCCAGCGCAGGTCGTCCTCGTCCTTCTTGGAGAGGGCGGGCACGGAGACGGCGACTCCGGGGAGGTTGAGGCCCTTGTGGTCGGAGATCACCCCGCCCTCGACGACGGTGGTGTGCACGCGGGGGCCGTCGACGGCGGTGACCTCGAGGGTGACCCGGCCGTCGTCGACGAGGATCCGCTCGCCCGGGGTGACGTCCTCGGCGAGGCCGGCGTGGGTGGTGCCGCACGTGTGGCGGTCGCCCTCGACGCCGTCCTCGACGCTGATGGTGAAGGAGTCCCCGCGTTCGAGGAGTACAGGTCCTTCGGCGAAGCGGCCCAGGCGGATCTTCGGACCCTGAAGGTCGGCGAGGAGTCCCACGCTGCGGCCGGTCTCGTCGGCGGCCTTGCGCACCCTTCGGTACCGCTCCTCGTGCTCGGCGTGCCCGCCGTGGCTGAGGTTGAAGCGGGCCACGTCCATTCCGGCGTCGACCAGGGCCTTGATCCGGTCGTACGCGTCCGTCGCGGGACCCAGGGTGCAGACGATTTTCGCTCGGCGCATGGTCCGACCCTAGGGCTTACCGGCGGGTAGTGATTTGGCGGCGCGTGACGACTCAACGGCGCGTGGGTGAAGGGGTATTGACAAGCGTTGAATTCTGCGCGGCGCCGCTCCCCCGGGCGCGCCGCGGCGGTCACCGGATCGAAACCTGGAAGGACTGTTCCGGATCGACGTGTTCAGGTCAGAATCGTCGGGCGAATCTACGCGCGTTGTGCGCCGTCGTCGTACAAGGAGATCCTGATATGCCGTTGGACCGCCGGAAGTTCTTGAAGAAGTCAGCCGTCACCGGGGCGGGGGTGGCGCTGGCGGGTACGGTGGCCACCCCGGCGGCCGAGGCCGCTCCTGAGGCGGGACGGGGGAAGAAGCCGGTGAAGCGGTACGCACTGACCGTGATGGGCACCACGGACCTGCACGGTCACGTCTTCAACTGGGACTACTACAAGGACGCCGAGTACCAGGACCCGGCCGGCAACGCGCAGGGGCTGGCCCGCGTGTCCACGCTGGTGAACCGGATCCGCAAGGAGCGCGGCCGGGAGAACACCCTGCTGCTGGACGCGGGCGACACCATCCAGGGCACCCCGCTGACGTACTACTACGCCAAGGTGGACCCGATCACCGCCGAGGGCGGCCCGGTGCACCCGATGGCGCAGGCGATGAACGCCATCGGGTACGACGCGGTGGCGCTCGGCAACCACGAGTTCAACTACGGCATCGAGACCCTGCGGAAGTTCGAGGAGCAGTGCGACTTCCCGCTGCTCGGCGCCAACGCGGTCGACGCGAAGACCCTCAAGCCCGCCTTCCCGCCCTACTTCGTCAAGACGTTCCACGTGAAGGGCGCGCCGCCGGTGAAGGTGGCGGTGCTGGGCCTGACCAACCCGGGCATCGCGATCTGGGACAAGGCCTACGTGCAGGGCAAGCTCACCTTCCCGGGCCTGGAGGAGCAGGCGGCGAAGTGGGTGCCGAAGCTGCGTTCGATGGGCGCGGACGTCGTGATCGTCTCGGCCCACTCGGGCACCTCCGGCACCTCCTCCTACGGCGACCAGCTGCCGCACGTGGAGAACGCGGCGGCGAACGTGGCGCGGCAGGTGCCGGGCATCGACGCCATCCTGGTCGGCCACGCGCACGCGGAGATCGCGGAGCTGCGGGTGACCAACGAGAAGACCGGCAAGGAGGTCGTGCTGTCGGAGCCGCTGTGCTACGCCGAGCGGCTGACCCTCTTCGACGTCGAGCTGACCTTCGAGCGGGGCCGCTGGCAGGTGGAGTCCGTGAAGGCGTCGCTGCGGGACGCGGCGACGGTGGAGGACGACCCGCGGATCACCCGGCTGCTGGGCGACGAGCACGCGCAGGTCGTGGCGTACGTCAACCAGGTGGTGGGGACGGCGACCGAGACGCTGACGACGGTGGAGGCGCGCTACAAGGACGCGCCGATCATCGACCTGATCAGCAAGGTGCAGGAGGACGTGGTCCGGGACGCGCTGGCGGGCACGGAGTACGCCTCGCTGCCGGTGCTGTCGCAGGCCTCGCCGTTCTCCCGGACCAGCGAGATCCCGGCGGGCGACGTGACCATCCGGGACCTGTCGAGCCTCTACGTGTACGACAACACGCTGGTGGCGAAGCTGCTGACGGGTGCTCAGGTGCGGGCGTACCTGGAGTACTCGGCGGAGTACTTCGTGCAGACCGCGGCCGGCGCGCCGGTGGACGTCGACAAGCTGACGAACGCGAACGGCCGCCCGGACTACAACTACGACTACGTGTCGGGCGTGCGGTACGACATCGACATCGCCCGGCCGGCCGGGTCGCGCATCAAGAACCTGACGTTCGACGGCGCCCCGGTGGACGACGCACAGCAGTTCGTGTTCGCGGTGAACAACTACCGCGCCAACGGCGGCGGGGCGTTCCCGCACGTGGCGTCGGCGCCGGAGCTGTGGGCGGAGTCGACGGAGATCCGCACCCGGATCGCCGAGTGGGCGACCGCCAAGGGCGTGCTGGACCCGAAGGACTTCGCGTCGGAGGACTGGCGCCTCACCCGGGACGGCACGCCGGTGTTCTGACCGTCCCTCGCAACGGTGCCCGCGGGGGCGCCGCCGGTCCGTCCGGCGGCGCCCCCGCGCCGTTGTGTCCCGTTGTCCCGCTGCCCCGCCCGGTCTCAGGCCTCCTGGACGCGCAGGGCGCGGGCCAGGTCGTCGAGCCGGTCGGTGAACTGGCGGCGCAGCGCCGGCACGGGGTCGGCCTTGCGCAGCGTCTTCTCGCCGAGCTTCAGGGTCTCGGGCTCCACGGCGTGGGCGGGGAACGCCCAGCGTCCCGCGGCGGTGGCGATGGCGGGGCCGCGGCGCGCGGCGACGGCCACGGCGTCCTTGAAGTAGCGCGCCACGTACGGGCGGACCAGCTCGGCCTGCTCGGGCTGCCAGAAGCCGCGGGCGGTGGCGGTGAACAGGTAGTTGGACAGGTCGTCGGAGCCGAACATGGCGTCCCAGGCGCGGGCCTTGGCGTCCGGGTCGGGCAGGGCGGCCCGGCAGCGGGCGGCGCCCTCCTGGCCGGTGGCGCTGGGGTCGCGGCGCAGCTCCTCGGTGATGTCGGTCTCGTCGACGGTGCCGAGGACGGCGAGCCGGCCGAGGATCCGCCAGCGCAGCTCCGGGTCCAGTTCGGGGCCGCCGGGGACGGTGCCCTCGGCGAGCCAGGCGGCGATGGTCTCGGGGCGGGAGGCCGCGTCGATGCAGTGGCGCACCGCGACCAGGCGCAGGCCCGGGTGGTCGCCGTCCTCGGTGCGGCGGATGAGGTCGCGGCACAGGTCGGTGAGGGTGGCGAGCGCGGCGGGCCGCCGGTCCGGGGCGAGGTAGTGGTCGGCGACCTCCCCGGAGGCGAAGGCGAGGACGCCCTGGACGAGGGCGACGTCGGTCTCCTCGGGCAGATGGGCGGCGGCGGTGGCCAGGTAGGCGGAGGGGGCCAGGTCGCCGTCGCGGACCATGTCGCGCAGGGTGTTCCAGACGACGGCCCGGGTGAGCGCGTCGGGGATGCCCGGCAGTCCGCGCAGGGCGGTCTCCAGGGAGGTCTCGTCGAGGCGGATCTTGGCGTAGGTCAGGTCCAGGTCGTTGGGGACGACCAGGGCGGGGCGGGTGCCGGGGCGCGGCTCGGGGGCGGCGGTCTGCGGCACGTCGGTCTCGTAGCGCTCGCGCAGGGTGAGGGTGCGTCCGTCGCTGAGGTCGCGGTCGTAGACCCCGACGGTCACCCGGTGCGGGCGGCCGCCCTCGCGGTCCAGGGTGAGGGTCCACCGGCCGGGCACCGCGTCGACGGAGGCGGTGAGCGTGTCGACTCCGCTGGTGCGCAGCCAGGCGTCGGCCCAGGCGTGCACGTCCCGCTCGGTGGCGGAGGCGAGGGAGTCGATGAACTCGGCGAGGCCCGCGTTGCCGAAGCGGTACCGCTCGAAGTGGGTGTTGATGCCGGCGAGGAAGTCCTTCTCGCCGAGCCAGGCGACGAGCTGGCGCAGGGCGGAGGCGCCCTTGGCGTAGGAGATGCCGTCGAAGTTGAGCAGCGCGGAGGCGGTGTCCTCGACGTGTTCCGGGGCGACGGGGTGGGTGGAGGGCCGCTGGTCGGCGTCGTAGCCCCAGGTCTTGCGGGAGACGCCGAAGTCGGTCCAGGTGCCCTCGCCGCGCCAGCGGGGCGGCTGCCCGCCGGGGCTGGCGGGGGTGACCTCGTTGAGGGTCTGGTAGCCCATGTACTCGGCGAAGGACTCGTTCAGCCAGATGTCGTCCCACCAGCGCAGGGTGACGAGGTCGCCGAACCACATGTGGGCCATCTCGTGGGCGATCACCATGGCGCGCCGCTGCCGCTCGGTGTCGGTGACGGCGGAGCGGTAGACGAACTCGTCGCGGAAGGTGACAAGGCCGGGGTTCTCCATGGCGCCCGCGTTGAACTCGGGCACGAAGGCCTGGTCGTAGGAGTCGAAGGGGTACGGCTCCTCGAACTTCTCGTGGTATCGGTCGAAGCAGGCGCGGGTGATCTCGAGCAGCTCCTCGGCGTCCGCCTCCAGGTGGGGCGCGAGGGAGCGGCGGCAGTGCAGGCCGAACGGCAGGCCGCGGTGCTCGGTGCGCACGGAGTGCCAGGGTCCGGCTGCGACGGCGACCAGGTAGGTGGAGACGGGCGGGGTGGGCGCGGCCTTCCACACGCCGCCGCCGGTGTGCTCGGTGACGCCGTTGGCGAGGACCGTCCAGTGCTCGGGGGCGGTGACGGTGAGTTCGAAGACGGCCTTGAGGTCGGGCTGGTCGAAGGCGGCGAAGACGCGCCGCACGTCGTCCAGGAAGAGCTGGGTGTAGACGTAGGTCTCGCCGTCGCCGGGGTCGGTGAAGCGGTGCATGCCCTCGCCGGTGCGGGAGTAGCGCATGCGCGCGTCGACCAGCAGCTCGTGCTCGCCGGCGGTGAGGTTCTTCAGCGGGAACCGGCCGCCGTCGAGGAGGGCTGGGTCGAGGGTCCGGCCGTCGAGCGTGACGGAGCGCAGTTCGGCGGGGTCGATCTCGACGAAGGTGTCCGCGTCCGCGCGGGCGCCGAACCTGATGAGGGTGCGGGAGTCGAACGTCTCGTCCCCGGTGGTCAGATCGAGGGCGATCGTGCAGCGGTGGACGTCGATGAGCTGTGCTCGGTTCTGCGCTTCGTCGCGCGTCAGTACGGACATGGACGCCATGCTGCCTGATGGCGTCGGCGCGGCACAGAGGAGGATGGGGTACGCGGCCTATGTCCGGTCCCCGCCGAGCTCCGCGGTGTGCGCCCCCGGGGGCTGCGCGGGGGGCACGTGCGCGTGCGGCGGGGGCGGCGCGGGGCGTGCGGCGGGGGCGCCGGCGGCGTCGAGCCGGGCGCGCAGGGAGCGCAGCTCGGCCTCCAGGGCGAGCCGGCGCTGGTGGGTGTCGTAGAGGTGGCGCACCTTGGTGCGCAGCGCCCAGGGGTCGACGGGGGTGGTGACGAGGTCGGCCACGCCGAGGCGGTAGGCGGCGGCGCCGAGCCGGTGGTCGC
>Ga0164243_10007499_pt1 | contig 16286 bp, 13 predicted proteins | sample OricompcompostOP_FD_108781 | JGI IMG/M metagenome (GOLD analysis project Ga0164243, IMG submission 108781) | Organic Plus compost microbial communities from Emeryville, California, USA - Original compost - Organic plus compost (OP) | ecosystem: Engineered > Solid waste > Mixed feedstock >...
ACCCCCACCGTCTTGACCGGCAGCAGCACGGCGAAGGCCTGCCATATGGCGTCATAGAGGCCGGCAAGGCGGATTTCCTCGAGATAGATCTTGTCGGCCTTGCGCAGGATATTCAGCTTCTCCGCCGTGATTTCCCCCGGCACGCGGATGGCGAGACCGGGGCCCGGGAACGGGTGGCGGCCCACGAAATCGGCATGCAGGCCCAGTTCCACGCCCAGCGCCCGCACCTCGTCCTTGAACAGTTCGCGCAACGGTTCCACCAGCTTCATGTTCATGCGCTCGGGCAGGCCGCCCACATTATGGTGGGATTTGATGGTGACACTCGGGCCGCCATGGAAGGAGACGGATTCGATGACGTCGGGATAAAGCGTGCCCTGGGCCAGGAACGCGGCATTGCCCACTTTCGCGGCCTCGGCCTCGAAGACGTCGATGAAGGTGCTGCCGATGATCTTGCGCTTTTTCTCAGGGTCGGTCACGCCGTCGAGCTTCGAGAGGAAGATGTCGGAGGCGTCGCAATGGATGAGCGGGATGTTGTAATGCTCGCGGAAGAGGCTCACCACCTGCTCGCCCTCGTCGGCCCTCAGCATGCCGGTATCCACAAAGACGCAGGTGAGCTGGTCGCCGATGGCCTCGTGCAGCAGCACGGCCACGACGGAGGAATCCACGCCCCCCGACAGGCCGCAGATCACCTTCCCGTCACCTACTTGCTCCCGGATTTCGGCAATCTTCGTCTCCTTGAAGGAGGCCATGGACCAGTCGCCCTTGGCCCCCACCACATTGTGAACGAAGTTGCGGAGCAGCAGGCCGCCTTCCGGCGTGTGCACGACTTCGGGGTGGAACTGCACGCCGTAGATGCGCCGCTCGTCGTCGGCAATGGCGGCGAAGGGGGCATGATCGCTCACGCCCACCACGCGGAACCCCTCCGGCAGGCGGTTCACCCGGTCGCCATGGCTCATCCAGACCTGGGCGCGCTCGCCCTTCTTCCACAGGCCCTCGAACAGCTTGCAGTCGTCGGTGACGGTGAGGAAGGCGCGGCCGAACTCCCGGTCCTCCGATGTTTCAACCGACCCGCCAAGCTGGGCGCAGATGGTCTGCTCGCCATAGCAGATGCCGAGGATGGGCACCCCCAGATCGAAAGCCGCCTGCGGTGCCCGTGGCGTGCCGATGCCGATGACCGAGGCCGGCCCTCCGGAGAAGACGATGCCCTTGGGGCTGTGCTCCCGGAGCCAGTCTTCAGCGCTGTTGAAGGGAATGATCTCGCAGTAAACCCCCGCCTCGCGGATGCGCCGGGCGATGAGCTGCGTCACCTGTGAACCGAAGTCGATGATGAGTACCGTTTCCATGGCCGGACATTAGTCAGGAGCCTTCAGAACCGCAACGAAAAATCCGTCGGTGCCGTGGGTGGCCGGGCTCATTTGCAGCATGCGTGGATCAGGGCTCAATGTGGGGGCCACCGGCCCCGCGCCGGCACTCGTCCAGATGTCGCGGTAGGGAATAAGCTCCCATCCTGATCCATCACTCAAGAATTTCTCTATAACATTCTCATTTTCATCAGGAATGATGGAACAGGTGATATAGGCCAGGCGGCCACCGGGACGCAGCATCTCCGCCCCCTGGGCAAGCAGGGCCGACTGCGTTTCTGTGAGAGCTTGCAGGCGCTCTCCCGTCAGCCGCCAGGGCAGCGCCGGGTCGCGCCGCCAGGTGCCGGAGCCGCTGCAGGGGGAATCGACCACGGCCAGGTCCATGCGGCCCTTGAGCTGCGCCAGCCGCTCCCTCCCCGCGGCATCAAGCGGAAAGACCTGGACATTGCGGACCCCCGCCTTCTGCAGGCGGCCGTGGATCGGTTTCAACCGTTTTGCGTCATTGTCCGTTGCGAAGATTTGCCCCTTGTTCTGCATCATGGCGGCCAGAGCCAATGTCTTGCCGCCGGCGCCCGCGCAGAGATCCAGTACCTGCTCGCCCGGCTTTGCCCCCGTGAGCAGCGCCGCCACCTGGGAGCCCTCGTCCTGTACCTCCATTTCCCCCCGGTCATGAGGCGCCAGCCCTTCAAGGCGGACTCCCGCCGGCAGACGCAGCGCAAGGGGAGACCAGAGCGTGCGGGCGGCATCTATTCCCGCATTTTCAATGGTTTGTTGAACCTTAGCGATATCCGACTTCAAGCTGTTCACGCGAATATCCAGCCCGGCCCGCTGCCCCAGCGCCTCCATCTCCTCGCCCAGCCGGTCGCCGAAACGCGCCACAAGCGCGCCGGTCAGGAATTCGGGAAAGCCGTATCTGGCATGCAGGGGCGCGCCGTCTAGACTGCATGCCCAGGCCTTCCCGACGGCTGTGCTCTCCTCGGCCGACAGGGCGTCCGGACCGTGCGGATCGTCACCGCCGAAGAGCGTGTCCAGCGTCCCCCAGATCTCGGGCGCGGCATGGACCTCCAGCGCCACGCGCGTGCGCGGCGTTGCGGCCTCGCCCAGCCGCCAGCCATCCGGCCCGCGGCGGCGGATGACCTCCAGCGCCAGCGTGGTGATGGCGCGCCGGTCCTTGGCGCCGGCATAGCGGCGCTGGCGGAAGAAGCTGCGAATGGCCTCGTCCGTCGAGACGCCGCCGGCCTCCGCCCCACCTTCGATCAGCGCCACCAGGTCGATGGCCGCCTGGATGCGCGCTGCGGGTCTCATGAACCCGGCCTGTGCCGCGACAGGTCACCCTGAACGTGATTCAGGGTCCACTCCTGAGCGCCGCCATCACCACTGTTCCAGACGGCAATGCTCAGGACTGGATGCTGAATCACGTTCAGCATGACAATTCCTAGCGGCTGGTCGGGTAGTTGGGGGATTCGCGGGTGATCACCACGTCGTGCACATGGCTTTCCTGCAGGCCGGCGTTGGTGATGCGCACGAACTCGGCGCGTTTCTGGAAATCGGGAATGGTGGCCGAGCCGGTATAGCCCATGGCGGCCTTCAGCCCGCCGACCAGCTGATGCAGCACGCTGGAGGTCGGTCCCTTGAACGGCACCTGCCCTTCCACGCCCTCCGGCACCAGCTTCATGGCGTCCTTGATGTCCTGCTGGAAATAGCGGTCGGCGGAGCCGCGGGCCATGGCGCCCACCGAGCCCATGCCCCGATAGGCCTTGTAGGAACGGCCCTGGTAGAGGAACACCTCGCCCGGCGCTTCCTCGGTGCCCGCCAGGAGCGAGCCGATCATCACGCAGGCTGCCCCCGCCCCGATGGCCTTGGCCACGTCGCCCGACGTCTTGACGCCGCCATCGGCGATGAAGGGGACGCCGGCCTTGTGGCACACCTCCGCCACATCCATGATGGCGGTGAGCTGCGGCACGCCGACACCGGCCACGATGCGCGTCGTGCAGATGGAGCCGGGGCCGATCCCCACCTTGACGGCGTCCGCTCCGGCATCGACCAGCGCCCGGGCGGCGTCCGCGGTGGCGATATTGCCCGCCACGACCTGCACATGGGGGAATGCCTTCTTGATGGCCTTCACCTGGGCGGCCACCTGCCTGTTGTGGCCATGGGCGGTGTCGATGACGATGAGGTCGCATTCGGCATCGACCAGCGCTTCGGCGCGGGCATAGCCCGATTCCCCGACCGTGGTGGCCGCGGCCACGCGCAGGCGGCCCTTCTCGTCCTTGCAGGCGTTGGGATAGAGCTGCGCCTTTTCGATATCCTTCACCGTGATCAGGCCGACGCAGCGCTGCTGCTTGTCGACGACCAGCAATTTCTCAATGCGGTACTGGTGCAGGAGGCGGCGGGCCTCGTCCATATCCACGCCGTCTTCCACCGTGACCAGCCTGTCCTTGGTCATGATCTCCGAGACCGGCTGGCTGGTATCGCTGGCGAACCTGACGTCCCGGTTGGTGACGATGCCCACCAGCTTGCCGGGCTGCCCCTTGGCGCTGCGTTCGACCACCGGAACGCCCGAGATGGCGTGCTTCTTCATCAACTCCAGGACCGACGCCAGCGTATCGTCCGGATGGGCCGTCACCGGGTTGATGACCATGCCGGACTCGAATTTCTTCACCCGCCGCACTTCCTCGGCCTGCTGCTGGATATCGAGATTGCGGTGAATGACGCCGATGCCGCCCGCCTGGGCCATGGCAATGGCGAGCCGGTGTTCCGTCACCGTGTCCATGGCGGCGGAGATCAGCGGGATACCGAGCTCTATCTCTCTGGTGATACTGGTCTTTATGTTGACTTCGGACGGAACGAGATTGGATTCTTTGGGCAGGAGGAGCACATCGTCGAACGTCAAACCTTCCCTGATCTTCATGGCTCACATCTCCGTACCTGGAGGCACGCGACGGTGCCTCGCGATTTGCAAAGCTAGGGGATAGCGGAAGAGGTCCGCAGACGCAAGATGCCAGACGCCGGGAAGACGGCTCAGGATCGCCGCTCGAACCGCAGCACGCCGGCCACGCCCTCGCCGCTCGCGGGATCGAGGGGATGATTGACGCCGTCCACCACCTCCACCTCCTCGAAATCGAAAGGGCTGATGCCGGCAAGGCAGGCGACGTTGACGCCGTATTCCTGCGGGTTGGACCGTCTCTGATGGTGGGTGTAGATGCCGCATCTGGCGCAGAAATAATGCTTCGCCACGCCGGTGTTGAAGGTATAGAGCGTCAGATGATCCTCGCCCTCCAGGATTTCCAGCCCGTCGATCGGCGCGCTCACCGCGATGGCACCGCGCATCCGGCAGAAGGAGCAGCTGCAGCGCCGGGCCGAATGCAGGCCCTCCGACAATCTGACCCGAAAGCGCACGCTCCCGCAGTGGCAGGCGCCGTCGATCTCCTTGATATCGCGATCCATCATCCCTTCTCCCGCTCGCTTTCCCGCCAGGCATGCCATTCCGCCCGGGTGATCTCCCACACTTCAGTCTCCAGCCGGCCGGAGACATAGTCCTGCTCGCGCCGGGCGATGACCCGCATGCCCATGCGCTCGGAAATCCGCCGCGAGCGCTCGTTGGCGATGGCCTTGGGCACGCGCAGCACATCCCTGCCCAGGACGTCGAACCAGAAATCGTTGACCGCGATGCAGGCCTCGGTCATCAGCCCCCGCCCCTGCCATTCCGGCACCAGCCAGAAACCGCGATTGTTGTCCTCGCCGTCCATAAGCCCAATGATGCCGATCAGCGGTCCGGGCCGTCCCTTGGGCCGGATGCTCCAATGCCATTGATGCCCCGCCGCCATGGCCGGCTCCAGCCGGTCGCGAATGAAGCTCAGGGCGCCGTCCGGCGGATAGGGCCAGGGCACATGGATCGAGAGATACTGCACGATTTCCCAGCGCGGAAAGGCCGCCTGTACCTCCGGCGCGTCCGCCTGGGCCAGCTTGGCGAGGCGCAGCCGCGGTGTTTCCAGGGTCGGCACACGCGCCGTCTGGTCCATCTTTCTAGTCCTGGTCCCCCTTGAAGCCCACGGCTACCACGAAGGTCTCTGGCGAGCCCTTGCGGCTGGAGGGGGGCTTGGCGTGCTTCACCGTCCTGAAGCGCAGCTTCATGCGCTTGAGGAGCTCGGCTTCCGTGCCCCCCTGGAACACCTTGGCGACGAAAGTGCCGCCCGGGGCCAGGATTTCCTCCGCCAGATCGTAGGCCGCTTCCACCAGCGCCAGGGTGCGCAGGTGATCCGTCTGGGCGTGGCCGGTGGTGGCCGCCGCCATGTCGCTGATGACCACATCCACCGGGCCGCCCAGCTCCGTCTTGATGACGTCCGGCGCGTCCTCGGCCAGCATGTCGAGCTGCATGATCTTCGCGCCCGCAACAGGCTCCACCTCCTGGATATCGAGCGCCAGCACGCGCTCCCTGCCCGCCCGGCTCTGCACGCGCTCCACCGCCACCTGCGTCCAGCCGCCCGGCGCGCAGCCCAGGTCCACCACCGTGCGGCCGGGCTTGAGGAACCCGAATTGCTCGTCCAGCTCGATGATCTTGAAGGCCGCACGGGAGCGGAAGCCGCGGGCGCGGGCCTCCTGCACGTAAGGGTCGTTCAGGTGGCGCTGCAGCCAGCGGGTGGACGATGTCTTGCGCCCGCGCGCCGTCTTCACCTTCTGATGCAGATGCCGCGCCCCCCGCCCCTTGCCGCCGGCGGTGCGTCCTCCCGTTTTGGTCGCCATCAGTGGGTGCCTTCCTCGCGGTCCGCGTCCTCGATGAGGCCCATCAGGATGCCCTCACGCAGGCCGCGGTCGGCCACGCGGATGCGCTCGCTCGGCCATGTCTTGTATATGGCCTCCAGGATGGCGCAGCCGCCGATCACCAGGTCCGCCCGTTCGGGGCCGATACAGGGCGAGGCCACACGCTCGTCCAGGCTCATGCCGGCGACGGAGCGCGAGAGGCGGTGCAGTTCGTCCATCCCGATCCATAGCCCGTCCACCTTGGAACGGTCGTAGCGCGCGAGATTGAGATGCAGCCCGGCAAGCGTGGTCACCGTGCCGGAGGTCCCCAGCATCTGCACCTTGCTGGCGGCGAGGGTCCGCGAGAAGCCGTGCTGCTCCTCGAAGGGCTGCAACAGCTCGGTCACCCGCGCCACCATGGCCTGATAGGTATCCGGCGAGATGTCGGTCCCGCCGAATTCCTCCGCCAGGCTCACCACGCCGCAGGGCAAGGACGTCCACGCCAGGATATCCGGATTGCCCCTGGGCCTGTGCTTGACCCAGATGAGCTCCGTGCTGCCGCCGCCGATGTCGAACACCAGCGCATGGTCGGTCTTGCGGTCGAACAGGGAATGACAGCCGGCCACGGCCAGGCGGGCCTCCTCGGCTGTCGAGATGATGTCGAGCTTGACGCCGGTTTCCGCATAGACGCGGGAGACGAACTCGTCGCAGTTGGCCGCGTTGCGGCAGGCGGCGGTGGCGATGGCCCGCCCGCGGGTGACGCCGCGCCGCGCCATCTTGGCGGCACAGACCTTCAGGGCCTCGATGGTGCGGTCCATGGCGGCCTCGGTCAGCACGCCGCTGCCGATCACCCCCTCGCCCAGCCGGACGATTCGCGAAAAGGCGTCGATGACCCGGAATCCCCGGCTGCTGGCCCGCGCCACGAGGAGACGGCAATTGTTGGTGCCCAGATCGATGGCGCCGTAAGTATGCGACCAGCGGCCGGCGCGGCGCCTCGCGCCTTGCACTCGAGGGCGGGAAACCGCCGTACCGCTGAGTAACGTTTCGTTCACCCTTTAAAGCCCTGAACGCCCACAAAAATTATGTATACCACATGGGCCGACTGTAACAGCTTCCGCCATCCAACTGAATAGCCAGTTCATGAAAGAGACATGTTTGCGCAAGAGTGCCGCGCTAGCTGTTGACAAGCGGACGAATCTTTTCCATGTTCCCTCCCGCCGCAACGGCCGCTGCTGGGGGATCGTCTAGCGGTAGGACTACGGACTCTGACTCCGTCAACCCTGGTTCGAATCCAGGTCCCCCAGCCACCACCTCTCCTCACGGAAAACTGCGGAATTTCCCCAAGGCCGAGAGCCCGAAAGAGGGAAACTCCCACAATGACTCCCACATGGACTCCCACAAAGAGAACACCACGAGGAAGCCACTTAACAACCAAGCACGGCACCTTCTATTATCGCCGCCGAATACCGGGCGCAGCCCGCCGGGAGATTGCCCTGTCGTTGCAGACAGAATGTCCCCATGAGGCGGCCTTCCTCGCCCGGCAACTTGACAGTTACTTCCGGGCCGCCATGAGTACATCAAATTCCAAGACACCCGACCTCAAGGCCATCCTCCGACACTACCTCCGGGAAGCCGAGGAGAGCATGCGCGAGCAGATCACCAACACGAAGAGGGGGCAGTCCGTGTTCAGCGGACGTGTCGCCGAGCTTCAAGACCCCATTGACGTGGACCTGGAGTTTGCCTCCGAGTTCAGCTCCGAAGCTCAAGAAGCCCTCGCCCGGCGAGACTATCGGAGCGTACAGCGCCGGGTAGACCGGGCCATGGAGGAGAACGGCCTGCCGGAGGATACGCGGACGGAGCTTGCGGAGGGTATCCTGCGGGCGGACATCGAGGTATACGAAAGGGCCGAGAGGTGGCTTGTTGGGGACTACCCTCCCATCTCCGAGGAGTTGGAAGAACCTGCCACGCCTTCACACATTCCCCTGCCCTCCCAGATCGAAGAGTCCCCGGCAGGGCCGCTTCTGTCAGACCTTTGTCCCCGCTTCGTGGATGAAATGGTTGCCGAGGGGGCATGGAAGGGCCAGACCGCGAGCCAGAACAAAACAACCTACCGCCTCTTCACGCAGGTTTGTGGCGACCGCCCTGTGGAGAGCTACACCAAACGGGACGTGGGAGAATTCCGTGACATCATCAAGCGGCTTCCGAAGCACTATTCCAAGGAGCCCAGATGGCGCGGCATGGCCTTGCGGGAGATTGTCGATGCCGCTGGGAACGAAGCCGTAGAGCGGCTGACTGTAAAAACCCTCAAGCGCCATACGACGGCCCTTTCAGCTCTCTTCCGCCACCTCCGTGAACAGGGCTACTACGAGAGGGACAACCCCGCGACCGGCTTCCGCAACTTAAAGAAGACGGAAAAGAAGACTCGTGACCAATGGGATGACGCCCGCCTGCTAAAGCTCTTCTCCTCCCCCATCTGGTCCGGCTGCCACCCCTTTTACCGAGCCCAGCCCGGCCCGTCAGTTACCTACGACGCATGTTACTGGCTTCCAATCCTTGGGCTATATACAGCGGCGCGGCTTGAAGAACTGGCGCAGCTCCACAGGTCCGATATCGGGAAGCGCGAGGGCATCCCCTACATCCACATCCACGGAGAGGGGGACCGACAGATCAAGAGCCCCCAATCGGAGCGCAAAGTCCCTCTGCATCCATTCCTGCAGGAAGCGGGATTCATGCAATATGTCGAAGACATAGCGCCACGCCCCGAGGCAAGGGTCTTCCCGGAGTTAAAGCCCGGCGGGCCGGATAAGAAGCTCAGTGCCTATTACACCAAGCAATTCACGGAATACCGGAAGCGGGTCGGAGTTTATGACGAGCGTATTGGCTTCCACTCCCTCCGGCATACAGCAATCACCCGCCTCATCGAAGCGGGGGTAGAGAGGGGCCACAGGCTCCGCATCATCGGCCATGAGAGAGAGGGCACCGAGGCCAAGCACTACGACCACAGCGACCTCCTTGAGGAACTCCTAGAGGAAATCTCCAAGCTCTCATGGCCGGACGTCGAGAAGGCCATTAAGCCCTACATCAAGGGAAGCGCCACGCCTCCGGAGGAGCGGCCCTAGAGAGACTCCCGGCCCCATACGCCCCAGAAGACTCTCAGGAGTCCCCTGAGAGCCCAGAGGGCCTTCCCGGTAGGGTGACACCAGAGAGGCCCTGATGTCTTCTCAGCGAGTCTCTGAGAGCCTTCTGCGTGCATCTCGGTGAGAAGGCCCGCCGCACTGTTGCAGCGACCCGTCCACCCCCGCCTTATAGCGGCACAACCACGCTCGCTATCCACTCTCTGTCGCCAACCCTGATGAAGAGCGAGTGCTCGACGGACTTGCCGCCGTCCCAGGCCCGGCGCATACGGCGCACCTCAAACCAAGGGATGCCCTCCGGGCGGCGGTCGTAGGCCAGATAGTGGTCAAAGGAACGGATGATGTTTGTAAGTATCGGCAACATAGCGCCCTCCTATTCGGTTTAAGTTCAGGAGGGGGCAAGTTCACTGCACCAGAGGAAAGATTCCTCAATCGGAGCAATATCTTACCTCCCGCAGATCATAGCCAGAAATGCCGCCGTTGCAAGCCTCTGAGGAGGCGGTGCATAAGCCATTGTATTTAAAGGTGTTCCAATTAGTGCCCGCCTTTGGAGAATTCCCCCCAGCCCCCCGGTTGAGATACCTCCTTAAAGGGACCAACTTGAAGATACCCTTCAAGGGACTCCCGAAGAGACCCTGACAGAGGGCCATGGACAGACATGGTCAGGGTGGGATTGATCATCATCCCCAATCCAATTAGGCCGCACCTTTGGAGGCCCCCGGTGAGATACCCCCTTAAGGAGACCCTTATAGATACCTTCAGGGGACTCCTTTAGGGACTCTTGAAGAGACCCCTTGCCAAGGGGCACTGAGAGACGGGGGTTATGATGGATATCATCCCCATCCCCTGCCCTGCCTTGGTCCCTGAAGGAGTCCCTGGAGAAACCTCCCGTGAGAGTCCCTGGAGGGGCCTCACAGAGTCATCTCCCCTTGGTGGGTCATACCCCGCCGGAAGACCACGAGATGCTCCTGGGAGGACTCCTGCGGGCGTCCCCCCCCCCCCGAGGGAGTGACCAGACACCCATCCCTCTGATGGCAGCTGTCTGAGGTGGAGGCCGGGAGGGTTCCCTTGGAGGGTCTTCCGGGAGGGTAAATGGTTTTGGTGCAATTTTCCGAAGGCCCATATATACGCGCCCACGCCGCGCCTTCCCCCCTTGCCCCCTCGCGCTCACCCTGAGCATGGGGGGTGGAGGTCTCTCCAATATGGGCGAGGCACCTAGCCGTCTGTCATCTAATCCGAAGAATTATTGACATCATGTAGACAGAACGCCATGCTTTATCTCGCCTATAGACGAGGAGAAGACATGGTCACTAACGCCAAACGCCGCACCGCCGTCGCCTACTTCCGCACCAGTTCCGCCACCAACGTCGGAGACGACAAGGACAGCCTGAAGAGACAACGGGAGGCCGTGACGGCCTATGCCAAGGCCCAGGGGCTGGAGATTGTCCGGGAGTTCTATGACGCCGCAGTGAGCGGGGCCGACGCCATCGATAGACGCAAGGGCTTTACGGAGCTACTCGCCTACATGGAAGGCAACGGGGCCAGGACTCTCCTCGTGGAGAACGCCTCCCGCTTTGCCCGCGACCTTGCCGTACAGATCACCGGACATGACCTCCTCAAAGAGCGGGGCTTCGAGTTGGTCCCTGTGGACTCCCCCAACCATTTCCTTGAGGAAACCCCTACCGCCGTGATGGTACGCCAGATACTCGGGGCAGTAGCGCAGTTCGAGAAGGCGTCCACTGTCCAGAAGCTCAAGATGGCGCGGGACCGGAAGCGGGCGGCAACAGGCAAGTGTGAGGGCCGCAAGAGCTTCGCCGAGACACACCCGGAGACAGTGAAGGAAGCCAAGAGGCTCGCCCGAAGGAGCCCTAAGACGGGACAGAGGCGGTCCCTGAGAACCATTGCAGCCGACCTGGCCGCCATGGGCCACACCCGCCCGAACGGAGCCCCCTATTCAGCTCAGTCCATCAAGAGCATGCTCGCCGCCTGATGGGCGTTCGTGAGCGCCTCTCCCTATCTGTCTTTTTTCTCACAGGCTGCGGAGGCCCACCCACTCCCTCTCCTTGAGGAGTTCCCTTACGCGCTTCTTCAAGTCCTCTCTTCTTGTGGACGGGTCAGTATAGCGTCCCCACCAAAGGGCACATCGCCAGCGCCTTCCGTGGCCCCATCCAGGATAGTCCGCCGCCCACGCGCAATACCGACTTAACGAAAGGTTAAGTGAATTAGCCCAGAGATATCAGAGCAATATGCTCGAAAGGGAGATAAAGCATGGATAATGAGGGAGAGAAGAAAGAGAAAAAGGGCTCAGGCAAGCTAGTAGGAATCGGCATCTCCCTGATTATGGCCGCCATATTTGTCGGGCCGAGAATTGTGCATGAGTATGGCCTTTCATCCGCCGCCGCCACATCGGAAATGGAGGCCATTCAGGAAAAGATTGGCCATAAGAGGTTTGAACTCTTCATGAAATCCATAGTTCCGATGGGATATGTCGCACTATGTATTAAGGATCAAGGCGAAAACCCGGAACTCATTCTGGCCGCCAACGCATTCAATGCGCGCAACGGGGAAAAGCAAGTGGCGTTAATCCAATCGCTCGAGGCCAGTGGTGGGCTGACAGCCGATGAAAAAGAAGCCCTCGACAAATACGCTTATTCCAGAGTCTCTGACAATGTACGAAACGGTCGTGTTTCCTGTGGTCAACTTGCCGACCGTCTTGAAAGTGGGGAATGGGATTTATGAACCTTGGGCGAACCTAAATGCCCCTTCCTTGACGACTCCCACATCGTAGAGCACACTGACTCCCACAAAGTATCTGCTCAACGTCCTGGAATCCCGCCGTTCTTAGGGTGGGGGAAGATGGTTCGGAGGGTCCAGGTCCCCCAGCCACTTCTTCCCTGCCGTCCTGCATTTCTCCCACTCATACGCATTTACATTCTGTAAGGCGCGAGGGGCTAGGCTTGCTCGTGACGGAGCTCAATTCGTCGGGATTTTTTACAGGTTGGCATTCGGCGGTGTTTCGAGATCGGAGCCAACTTATTGGTTCGACAAACCTTTCCCGTCCGGATCAAATACGGCATGAATTTTGCGTGTGATGCCGTGACTTTTGGTTTCTTTGGGGGAGGCATGGCATGATGGCCACGCATAAAGCCACATTCGCAGGCCTGCTTGGCGCCCTGACGCTAGCGCTCATGGCCGGCCTGCCGACAGCCGCGCATGCTTACTGGGGGCAATCCTGCTCTTATGCGGACAGCTTGCCCTGCGTCGATAGCGGCAATGACAGCGAGGAATCGGTCCAGGCGTCCCTCATGGCCGTGTTCGACTATTTTGTCGATGTCGTGAAGATCGATAAGGCGGACGGCACACCGAGCCCTTGGGACAAAACCGTCAATGGTTCGAAAGGCCTGTCGGTCACCGGGACCTCCTTCAATGACGACTGGGAAGGAACCCAGGGCTATTTCAATTACAGCGGGCCGTCCGATATTGCCTATGTCACCATCAAGGCTGGCAATTCCTACGTCATCTACAGCTATGCAGAGCTGGTGAAGAACGGCGTGAACACGTGGAGCACCAAGCTCCTCAACGGGAAAGGCCTGTCGCACCTCACCATCTGGAAGGTGGTCCAGAACCATGTTCCGGAGCCGGCCCCGATCGGCCTGATGCTGATGGGCATCACCTATCTCGCCTGGCGGCGCAGCCGGAAGACCCGCGCCCTCGCCTGAGCGCAAAGCCCGATATAAAGGACCAATGTTTACGGAATGTAGACATTGGTCCTTTTCCATATCTCCTGCTATACGTTTTGCGAGCTGGAACCTTAGCAAGGCAGCAGGTCACGCATGGCCGGACGGCCGCGACATATTTTCGGACGATCCTTCCCGGGTCACCCGGCCTTGGGCGTGGGTGCCGTCGCCCTGCTGCTGGCCGTCAGCGCGCCCCATGCACTGGCCGTGGAGACCACCTCCTCCACCCGGCTGGAAGAGGCCATCAGCGCCCGCTCAAAGGGCGATACGGACCGCGCGGTGGTCATCCTCAAGGACCTGCTGCAGCGCGCGCCTGACGACCTGCCGGCCCGCCTGCTGCTGGGCGACATCTATCTCCAGCAGGCCGCCCCCCTTGCCGCCGAGAAGGAACTGAAGGTCGCCCGGTCGCTGGGCGCCAACGACACAAGGTTCCATGCGCTGATGGCCGAGGCGCTCATCCTGCAGGCCAAGTTCGCCGACGCCCTGGCGGAAGTGGGCGGCCCCGAGCCTCGTGGCGACGACACTCTGGACATCCTGCTGATGCGCGGCCAGGCCCTGGCCGGCCTCGACCGGATGGATGACTCCATCATCGCCTACCGGCGGGCCGTCGCCATGGCGCCCAATTCTCCCGAAGCCATGACCGGCCTGGCCCGCGCCCTGGTGAAGGCCGGCAAGCTGGACGAGGCGCAGACCCATCTCGACAAGCTTCTCGCCCGAACCCCCGGCTATCTGGACGGCTGGATCGCCCGCGGGGAGCTGGCGCAGGCGCGCGGCGACATCCAGTCTGCCATCGGCGCCTATTCCACCGCCGCCGAGATCGCCCCGGACAACATGCAGGTGCGCATGTACCGTGCCGCGGCCAATCTCGACATGAACCAGCTCGACGCCGCGCTCAAGGATATCGACGCCATTCTGGACGAGGTGGATTACGAGCCGCAGGCCCTCTACCTCAAGTCGCAGATCCTGCAGCGCCAGGGAAAGGAGGACGAGGCCCACAAGGCGCTGGAGCGGGCGGGCGACCTGTTGAACAACGCCAATCAGGATCTCCTGGCCTCCTTCCCCGCCATGTTGCGTCTCGCCGGCATCGTGGATGCGGCGCTGGAGAGGAACATCCGCGCCATCGACTTCTTCGACAAATATCTGCTGCGCTATCCGCGCGACGAGGTGTCCCTCCGGTGGCGCGCTGCCCTGGCGCTCCGCCAGAACGAACCGGCGCAGGCGGCCCCCTTCCTGGAGACGCTCCTCAAGGACCATCCGGACGACGCGGCGGCGCTCAATCTCATGGGCATCGTGCAGATCCGCCTGCACCGCTTCGACCGCGCGCTGACCTATTTCCAGAAGGCCGCCGAACAGGCGCCGGAGGACAATGCCCTGGCGCGGGATATCGGCGCCAGCTACCTGGAGCTCGGCGACATGGAGAGCGCCATATCCGCCCTCTCCGACGCGGTGAAGAGGGAGCCGGACAATGTGGCCTCCGTCGTCATGCTGCTCCTGGCCTATGTGCGGGACGATAATCCGCAAGCCGCGCGGCAGGTCTGGGAAACGGCCAGCGCCGACTGGCGCACCACGCCGCTCGCCCGGCAACTCTCCGCCGCCATATATGTGGCGCAAGGGGATTTCGACGGCGCCCGCGACGAGCTGCGCAAGGCCCTCGCGCAGGACAAGGAGTTCGCGCCCGCCCGCCTGGCCCTCGCCCGCGTGGAGCTGCAGACCGGCCATCTTGAGGCAGCCGGACAGCTTTACCGGCAGGCGCTCGATGCCAATGCCGATAATCCCGTGGCCATCGACGGGCTGGCGCAGACCGCTCTTGCCCGGCGGGATTATGCAGAGGCGGTGACATGGTACCGCAAGGCGGTGGCGCTTGCGCCGGAAAGCGGGACCGCCACCCGCGCGCTCATGGACGCCATGCTGAGGAAGGGAGACCGCCAGGATGCCGAGGCGCTGGGCGCCGAATTCCTGAGAAGGCATCCGGGAAGCACGCCCGTCCTCTCGGCCTATGGCGAGATTCTCAACGACTCCGGCCGCGCCAGTCAGACGGTCGATCTCTACCGCGCGGCGCTCTCCACCAGCACGGCCGACCCACGCTATTATATCGGCCTCGCCCGCGCGCAACTGATCGCCGGTGATGGAACCAGCGCCCTGGAGACCTTTCAGCGCGGCACCAAGGTCTTCCCGGCCAGCGCCCGGCTCTACCGTGCCTATGTCCTGACCGCCCTGCGCCGGGGCGCTTTGCAGCAGGCGCGGGATGCCGCCGACCAGTTCTATGCCCGGTTGCCCCAGAACCCCGTGGCGCTGGAGCTGAAGGGCGCCGTCCTGATGGCCGGCCGCGACTTCCAGGGCGCCTATGATTTCTACAACACCGTGGCCGAGGGCGATCTCAGCAGCGCGGTGGTCACCGGCCGTTTCAATGCCGGCATGGCATTGGGCACCGGCAAGGCCGAGCTGCCGCGGCTGGAGACATGGGTGAAGGCGCATCCGGGCGACACCGATGCCAAGGCCGTGCTGGCGGGCGCCTATCAGGCGTTCGGCGACACCCAGGCCGCCCTGCGCGAATATGAGGAGCTGCGCCCCCGCCTGCCCCAGCATGCGGGACTCCTCAACAACCTCGCCTGGCTCTATTACGTCACGGACAACGACAAGGCGCTGGAAACCGCCGCGCTGGCCTACGAGCTGGCGCCCGACAATGCCAATACGGCGGATACCTACGGCTGGATTCTCACCGAATCGGGGGATGCCGAGAAGGCCCTGCCGCTCCTGAGAAAAGCCCGCTCGCTCAATGCGTCGGAACCCATCATCCAGTATCACATCGGGGTCGCCCTCAGTGCCCTCGGCCGCACCGGCGAAGCGCGGCGCGAACTGGAAAGCGCCCTCAAGGCCGGGAAGCCATTCGACGGCGCGGACCGCGCCCGCGCCCTCCTGCAGCAGATCGCCGCCGATAGTCCGTAATCATAAGGACCAGGGAAGCGAGGACGCAGCCCGCCCACGCGGTGGCGGCATGACAATCTCCCTCTACCACCGTTCGCGCTGAGCTTGTCGAAGCGCAGGCCAAGCGCTCGGGATATGGCCGCCCTTCGACAAGCTCAGAGCGAACGGTCGCTGCAGACGGAAAGGCGCGGTCTCATCAACTCGGCAATGGGTGGGCAGAACCACTCCCCTGGCGAGACTCGCCGCCAACTCAGTCCTCCCACTCCCGCTCTCGCTTGACAAATATATATCCATATGTCATAGATCTATCCGACATATATCAGTTCGACATATAACGGTTCTAAATATGGACATAAAGACCATATGCCTTGCCATCCTGGCCCAGGGCG
>Ga0164243_10007500_pt1 | contig 16285 bp, 10 predicted proteins | sample OricompcompostOP_FD_108781 | JGI IMG/M metagenome (GOLD analysis project Ga0164243, IMG submission 108781) | Organic Plus compost microbial communities from Emeryville, California, USA - Original compost - Organic plus compost (OP) | ecosystem: Engineered > Solid waste > Mixed feedstock >...
CGGATGCTGCGGCTTGGGTCCCCCGGACGGTCGTGGCGGACCGCCGGAGGACGACGGGCGTGGGAAGAGCTAGCGCTGGGTGCGCTGGTCGGAGACCACCTTGCCTTCCTTCAGCGTCATGCGCACGCGCGTCAGGCTGTTGATGTCCTGCAGCGGGTCGCCGTCGATCAGGACGATATCGGCCAGCTTGCCGGGCTCCAGCGTGCCGAGGTCGGCCGACTTGTCGATCACGGCCGCGGTGTTCGGCCCCATGATCTTGACGATGTCCCGCGGCGAGAAGACCAGGCTCAGCATCCGCAGTTCGTCGCCGAGGCTGACGCGCGGGTCCCAGGTGGTGTCGGTGCCGTAGCCGTAGACCGTGCCGGCGTCCCACAAGAGGCGCGCGTTGACCGGGCCCTGGCCGGCGCTCGACAGCGGCCGCGGCATTGGGAAGGGCCCGCCGTCGCGGTAGAGCGGCTGGTTCGTCTCGTCGAAGTGCGGGCCGAACACCTGCAGCGTCGAGACCATCGGGATCTTCGCCTTGGCGATGTAGTCGCGCGCCGGGACGTTCTCTTCGAGCTGTCCGATGTGCGGGGTGTGGGCCAGCACGTCGACCTTCGAGTTCACGGCGGCCAGGGTGTCGATGTAGTTGGTGGCGTGGGTGTACATGCGCAGGCCCTGCTTGTGCGCCTCGTCGACCATCACCGACAGGGTGTGGGACTCGGGCCCGCCCGGCACCACCACCAGCACGGTCTTGATGGCGTCGAAGCCCTGTTGCTTGGCCTGCTGGACCGCGGCGCGGGCGTCTTCGTCCGAAATGCCTTCGGCCGGCTGGAAGGGGCGGGGTTCGCGCGCGGGGTCGGTCCGGCCGGGGTCGCGGTACTGGGACGGGGCCGGCGGGACCGGCGAGGGCGGGAAGCCCTTGGCGACGGGCAGCATGCGCGCCGCGAACAGGCGCGGGCCGGCCAGCTCGCCGGCGTTCACCCGGCGGCGCAGCTCGATCATGCCCTGCGGATCGTCGCCCATCGAGAAGACGGTGGTGAAGCCCGCGTCCAGGAAACCCTTCATGCTCGCGGCGGCCTGTTCGCTCAGCCATTGCTGCGCGGGGCCGCGGATTATGTGGCGGTGAGCGTCGATGAAGCCGGGCATGACCGTCATGCCCTTGGCGTCGATGCGCACGGCGCCGCGTTCGGCCGCCGGGGCCGCGCTGGCCGAGACCGAGACGATGCGGCCGTCCTTGGCCACGAGCGAGCCGCGCTCGATCACCTTGCCGGTCCCGTCGATGATGCGCGCGTTGGTGATCACGACGTTCTGCGCGGAAGCCGTGGCGGCGAAGCTCAGCGCGGTCAAGCTCAGCATCAGGCCGGCGGCGACGCGCAGCGCACCAGTATGGCGCTTCATTCTGGGTGTTCCTCGATTGTCTCTTGCGGCTGGCTTCCGACGCGCGGTCAGCCGGCGGCGACGCTAACGCCCGGGGTGGTCTGCGGCAACCGGAATTCGCTTTCCGAATAAAACTGCGAAAATGCGCCGCCGCTTCAGGCCTGCACGACGTCGAAGGCCACGGTCATGCGCGGCTCGCTTCCTCCGAACGGTCGGGTGCCGTGGAACATGTACGACGGGAACAGCACCAGCCGGCCGGGTTGCGGCTCGACCATATGGTCGGCCTCGGGCCGGCCGGCCATAGGAAAGCCGGGATCGCCGAACTGCAGCCAGCCCTGCCGGTCGCCGGCGCGGACCACCTCGGGCGCCTCCACGTAGAAGGCGGACGACAGCCAGCCGTCCGGATGGATGTGGCTGACGTGGAAACCCTGCGGCCGCAGCCGCACCGACCAGGCGGTTGCGAAGCGCCACGCGCCCGTCGCGCGCCGACGGACGGCGTCCTTTCCCGGTCCGAGGGACTGAACATAGGCTTCGATCGGGCCCGCGAGAGCGGCGAACAGCGCCTGCAGCACCGGGTCGCGCCGGACCGCCAGGTTGTGACTGGTCTGGGTGCCGCCCCGCAGCGACTGGTCGAGGGGGGGCGCCGCAGCGCGGTGCAGGGCGTGCAGCCGTTCGGACAGGTCCGCCAGGAAGCCCTCGCGGCTGGACCAGCCCGGCGGCCTCTCCAGGTCGAAGGCGCGCACCAAGCGCGGGTAGTCGTGGAGCTCGGCGTAGCGCGGGTCTCCGCCGCAGCGCCAGGCCAGCGCCAGCAGCGCCAGGGCCCGCTGGTCGACGGGATCGCGCTCCAGCAATCGTTCGAGCCTCGGCGCCGCGGCGCCAGCCTCGCCCAGGCGCAGCAGGGCCTCGGCGACCAGGATCTCGGCGGCCGGATCGTCGGGCCGAGCCGCTTGCGCCGCCTTCGCGTGCGCCAGCATGGTCTCGGGCCGGTGAGCGTTGGCGGCGGCGGCGGCGGCGACGCGCTGCAGCCCGGCGTTGGCCGTATCGCCCGCAACCGCCTCGGCCGCCATCGCATAGGCCTCGGCCGTCAGGCCGGCGCGGCCGGTCAGGCGCACCTTGGTCCCGAACAGGGTCACGGTCGGGCGCTGGCGCAGCGCCGCATCGAGCCGTGCGAGCGAGCGTCCAAGATCGCCGGTTCGGATCCAGACGCTCTCGGCCAGGTCCAGGTGCAGGGCCGCGTCCTGCGGCTGCAACCTGACGGCGCGGCCGAAGCTCTGTTCGGCCGCCTCGTGCTCGCCGCGGGCCTGCTGGAGGCGGCCGAGCCGGCTCCAGGCCCAGGCGTCGGCCGGTTCGGCCTGCAGGCGCAACCGGGTTGTGGCCTCCGCGGCGGCGAAGTCGCCGAGATCCTCCTGCGCGGCGGCCAGCAGTTCGTCGGCGTCGGGCGGCCGGGGCCGGGCGCGGGCGGCGCGCTCCGCCAGGGGCAGGGCTTCGGCGCTGCGGCCGGCGCCGCGCAAGGCCGCGGCGTGCAGCGCCAAGAGGGCAGGGGGCGCGTCCGGGGCCGCCGTGACGGGGGACAGCAGGGCGGCCGCTTCCGCAGCCCGCCCGCCGTCGAGCAGCAACCGTCCCAAGCCTTCGATGGCCGGCGGGAAGCCCGGCGCCGTGACGAGCGCCGTGCGGAAGGCTTGTTCGGCTTCATCCTCCGATCCGCGATGGCGCAGGATGACGCCCAGTCCGGCGGCGAAGGCCGGTTGCGCCGGGTCCAGCGCGACGGCGGCGCGCATCTCGCGTTCCGCGGCGGCGAGGTCGCCGGCCATCTGATGGGCGTAGGCCAGCAGCTCGCGCGGCGGGGCGAACCCTGGCTCCTGGCGGACCAGGGCCTCCAGGATGGGCCGGGCCTGGTCCAGCCGGCCCTGCCTCAGCCAGGCCCAGGCCTCGCCCACCCGGGCCATGGCGGTCGCAGGGGCGAGGCTTCGCAATTCGGCTTGGAGGGGCGGCATCTGGGGGTTGGGCCTCGCCGAAAGTCGCATGGCGTGTTCGTCTGGCGAACTTGAGTTCGATATGTGGACTTTCTATCCTTCGCGTGGTGGCAGGGGAATGCCGCTCGTTCCCCGCGAAGCCTGGGGGCGCGCCCCTCGGGTCGAGTGAGGCGAATGATCCAAGTCCTGAAGACCGTAAGGGTGCTCGAGATGGGCACCTTCATTACTGGCCCCGCCGCCGGCATGTTGCTCGCCGACCTGGGCGCCGACGTCATCAAGATCGAGAATCCCGATGGCGGCGACCCGTTCCGCGCCTACAAGGGCGGGCTCTACAGCCCCCACTTCCAGACCTACAACCGCAACAAGCGCAGCATCACGCTGGACCCTCGCGACAAGGACGATCTCGCCGTCCTGGACCGCCTGGTCGAAGAGGCCGACGTCTTCATCCAGAACTTCCGCCCGGGGGTCGCGGCGCGGCTGAACGTCGGTCCCGAACGGCTGCGGGCGATCAACCCGGCCCTGGTCTACTGCTCCATATCGGGCTTCGGGCCAACCGGCCCAGGACGCGACCGGCCGGCGTTCGACACCGTGGCCCAGGCGGCCAGCGGCTTCCTGCGGCTGCTGCTCAATCCCAACCGCCCGCGGGTGGTGGGCCCGGCCATCGCCGACGCCGTGACGGGATTCTATGCGGCCTATGGGGTGCTGGGGGCTCTGCACGAGCGGCACGCGACGGGCCGGGGGCGGTTGGTGGAGGTCTCCATGCTGGAGGCCATGGCCCACTTCAACCTGGACGACTTCACCCACTACTTCTCGGCCGGCCAGGCGATGGGGCCCTACAGCCGGCCCTACGTCTCCCAGTCGTACGTCTTCGAGTGCCGCGACGGACGCTGGATCGCTTTGCACATGTCCTCGCCGCCGAAGTTCTGGGAAGGGCTGGCCGAGGCCATCGAGCGGCCGGACCTGCTGCGGGACCCGCGCTTCGTCGACCGCTACGCCCGCATCGCCAATTATGAATCCGTCCTGGCCATGCTGGCTCCGATCTTCAAGGGCCGGGACCTTGCGGAGTGGCTCGAGCGCCTCGGGCGAGTCGAGGTCCCGCACTCGCCGGTCTGCGACGCGGCGGAGGCGCTGCAGACGCCGGAAGCGCAACATCTGCAGCTCGAAGTATCGGCCGAACATCCGGTCATGGGGCCTTTCCGCACCATCCGCTGCCCCGTCTCCTTCGACGGGCGCCGTCCTCTTGAGGTGCGCGCACCTCCCACCCTGGGCGAGCACAACTGCGAGGTGAAGGGCGCGCTGGAGCGGGCGAGGGGAACGATCGCCGTTCCGTGACTTCCCCGAAACGGTCGATCCGCGAACGACGTTTCGCTTACCGAATTTGGCTTGCCAACGGTGGGCTCAGCTACTACCGTCCGGAAAAACAGGAAGGAAAGCCAGGAAAAGGCATTCCGGTCTGACGGCTAAAGTCTCGGAAAGTATTCCGGGGTGGGGCCTGCGCGGGACCGGCGTGCATTTCCCTTCGTATTAGTGCGGCCGTGTCCATCGCGGACATGCGTAGCCGGCCCGACGTGGCGCGTCTGGCTGGGAGGCTCGTATTTTGCCTTGAACAAAGTCACGCATGATCAAAAACGGGGGAGTTGAAATGCTTAGAATTTCTGGCCGCGAAATGCGTCGCGGCCTGCTCGCGACCACGCTGCTGTCGTCGCTGTGCTGGGCGGGCGCCGCCGCGGCGCAGGACGGGGGGAACCAGCTCGAAGAAGTGGTCGTCACCGCGACCCGCCAGGCCGACACGGTCAACCGCGTCCCGCTGTCCGTCAGCGCGCAGACCCAGCGCAACCTCGACCAGCAGGGCATCCGCAACCTGACCGACCTGCAGGCCTTCGTGCCGGCGCTGAACAGCAACCAGCTCGCCCCGTCGACCGCCCAGGTCACCATCCGCGGCATCGCCAACACCACGAACGCCTCGACCGCCCCGACCACCGGCTTCTACCTGGACGACACGCCGATCCAGAAGCGGAACACCGGCGGCGGCGTCGGCACCAACAACGGCACGCCTCTGCCGCCCCTGTTCGACCTGGAGCGGGTGGAAGTGCTGCGCGGCCCACAGGGCACCCTGTACGGCGGCTCCAGCCAGGGCGGCACGATCCGCTACATCACCCCGCAGCCGAGCCTGACGCGCTATTCCGAATACATGCGCGGGGAAGTGTCCCACACCAAGGACGGCGGGACGAACTACGAAGGCGGCGTGGCCGTCGGCGGCCCGATCGTCCAGGACAAGCTGGGCTTCCGCGCCAGCGTCTTCGCCCGCCACGACAGCGGCGTGATCGACTTCGTCCACCCGCTGAGCCGCGAGATCGTCGACGAGAACGTCAACAGCCGCAACGTGCGCCTGTTCCGCGGCGCCATCGCCTGGGCGCCCACCGAGCAGTCCCGGGTGACCCTGGCCTGGCTCTCCTCGCGCGACCACTCGAACAGCGTCAACTTCGGCTACAACCAGAACACCCAGTATCCGATCGTCGAGCCGACCACCTGCTACAACACCGTCGGCGTGACCGACGCCCGGCCGAACAACCTGCCCACCCCGGTGGCGTTCGGGAACGCGGCGTGCGCGGCGGCCGTGGCTGCGGGCGCGGCCAACTTCACCCGCCCCGGGGCGACCTATGCGCCGTTCACCAACCTCGGCCCGTACAAGCTGATCGAGACCCGCCGCAGCCCGGCGACCACGCTGGTGAGCATTCCCAGCCTGACGCTCGACTACGACTTCGGAAATATGACGATGAAGAGCATCACGTCGTATATCCAGGACTCGACCAAGTCGGTCCAGGCCGACACCACTTTCAACGGCCAGCGCGCCATCGGCATCCAGAACACCCAGCCGGGCGGTTCCGCCGCCGGCCGGGCCGCGCCGTTCTCGCCGCCGGGCACGCTGCTCTACGACGTGGAAGGCCGCTACGGCCCGTACGTCCTCCGCTCGGGCCCGGGCTTCAGCGCCCTCTACCCCGACGCGCCGATGGGCAACTCCCGGTTCTTCGCCACCAACCGCCGCTGGGGCGTGAGCCAGGAGATCCGCTTCGCCTCCGCCAATACCGACTCGCGGTTCAGCTGGGTGGCGGGCGTGTTCTATTCGAACATGCGCGGCTCCACGATCTATACCGTGCACGCCGACCTGGAGCGCTACGCGAGGGCGCTGTTCGGCCTGACCGCCGCCCAGCGCTATTCGATTCCGCCGCTGATCGCCGAGGACGGCTCGCAGGATCGGTTCGACTTCCACACCCAGAAGCTGAAGGACGTGGAGGTCGCGGCGTTCGGCGAAGGCAACTACTGGGTCATCCCCGAAAAGCTGCGCGTCACCGTCGGCCTGCGCCAGTCGCGCGTGACCTTCGATTACGAGAACTACGAGATCGGCCCGGGCAACGGCTTCAACGTCGCCACCCTGGAGAACGGCGGCATCTCCTACGGCTCCATCCAGGAATCGCCGTTCACGCCGAAGTTCGGCGCCCAGTACAACTTCGCGCCGGACAAGATGGTCTACGTCTCGGCGTCCAAGGGCTTCCGGGCCGGCGGCGTGAACGTCCACCTGTCGCCGAACGTCTGCGCCTTCGGCATGGGTCTGGTCGGCCTGACCGTCGACGACGCCCCCGAGACCTTCGGCTCCGACACCGTGTGGAGCTACGAGGCCGGGACCAAGCTGCGCCTGTTCGACAACCGGGTGCAGTTCAACGCCTCGGCCTACCGCATCGATTGGTCGGACGTGCAGATCTCGACCAACATCGGCTGCGGCGTGCCCTTCGTCGTCAACGGCGAGAAGGCGCGCAGCCAGGGCGTGGAGATCGAGACCCAGGCTCGCGTGTTCCGTGGCCTGACGATGAACTTCGCGCTGGGCTACAACGACGCGAAGTATCTCGAGGACGCCTTCGGCCCGGCGCCGTCGCTGCCCGGCAACTGGAACCCGGTGAAGGTGGCGCTGAAGGACCAGCCGTTCCCGATCGCGCCCTGGACGGTCGCCGTCGGCGCCCGCTACGAGGCCGACCTGGCCCAGGACACCCGGTTCTACGTCCGCGGCGACTATCGCTACACCTCGGACTACAAGACCAGCATCTACGGCCAGGCCACGTACTCGCCTGACACCTACAAGGCCCGGCAGAGCCACCGCGCCAACCTGCGGATGGGCGTCGAGTACAAGGACTTCGACATCAACCTCTTCGTGAACAACATCTTCAACTACGACAAGGGCGTGACCGTCGCCGGCGGCCGGGGCACCTGCAACACCTCGACGACGGCCGCTTGCGAGAACTACTCGGCCTACAACCCGATCACGACCGAGAACGGGTTCCCGCAGCCGCGCACCATCGGGCTGCAGGTCGCCTTCCGGCACTAAGCGAGGTTGGGCGGACGGCGCGCCGCGCCGTCCGCCGGCTTGTGGGCGCTGACCGTCGACGGGGCGGCCGGCGTCCGCGCTCTCCCGCAGCGCCAGCCCGCGGGCGGTCCCACGCCTGGGTGCGCTATTCGCGCCGCCTTTGCGGCGCTGACAAGAAGACCCCTAAATCTCCGGGTTTGACGCCGCGGCCAGGTCTGCGGAGCCCATGATCGCGGCTGGCTGCAAGGGGTCGACCAAAGTCGTCTCTGCAAGGCGGCGCCGGCGCGATAAACTGGGATCGGTGCGAGTAGCGAACATTGCTTCGGTTGTCGAAAGCTGGTTAGATTTCCCGGCTGTGCCCGCCCGTGCGCCTATGGCGCCGCGGCGGCACGGGGGGAAACTGATGGAGATGCCGGCCAGCATAAGGCCGCAGCCGCAGCGACGGCGCCGTTCGCATGAGCGGGTGTCGTCGGAACGTTACTCAAAACCAACTGGAAACGCCCAAGCCATGACGCCTCGCCCGATCGCGCTGATCCTGGAATCGTCGGCCATCTGGTTCATCAGCCGGGTGCTGATCACCTTCATGTTCTGGTGGGAGGGACTCTACTTCCTCACAAACTTCTCCGCGACGATCCCGATCCTCAACGTGCTGGGCGTCCAGCCCGCGTGGCTGATGCCGGCCATCACCCTGCTCGTCATGTTCGCGGGCTCGATCCTGGTCCTGCTCGACAGGCACCTGTGGCTCGGGGCGGGGCTGCTCGGCGGCTTCACCTTCCTCACCATTCCGCTGGTGCACCACTTCTGGACCATGACCGGCCAGGAGGCGTACCAGAACCGCCTCGAGTCCGAGGAACACCTGGCCGTCATCGGCGGCCTCATCGCCCTTTCGATGGCGTCGCACCTGCGCAGCAAGGCGCGGGGCGGCGCATAACCCGGGCGGCCGCGCCCGCCCCTTCAGTTCCGACCAAGGCAAGGGAATCCGGTATGTGCATCGTGTGTGATCAGGCGGGCTCGGCGGGAGTTTCCGGCGGGGGCTCCTACTTCGGGAACGTTTCGGGCCGGCCCAGCGCACGGGCGCGCGAGCTTCCCCAAGGCAGCGGGACGGCCGGGCGCCGCATCCTGATCCGCGGCGCCTCGGTGCTGTCGATGGACCCGGCCGTGGGCGATTTCGACAAGGCCGACGTGCTGGTCGAGGGCAAAAAGATCGCGGCGGTGGGGCCGAACCTCGACGCCGGCGACGCTTCCGTGGTCGACGCCGAGGGCATGATCGTCATGCCGGGGTTCATCGACACCCACCACCACCAGTTCGAGACGGCGCTGCGCGGCTTCCTGGCGGACGCCATCCTGATCAACGACGGCAAGCCGCACGGCGAGTACAATTACTACGACTACATCCTGCAGCGGTTCGCCAAGGTCTACGAGCCCGAGGACATCTACATCAGCGAGGTGGTCGGTTCGCTGTCGCAGCTCGACGCCGGCGTCACCACGGTCATGGACGTCTCCCAGATCCACCACTCGGCCGAGCATTCCGATGCGGCGGTGAAGGGGGTCATGGACGGCGGGCGCCGCGCGGTGCTCGGCTACTTCGAAGGCGCGTGGGGCACCACCAGCTATCCCAACGACGCGCGTCGGCTGAAGAGCCAGTATTTCTCCAGCGACGACCAGCTCTTCACCATGGTGATGGGCGGCGAGATCTACCTGCCGGGCTACGAGGAGTCCTGGAAGATCGGCCGCGAACTGGGCATCCCGATCGCCCTGCACGTGGTGGGCACCTTCGGCATGGCGCCGACCTTCGAGCAGCTCGGCCTGGCGGGTCAGTTCGGCCCCGACAACATCTTCATCCACATGACCGGGATGACCGATGCGGGTTGGAAGGCGGCGGCCGACGCCGGCGCCCACGTCTCGCTGTCGGTGCCGATCGAGATGGTGATGCGCCACGGCGAGCCGCCGATCCAGAAGGCGATCGGCCACGGGATGCAGCCGTCGCTGTCCACCGACGTGGAATGCACCCTGACGGCGGACCCCTTCACTCAGATGCGCTCGGCCATGAGCCTGCAGCGGATGTTCGTGAACGAGGCGGCCCTGCAGGGCAAGGAAGACCTGCCGCAGATGCTGACCGTGCGCGACGTGCTGCGCTTCGCGACCATGGAAGGGGCCAGGGGCCTGAAGCTCGACCATAAGGTCGGCTCGCTGACCCCGGGCAAGGAGGCGGACCTGCTCCTGCTCGACGCGCGCGCGCTCAACATCATGCCGCTGAACCACGTGCCGGGCGCGGTGGTGACGCTGATGGAGCGCTCCAACGTCGATTCCGTGATGGTGGCCGGCAAGTTCGTGAAGTGGGGCGGCTCGCTGCTAGACGTCGACGTGGACGGCCTGCGCTCGCGCCTGGAAGCCAGCCGCGACGCCCTGTTCAAGCGGGCGGAAGTCGAGAAGAACCTGTTCCGGGCGTGAACCTCTTAGCGTCTCCCCGTCCCGCAGAGGACGGGGGGAGCAACCCTGGGCAATTCCACTCCATCCTCCGGCGGCCGAAGCCCGTCCGGGGGGGGCAGGCCTCGGCGGGCCGCCTGCGCCCTCGCTTGGATCGCTCGGACGGGACGGGCGACGACGGTGAACTTGGCGGGAAAAGAAAAAACGGCGGCCCTCGCAGGGGGGCCGCCGTTCTCGTCTCCGCAGGGAAGCCGGGCTCAGGTCACTTCAGCAGCCAGCCGCCGTCGACGTTCAGGTTGACGCCGTTGACGCCCTGGTTGTCCAGCAGGAACAGAATGGCGCCGGTCACGTCGGCCGTGGTGCACAGGCGGCCCGCCGGGGTGCGTTCGCGCACGGCCTCCAGGACGGCCGACTTGCCGCTCCAGGTGTCGGTGTCGCCGATGATGCCCGGGTGCACGGCGTTGACCCGCACCGGACCGAGTTCGACGGCCAGGGTGTGGACCATGCCGTTGACGCCGCCGTTCACGGTCGAGACCGTGGTCGAGCCGACGTAAGGGCGCTCCTTGGCCAGGCCGCCCAGCAGCACGATCGAGGCGTCGGGGGTGAAGCGCGACACCAGGGTGTGCACCACCTCGGCGTAGCCCACCAGCTTCAGCGTCACCAGGCGCAGGGCCCGCTCGACGCTGTATTCCTTGATGGTGTTCGAGTCGCGTTCGATGGCGGAGATCACCACCTTGTCGACCGGGCCCAGGTCGGCCAGGGCGGCGGCGATGGTGGTGGGCTCCGACAGGTCGAGTGCGACCGCCGACACATTGGGGCCGATCTCGGCGGCGATCCCCTGCGTGCGCGCCAGGTCGCGGCCGGTGATGACCACGTGCTGGCCGCGGGCGGCCAGGGCTTCCGCCACCGTCCGCCCGATGCCCGAGGTGCCGCCGACCACCAGGGCCGTCGCCGATCCGTTCATTGTCGATTCCATCTCTGACGTTGGTGAGTGTTCAGGAAAGGCTCAGGCGCCCGCCGGGGCGGGCTGGCCGATGGTCTCGGCCAGGTAGTCCCAGTCCCGGTTGAAGCGGTAGGAATGCTTGTACGGCGGCTGCGGCGTCGAGGTCTCGAGCCAGCGCACGCCCTTGCCGCTGACGTTGTAGAAGGCGTGCACGCAGCCGACGCCGGTCCAGAAGATGTCGCCCGGATAAAGCGTGTAGCGCTGGCGGTCGGCCACCACGTCCACTTCGCCGAAGAACATCACATAGGCCTCCTCCAGCGGGTGGTCGTGCGGGTGGGCCACGGCGCCGGGCTGGTAGTCGACCATGAACATGGTGGACTGGCTGGCGCCCAGCCGCTGATCGACCAGCATCTTCACGGCGATGCCGCTGTAGGCGAGCACGGCGGTGGCCATGCTGGCCGAGACGGTGGGCTCGTTGACCTTGGAGCCCAGGCGCAGACGCTCCAGGTCGATGTCCTCGTCCCGCATGCGGAACAGCGAGCGGTTGCGCGGGTCGCGGATGTCGATGTTCTCCACCGGCAGCTTGGGCGGCGCGCCGACGAAGAAGGTGTCGGGGTCCTCGCCGGGGCCGCGGGGCCGGGGCGACATGTTGTCGATCCACTTGGACTGGCCGCGGCCGCTGCCCAGCCAGCCGTGCGCGACGCCGGTCTGGATCACGCCGCAGGCGCCCGGGACCAGGCGGATGGCGCGGCCTTCCATGACCAGGATCGGCTCGCCCTCGAGGACGTAGAACGTCTCCTCGTAGGACTGCACGCACATGTCGACGTGGCCGTCGCTCTCCAGGGTGCAGACGCCGATGTCGGTGTGGGTGGCGCCGCTTTCGGGGCCCAGGGCCTTGAACCGGGCGAACCCGGCGGAATTGCCGACGTACGCCGGCTGGGGCTTCACCTGCTCGGCGCGGACTAGGACATGCATGGGATTTTCCCGCTTCTGGAGGGATGCCCGCTACTAAAGGACGCCCCGTTTAGTGTCAATAAACGCCCCCGGCCGCGGCGGGCCGGCGAGCGGTTCCGGCGACCGAACCTTCAGGGCGCCCCTTCGGTTTCGAAGACCCCCGATCGATCCGCCGGCGGCCAGCTTCGTCGCCTTCGGCGGAATCGGCTTGCTGAAACGCGCCGAATATTCGATAAACGGACTATGGTTCGGATATCGAAATCTGTCCACTAGGGGCGGGGCTTCCCGGTCGCTGCGCCGAGGCCCGGTCAAGGACGGTTTTCCGCCGCCGACCCGAAGCGCTCCAGCAGCGCATCGCAGGAAGGCGGCGGCTCATGCGATGGCCGCGCCTCGGTAAGTCCGTTTCGACAACAGTATAAGCCGGAATCGGGGAGGGGTGGCTCATGGTTCGCAAAGGATTGATGGCGGGAGTCGCGCTGGCTGCATTTGCGGCGGCCCCCGCCTTTGCTCAGCAGGCCGCCGGCGGAGGCGACCAGGTCGGCGAGGTCGTGGTCACGGCCCGCCAGCGGGACGAGGCCATCGAGAGGGTTCCGGCCCAGGTCACCGCTTTCACCGCCCAGGCGATCGACGCCAAGGGGGTCAGTTCGCCTGCCGACTTCCTGGACGCCGTGCCGAACGTCACCTTCATCCCGACGCAGAACGCGGGCACCAGCTTCATCGTCATCCGGGGCATCTCGCAGGCCCGCAACAGCGAGCCGTCGGTGGCGGTCGTCGTGGACGGCGTGCCGATGACCCAGCCGGCCCAGTTCAACCAGTCGCTGCTCGATATCCAGCAGATCGAGGTGCTGAAGGGACCGCAAGGCGCCCTCTACGGCCGCAACGCCATCGGCGGGGCGATCCTGATCACCACGCGCCAGCCCACCGACGAGTGGGAGGGCCGCGCGACGGTCGGCTACGAGAACGGTCCGGGGGGCAAGCTGCAGGGGGCGGCCAGCGGCCCCGTCTCCGACACGCTCAAGGTCCGCGCCGCGGCGACCTACTTCAAGACCGAGGGCCACCTCAGGAACTACAATACGGCCGACCGCTCGGCGAAGGAGATGGCCGATCCGGTCGAGAACTTCAGCGGCCGGCTGTCCTTCCTCTATCAGCCCACGGACAAGCTGACCGCCGACCTGCGGCTGTCGACGGACCTGTTGAACACCCGGGGGCTCTATTACGTGGTGCCGCCCTTCGGCACGCCGCAGTTCAACGATCCCGACTTCACCGCCCAGAGGATCGCGCTGAACAATTCGGGCAAGAACGTCCGCAAGATCTACGACGGCTCGCTCAAGCTCGCCTACGATACCGATGCGGGTACCTTCACCTCGATCTCGGGCTACAGCACGGTCTGGGAGATCCTGACCGGCGACGGCTATACCTTCGACCCGTTCGGCAAGAGCAAGATCGCCTTCGACTTCTCGCAGAGCCAGTTCCTGAAAGCCCGGACCTTCACCCAGGAGCTGCGCTACACCTCGCCGTCGGACCGCCGCTTCCGCTGGATCGTCGGCGGCCAGGCGTTCTTCACCAAGCGCTTCATCTCGACCGGCAACATGTTCGATGTCGCCGACGAGGGCGTGCAGCCGGTTTATCGCACGCCCAACTCGCCCGCCTTCGGGCCGCTGGGACAGATCTCCTTCCTGTCGGACTCCCAGGACCAGACCGCCTGGGCGCTCTACCTCAACACCACCACCAACATCACCGACCGGCTCGAGCTGTCGCTGAACGCCCGCTACGACCGAGACCGGCGCGAGAACACCACCGAGACGCCCCAGTTCTTCCTGACCGCCGCGGGCATTCCCGGCGCCACGGGCGACAAGCGCAAGCGCACCTGGGACGACTTCCAGCCCCAGGCGATCCTGCGCTACCAGGCGGCGCCCGACACCAGCGTCTACGCCAGCTACAGCCGGGGTTTCCGCAGCGGCGGCTTCAACCAGACCGGCGTGGCCACGGCCGCCGCCGCCGCCGGCTTCGACAACGTGGGCGACACCTTCGACGCCGAGACCGCCGACACCTTCGAGGCGGGATTCAAGACGCGGCTGTTCGACAGCCGCGTCCAGCTGAACGGCAGCGTCTACACCACCACCGACAAGGGCGCGTACTACTTCGTTTTCCTGGCGTCCAACTCGACCCAGAACCTCGGGAGCATCGACAAGGTGCGGCTGCGGGGCTTCGACCTGGACCTGACCGCCCGGCTGGCGCAGGGGCTGACCGCCAACCTCGGCTTCGGCTACACCGACAGCGAGATCAAGGCGTTCGCCGGGGCGTCGAGCGGCCTGGTGATCGGCTCCAAGGCGCCGCTGGTCTCGGACTACACGCTGAACCTCGGGCTGCAGTACACCCGCCCGATCGCGGACGGCTGGGACGCGTTGATCCGCATCGACGACAACCTGATCGGCCCGACCACTTTCGTGATCCCGGTCCCCGCGGTCGGAGAGCCCGTCCCGCAGCAGCGCGATCCGGTCAACCTGCTCGACCTGCGGCTCGGCGTGCAGTCCGACGCTTGGCAGCTGACCTTCTGGTCGAAGAATCTTCTGAACAAGAAGTATAACGCCGAGTACTCGACCGGCGGTTTCCTGTTCAAGGCGCAGCCGCGCACCTGGGGTGTCGACTTGACGCGCCGCTTCTGACGTTTCGAAGGCGACGATGTTTCTGGAATGTCAAATTGTACGGCGTCCGGCGCGGTAAATTGAGAAGCATAGGGAGTGAGTGACAGATGAGTTGGAAGCGCCATGCTTCTATGCTGGGTTTCGCGGCGCTGGTCGCGTTCGCCGCCGGCGGCCTGGCCACTCCCGCCGCGGCCCAGGCGCCTTTCGCGGGAGGCGGACGGACGCCGGCGACCATCCCGCCGTTCCAGGGGCCGCCTGCCGGGGCCCAGCCGCTTCCGGTGGACCTGTTCACCTCGAAGAACTTCTACAAGGACCAGCAGTACTGGTCCGACCCGCGCTACTACCGCTGCAACACGCCGCGGCAGATGGTCGAGGCGATGTGGGAAAGCGGCCGCATCGGGGCCAATCCGCCGACTTCGGCGTCGTGGGGGAACTGCAGCGCCGACTATCCGCGCGAGAAGATGGTCAGTCCCTATCCCTACAAGACGGCGAAGGAGCACTACGAGGCGCTGCTGGCCCAGGTGAAGGCCAAGGGCGGGCCGACCGTCTACACCAAGGCGACCACGCCGGACTGGGACGGCTTCTACACCCGCGACCTGACCGCCAGCGACACGCCCGGCAGGCAGGGGGACGACCGCCGCCCGATCCCTGCGGGCGGCCAGCCCGCGGGCGAGCGCTGGTTCTGGGGCGGGATCAACCAGGCGCCGACGATCCTGTCGCTGCTGACGCCCGAGTATCAGAAGCGCTACGTCCAGATGCTCTACCATGAGACCACGGACAACGCGAAGCAGTGGAACGCCGGGTTCTGCTATCCGGAAGGTTTCATCCGCTGGTGGGCGGCCGCTTCGCGGGGCGGCAACTTCCAGCTGACCATGGCGCCCTACCAGGTGCAGTTCCTGTCGGGGATCGCCGACAACTTCCTGCGCCAGGTGCTGATCAACCGACAGCACGTGCAGAAGGTGCCGCAGTGGTACGGCGAGACCGTGGGCTTCTGGGACGGCGACACCCTCGTCACCTGGACCGCCAACATCCAAGGCTGGACCCAGCACACCATGTTCGAATCGTCGAACAGCATGGAGACGGTCGAAGTCTTCAAGCCGGTGAAGGACGCCTCGGGCAAGTTCGTCGGGCTGGAGCAGGAGGTGGTCTTCTACGACCCCGAGGCCCTGGTCCAGCCGGTGCGGATCCAGGACCGGTTCATCCGCCGTGCGCCCGCCGACGATCCCAACATGCGCTACACGTTCATCGAGTGTCTTTCGAACATCAAGAACGTGAACGGCCGGCCCCAGCAACTGACCAAGACCGACGCGAACTTCGTCGACTACTACGGCCGGCCGTGGGCGCAGAACTGGGAGAAGTGGTTCGAGCAGGGCTGGGACAAGCCCGAGTCCGAGGCCGCGCCAGCGGACGTGCTCGACATCTTCAAGTGACGGGTGGCTGCAGCTTGCTTCAAGAATTCAGGAGAAGAGAGATGACCAGGAAGACCAGCAAAGTCGTCGCGGCTGCGGCGGTGATTGGAGCGATTGGGCTTGCTGCGGTTCCGGCTGCGGCGCACCACTCGTTCGCCATGTACGACCAGACCAAGACGGTGACGCTGACCGGTGTGATGTACCAGTTCGTGGCGCAG
>Ga0164243_10007501_pt1 | contig 16283 bp, 14 predicted proteins | sample OricompcompostOP_FD_108781 | JGI IMG/M metagenome (GOLD analysis project Ga0164243, IMG submission 108781) | Organic Plus compost microbial communities from Emeryville, California, USA - Original compost - Organic plus compost (OP) | ecosystem: Engineered > Solid waste > Mixed feedstock >...
CGGCGATCTTCCTCGACGAATCGTTTCAGCACGGCGCATTGATTCGAGCCAAGTTCAAGCGCTCACCACTGGCGCAGGTGACGACTTGCTCACGATGGATGCCGCGCAGGCGCGCGAGAGTTCCGATCAGGCGATCAGAGGTAACAGGTGCGAATTCCCCGCCTTCTTTCCTGTGCTTCCCCGCAAAGACGATGGGCCTAGCCGCTGCCGGCCAGGCCCTTCTGATTGGTGGAGCCAAGGGGAATCGAACCCCTGACTCGACAATGCCATTGTAGTGCCTTCAATGTTTAGGTCTTGATAAGGCGTGGTTTTTATCGATCGTGGCTGGGTGATGCACTGAAATTGCACCGATCGAGCTGATGTACTCAGAGTGAAGCGAGCCGGAGCATACAGAAATCACGAATTGCCCTGTCGCCGAGGGGGACCAGGCAGGTCGTCGCGTGACGCAGAGTCTGCGCTCATTCTCGATTGCGATGCGCCCTCAACTCAGATCGTGATGTGTCATGGAGCGCGGCAACTTGGCCCGAATATTCTATGTGCGCATCAATCCTTGCTTGCGCTCTCTCGTACATAGGGCTCGATCGCACAACCGGCTTCGCGCCATGCCTTGAGCCCGCCCTCAAGATGTCGGACCGGCGCCAAGCCCATGCGCTTTGCAAGCTGTGCGGACAATGTCGCTCTCCAGTCCAGGGCGCAGTAAAAAACAAAGCTCTTCCCGGTCGCGAAGATCGGTTTGTGATAGGGGCTATCTGGATCGATCCAGAACTCGAGCATGCCGCGCGGCGCGTGGAACGCGCCGGGGATATATCCATCACGCTGCAGTTCCCGAATATCTCGCACATCGACGAAGACGGTATTGGGGTCGACCAGCAGGCTGGAAGCATCTTTCGGAGAGATGCCTTCTACCTCTGCCTCTGCCTCTGCCAGGATCTGACGAAAGTATCCGCGTTTCAGCACTGACTGTCTCCGCGTTGAGTTGACCATTTATTCCACTATACGGCCGGAGGTTGCATCAACGGCCTAAATGGCACCGTGTTACGCTCCGCGATAGCCAATCTCCCGTGACACGTTGCGCGCCATGTTCATGACGACCGGCGCAGCCTTGTGAAGGAGACGTGGCTTAAGTCGATCCGCCGGACCAGAAATTCCGAGTGCGGCCACGACGCGGCCCTCGCTGTCGCGGATCGGCGCGCCGACTCCGCAGACCGTGGCTCTCCATTCGCCCCGGTTGATCGCAAACCCCCCGCGGCGGACATTCGCGAGCTCATCCATGAGCCGCCTGGCCGTGGTGATGGTCCGCGGCGTAAATGCTTTGGCGTTTCTTGCACAGGCCTGAACGACCTCGTCTGGCTGGAAGGCGAGCAAGGCCTTCCCCGTCGCAACTGCATAGGCCGGGGCGCGCTCGCCGATCTGCGAGTATGCCCTCACGGGATGCGCGCCTTCGATCTTGTCAATATACACGACGTCGCATCCATCCAGCACAGACAAGTGCACGCTCTCTCCGGTTTTTGCCGCGAGTTGCTCGATATAGGGTCTGGCAACCCGCTTCACGTCGAGTCTCAGGAGGACCTGCGCTCCCATCTCCCAGAGTCTCAAGCTCGCGGCATATTGGCCGCGGTTGACGGGCTTTACGTATCCGAGCTTTGTCAGCGTGGTCAGGATTCGGTGCGCATTGCTCTTTCCGATACCCAGCTGAGCGCTCAACTCCGTTATGCCTCGTGGTTTCGGGCTTGCTGCAAGTACCTCCAAGGTCCTGAATGCCTTGACAACTGTCTTTTCCATTCTTCTGCCTCCCGGTTCGCGCCCCTTATGCGGTTCGTATTTGCGATTAGCGGATCAGGTCAGTAGCACGACGGCTCAGGTTCAAGTCCGGCGCGTTCTTCCCGATTTCCGTTCCGGTCGTATTGGTCGCTCAGAAGAACTCTCCCGGGCGACGCGCCCCGTTGATTCTGGCCTCGCCACCGCCTTGACGTCCGCAAAAGTTTCGACCTACCATATCATTTGGAATGTCGTTCTAAATAATGGAAAACATGCTCAGGGGCAAATTCGTCCCACGGCGATTCCATTTTGGGGCGCTCGGGCCCGCTCTGGTGCAGGCGTACCAGAAGCAGGGGTCCATAACGAAGTGACATACGGAGGATACGCTTGAAACGAGTTCTAACCGGTCTTGGCCTCTGTGCGATGGCATTGATGGGTGGTTACGGGGCCGCTTTTGCCGACAATTATCCAGCCAAGCCAATCCAGCTCATTGTCCCGTATCCGCCGGGTGGCGGCACGGATGTGCTCGCCCGGATCGTGGCGCAGAAGATGACGGAAGGCTGGGGGCGGCAGGTCATTGTTGACAATCGCCCTGGCGGCGATACGCAAATCGGAACCAACGCGATCGCGCGCGCTGCGCCGGACGGCTACACCTTCGGGCTGGTCACCACGACGTTTGCGATCAACAAGAGCCTGTATCCAAGTCTCTCGTATGATTCTTTCCGTGACTTCACGCCGGTCACGCTGATCGCCGAAACGCCGATGTTCTTGGTTGCAAACCCCAAGATCGAGGCGTCCACACTTACCGAACTGGTCACGTTGGCCCGTCAGAAGCCCGGTCAGCTGAACTACTCGACGCCGAGCAGCATCGGCTATGTGGCGGGGGAGATGCTGAAGGCGATGGCCGGGATCGACGTCGTCCGGGTACCTTACAAGGGGAGCGCTCCATCCGTCCTCGCTGTCATGTCTGGAGAGGTGTCGTACACGATCGACACGCTTCTCGCGACGAAGGCGTACGTCGAGGCCGGCAGGCTTCGGGTTATCGGGGTTACGTCCCGGCAGCGTTCTGCGGAATTGCCGTCCGTGCCGACCATTTCGGAGGCGGGTCTACCTGGATTCGATCTGACCTTGTGGTACGGGATGTTGGCACCGGCCGGTGTTCCGGGCGAGATCGTCAAGAAGGTCGCGGCCGAGGTGGGTCGGGTCGTTGCACTTCCGGACGTGAAGGAGAAAATGCAAAGTCTCGCCGCCACTCCGAGGGGGTCTGCGCCGGAGGACTTTGCATCCTTCCTTCGCGCGGAGATCCAGAAATACGAGGGCGTTGTGGCCAAGCAGAAGCTGCAGGTGGACGGATAAGGGGAACCATTCCCGTGATCTTCGTGCGGAGGGGCCACGTGAAGGCGTACTGAACGACAAGCGCAGGCTTTCGATCGGCACGGGGGCTCGCTCGTGAACCGGCACGCCTAGTGATCAACTCGACTTGAAATACATGGAACGCACCAAAATGAACGAGATCCGGCCCCAGGGAGCGAATGTAGCTTCTTTCGTGGGGGATATGCCGAGGGATCCCGAAGCGTATATGTCGTCGCTGAACGCGTTGAGGATGCAGAAGCTGAAAGGGCAACTTGCCTACTGCTTCGCGAACGAGTTCTACGGCCAGAAGATGCGGGACGCGGGAATCTCCGATCCGCGCGATATCAGGACCATCGACGATTTTCGCGCGTTGCCGCCATTCATGACGAAAGCGTGGCACCGCGAGTCGCAACAGCTCTCCTTCGAGAAATACGGACATCCGTTCGGCCTCCACCTTTGTGCGCCGCTCGAGAAGGTGATCCATGTCGCCGGGACCTCGGGTACGACGGGCCTCCCGACGTTCTACCTCTTCACGAAGAAAGACCTCGAGCTGACCTACCTGACCATGGGGCGGATGTTCCAGATGGCCGGGATTCGGCCGGGAGACTCCGTGCTGCAGCTCTTCGGCCTCAGCATATGGGTTGCGGGTACGACCGTCATTCAAGCCCTTGAGGCCTATGGCGCCCGCCCGATTCCGCTTGGCGCGGAGGCGGGTGTCAGCAAGGCGCTTCAGTATATCGAGATGTGCCGGCCCCGCGCGATCTTCGCGACGCCGTCCTTGATCTCCCACATTGTTGAACGCGCGCCGAAAGAGCTTGGCCGCGAAGCCAACACGCTTGGCATCGAGATCATCGTGTGCGGCGGCGAGCCAGGCCTTGCGATATCGGCGTTTCGCAAGCGCATCATGGAAGGGACGGGGGCACGCGTCTTTGACATGACGGCAGGAGCCTGGCTGAACGCCGCGATGGACTGCGGCGGACCCGAGCACAACGGTCTGCACTACCTGGCCGAGGACTATTGCTTCCGGTATGACCTCGTTGACCCGGAGACCCGAAAGCCGCTTCCACTCGTGGATGGCGCTGTTGGAGAGGCGATCCACACCGGGCTGGAGTACGAGGCAGCTCCGGCTCTTCGCTATGCGACGGGCGATATTCTGAAGCTCAGTATAGGCGAGTGTCCACACTGCGGGCATTTCGGCTCACGCTTCAACTTCGTCGGCCGTGCCGACGATCTCATGAACGTGCGCGGCGTGAAGGTATATCCGACCGCGGTCAAGGAGGTCGTCGAGCAGTTCCGTCCCGCAGTATCGGGACAGATGCAGATCGTCCTCGACCATCCGCCGCCACGGGTGACTCCGCCGGTGAATCTGACGATCGAAGTCGGGCCGAACGTGGGTGAGAGCGATTGGCCGGCGCTCGCCGAGAAGATCGAAGGACGTATCCATCAGGTCCTGAAGATCAGGACCAAGGCCAATTTGGTGGCTGAGGGTACGCTCGCGCGGTCGAGCCTAAAGACCAAGTTGATTCGCGTGCTGGAGAGTTCGGGCCGATAGCTGCCAAAGGCAAGGCTTGCAACAGACCGGTCCCGTTCAGAGGAGGGCAGCGTGAAACCCAGGAAGACATCGCTCGTAGTAGACAGCGTCGAAGACCTGATCGACTGCATCCAAGATGGAATGACGCTCGTCGTGCCGGCCGATTACGGCGGGTCTCCGGCCGAAGCCGCCCGAGCCCTTGTCCGCAAAGGCGTCAAGAACCTGCGGCTCATCGGAGGGCCGCCGAGCGGATACGTGGCCGAGCTTCTGATTGGCGCCGGCTGCGTGAGCTATCTCGAGATGCCTGGTGTCATTCTCGGGGATTTTGGTCTGGCCCCGAGGTTCAGAGAGGCTGTTTCCCAGGGCAAGGTGGAAATCCGCGATTCGACGTGCCCCGCCTTCCATGCGGCAATTAACGCTGCCCAACGGGGGCTGCCCTTCATGCCCATGCGCGGGCTCATCGGATCCGACGTGTTGCGCTATCGACCAGAGTGGCAGGTTATTTCCAATCCTTACGCCGGAAAGGAGGCCGACGATCCGATTGTCCTTATTCCGGCGCTTGTCCCTGATGTGGTCCTGTTTCATGCCATCTATGGCGACCGGTACGGGAACGTCTGGATCGGAAAGAGCTTCGAGGTCATGGCGATGGCGCAGGCCGCCAAGATGGCGATTGCGACATTCGAGCACTTCTTCGAGGGCGATCTGCTCGAAGACAAGCATATGGCGCCGTCGACGATCTCGCACATCTACATGTCCGCGACTGCGCATGTTGAGCGAGGCGCGTGGCCGCTCGCGCTCGGCGCCGAGTACCCGGTCGATGCCGAACACATGAAACGCTACGTTGAACTCGCGCGTACCCGGGCGGGGTTCGACCGCTATGTCGATGAGGTTGTGCGCGGAAAGCAGCGCGCCGCGTGAAACAGCCGGAGAGCATGTCGAATGCAATATACCAAGCAGGAGCTGATGGCGGTGGTCCTGGCCCGGATGTCGCGGGGCGCCGAGAGCATTGCGGTTGGCAACAGCTCGCCGATTCCGGCGGCTGCAGCGCTTATGGTCTACGCCCAGACGAATCGGGAAACGATTATCTCGATTCTCGGAAGCTTCAAGTACAACAAGCTGTTCACCGGCGGCATCCGTGAGCAATACGATTTTGCTGCTCGTGGCCGGGTCGATATCCAGTTTTTCGGAGGAGGTCAGATCGACGGACAAGGCAACATCAACCTTGTCGGCGCCGGTAGCTATCCGCGATCAAAGATCCGGTTCGCGGGTTCCTTCGGTTCTGCGCTGCAGTATTACCTTGGGCGTCGCACCATTCTCTTCCGCGAGGAACACAGCAAGAGGACTCTCGTCCCCCAGGTTGACTTCATCAGCGCACCGGGTACGTCTCCTCCCAACGTGCACCGGCTCGGTGGCCCTATCGCGCTGGTGACGGGCATGTGTGTTATGTCCTTCGACAAGGAGAAGGCCCGGTTCACGCTCAGGAGCATTCATCCGGGCTACACCCGGAAGGATGTCATCGAGAACACGGGCTTTGACTTCGACTGTCCGGCGGACGTCGGGATCACGCCCGAGCCGACGCCGGATGAACTTGCCACTCTGCGCGGCTTCGTGCGGCAGGAGGTAGCCGAGGTGTATCCGACATTTGCCGTCGAGGCCCTCCTGAGCGAAATACCGGTCGTCTCTCAATCGAGCAGCATGAGCGCTCAACAGTGAGTGCTTAGGGATGTGTGCCTTGGCCTGCTCTGAGCAGGAATGGGTCATTATGGGAACCGGCTGCGGTCGTCGTTGAAGCCGGTTCCGCATTCTCGGAAACTGACCGCGGTAACTGCCATGTCCGGGACGAACACAAGCAAGCGAACGTTCGGGAACTCGTCGACCGATTGCCGTTCATCTCTGAGGCGACGTTGGCACCCGAACTTGGCTTCCATTCAAGAGATCGGGATTCCGGGGGCACTCCGTGGCTTTGCGGGCGGGAGCGACTATGCTGCCATTGGATAATGTAAGGGTCGTGGAGTTTTGCCAGATCGCGGCGGGGCCGTTTTGCGGCATGCTGCTCGCGGACATGGGCGCCGATGTGATCAAAGTCGAGAGCCGGGAAGGCGACGGTTTAAGGCAATGGCCACCTCACAATGAGGGATACAGCGAGAATTTCGCGTCGCTCAACCGCAACAAGCGTTCGGTGGTGCTCGACCTGAAGCGCGAAGAGGATCGCCAAGCCGCTAGGCGGCTCGTCCTTGACGCAGACATTCTGATTGAGAACTTCCGGCCGGGCGTGATGGCCAGAAACGGGTTGGACTACGCGTCTCTTTCCGCGGAGAAACCAAGCCTCATCTATTGCTCGATCTCGGCCTTCGGGCAGAGTGGCCCGCGGGCATTCCAGGGCGGCTTCGACCTCAGCATCCAGGCGATGAGCGGGATAATGAGCGTCACGGGAGAGGCCGGGCGGCCGCCTGTAAAGTGCGGCGTTCCGATCTCGGATTTCTGCGCGGGACTGTATGCCGCATACTCCATCCTTGCCGTCTTGAACCAAGTGCGACGGGGGGGGCGAGGGGAGCACATCGACGTGTCGATGCTGGGCGCTTCTCTGGGCGTGGCGGCGTTGCAGACGAGTGAGTACTTCGGCACGAGAAAAGACCCGAAATGCATGGGTTCCGCTCACCCCCGTAATGCGCCCTATCAGGCATTCCGGGCGAGTGACGGCTACTTCACGCTCGCGGCCGGCAACGACCGGCTCTGGAAATCCCTGTGCATGGAGATCGGGTGCGACGATTTATCGGATGATCCCCGTTTCGCTACCGTCCAGGAGCGGGCGGCCAATCAGGAGGCACTACGCGATCTCTTGGAGGGCGTTTTTAAGGGCGCCACTGCTGCGGAGTGGATCGACCGATTTACCGCGCGCGGCATTCCCTGCGCTCCGCTCAACACCTATTCGCAGGTGCTCGCTGACCCTCAAGTCCGGCACATGGGATGGGTGCAGCAGATCGTTCTGCCCAACGGCGCCACTACACAGACCGTCACCTCGCCAGTCCGGCTAACCGGGAAGGGGCTTGGCGTCTTCCGTGAACCTCCCGCTCTGGGGGCACATACGGAAGAGGTGATCTCCGCGCTTCAAGGCCGCAAAGCGCAGAACAAGGGAGGACAGAAGAAGGCAAGCGGGAGGGCCCAGATCGATTCACTCCGGGAGCTTGAAGGCAGCTAAACTCTCGTGGACGGGCACTTGGCAAGCACGATCCGGTAGCAGGTTTCTGGTCTTTCCGAGGCCATTCCTTGAGTCTGCGCGAGGCGCAGCCTTGGCTGGACCTTGTTCGTGATGCCGAATGCACTGCGGAGCGCCAAGCTGAACTCCGCATACGAAGGAGCCGATGCCTATACCGGGTTCGGTCAGCTCTACAAGGCCACCCGCAAGCCTGGCCCGATCATCGAGGCGGCGCGCTGAGCGCATATGCCGTACAAGCTGTTCTAGCTGGCGCAACTCAAGCAGGCACCAATCACCGTCGAGCGTGCGGTTACTCGTGCGCTGTGCAGGCGCGTCGTGTTGGAGAGCTGATGCCAGCGTTCGATCAGTACCTGCACTTTCTTGAGGCTGTAGAAAAGCTCACGATCGAGCAGCTCATAGCGGAGCTTGCCGCTGAAGTTTTCACATTACCCACTCTACCAGGGACTGCTCGGTTCGATGAAGAGTGTCTGGACGCCGATGCGCTAGGCCGATCGCGCATGGCTTTGGCGGCGACACGCTTCCGCGCCTTCGGCGGAAATGTCATCGGTTACGATCCTTGGGTATCTGCCGAAACGATGCGCACCCACAGGATCGACTCGGTCGGCTTGAACGAGCTCTTTGCGCGGACGGATATCGTTTCTCTTCATTGTCAGCTCTCGGAGGAGACTCGGGGCTTCGTCGATGCGCAGAGACACTCAAGAACCTAACCCGGAGCTATTCTGATCAACATGCCGCGCAGCGAGCTGGCCGATGAAATGGCCGTGGTTGCGGCGCTCGACCAAGGGACACTTGCCGGTGTAGCTACGGATGTCTTCGCCTGCGAGCCGACCGGCAAGCGCGATCGGCTAGAGCGTTTCCGGGCTTTGTGGAATCGGAAGGGGGCCCGGTTTGGCTGGATTTGCAATTGAAAATGCTGGCTGGGGAGGAGGCCGGCATCGTATGGCGCGACCTCTGTCGATGGATCGTCGCGAGCGGGTGGTTGCGGCGGCGCTGGCGGGGGAGAGCTGCCGGTCTGTTGCGGCCCGGTTCGATGTTGCGGTTTCATCGGTTGTGAAATGGTCGCAGCGGCATTGCGCGACCGGCTCGGCCGCACTTGGCAAGATGGGCGTGCGCTGTCGTGAAGAACCTGTCCCACAGCGCGCCCTTCGTTCCCGGCGACAAAAGGGCACCATCTTACCCCGGGATCAAACATCTAGGCTGATGGTCAGGAGGTCGCGCTTTCCACACGACCGAGGCAGCCTGCTTCAGGCAGGCGTGTCCGCCTTGAGGGGGGCTCGGCTCAGGTCGTTGTTTTCCTCCACGAGCCGAAGCAACAGAGCGAGAAAGATCTTTTGCTCATCCTTGTCCAATGGCTTTAGAAGGCGCGCGTGCGTACGTCTCACGCGGTGCTCGTTTTCCTTCAGAAGCTGGGCGCCAGCGCCTGTAATGTAGGCGCACTTCTGCCGTCGGTCGGCGGCATTTCTTTTTTGCTCGATCAAGCCTCGCTCCTCCAGCCTCTCGAGGACATCAGCGGCATTGACCCGATCTATTCCGACCTGCGCTGCAATCTCTGTATGACCGAGTCCCGGCGCACCGGCGACCACCGTCATGACTCCCCATTGTACGGGCGTGATTCTCAGATCCTGGAACTCTTCCAGGAAGAGCGCCACGTTGATCTGGTGGAGACGGCGGGCGAGGAAGCCCGGCCTCCTCCATAGGGTAAGGTTCTTGTCAGCCATCTAATGATCACTCTATAGGTCGAGACACCATCGGCCGCAACCTTTGGTGTCGCCGTGAAGGGGCAAAATATCCCCAACGCTTGCGGCCATACGTTGTTGCGATGGTGCCGTGCCTATTTTCAAGGGGCGCCGACGTTCCCCGATTTGCAGTACACCGATGTCGCGCCGCGCCGAATCCAATTGTGACGGTTCTCGCCGTTCGCAGAGGCCGGAGGCAACAAAGACAGCGCTCCGTGGTCATGGGAATGCAGCGCCATGGCCTGTCGCGGTGCCATGATCGCGGAGAGAGACGTTCGGCGCGCGCTTCGCGAAACGGATTGACATCAGCAACGATCCTTTACAGCATGTCGTAACGTAGTATACTACATATTCTCGGCTTGAAGAGAAAGGAGCGCGATCTTTTTGCATCGCGACAAACGGTCTCTGCCGTCGCGTCGGCCATCAGGGAATCGTCCGATGCATCCTCGCGGTGGCGGCGAATACGGACGCGTCACGAAAATCATGAGTCAGGGAAAGACGTAGACAATGTCAAGCATCGTCGGCGGGGCGATGTTGCCCCACGCGCCGCAGTTTTTCACGATGCCGGAGACTGAGGACCGCGCCACCGTCGAGAAGGTCCGCAAGGTCGCGGCCGAGATCGGCGAGCGGCTCCGCTCGCTGAACCCGGACCTCTGGATCATCTTTTCGAACGACCATGCCGAGCAGTTCTTCCATAACGCGGCACCGCCATTCACCATCCACGTTGGCGGCGAGGCGAGCGGCGAGTTCGCCGGCCGCAAGTTTCACTGGCAGATCCCGAGCGAAATCAGCTTCGAGCTCGTGCGCCAGCTTTATCGGCAGGGGTTCGATCCGGCTTACACCAGCACGGCGAAGTTCGACTACGCGATGGGCATTCCGCTCACCCATCTCGGGCACACCGGGCCGGTCCTTCCGATCTATGTGAATGCCTATCTGCCGCCGCAGCCGACGATGGAGCGCTGCTATGCCTTCGGTCAGGCGGTCGCGCGCGTGGTCGGCGGCATGGGTTTACGGACCGTGGTCGTGGCGAGCGGCGGCATGTCGCATTTTCCCGGCACCGACCGTTATTCCAGCCCTGACCTTGCCTGGGACAACCAGGTTCTTGCCAAGCTCGCGGCCGGCAATCTGAAGTCCCTGATCGGATACGACGAGTCGGAGCTGGACCAGACCGGCAACATCGAACTGCGCTGCTGGGCCTGTGCCGCCGGGGCGCTGGGCGAGCGCAAGCCGGACGTGGTGTCGATGGATCCGAGCTGGCACCACAACTATGCCTCGCTGGGATGGTTCGGCGACCCGCCGCCGCGCCATGACCCGCATTACCCGTCGATCAAGCCGGAACTCGTCGAGCTCACGGCCGCCCTGCATGCGCTTGCCCACGAGCCGGCGAAGCGCGCGTCGTTCGTCGCCGACCCGGCGGCCTATGCCGACGGCTTCCGCCTGACGCCGGAGCAGCGCGCCGCGCTCGTCGCGCTCGACATCCCGGCGATCGTCGCCATGGGCGCGCACCCGCTGGTGCCGTTCCTGGCGAACATGCAGATCCAGCGCCTGCGTTCTGCGCGCTGAAGGAGAAGACGATGTCCGTATCGACGGTTTCCCGAATCGGCTCATTCATCGGCGCCCGCGACGTCGTGCACGATGGCGCGAGCTTCGACCTCGTCGGCCCGCAGGACGGCGCCATCATCGCGCGCATCGCTGAGGCGGGACGGAGCGGCGTCGATGCCGCGGTGGCCGCGGCAAAGGCCGCGGCGGCGGCCCATCGCAAGTCGCCGATCCATCAGCGCGCCGCGTGGCTGAAGGATGCCGCCGCGGCGCTCGCCGGCGCGAACGAGGAATTCGCGCGCATCATCTGCGAGGACGTCGGCAAGCCGATCCGGATCGCGCGCGGCGAAGTCAAGCGCGGCGTCGAGTTCATCGAAGCGTGCGCGGCGGCCGTGACGCAGATGGGCGGCGAGCTTTTGCCCCTGGATGCGGTGGCGATGGGTACCGGACATATCGGGTTCACTCGCCGCGTCCCATACGGCGTCGTCGCCGCGATCACGCCCTTCAACGCGCCGATCAACCTGTTGGTCCAGAAGGTCGCGCCTGCGATCGCGGCGGGCAACGCGGTGGTGGTGAAGCCCGCGCCGGCCGGCACCCGCACGGCGGTGCAGCTCGCGCGGCTCTTCGTCAACGCGGGCTGGCCGAAAGACCTGTTCAACGTCGTCACCGGAGACAAGGAGACCGCGCTCGCATTGGTTTCCCATCCGGACGTCCGCGCCGTCAGCTTCACGGGCAGCAGCCAGGGCGGTGAGGCGCTTGCACGCGCTACGGGCGCCAAGAAGTTCCTCGCGGAACTCGGCTCCAATGCCGCAAACATCGTCATGGCCGATGCGGATATCGACGATGCGGCCAAGAGGATCGCCCAGGCCGGGTTCGAGGCGAGCGGCCAGCAATGCATTTCCGCCCAGCGTGTGCTGGTCGATCGCAAGATCGCGGCCGCCTTCGTGCCGAAATTCGTCGCCGCTGCCAAGGCGCTCAAAGCCGGCCGGGCCGACGACCCGGCGACGGATGTCGGGCCGATGGTGAGCGTGGCTGCTGCTGATCGCGTCATGGCGATGTGCGCCGACGCGGTCGCGAAGGGCGCGAAGTACGCGCTGGAGCCGCGTCGCGATGGTGCGCTCGTCTCGCCCGCGATCCTGACGGGCGTACCGAAGAGCGCGCGGCTTTGGCAGGAGGAAGTGTTCGGGCCCGTGGCGATCGTGACCGAGTTCGACGGCGTGGATGAAGCGCTGGCGCTCGCGAACGACTCGCCTTTCGGCCTGCAGGGCGCGCTGTTCACGCGCGATCTGGGCACGGCGCTGCGGTTTTCGGAGGATTTCGACGTAGGCTCGCTGTGGATCAACCAAGCAAGCCGCTTCCGCCTCGACATGTACCCGTTCGGCGGCATGAAGCAGAGCGGCGTGGGCCGCGAAGGCGTGCGCTACGCGATCGAGGAGATGTCGCAGATCAAGTTCACGGGCATTCGGGCCTAGGCGTCCGGCGATGGAGGTTCTTGGCCGCCTCAGTGAAAACGTGGTCGCGGCAGGTCCGCGGGTCATTACCGCCGCGCACCCGGCCGCCGCTGCGGCCGGGGCAACGGCCTTTGCGCAGGGCGGGAACGCCTTCGATGCCGCGCTCGCAGCATGCTTCATGGAGACGGTCGCGCTGCCCATGAAATGCGGGCTCGCCGGCGACCTCGTGGCGCTCTATCGGCGTGAGAACGGGAATTTCGAGACGCTGGTCAGCGTCGGTCCGGGGCCGTCGGCCCTGGCGGAGGGTGCGACCCTGGAGCGCGTCGGGCCGCGGTCGGTCGGCGTGCCCGGGGCACCGCATGGCTACGCGACCTTGCACGGATTCGCTCGGCTCGGGCTCGACCGGCTTGTTGCGCCGGCCGTGCGCGCAGCCGAGGAGGGGATTGCCTGGACCAGGGTGGCGCTCAGCTATCTGGTCGAGGCCGAGGAACTGCTTGATAGGGTCAGTCCCCGCCACCCGTATAGTCCCGGCGGCCGCCGTCCGCAGCCAGGCGACGTTCGGCGACTGCCGGGGTTGGGACGGCTGTTGCAGAAGTTCGCGGCGCTGGGGGCGGACCTTTTTGCGGGCGAAGAGGGTGAGAAGCTCGTCGCCGAACTGCGGGCACGGGGCGGCATTCTATCGATAAAGGATCTGCAGGCGCGCCCGGCGACGATCGCGGCACCCGTCGTCGTCACGATCCGCGAGGGGACGCGTCTTCTCGCGACTCCTGCTCCGACGGGCGGGCCGCGACTCGGCGAGGTCGTGCTGCGCGCGGCTCGGACGAACGCTCCGCTGTCGGCGATCGTCCATGCCGAGCGCAACGAGAACAAGGCGCGCGGCCGCCAGCCGCAGGATTGCGGCACGTCCGTTGTCACGGCGGCGGATGACATGGGTAACGCGGTCGTGATTGTCCACAGTAATTCCTTCCCGCGATTCGGCTCCGGCGTCGTGCTCGAGAGCGGGTTAGTGCTGAACAACCGGCCCGGACGCGGCTTCGACCTGACCGCGCCGCCGGGCGCACGGAATGCACCCGCTGCCGGCCGTGTTCCGGAGACGACGCTTCATGCCTGGGCATTGGAGTCCGATCGAGGCCTTTTCGTCGGTGCGACCCCAGGGGGCGTCAATCAGCTCCCCTGGAATGCTCAGTGCGTGACCGAGATCCTCGCGGGTGCCGAGATCGGCGCAGCCGTGACGAATCCGCGCTGGGCGCTCGACGAACGCGACGAGATGTCCGTCGAAGAAGGGGCTGTGATCCGGGATGAGACTCCTGTGCGCCGCGTGCCCTGGTTGTCGCTTCGGTCGGTGCAGCAAATTTTGCAAGTCGCGAAGGATGGTCATCGTCGCGCCGCAGCCGATCCACGGACCGGCGCCTTAGCACTTGCCGTCTATTAACGATCGTCGCGCGAAGACCGTGGCCGCACTACCGACGACCTTGGTGTCCGCCATTAAATGCGTAGTATACGACGTAATGTCGTGGTAGCTTGACCGAAGGAGTGGCCCTTAGGTCGCGAGGTTGCGGTCTGGAAGAGCGGGGCCTGTCAGCTTTCGGATGAAAGACGCTGGTCTGAGAAAAAGCAGGGGAGAAGCTATGGTTCAGGTGCCGATTACGATCGCATGTGGAGATTACGACCGCACACGGGCGATCAAGGACGGTCGTGTTCAGGTTGAAGGATGCGCGGTTACCTACATACCGCTGGAGCCGGAGGAGGTCTTCTTCCGGGCTTTCCGCTACCAGGAATTCGACGTCACCGAGCTGTCGTTCAGCAGCTATATGAGAACCGTGGCAGCCGGCGAGTCTGCCTATATCGGCCTTCCTGTTTTTGTCTCTCGCATCTTCCGGCATTCCGGGATCTACATACGCACGGATCGTGGGATCAAAACGCCCGAGGATCTGAAGGGCCGGAAAGTAGGCGTTCCCGAGTATCAGATCACCGCCGTGGTGTGGATGCGCGGCATTCTCCAGGACGAATACGGCGTCCGTGCATCCGATATACACTGGCGTAATGGCGGTCAGGAACAGCCAGGACGCGGAGAACGCACGCAGCTAAAGCCGATCAAGGGAATCGATCTGCAGCCCATTCCTGAGGGTAAGACCCTTTCGGGTATGCTGGAGGCGGGCGAATTGGATGCATTGTTCACCGCACGCGCGCCGTCCTGCTTTGTGCGTGGCGCGCCGAACGTCGGCCGGCTGTTCACGAATTATCGCGAAGTAGAGAAAGCCTATTACAAGAAGACGGGCCTGTTCCCGATCATGCATCTGATCGGCGTGAAGAAGAAGCTCGTGGAGCAATATCCATGGCTCCCGACCAGTCTTTTCAAGGCATTCTCCGAGGCGAAGACCTATGCGATGAAAGAGGTGCGGGAGGTGAATGCGCTGCCCGTTACGCTTCCTTGGCTGGAAGCTGAAGCCCGCGAGACCGTCGCCCTCATGGGGGAGGACTTCTGGAAATATGGCATCAAGGAGAACATGGGCGAGATCGAGGCTTTGACCCGATATTCCTATGAGCAAGGCCTTAGCGAGCGAAAATTGACTCCCGAGGATCTGTTCGCGAAATCGACGTTCGAAATCTCCAAGATCTGACGTCGAACGAGGCGAATGTGTCTTGTGGCGGACAGCAGCGCCCAGCGGGCGCCGCTGTCCGAACGCCGCCGAGGGAACTGGAATGTCGTCATATCCAGCACCAGCGCTGCAACCTCCAATGCGCAGCGGTTCGGTCTATCGTGCCTCCGGCGTCCTTTTGGTCACCGCTGCGGCCGATGCCTCGGACGACGCGCCGACATCGGCAAATGCAGCCAAATCGGCTTTACAGCCGCCAGAAGCGTAGTATACTACGTATAAGGGAGCGTGAAACTGGGCGGGCGTTACGGATGAGACTTACATCCTGCAATAGCATGCCGTGTCTCGGATCCGACAGCTCGATGCTGGCGTTGCCGAGCGCGATTGCGGCCCGGCCACTTTCTGTCACGCATTCGCTCGGCCGCCTGAGCGACGGCGAACAGGCGGTTCGCCGTTCGCTTGCAAGCCTCCGTAGTGCCGGTGCGGAATGAAGCCGGCGCCCTTCACCTACGTCGCGCCTCGTAGCGCCGAAGAAGCGCAAGCGCTCCTTGCGCAGTATGGCGATGAGGCGCGTGTGCTCGCCGGCGGCCAGAGCTTGATGCCGCTGATCGTCATGCGAATGGCCCGCCCGGCCTTCTTGATCGATCTGAACCGCTGCGGCGATTTGTTCTATTTGCGGTCCGACGGAGACTGGATCGCTTGCGGCGCTATGACTCGGCAAGCCGATGCCGAGAAATCTGAACTCGTGCGCAGCGCATGCCCGATACTCGCTGATGTACTCACCTATGTCGGGCATCCAACCAACCGTAACCGTGGGACCGTGGGCGGGACCCTCGCGCACGCGGATCCTGCGGCCGAATTGCCGGGGTTGGCGTTGGCTCTCGGCGCGGAGTTCGTCGTCGAAGGCGCCGCGGGCCGGCGGGTCATAAGGGCTGAGGACTTCTTCATCGACAGCCTTACCACCTCGATGAACACGGGCGAAATGCTGCGGGAGGTCCGCTTCCCGAAGACGACGTCCGCGACGCGTTCGGCCTTCGTGGAGCGCGGAGTCAGACGGGCGGATATCGCCATCGCCGGCGTGGCCGCGCACCTGGAGCTCGC
>Ga0164243_10007504_pt1 | contig 16278 bp, 18 predicted proteins | sample OricompcompostOP_FD_108781 | JGI IMG/M metagenome (GOLD analysis project Ga0164243, IMG submission 108781) | Organic Plus compost microbial communities from Emeryville, California, USA - Original compost - Organic plus compost (OP) | ecosystem: Engineered > Solid waste > Mixed feedstock >...
AGGCCGCCAATTCCGGCCATCCCGGCATGCCGATGGGCATGGCCGATGTGGCCACGGTCCTGTTCCGCAACCATCTGAAATTCGACGCCGCCGCCCCCAACTGGTTCGACCGCGACCGTTTCGTGCTGTCGGCCGGCCACGGCTCGATGCTGATCTATTCGCTGCTCCACCTGACCGGATACGAGCAGATGTCGATGGACCAGATCCGCAATTTCCGCCAATGGGGCGCGATCACCGCCGGCCATCCCGAATACGGCCATGCCGAGGGGGTCGAGACGACGACCGGCCCCCTGGGCCAGGGCATCGCCACCGCGGTGGGCTTCGCCATCGCCGAAGAGGCGATGCGCGCCCAGTTCGGCGCGGATCTGTGCAGCCACAAGACCTGGGTCATCGCCGGCGACGGCTGCCTGATGGAGGGCATCAGCCAGGAGGCCATCGGCCTGGCCGGCCACCAGAAGCTCAGGAACCTGATCGTCCTTTGGGACAATAACGACATCACCATCGACGGCCGGGTGTCGCTGTCGGATTCGACCGACCAGATGGCGCGCTTCGCCGCCTCGGGCTGGCGCACGCTTGCCTGCGACGGCCACGACCCGGCCGATATCGAACGCGCCCTGGCCGATGCCGCCAGCGGCAAGGACGACCGCCCGGTCCTGGTCGCCTGCAAGACCATCATCGGCTTCGGCGCCCCCAACAAGCAGGACAGTTCGGGCGTGCATGGCTCGGCGCTCGGCGCAGCCGAGATCGCCGCCGCGCGCGAGGCGCTGGGCTGGGACGCGCCCGCCTTCACCGTGCCCGACGACATCCTGGCCGACTGGCGCGCCATCGGCGCCCGCGGCCGGGCCGAACGCGAAGCCTGGGCCGCCCGCGTCGATGCGGCGGAAAACCGCGACGAATTCGCCCGCCGCATCTCGGGCGCCACCAGCGAGCGGCTCGCCCCCACCATCGCCGCGCTCAAGCAGCAGGCACTGGCCAACAAGCCCGAGGTCGCGACCCGCAAGGCCAGCGAGATGGTGCTGGAGGTGGTGAACCCCGAACTGCCCGAAACGCTGGGCGGCTCGGCCGACCTGACCGGCTCGAACAACACCCGGACCAGGGACCTGGGCATGTTCACCCCGGAAAACCGCCTGGGCCGCTATATCCATTACGGCATCCGCGAACATGGCATGGCGGCGGCGATGAACGGCATCTGGCTGCATGGCGGCTTTCGCCCCTATGGCGGCACCTTCATGTGCTTCACCGATTACGCCCGCGGAGCGATGCGGCTTTCGGCGCTGATGGGCCTGCCGGTGACCTATGTGATGACCCATGACAGCATCGGGCTGGGCGAGGACGGCCCGACCCACCAGCCGGTCGAACATCTGGCGATCTGCCGCGCCACGCCCAACACGCTGACCCTGCGCCCCTGCGACCTGATCGAGACCGCCGAAGCCTGGGAAATCGCGCTGTCGAGCGAATCGACGCCCACGGTCATGGCGCTGTCGCGCCAGAACCTGCCCTTGCTGCGCGAGGATGCGGGGTCCGAGAACCTGACCGCCCGCGGCGCCTATATCCTGCGCGAAGCCAGCGCCGCGCCCAGGGTGATCCTGATGGCCTCGGGCTCCGAGGTGGAAATCGCCGTGGCCGCCCGCGAAACCCTCGAAGCCCAAGGCGTGCCGACCCGCGTGGTCTCGGTCCCGTCGATGGAGCTTTTCCGCGACCAGGATGCCGAATACCGCCGGCAGGTGCTGCCCGCCGGCACCGTGCGCATCGCCATCGAGGCCGCCATCCGCCAGCCCTGGGACTGGCTGCTCCTGGGTGAGCGCGGGCGCGAGGAAAGCGCGGGCTTCATCGGCATGACCGGCTTTGGCGCCTCGGCCCCGGCGCCGACGCTCTACAAGGAATTCGGCATCACGCCCGAGGCGACCGTGGCCGAGGCCCGCCGCCTGCTCGGCTAAGCCCTTCCAGGCCGCGTCCGCCCCGGCGCGGCCTTCCCATCCCGCCGGCCCCGCCCATCCCGCCGGCTTCTTCGTTCCCCAAATACCCATGCCCCGGCTACTCCCGGAAAGCCGCCGCATCTGCATCTCACCGTTTCCCAAATACTCCTGCGACGGCGCGGGCCGGCCCCCGCTCCGCCCCATGGACCCCGCCGCCGCCCATGAGCCATAAGCGGGAACAAGAGGGACATGCCATGACACCGCCCGAACCCGGCCCCGGCGCCTTGCCGCCGATCCTCGCGCCCGCGGGCGACCCGGCACGGGCGGCGCAGCTGCGCGGCATCCTGCTGCTGCTGCTGGCGATCTTTCTTTTCACGCTGATGGATGCGACCGGGAAATATCTCTCGACGCTCTACCATCCGGTCCAGGTGGTCTGGGTGCGCTTCGTCACCAACCTGGCCATCGTGGCCGTGTTTCTCGCGCCAAGGCTGCGCAGCGTGCTGGCCACCACCCGCCCGGTGGTGCAGGTCTTTCGCGGCCTGACCCAGCTTGGCTCGATCCTGCTGTTCTTCAGCGCATTGCAATTCATCGGCCTGGCCGAGGCCACGGCGATCATGGACATCAACCCGGTGCTGATCACGCTGGGCGCGGCGATATTCCTGGGCGAATCCATCGGCATCCGGCGCGCGCTCGGCATTCTTGCCGCGCTTTGCGGCGCCATGGTCATCATCCGCCCCGGCGCCGGCGTCTTCCATCCCGCGGCGCTGCTGGCGCTGGCCGCAGCCTTCACCTATGCCGCCGGCGCCATCCTGACGCGCATTGCGCGCAGCGATCCCACCGCAACCTCGGTGCTGTGGTCGGCGCTGGTCGGCTCGGTCCTGTCATCGCTGGCCGTGCCCTTTTTCTGGCAGCCGATCGCGGCCGGGGATCTTTGGGCCTTCCTGTTGCTCGGCGGCTTCGGGACGGCGGCACAGGCGCTGCTGATCCGCGCCTTTTCGCTGGCCGAGGCGGCGGCCATCGCCCCATTCGGCTATACCGGGCTGATCTGGGCCGGGCTCTGGGGCTGGCTGTTCTGGGGGATGCTGCCCGATGCCTGGACCCTGGCCGGCGCGTTGATCATCGTGGCCGCAGGCGTGTATGTCTGGATGCGCGAGGCCCGCGCCATGCACCGGCCCGCCTGAACCGCAAGCGCATGAACAGGACCGCGATGAGCGTGACCGACATCCAAGACCCGCCCCCCCTGCGCGACCGTATCGCCAACGGCGCCTTTCTCGCCGTCATGGGCCTGGCCCGGCTGCTGCCCTATGAACGGCGCATCCCGGCCATGGGCTGGTTCTTTGCCCATCTGCTCGGCCCGCTGGCCGGCTGGCGCCGGCGCATCCGCACCAACCTGGCCATGGCCCGGCCCGATCTCTCCGCGGCCCAGATCCGCCGCCTGACCCGCGCCGTGCCGGAAAATGCCGGCCGCTCGTTGGCCGAGATCTATTCCGGCACCGAGTTCACCGACCGCATCCATGCGGCCGATCCCCTGACCGGCCCCGGCCTGCCGGCGCTGGAACAGGCCGCCGCGGCCGGCCGGCCCGTCATCCTGGCCGTGGCGCATTTCGGCAATTACGACGCCATGCGCGCGGCCTTGTCCGGCCGGGGCTGGCCGGTCGGCGCCCTCTACCGCCCGATGAACAACGAGGCGTTCAACCGCCATTACATCCCGGCGATGCGCGCCATAGCCGAGCCGATGTTCCCGCGCGGCCGCGCCGGGCTGGCGGCGATGCTGCGCTTTCTCAAGGGCGGGGGATGGATGGCACTGGGCTTCGACCAGTTCGACGGCCATGGCGCCGAGCTGCGGTTTTTCGGCCTGCCGACCAGGACGGTGCTGACCCCGGCCGAACTGGCGCTGCGCTATGATGCGCTGATCCTGCCCATTGCCGGGGTGCGTCAGCCCGACGGGCTGAGCTTTCGCGTCGAGGTCGGCGCCCCCATCCCCCATAGCGACGCCCCGACGATGATGCAGGCGCTGAACGACGATCTGGAACGGCTGGTGCGCGCCCATATGGAGCAATGGTTCTGGGTCCATCGGCGCTGGAAACGCAGGGGTTAGGCGGCGAATCCCTTTCCCTCGGCTCGCCCGGCGGGCTATAAGGGCGCCCAAATCCGCCGCGCAAGCAGAACGCGGGCCCCGACAACGACATCCAGAGGACGGCATGAGCGACGATTCCCAAAACGCTGGTCACGAAAAGCGCCATCACGAAGGCGATGTCGCCTTTATCCAGGCGCTTGCCGAATTGCTCAATCGCAACGAATTGACCGAGCTGACCGTCAAGCGCGAATATGACGAAAACGACCGGCTGACCGTCAGCCTGTCCAAGCAGCAGCGCCAGCCCGCCCAGCCGCTGGCCGCCCTGGCCCCGGCGCCCGCCGCACCCGCCGCCCCGGCCGCCGGCGCCGCGCCCCTTCCCGCCGCCGGCCCCGCCGCGGCCGAGGATCCGGCCAGCCTGCCCGGCGTCGTGGCCTCGCCCATGGTCGGCACCGCCTATCTGGCGCCCGAGCCCGGCGCGACCCCCTTCGTCGGCATCGGCCAGCAGGTCCAGGAGGGCGAGACGCTGATGATCGTCGAGGCGATGAAGACCATGAACCACATCCCCTCGCCCCGCTCGGGCACGGTCAAGCGCATCCTGGTCGATGACGGCAGCCCGGTCGAATTCGGCACCCCCCTGATGGTCGTCGAGTGAGCCGGGGCATGTTCGACAAGATCCTGATTGCCAATCGGGGCGAGATCGCGCTGCGCGTGATCCGCGCCTGCCGGGAAATGGGCATCGCCTCGGTCGCCGTGCATTCCACCGCCGATGCCGATGCCATGCATGTGCGCATGGCCGACGAATCCGTCTGCATCGGCCCGCCCTCTTCGACAGACAGCTACCTGTCCCAGCCCGCCATCATCTCGGCCTGCGAGATCACCGGGGCGCAGGCCGTGCATCCCGGCTATGGCTTCCTGTCGGAAAACGCCGGCTTCGTGCAGATGGTCGAGGATCACGGCCTTACCTTCATCGGCCCCTCGGCCGAACATATCCGCATCATGGGCGACAAGATCACCGCCAAGGAAACGGCGAAATCGCTGGGCATCCCGGTGGTCCCCGGCTCGGACGGCGGCGTGGCGGACGTGGTCGCGGCCAAGCGGGTGGCGGCCCAGATCGGCTATCCGGTGATCATCAAGGCCACCGCCGGCGGCGGCGGGCGCGGCATGAAGGTCGCCCTGGACGAGGCCGGGCTGGAGACCGCCTTTCGCACCGCCCGCGCCGAGGCCAAGGCCGCCTTCGGCAATGACGAGGTCTATATCGAGAAATACCTGCAACGCCCCCGCCATATCGAGGTGCAGGTCTTTGGCGACGGCCGCGGCCGCGCCGTGCATCTGGGCGAGCGCGACTGTTCGCTGCAACGCCGCCACCAGAAGGTCTTCGAGGAGGCGCCCGGCCCGGTCATCACCGCCGAGCAGCGCGCCCGCATCGGCGGCATCTGCGCCAATGCCATGGCCAAGATCGGCTATCGCGGCGCCGGCACCATCGAATTCCTGTTCGAGGATGGCGAGTTCTATTTCATCGAGATGAACACCCGCCTTCAGGTCGAGCATCCCGTGACCGAGGCGATCTTCGGCGTCGATCTGGTGCGCCAGCAGATCCTGGTCGCCGCCGGCGAGGAAATGGAGTTCCGCCAGGAGGATCTGGCAATCCGCGGCCATGCCATTGAGGTGCGGATCAATGCCGAGAAACTGCCGAATTTCACCCCTTCGCCCGGCACCATCTCGCAATATCACGCGCCGGGGGGGCTGGGCGTGCGGATGGATTCCGCCATTTATGACGGCTATCGCATCCCGCCCTATTACGACAGCCTGATCGGCAAGCTGATCGTGCATGGTCGCGACCGCCCCGAGGCGCTGGCACGGCTGGACCGCGCCCTGGGCGAGCTGATCGTGGACGGTGTCGATACGACCGTGCCGCTGTTCCGGGCGCTGATCGAAAACCCAGACATCCAGCGCGGCGATTATTCGATCCACTGGCTGGAACGCTGGCTGGCCGAAACGACGGTCAGCGGCTGAACCATGCACCCCGCCGCCAGACAGGCGATCCGCGCATGAGCGGGCGACTGACTGCCGAAAGAATGCTGGCCGCCTATGCCCAGGGGGTGTTTCCGATGGCGCAATCGGCCTCGGACCCCCAGCTTTACTGGTTCGAGCCGGCGCTGCGCGGCATCCTGCCGGTCGGCGGGGTGCATGTCTCGCGGTCGATGCGGCGCTTCCTGCGCCATTGCGGCTGGCAGGCCAGTCTCGACTGGGATTTTCCGGCCGTGCTGGCCGGCTGCGCCGATCGCCAGGAAACCTGGATCAACGCACCGCTATCGGCGCTTTACCGGGAGCTTTTCGCCATGGGTCATGCCCATTCGCTGGAAATCCGCGAAGAGGGCGAGTTGATCGGCGGCATGTTCGGCCTGACGCTGGGCGGGGCCTTTTTCGCCGAAAGCATGTTCTCGCGCCGCAGCAATGCCTCGAAGGCGGCAATGATCTGGATGTCGTCGCATCTCGCCCGCTGCGGCTTTCTGCTGTGGGATACGCAATATCCGAATCCGCATCTGGCCTCGATGGGCGGGCAGACCATCCCGCGGCCGGAATATCGCCGCAGGCTCGACGCCGCGCTACGGGTCCGGGCCGATTTCAACGCCCATGACCTGCCCGGCATTCAGCCCCTGTTGCAGGAAATCACCCAAACGTCATAGCGTGAATCGTCCAGCGCCGACAGCGCCGGGGACGAGGCGATCATCCAGCCCGCGAACAGCCGCGCATTGCCGCGCCGGTCGGTGATGGTCAGTTCGGCATAGGCATCGGAACTGGGATCGGCGGCAGGATAGCGGCACTCCGCCAGGCTGACCTCGATCCGGCCGAACTCGACCGTTTCCCCGATCGCCAGGGTGAAATCCTGGGTCCGGCCGGTGATCTTGTCCAGCCCGCGCAACTGCGCCCCGGTGCCGCCCGCCGTTTCGGGACCGCGCGCCGCCTCGGCTGCACGCTGGCGCTCGGCCGCCGATGGCTCGGCCGGCACCACCGCCTCCGGGTCGTCGCTAAAGGCCGGGTCGATCATCAGCCGCTGATCGTCCTCGGCGCCGTTTTCCTGGCCGATAACGGGGCCGGCGGCCAGCAACAGGCACAGGCAGGCGCGGGTCACAAGGTCGATCATCGGCGATCATCCGTGCTTTGCGCATCCACGAATTTCATCATCAGCGAGATCAGGCTGACCGCGCCTTGCACATCCTCGATCTCGTCGCCGGGGTTCAGGTCGTCGGGCGCACCGCCCGGCTGCAATTCGATATAGGCCCCGCCCAGAAGCCCGTCGGACTGGATCAGCGCCGCGCTGTCGCTGGGCAGGCGGATTCTGTCGGGCAGGCGCAGCCGCGCTTCGGCCTGATAGGTCTGCGGGTTCAAGCCGACGGCGGTCACGCGCCCCACCCTGACGCCCGCGACGCGGATATCGGTGCCGACCTCGATCCCGTCGACATTGGGAAAGGCGGCACGCAATTCATAGCCGCCCGCCAGCCCCGCACCCAGCCTGTCGCCCGCGACGGACCAGCCCAGAAAGCCGGCCGCCACGGCCAGAACCGCCGCCCCGACCCAAAGCTCGGCCCGTTCGGCAGCGGTATCCATCGCCTTACTCGGGCTGCCAGGCGTCGTAATCGCGCCGCTCGACCGGGCGGGCACGATAAAGCGAACCGGCCGGGTGATAGGCGTCCGGCGTGCCGGTCAGATTCGGCGCATGCGGCTTTTCCCAGGGCTTGTGCGGCAGGGGTTCCTGCGTCGGCGGCAGCTTGTAGGTATGGTGCAGCCAGCCATGCCATTCCGGCGAGATGCGGCTTGCCTCGGCCTCGCCGTTATAGATGACCCAGCGCCGCTTGCCGCCGCCGGACTGGTAATAGACGTTGCCCTGCTCGTCCTCGCCGACTTTCTCTCCGTAAAGCTTGGTCCAGACCTGGGTGTTCAGGGTCTGGCTGTTCCACCAGGTCAGAAAGCGCAGCAAAAACGACATCGGTGCGAACCTCATCAATCGGATGTGGCCGAGATATGGCGCAAGTCGCGGCAAAGGTCCAGAGAGGCTGGCCCGCATCCGCCCAGCAAAGGGCAAATCGACGCAGCCGCGGGACACGGGTCCGCCCCGCCGGGCCGTCCGCCGACAGCGAAGCGCGAAGGAACGGCCGGAAGCGCCATGCCCGAACCGACCGGCGGGAACCGGACCTCCGGGCGCCTTGCATAACGGGAAAGGATTGCCGGGCACCGGCCCGGGGCGCGTCGGCCGGGCAAGCCGAGGCAAGCGAATCCCCGCCTCGGCCCGCGGCGGGCCGCCGATGCCGATGGCAGCCCCGGCGGCGCGGCTTAGCCGGCAGTCGCGGTTTCCTTTTTCGAATCGGTATGGATCAGCAGCGGCTTGGCCGCGGGATTGTCCACCGCCTCTTCGTTGACCACCACCTCTTCGACGCTGCCCATGCCGGGAAGGTCGAACATGGTATCCAGCAGGATATCCTCCATGATCGAGCGCAGGCCGCGGGCCCCGGTCTTGCGCTTGATGGCGCGCCGGGCGATGGCGACCAGCGCATCCTCGGTAAAGGTCAGCTTCACCCCCTCCAGATCGAAGAGGCGCTGATATTGCTTGACCAGCGCGTTCTTGGGCTGGGTCAGAATGGTGATCAGCGCGGCCTCGTCCAGATCGCCCAGCGTCGCGATCACCGGCAGGCGGCCGACGAATTCCGGGATCAGGCCGAATTTCAGCAGATCCTCGGGTTCGAGCTGCTTGAACAGCTCGCCCACGCCCTTGTCGTCGTCTTCCTTGACCGCGGCGCCGAAGCCCATGGCCGTGCCCTTGTTGCGCTGCGCGATGATCCGGTCCAGACCGGCAAAGGCGCCCCCGCAGATGAACAGGATATTGGTCGTGTCCACCTGCAGGAATTCCTGTTGCGGATGCTTGCGCCCGCCCTGCGGCGGCACCGAGGCGACCGTGCCCTCCATGATCTTCAACAGCGCCTGCTGCACGCCCTCTCCGCTGACGTCGCGGGTGATCGAGGGATTGTCGGACTTGCGGGTGATCTTGTCGACCTCGTCGATATAGACGATGCCGCGCTGCGCGCGTTCGACGTTGTATTCGCTGGCCTGCAACAGCTTGAGGATGATGTTTTCCACATCCTCGCCGACATAGCCGGCCTCGGTCAGGGTGGTGGCGTCGGCCATGGTGAAGGGCACGTCCAGGATGCGCGCCAGCGTCTGCGCCAGCAGGGTCTTGCCGCAGCCGGTCGGGCCGATCAGCAGGATATTCGACTTGGCCAGTTCGATATCCGCCTTGGAGCTGTGGTTCAGCCGCTTGTAATGGTTGTGCACCGCGACCGACAGCACGCGCTTGGCATGTTCCTGGCCGATGACGTAATCGTCCAGGACCTTGCAGATCTCGCGCGGGGTCGGCACGCCGTCGCCGGATTTCAGCGCCGAGGACTTGGTTTCCTCGCGGATGATGTCCATGCACAGTTCGACGCATTCGTCGCAGATGAACACGGTCGGACCGGCAATCAGCTTGCGCACCTCATGCTGGCTCTTGCCGCAGAAGCTGCAATAGAGCGTGTTCTTGCTGTCGCCGCCGGTCGGATTGGCCATCAGTTGATCCTCGTATTGCACCGGAGGCCCGGCAATTCCGCCGGACGACCACCTGTTTCGGACGTGGCCGCGCCACGCCATGCGCTGCCGGTCATGTTACGGGCCACCCCGGCCCGTCACAATCCCCAAAACGCCGGACCGGCCCGCTTCGCCAAGCCGTGATCACTTGGCCGGCTCGGCCTTGCCGCGCGCCTCAAGGATCTCGTCGATCAGGCCCCATTCCCGGGCCTCCTCGGGCGACATGAAGCGGTCGCGCTCCAGCGCCTGCTCGACCTCCTCCAGGCTGCGGCCGGTATGCTTGACATAGATCTCGTTCAGGCGCCGCTTGAGCTTTTCGGTCTCGCGCGCATGGATCAGGATGTCGGTCGCCTGGCCCTGGAAGCCGCCCGAGGGCTGGTGGACCATGATGCGCGAATTGGGCAGCGAGAAACGCTGCCCCGGCTGGCCGGCGCAGAGCAGCAGCGAGCCCATCGAGGCCGCCTGCCCGACCACCAGGGTCGAGACGCGGGGCTTGATGTATTGCATCGTGTCATAGATCGACAGGCCCGCCGTCACCACGCCGCCGGGGCTGTTGATATACATGCTGATATCCCTGTTCGGGTTCTCGGCTTCGAGAAACAGCAGCTGCGCCGAGATCAGCGTCGCCATGCCGTCATGCACCGGCCCGGACAGGAAGATGATCCTTTCCTTGAGCAGGCGCGAAAAGATGTCATAGGCACGTTCGCCGCGGCTGGTCTGTTCGACGACCATGGGGACGAGCGTGTTCATGTAGAATTCTGCCGGATCGTGCATGTCTGTCCTTGCTTTTGTCCCTGCCTGGCCTGCCCGTTTCGCGATTCGACCCCATGGGCCCGCCCGATGCGGCCGCCCCTGGACGCGAAAGGCTGACAGAGTCTTAGTAACGCCGGGCGCCAAGGACAAGAGAGCGATAAAATTTGCCCCTTTTCCGCCGCGCCGGTAATCTGGCGCCCAGCGACGGAGAAACGCATGCAACTGATCGTGGGCCTGGGCAATCCGGGCGCGAAATACGCCGCCAACCGGCATAACGTGGGCTTCATGGCCGTGGATCGCATCGCCGCCGATCACGGGTTTTCCCCCTGGCGCGCCCGGTTCCAGGGCGAGATCGCCGAGGGCCGGCTGGGCGCGGCGCGGGTGACCCTGCTCAAGCCCGCGACCTTCATGAACCTTTCCGGCCAGTCGGTGGGCGAGGCGATGCGCTATCTGAAGCTGGCGCCCGCGGATGTCACCGTGCTGCATGACGAGCTGGACCTCGCCCCCGGCAAGCTGCGGCTCAAGACCGGCGGCGGCCATGCCGGCCATAACGGGCTGCGCTCGATCCACCAGCATATCGGCGAAGGTTATCGCCGGCTGCGCATCGGCATCGGCCATCCCGGCGACAAGGACCGCGTCGCGGCCTATGTCCTGTCCGATTTCGCCAAGGCCGAGCAGGCCGGGCTGGACGACCTGCTGCGCGCCATCTCGGACGGCGCGGCGGCGCTGGCTGCCGGCGACGATGCGCGTTTCATGAACGCGGTCGCGACGCGGATGGCGCCGGCGCGCCGCGGCGGCACGCAAAGCGACATGCCCAGGCCCCGCCCCGCGGCGGGACAATCCGCGCCGAAGACCGACGACGACCCGGCCCCCGGCACCCCGAGCTTTTCCGAGCGGCTGCGGACCCTGGGCGAGCGGTTCCGGTGACGGGCTGGCGCCATGCCTTTGCGGCCCAGGCGGCGGCCTGCGATGCGCTCGGCTCGCCCCTGACCGCGCGCATCTGCGAAGAATTGGCCCTGATCCTGGCCAGGGATGACAGCGCGCTGGCGCGACGGGTCCGGACCTGGCCCGGCGATCCCGGCCACGGCGCCGATTCGGTGCCGCTGCGGCTTTGCGGCGCGCTGCATGCGCTGGTGCTGAGCGGGCGCGATCCCGAATTGGCGCGAGCCTATGCCGGGGCAGAGGATGCGGCGCTTTTTACAAAAATATCTCATGCAATTCAGTGTTATCAGGCGCATATGCTTGAATGGGTCGAACATGCGCCGCAAACCAATGAGGTCGGTCGCGCCGCGGCGCTGGTCGCCGGCTGCTGGCATCTTGGCCGCCTGGCTGCCGGGTGTCGTTTCGATCTGCTGGAATTGGGCGCCAGCGGGGGGCTGAACCTGAACTTTCCGCTCTATCGCCTTTCTGTTCAAGATAAATATGCGCCGCCCCTTCTGCCCTCGGGCGGCGGGACCGTGCGGCTGGCGCCGGAATGGCGCGGGACCGCACCCAGCCCGGCGCCGCTGGAGATCGGGACGGCATGTGGGGTGGATCTGAACCCGCTGGATCCCTCCAGGGACGGGCTGCGGCTGCTGTCCTATGTCTGGGCGGACCAGCGGGCGCGGCTGGAACGGTTGCAGGCGGCGCTGGCCCTGGCCAAAGACCATCCGCCACGCGTCGATCGCGGCGATGCCGGCGACTGGCTGCCCGCCCGGCTGGCCGAGCCCTGCGCGCATGGCCGGCTGGTCTATCACACCGTTGCGGCCCAGTATTTTCCCGCCGCCACCCGCGAACGCATCGAAGCCGCGTTGCAGGAGGCCGGGGCGCAGGCGCGCCCCGAACGCCCCCTGGCCCATCTGTCGATGGAGGCCGATGGCGGCCAGGGCGCGGCGCTGGCCCTGCGGCTGTGGACCGGCGGGACGCCGCGCGGCTGGCGGCTTGGCCGGGCCGATTTCCATGCCCGCTGGATCGACTGGCAACCCGAGGAGATCTGACCGAGGAGAGCTGAGATGGACCCCGCGATCAACGTCCTTGGCGGCAAGCTGGAAAGCTGCTCCGCCGCCCCGCTGACCGGATTTTTCCGCGACGGCTGCTGCAATACCGGCCCTGAGGATCGCGGCCGGCATACCGTCTGCGTCATCGTGACGGCCGAGTTCCTGGCGCTGTCGAAATACCTGGGCAACGACCTTAGCACCCCGCGGCCGGAATTCCACTTTCCCGGGCTGAAGCCGGGCGACCGCTGGTGCCTTTGCGCCGCGCGCTTCCTGCAAGCCGCCCAGGAATTCGCCGCGCCTCAGGTGGTGCTGGAGGCCACCCATGCCCGAACGCTGGACATCGTGCCGCTGGAATTGCTGCGCGCCCATGCCGTGAAGGGCCAGGATTAGCGCCCCGTCTGCGCCAGGTAATGGCGCACCGCGCCGGCGACATGGCGGAAACGGTCGCCGCCCAGATGCTTGCCGCCATACCAGCGCGTCACCACGATCACATGATCGGTCAACCCGGCGCGTTCCAGCATTTGCAAGATGATCTGGCCCGCCCCGCTTTCGCCGTCGTCGTCGCGCAGCGCCTCGCCCGACAGGATCGCCGCCCAACTGTTATGCGTGGCCTTGGCGAAACGCTTGTTGCGCTTCAGCTCGGCCAGCAAAGCCTCGGCCTCGGCGCGGGTGCGCGCCGGCCCGCCCGACACCGCATAGCGCGAGCCGCGATCCGAAATGATCCTGTCAAAGACCGCCAGGCTCATCGCCGGCGCCGGACGTAAAGCTCCAGCCGGTGGCGGACGATCTCATAGCCCATCTCGGCGGCGATCTCGGCTTGCAGCCGCTCGATGCGCTCGCTGACGAATTCCATCACCTCGCCGGTCTCGACGTCGATCATGTGATCGTGATGGTCGCCGTCGGCCGGCTCGAAGCGCGCGGCCTCGCCCTCGAATTCCAGCTTCTGGATCATGCCCTGCGCCTCCAGCGCGGCCAGGGTGCGATAGACGGTGGCCAGCGACACCCCCGCCCCCGCCGCGGTGGCGCGCTCGTGCAATTGCGTGGCGTCGGGATGATCCTCGGCCGCCGCAAGCACGCGCAACAGCGCCGCCCGCTGGCGGGTGATGCGCACGCCGGCCCGGCGCAGCGCGTCCTCGAAGGCTTGGGCGCGGCTTTCCATCTGCATACGGTCTTCTGGATCAGATGAGAAGAAATTGCAACTGGCTTGACAGTTGAGAATCGTTCGCAGATAAGGGCATCAGCACGAGGTCAAAAGGACAAGAATCGGATCATGAAGCGCAGAACATTCCTGACAGCATCCCTTGCCGGTCTGGCCGCCCCTGCGATCCTTGCCGCGCCGGCCCGCGCGCAGGCGGGCGGGCTCAAGGTGGCGACCACCTTCACCATCATCGCCGACATGGCGCGCAACGTGGCGGGGGACCGCGCCGAGGTGGTGTCGATCACCAAGCCTGGGGCCGAGATCCACAATTACGAACCCACGCCCAGCGACCTGATCGGCGCCCGCGATGCCGACCTGATCCTGCGCAACGGGCTGAACCTGGAACTGTGGTTCGAGCAATTCCTGAAGAACCTGGGCGAGCTGCCCTCGGCCACGCTGACCGACGGCATCGAGCCCATGCCGATCTCTGGCGGGCAATACGAGGGCAAGCCCAACCCCCATGCCTGGATGGCGCTGGATTCGGCGCTGGTCTATGTCGACAATATCGCCGCCGCGCTGTCGGCCCTCGACCCCGCGGGCGCGCAGACCTATGGCGCCAATGCCGAAAGCTACAAGGACCAGATCGCCCGCACCATCGGCCCCTTGCGCGACGCCGCCCGCGCCCTGCCCCAGGCGCGGCGCTGGCTGGTCACGTCGGAGGGGGCTTTTTCCTATCTGGCGCGGGATTTCCACCTCAACGAGCTTTACCTCTGGCCGATCAATGCCGATGCGCAGGGCACGCCCCAGCAGGTGCGCCGGGTGGTGGACGCCATTCGCCAGCACGATATCCCGGTGGTGTTTTCGGAAAGCACGGTCTCGGACCGCCCGGCCCGGCAGATCGCGGCCGAGACCGGGGCGCGCTATGGCGGCGTGCTTTACGTCGACAGCCTGTCCGAGGCCGGCGGGCCGGTGCCGACCTATCTGGACCTGCTGCGCGTGACCTCGGAAACCATCGTCGCGGGGCTGTCGGATGGCTGAACCCCTGGGGATCGAGGTTTCGGGCCTGACGGTGGCCTATCGCAACGGCTTTACCGCGCTGCGCGATGCCAGCTTTACCGTGCCGCAGGGCTCGGTCACGGCGCTGGTCGGGGTGAACGGTTCGGGCAAATCCACCCTGTTCAAGGCGCTGATGGGCTTTGTTCCGGCCGCGGCCGGAACGGTCCGGGTGCAGGGCCTGACCGTGCCGCAGGCGCTGCGCCGGAACCTGATCGCCTATGTCCCCCAGGCCGAAGAGGTGGACTGGTCCTTTCCGGTGCTGGTCGAGGACGTGGTGATGATGGGCCGCTATGGCCATATGGGATTCCTGCGCCGGGCGCGGGCCGAAGACCGCCGGGCGGTGGACGAGGCCCTGGCGCGCGTCAACATGCAGGATTTCCGCCACCGCCAGATCGGCGAGCTTTCGGGCGGCCAGAAGAAACGCGTCTTCCTGGCCCGCGCCCTGGCCCAGGGCGCCTGGGTAATCCTGCTCGACGAGCCCTTCACCGGCGTCGATGTCAAGACCGAGGCTGCCATCATCGCGCTGTTGCAGGAAATGCGCGACGAAGGCCGGGTGATGCTGGTTTCGACCCACGACCTGGGCTCGGTGCCGGAATATTGCGACCGGGTGGTGCTGGTCAAGAACACCGTGCTGGCCCATGGCCCCACCGCCGAGGTCTTTACCCCCGAGAACCTGCGCCTTGCCTTTGGCGGGGTGCTGCGGCATTTCGTGCTGGGCGCGCGGCACCTGCATGACGACGACGACCCGCGCGGCCTGACCGTGCTGTCCGATGACGAACGCCCGCTGGTCTTTTACGACGACAAGCATCGCACCGCTCGGGAAGAGGCTTCGCAGAAATGATCCAGACGCTGCTTGTTCCCTTTGAATACAGCTACATGACCGGCGCGATCTGGGTTTCGGCCCTGGTGGGCGGGGTCTGCGCCTTCCTGTCGGCCTATCTGATGCTCAAGGGCTGGTCGCTGATCGGCGACGCGCTGTCGCATTCCATCGTGCCCGGGGTTGCGGGCGCCTATATGCTGGGCCTGCCCTTTGCCCTGGGGGCGTTCCTGTCGGGCGGGCTGGCGGCGCTGGCCATGCTGTTTCTGAACAAGCGCAGCGGACTCAAGGAAGATGCGATCATCGGGCTGATCTTTACCGGCTTTTTCGGCCTGGGGCTGTTCATGGTCTCGCTGAACCCGATGGCGGTTTCGGTGCAGACCATCACCATGGGCAATATCCTGGCGATCACCCCGGCCGATACGTTGCAGCTGGCGCTGATCGGCAGCGTCTCGGCCCTGATCCTGGCGGCGAAATGGCGCGACCTGATGGTGGTCTTTTTCGACGAAAGCCATGCCCGCACCATCGGGCTGAACCCGCAGGCGCTGAAGGTGCTGTTCTTTACCCTGCTGTCGGCCTGCACGGTCGCCGCCATGCAGACGGTGGGCGCCTTTCTGGTGGTGGCGCTGGTGGTGACGCCCGGCGCCACCGCCTATCTGCTGACCGACCGCTTTCCGCGGCTGATCCTGACCTCGGTGGCGATCGGGTCGATCACCTCGGCCATCGGCGCCTATGTCTCGTTCTTCCTGGACGGCGCCACCGGCGGGGTGATCGTCTGCCTGCAAACGCTGGTCTTTCTGGCCGCCTTTCTGCTGGCGCCCAAGCACGGGCTCTTTGCCGCCCGCCGCCGCGCGCGCGAGGCGCTGCGGCAGACCGCAACCACGGAGGCCGCGTGATGGACTGGCTGACCATGCCGCTTGCCTTTCCCT
>Ga0164243_10007505_pt1 | contig 16277 bp, 17 predicted proteins | sample OricompcompostOP_FD_108781 | JGI IMG/M metagenome (GOLD analysis project Ga0164243, IMG submission 108781) | Organic Plus compost microbial communities from Emeryville, California, USA - Original compost - Organic plus compost (OP) | ecosystem: Engineered > Solid waste > Mixed feedstock >...
CCATTGTTCCCAGCGCCGCATCCTCGAGCCGGAGTTTCCGGATGTTGACGGACCGCGCGGCCTGAATCTCGCGGGGTGGGTGAAAAAGGTCTCAGGGCTGCCGACGATCAGCGTCGGGTCCGTCGGCCTCACCTCCGAATTCACCGGCGCGTTTCGCGGCGAAGGCTCGGCGGCCGGCAAGCTCGACGAGGTGCTCGAGCGGCTCGGGCGCGACGAGTTCGATCTCGTCGCCGTGGGGCGTGCGCTGCTGCAGGATCCGGAGTGGGCGCTCAAGGTGCAGCACGGCCGCTTCGATGAGCTGCGCGACTACGATGCCAAAGCGCTGCAGACGTATTATTGAGCCACCCCCCGAGTGAACCGTTCGCGGCCGTGGCGTATGCTCGCGGCCGAACGGGGATCTCATTTCAAATTCATCCGGAGTGCCTTATGACGACCTCTCTTTATGACTTCACCGTTCCCGCCCTGACTCGCGCGCTCACGAACCTGTCGCGCCAGCTCGAAAAAGCGAAGACGCATGCCGCACAGAAGAAGGTCGATTTCAGCGCGTTTGCGCAGGCCCGATTGATCGCGGACATGCTGCCGCTGACCGCGCAAGTGCAGATCGCATGTGACAACGCGAAGGGCGCCGTCGCACGGCTCACGGGCATCGAGGCGCCGAAGCACGAGGACAACGAGAAAACCTACGAAGAGCTGCAGGCGCGCATTGCCAAGACGCTCGACTTCATCGGCACGGCGAAGCGCGAACAATTCGCGGGCGCCGAGACGCGCGAGGTCGTCCTCAAGTTTCCGAGCGTCACGTTGAGCTTCAACGGTCAGGATTACGTGACGAAGTTCCTGCTGCCGAACTTCTACTTCCATGTCTCGATGGCGTACGCGCTGTTGCGTTCGAACGGCGTGGAGCTCGGCAAGTCGGACTTCATGGGCGCGATTCAGTGAGCGCGAGGCGCTAGCAGTCATTCCCGCCACGTCGTCCCGACGCAAGTCGGGACGACGTGGACCCGTCATCCCGACCTGTACCCGGTCATCCCGACGCAAGTCGGGATCTCATTCGGCACGGTGCCAGCGGCGGTCCCGACTTTCGTCGGGACGACGCGCTCCGTCACAACTGCGCGAACCTTCACAACGGCGCGAATCCTTCACAACTGCGCAAAAATAATCGCCATCGCCGAATCATCCTTCTTGTAATTCGGCCCGGGCCTGACGAAGTGCTCATCGAGGACGCGCAGATTCTCGATCTTGCTCACATCGAAAAGCGGCTCGCGCTGCTCGCCGCCTTCAAGCTGGTGAACACGTAACAACTCCGTGCCTTTCTTCCCGAGCCCATAGCACTGCGGCTCCACGAGCCTCGGTTTGCCACCGTAATGGAAGGCCAGGCGGCGCCTGCGGCTGATCGCGTCGATCAGGATCTCCTTGCTCTTCATCCGTGCCTTGCGAACCTCGACTCGACTGCTGACGAGCGACGGCCGCGAGCTTACCGCATCATCCCGCGAGCCCGGCTTGAGGACTCGATTCATCACCCGGGTGCGTGACGGGTTCTGATGCGACAACCGTTCACATTCCTGTCACCCGTTCGCCAAATTTCTTTCGCATTGCGCCGTCAGGCTCCGCCGCCGAACCGCTCCCACTAAGACGAGCGGCCGGGAGGCTTTTCGATGTCGAATACTTTTGGGACGCGGCTCAAGCTTGCCGCGGCGGTTTCCTTTGCATTGGCCGCGCATGCTGCAGTCGGCGGCACATTGGCCGGTCGCGTCAGCGACAGCTCCGGCGTCAAATCGCTGCAGAGCGCGGAAGTCGAGATCGTCGATCTCGGCCGGCGCGCCCAGAGCGGCGCGGACGGCGTGTTTCGCTTCGCCGACGTGCCGGACGGCACGTACACGCTGCGGGCTCACTACATCGGCGCGGCCGAGGTCGAGCGTCAAATCGTCGTCACGGGCGCGACGCTCGATGCCGACATTCGCATGGGCCGCGACGCCGACGCCACGATCGACAACGTGCTCGTCATCGGTCAGCGCGCGAGCATGGCAAGCTCCTTGTCCCGCCAGCGCGCCGCCGACGGCGTCGAGAACGTGCTCAGCCGCGACGGCATCGGACAATTCCCCGATCAGAACGTCGCCGAGTCGGTGCGCCGCATTGCCGGCATCAACGTGCTGAACGATCAGGGCGAAGGGCGCTTCGTCGCCGTGCGCGGCCTCGATCCGAATCTCAATGCCGCCTCGATCAACGGCGCGCGCGTGCCGGCGCCCGAAGCGGACGTGCGCTCCGTTGCGCTCGATGTGATTCCTTCCGAGCTCATCGAATCCATCGAGATCAAGAAATCGCTCACCCCGGACATGGACGCCGATACGATCGGGGCTTCGATCGAGATCAATACGACCAGCGCCTTCGATCGCGACGCGCCGCTGCTGTCGTTCTCGGGCGAGGGCTCGTACAACGATCTGAACGGCGAGTGGTCGCCGAAGGGCAGCGTCGATCTGTCCACGCGCCTCACGGACCGGCTCGGCATCGCCGGCGGCGTTTCCTACTATCAGCGCAAATTCTCGACCGACAACATCGAGATGGACGGCTGGAGCGAAAGCGAGGACGGCATCGCTTTCGCCGACACGCTCGAGTACCGCGACTACGACGTCGAGCGCACGCGCCTCGGCGGCTCGCTGTCGCTCGATTTCCGCGCGACGGACGCGACGACGCTCTATACGAAGCTCGTGCACAGCAAGTTCGAAGACCAGGAATATCGCGGCCGCCTGACGTTCGAAATGGACGAGGAGCCCCGCGGCGGCGATGCGAACACCGCGCAGTTCTCGTCCGAGGACGGCGAAATCCAGGTCACGCGCGACATCAAAGACCGCTACGAAGAGCAGACGATCACATCGCTCGTCGCGGGCGGCAAGACCTTCGCCGGCAGCTGGACGTTCGATTACAGCGCGTCCTATTCCAAGGCCCGCGAGAAAGAGAACGGCTCGCTCGATCCGGTGCAGTTCCAGCAGGAGTTCGAAGGCGACGGCGCATTCGACGTGACGTTCGACTATCGCAACAAGGTGCGGCCGCGCTATTCCATCATCACCGGCGCGGACGCTTTTGCAGATGCCGGCGAGTACGAGTTCGACAAGATCGAGCGCACGACGTTGAGCTTGTCCGAGGACGAGGAAGTCGCCGCGAAAATCGACATCGAGCGCGTGTTCTCGCTCGCGAGCGGCGAGCTCGCGATCAAGTTCGGCGGCAAAGCGCGGCAGCGCGAGAAGACGTACGACTTGCAGCTCGATGTCTTCGACGGCTTCGAGGGCGACTTCACGCTCGCGGACGTCGCCGCGGGGCAGAGCTATGGATTGGCACAGGTCGCGCCCGTTCCGAACGGCCCGGCGACGCGCGACTTCTTCAACGCGAACCGCAGCGACTTCGAGCACAACGATCTCGACACGCAGTTCGAGTCGAACGTGGCCGACTATGCGGCCGATGAGGACATCTACGCGGGGTATGTGATGGGCCGCCTCGAGCAGGGGAGGCTCCGGATCGTCGGCGGCCTGCGCGTCGAGCAGACGCGCTTGAACATCGCGGGCAATCTCGTCGAGCTCATTCCGGAGGGCGCCACGCGCAACGGCGAGGTGCTGGAGGAAGACGCCGTCTTCGTGACCCGGCGCCGCTTCGACGACGAGTACACGGATTGGCTGCCGAGCATCAATGTCCGCTTCGAGGCTGCGGACGATGTCGTGCTTCGTGCAGGGGTTTATCGCAGCGTCGTGCGCCCGCAGGTCGGCAAGCTCGCGCCGCGCTTCGTCGTCGAGGAGAGCATCGACGAGGACGATGACGGCAACGAAGTCATCGCGCGCGAGGGCGAATTCGGCAATCCGAGCCTGAAGCCGTTCAAGGCCTGGAACGTCGATGCGTCGGCCGAGTGGTATCTCGGCGGCAGCGGCTTGTTGTCGGGCGGCGTGTTCTACAAGGACATCGAGGACTTCATCATCGATGTGCAGTTCGAGTCGATCACGTTCAATGGCGTCTTCGCCGATGAGGCCGTGATACCGATGAACGGCGACTCAGCGAAGGTGAAGGGCTTCGAGCTCGGCTATCAACAGGCGCTGAGCTTCGTGCCGGGCGTGCTCGATGGCCTGCTCGTCGGGCTCAACTACACCTACACGGATGCGGAAGGTGACATCGGCGAGCGCAAGATCTCCCTGCCCGCCGCATCGAAGCACACGTACAACTTGATGATCGGTTATGAGAAGGGGCCGCTCAGCCTGCGCGCGACGGCCGCGTATCGCGATCAGTACCTGGATGAGCTTGGGGATTCGGCCGAGGAAGACCGCCTCGTCGAGGATCATCTGCAGTACGACTTGAGCGTGAAGTATCACGTTACGCCGCAGCTGCAGATCTTTGGCGAGTTCGTGAATCTCGGTGATGAGCCGTATGTGGCGTTTCAACGCGGGCCGGGGCGGCCGCGGTTGTTGCAGTATGAAGAGTATTCGTGGACGGCGAAGACGGGGTTTCGGATGAGCTTTTGATGAGTTCTGGTGGGTGGGGGTGGCCCCCACCCTAACCCTCCCCCGCGAGCGGGGGAGGGAAGGGAAGGGGCGCTAGGGTTGGCGCTTTGCGCGCACGTACTCGGCAAACTCCTCGCTGAACTTCTTGATTCTCTCGAGCAGCGCCGCATCCACGACTTCTCCCGCTTGATCGAATGCCGTGGCTGCGCGAGGCACGAGCAGTCGGCCCGACCACAGATCCGTGCCGAGCGTGCGCAGCACGGCGAGCCACGCGTTCTGCGACAGGACCGTCCCGAATTGCCCCGGTGACGCACCAGCCAGGGCCACAGGCTTGCCGAGGAATACACGCCGCACATCGGCAGGCGGCCGTGACAGCCAGTCGATCGCGTTCTTCGTGACGCCTGGAATGCCGTTGTTGTATTCGGGCGTGACGATCAGCAGGCCGTCGGCGGCGGCAATCGCATCTTTGAGCTGCGCGGCAGCGGGTGGAATGCCGGTCGCGGCTTCGTCGTCGGCGTTGTAGAGCGGGATGCCCGCGATCGATTCAATGCGAATGTCGCAGTCGGGTGGCGCGTGCGCGGCGAGCGCCCGCAACAAAGAGGCGTTGTACGAGGCGCGCCGCAAGCTGCCCGAGAATCCGACGATCGTGACCATGATGCTTCTCCGCACGCCGATGAGCGGAGGCATTTTCGCACGCGCGCGGGTCGCGCCGTCATTGTGCGCTCGCGATCAAGGTCGATACGACGAGCGGCGGGGCGCGCATCGTGAGGCCGGTGCCCGGCGAACAGATGATTCGCTTCGGCAGCTCGCGTATCGCGAGATGAGGCAGCAGCTGACGGCGAATCTGCTCGACGAGCTCGCAATCCGCCGAATCGAGTCGCAAGCGGCGGTCCCTCGTCACGGAAATCGTGCGCCACTGCGCGGGAAACCGCACCAGATCTTCCGGCGCAGGCAACCTCGTGCCGCGCAGTCGCGCGACGAGAAGGTCTTCGGTTTCGAACGAGGTCAGCTCGCGCACGTTGGCATCCGTCGCTTCGATGGGCGACATGAACGTGATGTACAGGCGCATTCCCGATTCGGGCGAGCACTCGCGGCGATCGAACTCCATTCGCTCATGAGCGCCGAGCACGACGAGCACGCGGCGCAGCTGATCCTCGAGCGCGCGGCAGGAATAGTGCGTCGTCTGGCTGAAGAAGCTGAAGATCGTGCGCTGCGGCTTCCATACCGCCTCGACCGGCGCGTCGTTCGCAGTGGCGTCGATTGCGAAAATGCCGAGCCCGATCACGGCAAGGCCGCTTTGCACCCATCGGGCAATGCCCATCTCGCATCTCCTTGCCATCGCACGCCCGAATGAGATGCCACCCCGGCGTCAAAGGTTGCAGGGTGTTGACCCAAGGCCCAATGCGGCGTCGTGAACTGCAGGACGCATTCGTGCGGCGCGGCGGAACTCCACGGATGCGTCGATGATTTTCATCGATGGGTTCGTTCACCGGAGAGCGATGATGGCGCGTCGACGTTCCTCTTCCCGCACGAATGGCGTTGGCAGAAAGGCAGTGCGATACGCGGTGATCGGATTGGGTCACATCGCACAGGCCGCGGTGCTGCCCGCGTTCGAACACGCACGCCGCAACAGCGTGCTGGCGGCGCTCGTTTCGGGGAACGCGAAGAAGCGCCGTGAGCTCGGCAGGCGCTATGGCATCGAACGCGTGTGTGGCTACGACGAGATCGACGAGCTGTTCGCGAGCGGCGAGATCGATGCTGTCTATATCGCGCTACCGAACGATCAGCACGAGGACTATGTGCTGCGCGCAGCGCGCGCCGGATTGCACGTGCTGTGCGAGAAGCCGATGGCCGTGAGCGCCCGCGAGTGCGAACGAATGATTCGCGCGACCCGCAAGGCGAAGGTCAAGCTGATGATTGCGTACCGCTTGCACTTCGAGCGCGCGAATCTGACGGCCGCGCAGCTTGCGCGCAGCGGCAAGCTCGGCGAGCTGCGCTTCTTCAGCTCCGATTTCTCGATGCAGGTGAGCGATGACAACATTCGTCTGCGTCCGCCAAAGCAGGGCGGCGGGCCGCTCTATGACATCGGCATCTATTGCATCAATGCGGCGCGCTACTGTCTCGGCGAGGATCCGGTCGCGGTGTGGGCGACGGCAACGCGCAGCCGCGATCGGCGCTTCCGCAACGTCGACGAGACCGTCGCCGCGGCGATGCGATTCAAAGACGAGCGGCTCGCGACGTTCACCTGCAGCTTCGGCGCCGCGGATCGCTCGACGTATACGCTCACCGGTACGCGCGGTTCGCTGACCGTCGATCCCGCGTACGAATACGCAATGGGGCTCGCCTATGAGCTGAAGGCCGGCGAGCGCGCGCGCAAGCAAAAGCTCGCGAAAAGCGATCAGTTCGCGCCCGAGCTGTTGCACTTCTCGGATTGCATTCTCAACGATCGCGAGCCGGAGCCCTCGGGCGAGGAGGGCCTGATCGACATTCGCATCATCGAAGGCATGCTGCGCTCGATCGCGACGGGCCGATGGGTGTCGCTGCAGCTGCCGCAACGCAAGCGTCGCCCGACGCTGCGCCAGGAAATCCGGCGTCCCGCGGTGAAGCGCGAACCGAAGCTCGTCGACGCGGTTGCCGCAAGTCAATAGCTGCGTCTTCAATCGGCTGCGACGTGCGAATTTCACTTAAGGTGTGCAGCGCGCGCGTGCCCGAAGCCCTTACGAGATTGCGCTTGAACGCCGCGCAAGACTGATGCAAGACTGCGCTCCACATCAATTCGTGCAGGGCAAGGATCTTGCCCCTCTCACGACGACTCGACGAACGATTGCAGGATCAGGGAGCGAACATGGGGTTGCAGATCGCGCGCTTCACGGCTTTGGTTTGCGGTGTTCTCGCGATGGGAAGCGCCGCGGCGTCTCCGGTGACGCTCGGCAGCGTCTATGCGCAATGGCAATACGACAATGCGATTGTCGTCCCCTCCGAGAGCTACGTGATGATCGGCGACTGTTTCAGTTGCCTTCAGAACAGCTTCAGTAATTTCCATTCGTTCGATACGCCGGCAGGCAGCGTGGTTTCCTCGAATCGTTGGGATTCGGCGACCACGATCGCAGCCAGCGATAGTGACTTCGTGTTTTCCTATCACGCCGTGTCAGAGTTCTTTGCCGGGGTCGACGCCGATCTCCTGGGCGCATCTGCGACGGCGGGCGTCGGTTTGTACCGGTTCATCGTCGATTTCACGGTGACCGAGCCGGTGCTGTTCACCGGCAACACCGGACTGTCGATGGGATTTCCCGAGTTTGGACCGGTCGAGCCGACGATCGGCTCCGGCACGGTGCTGCAGCCCGGCCAATACTTCACGTCCGTGTTCCATCCGAAAGTGACGGTTACGGCACAGGCCGGGCAGTTGATTCACGATGGGCAGTCCTTCGCGTTCGATTACTCGTTCTCCCGCATCCCGACGCCGCCCGCATTGGTGTTGTGCCTGGGCGGTTTGATCGCGGTGTTTGTGAGTCGTTTCCGTACGCTCACCCGCTGATACCGCGAGGCTATGCCCGCTCGCGTCGGCTCGTTCGCTTGGCCGTGCTGCGCGCGGGCCGACGTTTCCTCTTGGCAGCGGGCTTGCGGCGGCTTCGCGTGGTGCCAGTCGCGCGCTTCGATCCTGGCTCCGATTTGCCGTATAGCTTGCGGAGCTCCTCCTTCGCCGCCTCGATCTTGCGCTTGCGCGCGGCGGGCAGCGTGCGCCCTGCGCGGTTCTCGTAGAACACGAGCATCGACATCGCGGACCGGAATGGCGATGACTTGCGGCGGTGACTCTGCTCGGCCGAGCGCTTGAGCGAGCGTGCGATCGCGGCCGGCTCGCGCTTGAATACGCCTTCTTCCAGGGTCAGCGCGTCGCTCGTTTCAGTGACGTGCTGTGACCAACGCTTCTTCGTTGCCATCGCGGGTTCTCGCACTCGTTTCCCCGCGAACGGCTCGCGCACGCCGCCAGTTCCAGCGCCGCCAAATCTTGCGTCCCCTCTCCCGAAGGGAGAGAGGGCGAGGGACCCTCGCGACCCGCGAGGCCGAGCTACCGAATCAACAGCGCAAGCGTATCGCGCGTACCCGGCGTCATATCGATGAACTGCAGGCCCGCGTGATACGTCTTGTTGTTTTCCGCATCACAGTGACGGACGCGGCACTTGATCGTCAGCGTGTAATCCGAGCCGCAAACCGACAGCTGAATCTCGAGCGTGCAGTCCTCGTTGAGCGGAAGGCGCGTCTCCGTGCTGATGCCCACGCCCGTGAGCGAGAGATCCTGAATACGGACGGGCGCCGTCTTGTCGCGCCACGCGACGCTGCCGACGAGGGATGAGGCGGTTTCTTGCCGTTCGGCCGCGCGCTGGTCCGCGAGGCCGAACTCGTTTTCGCCCGTGAGCTCGATCTCGAACTCGTCGTCGTCTGCAAAGGGCTGGTTCGATGAGCTCATGTTCCTTCGAATGTATGACGCTCCGGCCCGGCATCCTCGCACGGCATGAACGCCTCGAGCCCATGCATGCGTCGCAGTTTGGGACTCGAATGAGAAGTGCGTCGCGGTTGCGAGTCGGATCGCCGGCTAGATTATGTCTCTACTGCTTCCGAAGCTCGCAGAGCATGAGAACACTCGTCGATCTCCTGAATGACGACTCCGGTTACGTGCGGATCTACGCCGAGCAGGTCGGCTTCGGCTACGAGCGTTCCACCTATTCGGCGCGCGAGATGGGCGATCTGTTCGATCGGATGGGCGGCTACGAGTCCGTCGCGAGCGCGCTCGAAGCTGCGCAATTACAGCTGCGTGCGAGACGAGCCAAACAACGCCGCCGCCAACGCTGAAGAGGGCAGCGTCACCGCTGCCCTCCGAATCCGCAAAACCCAACCCGTTACCAAGGGCACGCCTTCTTCTGGAAGTGCCAGCCGATGATGCTGTTCGACGCGGAGTCGTAACTCAGCAGCACCGTTTGAGCATCGAGCGGCGAAGTGAAGACGTACCACATCGTGCTCGTGCCTTCCGGCGTGCCCGAGCGCCGCACGATCACGCCCCATTTGCCGCTCGGGGTCGTCGTCGCGGATCCGCCGCCGAGCTGCGGCGCCTTGTAGCGGCCCGTCGCAAGGCCGTTCGAGCCCCAGTTGATGCACAGGCCGACTTCTTCATCGACCCAGGTGCCGTGCATCGCCGGATAGGAATAGCGACCGGGCACGAGCTGGCCCGCGGAATTTTTCATGCAGTGATATCCCGAAGGCAGCACGGTGCTTTCGCTCGTGCAGACGAGATCGAGATCGCCGCCGCTGCCCGATCCGCCCGGCACGCTCGCGGTCATCGTTGCGGTGCGCACCGTGCCGTTCACGGCCTGGCCGCGCACCGTGAGCGTGGTCGAGCTGCCTGCGGCGAGGCTCGACGCCGGATTCAGCGTGAGAACGGCCTGACCTTGCTCGGGAGCAATGCGTGCAGGCTGAAACGTGCCCGTGTAGCCCGTCGCGGTCTGAAGCGTGAGATCGATGGGTTCCGACAAGCCGACGCCCGAGGTCGTGAATCCGCCCGTGCGATTGATCGTGACCTGAACCGTCGTGCCCTGCCCTGGCGTCACGGTGAGCGATGTCGGGACCTGAATCTGGAAATCGACGTTCGCGACGAGCGGCGAGGTGCGGAAATTCGCGGTCGAACCGTTGCCGAGCTGGCCGAAATTGTTCAACCACCACGCGCCCGTCTTGCCGGTACTCGTGAGCGCGACATTGAACAGCCCGCCCGCGGATACCTTCACGAAGTCAAACGAGCCGAGTCCCGAGGCCGAGCGCTTCGTGCTTTCGTAGTACTCGCAGCTTCCGCCGAACGCGCCGTCCAGGCAGCCCCACTGATACGTGCCCCAGTACAGCGCCGCGCCCTGCGCAGTGACGGCGGACGTGAATTCACCGCTCGCGCTGATCGATACGATCTGCTCAGCGCCTTCGACGAGCCGCGGCGTTGCGCCGGATGCGTACGCTTCACCGTCGCCGAGCTGGCCGTATTGATCCGAGCCCCAGCAATAGGCCTGACCTCCTGCCGTGCGCGCGCAAGTGTGCTCGTTGCCGGCCGTGATTTCCGCGAAGGTCAGATTGCCGGTGACGGGTACGGGCGTGTCGCTTTGCCAGACCATCGAGGCCGATCCGAGCTGACCGGTGTTGTTCGTGCCCCAGCAGTACGCCGCGCCTTGCGCCGTGAGGCCGCACGCATGTCGATAGCCGACGCCGATCGAGGCGAACTTCAATCCGCCGCCGATCAACGACGGCGTCGCGATCGTCTGGCCCGAGAGCAACGTGCGCGGCCAGCAGTACGCATCGCCGTCGCTCGTGAGCGCACAGGTTTGATCGCCTTTCGCGTCGATCGTCTTGAATGTCTGCGTCGTCGCGACCGCGACGGGCGAGGCCGATAGCTGGCCCGAGGCGCCGTCATCGCCGAGCTGTTTGTTCGTGTTCAAGCCCCAGCAATACGCCTTGCCTGCGACGGAGAGCGCGCACGTATGTTGTCCGCCCGGCGCGATGTCGATGAAGGGCATGCCGCCGACGACCGGCAGCGGCTTGTTGCTGCTGACGAGCGTCGAGGCGGAGCCGAGGCCCAATTGGCGCTGTTCGTTGCTGCCCCAGCAGTACGCGGTGCCGAGCTTCGTGATGCCGCACGCGTGTCCACCGCCCGCCTTCACGACGCCTTCGAGCTGCGGGACGACGGTGATGGAGACGGTCGTGCTCGCCTGACCGCTCTGAGCGGTGAGCGTCGCTGTGCCTGTGGCGACGGCGCTGACGATGCCGGTGCTCGTGTTGACCGTCGCGACCGAAGCATTCGACGACTGCCAGGTGAAGTACGCGCCGCTCACGACATTGCCGGAAGCGTCGCGAGCAATCGCGGTCAAGGTGATTTGGCCGCCGACCGGAACGGCCGTCGCGGGAATGACATCGATCGATGCCACCGTGGGCTGTTGCGGAGAATTGACGGGCGGATTCGAACCGCCGCCTGGAGTGCCCGAACCGCCTCCGCCCCCGCCGCCGCTGGGCTCATCGCCGCCGCCACCACCACCGCCGCAGCCCGCAAGCAGGCTCGCGGCCAGCAGCATCGACCACGCGTACACGCGTCCTTCGAATCTCATCATGCACTCCACAGCTAACGTTCTTGCCGGGAGTGTCGGAAAGGCGCGCGGAGTCCACATATCCCAATTGGGATATGAGGGGCGAAGACGTGACGTGTGTCCGCTGCGATCGCGCGAATGTGTGACGCGGGTCAGCAGGCGAGGTGATCGCAGGTTCGTATGGCGCACTTGTACACAGCGCGCTTCAACAAACCACGACAGCCCCTGACACGATTCGAGCGCAGCATGCGATGCAATGGAACGGCACGGCTCGAGAGTGTTCGCTCTTTCACACGGCGTCCGGAGCTGCGCACCGCTCCTCGCCATCGCCTGCATCTTGGCTGCGCCGCGGCTTGTCCTTGCGAGCGATGCGGACGACGCGCAGCCCGTTCGACAGGCGCTCGAGGATGCATGGTGGACCGGACCGATTCTGGCGCCCTCGGCCGCGACCTTGCCGCAAGGTCACGTTCTGATCGAGCCCTATCTCTACGACTCGATCTCGTATGCTGCGTACGACGGTACTGGAGAGCGTCACGACACGGCGGACACGCACTTCCTGGGCTCGCAGACCTACGTGCTTTACGGGCTCGTCGATACGCTCAGCGTCGGAGTCATTCCGCGCTTCGGCTACCGCGATTCGAGTGCGGGCCCCGACAGCTCCGGCATTCGCGTGGGCGACCTGAGCCTCCTCGCGCAATATCGCCTGCCCCAACTCCCGTCGTTCCGACGCAAGTCCGAACCGCCATCGACATCTTCTGCAAGCCCGCCGCCCACGATGTCGATCGTATTGCAGGCGACTTTGCCGACGGGAAAGCACGATCAGCTCGGCACTCATCCCAGCGATGGCATGGGCAGCGGCGCCTATTCATTGATGGCCGGCATCTACATGCAGCACTTCTTCTGGATGCCGAACGGCAGGATCGTGCGTGCGCGCTTCAATGTGACGAATACGTTCGTGGATGAGGCCGAGCTGCGCGACGTCAGCGTCTACGGCACGCCGGAAGGGTTTCGCGGGCGCGCGAAGCCGGGCGATTCATTTCTCGCGATTGCCGCGGCGGAATACAGCGTGACCCGGAACTGGGTGCTCGCGATGGACGTGCAGTATCAGCGCGACGAGCGCACCCCCGTCAGCGGCAGCGTGCCGCGGATCGATGGCTCGCGCGCAGCTGCCGGATACATGCTGCCGGCGCGTCGGGCGATCAGCATCGCTCCGGCGGTGGAGTACAACTTCAACAGCACCATCGGCGTCATCTGCGGTGCGATCTGGACGGCGACGGGTCGCAATGCGGATGCGAATCTCATTCCGGTCGTCGCGCTGAATATGGTGTTTTGATGGCGCGAGCTGCGCGTCATTTCGCCTTGCACACGGCCGGCATCGGGTCCTGTCGAACGGCTTTCAGAAATCGCACCGGATGCGTCAGGAGTTGGCCTTGCGTGTATGCGTCGCTCGTCGGCGCATCGGCGGGCAGACGGTGAATGCGCCTGACGATGTCCATCCCGCGGATCACTCTGCCGAACACCGCGAAACCCTGTCCGTCGGGGTTGCGCTTTGCGCCGTAATCGAGTGCCGGCTGGTCGCCGATCACGATGAAGAACGCGCCGGCGCCACCCGTGCCCACTGCGCCGCGCGCAAGCGAAAGTGCGCCGTCGACATGCTTGAGTCCTGTCATCTGCGTCGTTTCGTGCGCGATCGGCGCACGCTGCTTTGTCTCATCGAGCAATCCGCCTTGCACGACTTCGATCTTCGGCGCGCCGCGGTCGTTGTCATGGCGCACGACTCGATAGAAGCCTGCGCCCTCATAAAGCCCCGCATCCACGTAGGCGAGGAAGTCGCACGCGCTGAGCGGCGCGCGATCGGGGAACACTTCGACTTCGATGGCGCCGGCTTCGGTGTCGAGCAGGACGCGCGTGCCCGGAGAGATCGATGCTTCAGCGCCGGGGGAGGCATGCGCGAGCGATAGGAGCACCAGCGCGATGATTGAGCGCTGAACGGTGCGTCGGGTTCGCTGTAGAGCGCCTGAATTCTGCCAATTTGGCGTGTGCTGCAGCCTGTGCTCGAAGCGACTAGCCATGCTTGCGTTCGAACGGTGACAAGTTGCGAAGCGCGAGGCCCCGAAGGTCCCAGTCACGATATCCCCTCGCCAAAAAATTCTCGCACAAGTCTGTGCGCATAGATGAGTCCGCCGAACAGACCGAAGTAAAGAGAAATGAACGTTAGAAAGCCATCAAATGGCTTCTGTACGCCCTTGGCGCGGCGAGCCTCATTGATGACGTGAGTGGCGAGAAAAAACGGCGCAAAGATCGCGATGTTGACTGGCCCGACGATCGCAAGCCCCACCCAGTCCTGCACTGATCCAGGGGCCTCCGCCTCCATGTTCCGAGCCTCGAGGAAGGGCAGGGCCGCTGTGACACCAACTGCAAACGCGATCAGAAAGGCGCAGAGCGTCCTTGCAACGCGCTTCAAACGTGCGCTCGAGGAAGTTGCGCCAAGAATCACCAGATAGGAGTACCCGACGATCACGACGATACCAAGCGCACTCGCAAGGCCCGATAGAGGGCGGATTCCGCTCATGACCATCGCAACGAGCAACAACGCCCAGACACGAAGAAGAACCTGTTTGGGTGTGAGCGTTACGACATATGCCAGAGCTCTTTTCATGTGCACTGATGCTGTCGCTGCGCCGCGAACATTGGCGGCTCGTTGGTTTGAGCAGTGATAGCGCCAACGAAGACCAGAGCCGCAAGCACATGAACCAACGGCATCGGAATCTTCTTCATGGAACATCCTGGGCCACGCAGTCCGCTTCAACCTCGACGAGCCACTCCGGATCGATGAAACCCTTCACCTCGACGAAGGTGCAAGCGGGCTTGATCGCAGAGAACACTTCACCATGAGCACGGGCGGCTTCTTCCCAGCGCGAGATATCCGTCAGCATGATTCTCGTGCGGATGACGTCACGCAGCGTGAGTCCCGCATCCGAAACGGCTTGGCCGATGATCGCAAGACACCGTTGCGTCTGGCCGTAGACATCACCGCGTGCCGCCACGCTGCCGTCACTGGCGATCGGCGCTGTACCTGAGATTGCAACGAAATGCCCGGCGCGCACGGCGCGGGAAAAACCGATACGAGGCTCGAGGGGTGATCCCGACGAAATCTGTGAGTGCATCTTTCACCGCTCCCGATTTCGGAATTCAACGATCCTGAAGATGTCTGCCTGCCGATCGCGGAAGCCCGGCATCCAAGGGCAGGCGCTGAGCTCGTATTGTGAACCTTCGAATTCTATTCGGCATGTGCCTTCGCGCATCAGCTCGATCACCCGGAAACGTCGACCTTTGGTGATGATGAAGGACTTGCTGGAATACAAAGCGCCTCGTTCCTGGCCGTAACTACCATCGGATCGGCGTTCCGATGACTTCACCGGCACATCACGAGTGACTTCAATCGTGATCGGCAGACTCGTGCCGTCCCACTCGTCGCGCTCGCGGGCTTGGGCCCACGTTTGCATTGCGAACGTCACCAACAGCAGTGCGATGACAGCAAATCGAATCACGGCGGCTCCTTATCTGGCGCGCAATGCTTCGGTCGAGCCGCGAGGAAAAGCGCTCACTCCTGCGAGGGGCGCGCACTGCGCGCGGATTCGAGCTCGACGAGAACCAAAGCACCGACCAAGAGCAAGGCGAGGCCAGAAACGATGAGCGAGGTGTAATGTGCCCGCTCGGAAAGCGATAGCAGCAAGAATGCACTCATCAGGACAAGGCCACCCGTGATGGTCACCCGGTAATAGTTGCGAGCGAACCGGCTTTCGACCGGTAAGGCCACGATGCATCGCAGGAGCGATGCGATGCTGACAAGTCCGAAAATACCGAAGACGAATATCATGCCGATGAAGGAGATCGGTATCCAGAATGCGCACGCCGGAAGCGCCACGCAGAGATAGATCGCTTTGCGCTTGCGAAGGCAAACCATGCTTCACCTTACGCCGGGCAAGTCTTGCTTGCCAGTTTGCACATGCGAACCACATCAGCCGATGAGGGCAGGCTTATCCGTTCGCTGGATCGGCCTTCGTTGCACGGTCACGAGCGGTTCATGCTCCTTCACTCTCTTGATCGCGAATTCAAACCTTCCGTCTGGTCGCACCAGATCTCCTGCAAGAGCGAGACTATTCAAACGCTGCATACATCCGTTCGATAAGAGCTGCCTGTTCCATCGTCTGTGATTCCTGTTTCAGGCCCAACTCCTCACAGACCGCCCAAGCGTGGTGTGCCGGCGCGCGCAGCAAAGATTGTAATGCGCTCGCCGACTCGTCAACGAGCCATGCAACTCAGAAGGGGATATGTGGTGACGAGGGCGCGAGCGCGCCAAGACTGATGAGCTGATTCCGTGCGGGTTCGAAAGCGTGACGGCGTTGCGGGATCGTCATTTCCGCAACGCCTGCGATCGTCTGCGTCAGCGATACTGTCGATCGCGCGTCTTGAGCGGCACTTTGCGCCCGAAGTAATAAGAAACGCCGAGCGACCAGGTCCGCGTCTTCGGCGAGGCGTCCGTCGTCGAGAACCCGAGGCTCACGCCCAGGCCGTCGCCGAACATCTCGGGCTGATGCTCGAGCAGCAAGCCATAGGTGTCTTCGTCGTACAGATCATTCCCGGAGAGCTGGACCTTCAAGCTGTCGAGCGGATACCAGCTCGCGGCGAG
>Ga0164243_10007506_pt1 | contig 16274 bp, 13 predicted proteins | sample OricompcompostOP_FD_108781 | JGI IMG/M metagenome (GOLD analysis project Ga0164243, IMG submission 108781) | Organic Plus compost microbial communities from Emeryville, California, USA - Original compost - Organic plus compost (OP) | ecosystem: Engineered > Solid waste > Mixed feedstock >...
CCCGGGCGGCCCGGCCGGGTCCAAAAACCGCCCCACTCGGGCGGCATCAGGTTTCCTCATGATCCCGCAGCGCGCCTCCCCTTCCGGCATGGCCGCTCCCGTCCTCCTGCTGCTGGCGTCGGCGTGCCTGGCGGGCCTCGGCGCCTCCCCCGCCGCGGCCATGACCCAGAACGCCCTGGCGGACCTGCTGACCGGCGCCGCGCGCGACGACCGCACCGTTCCCGCCCCCATGGTCGCCCGCTTCGTCTCCGACGAGGGCGAGAGCTTCGTGCTCGACCGCTCATCGCCCGTCCCGCTGCTGCGCTTCGAGGACAGCCCGGAGGTGCTGGTGCTCAGGCCCTCCCAGGCGGCGCGCGGCGACGTCATCTACCGCGACGAGTTCGGCCAGCCGGTGCTGCGCCAGACCCGGCTGGGCGGGGTGACCCTGTTCGCCCACGGCCGGCCCGGCGGCGCGCCGGTCGCCGTGGAGGGCCAGGCCCAGACCCTGCGCCTGCAGGCCATGTCCGCCGCCGCCCTGGTCCAGAGGCTGGGGATCGCCAGCGTGCGCGCCTCCCACGCGGCCCGCCGGCTGATCGTGTTCGACGCCGACGAGGTCACGCCGGGCTCGGAGGCGGTGTTCGCCGACGCCGCCGCCGTGGCGGCCGAGGCGGTGGTGCGCCTGTCCGAGCGCAAGGACGGCCGCAGCCTGGTCTCGCGCCTGGAGCGCATCCTGTTCCTGCCCGGGAGGCAGAGCGACGTGCGCTGGGAGCGCAGGGTGGTCAACATCACCGTCGTGCCCTCCGCCGGCGTGGCGGGCCGGCCCTCCTCCGCGCGCATCATCCAGGCGGCCTGGCGCCGGCCCTGACGGACGCGGCTCAGGCGGACTTCAGCTCGGTGCGGATCTCCACGCCCGACTTCAGGGTCAGGGTGACCGGCGTCCGCTCCGCGATCTCCGCCAGGCGGGCGCGCTGGGCGTCGTCCAGGGGCCCTTCGGGCGTCAGCCAGCGGTCGATCCAGCGGCGCTCGCCCTCGACGCTGTAGCCCAGGTCCAGCTTCACCCCCTCCAGCGGCCAGCCCTTGCGGCGGGCGTACATCCTCAGGGTGATGACGGTGCAGGCGGCCAGGCTCGCCAGCAGCAGCTCGTAGGGCGCCGGGCCGGCGTCCTGGCCGCCCTGGGCCGGGTGCTCGTCGGCGACCAGGTCGTGGTTTCCGGCGCGGACCTCCACCCTGTAGTCCTGCAGGCCGATCTCGGCGTGGGCGCGGGCGATCCTGACGGCCATAAGCGGCTTCCGGCTTGGCGGCGGCTGGTCCTCGCCGCCCTGGCTCCCCATCTAATCCGGCGCAAGTCCAGGGCCAATACGATGAGCGAGACCTCCGCCTCCCCCTCCGCCGCCTCCGTCCAGACCGTCTGCGCCGCCTGCGGCGCGGTGAACCGCCTTCCGCGCGAGCGGCTGGCCCGCGACCCCGCCGCAGCCAAGTGCGGCAAGTGCGGCGGCCGCCTGCTGGACCCGCATCCTGCCGCGCTCAGCGAGGCCCGCTTCGACGACTTCGTCGGCAAGGGCGACATCCCGGTGCTGGTGGACTTCTGGGCCCCCTGGTGCGGCCCCTGCCGCGCCATGGCCCCCGCGCTCGACCGCGCCGCCGAGAAGCTGTCGCCGGACGTGCGGGTGGTGAAGGTCAACATCGACGAGGCGCCCGCCCTGGCCTCGCGCCTGCGCATCAGCGCGGTGCCGACCCTGGCGGTGTTCAGCCGCGGCCGCGAACTGGCCCGCACCTCCGGCGCCCTGCCGGAGTCCGCCCTCGCCGACTGGGCCCGCCGGGCCGCCGCCAAGGCCTGACGCGCGCCTTCCCGGGCGCGCCTCCCCCGCGGCGGGGGAAGAAGAGACGGGGTCAGCGCGCGACGCTGGCGCGGGCGCGCTCCAGGTTCAGGCCGCGGGCCGGCGCGATCGCCTCGGCCTCCTCCAGCACGTCCAGAAGGCCGGCCTTGAGCCCCTGGGCCTTGCGCGCCGAGAGCTTGCCGCCCTTGTCCTGCACGTAGAACACGTCCACCGCCCGTTCGCCGTAGTTGTCGATGTGCGCGGACTGCACCGACAGCCCGTGGCGGGCGATGGCGGTGGCCAGGGCCCCGAGCAGGCCCGGCCGGTCGCGGCCGGAGGCTTCCACCACGGTGCAGTCGGCCGAGGCCTCCTGGTCGACCGTCACCTGCGAGGCGATGTCGAAGGCGCCCGTGCGGCCGAGGTCGAGCGGGCGCGCGGGCTCGCGCGTCACCTTGCCCTGGCGGGCCGCCGTCTCCAGCGTCTGCGCCAGCCTGGCCAGCTTGGCGGGGCTGTCGCCGCCGTAGGCCGCCCCCGCCGCGTCCTGGACGTAGAAGATGTCCAGCGCCTGCCCGGCCCTGGAGGTGAACACCTTGGCGCCCACCACGTCCGCCCCGACCCCCGCCAGGGCGGTCGCCAGGTCCGCGAACAGGCCGACCCGGTCGCCGACGGCCACCGCCACCTCGGTGGCGTTCAGCTCCGGCCGGATCCGGGCCGAGGCCGCCGCCCCGCCCTCGGCGTAGGCCCGGCGGATCAGGGCGGCGTGCGCCGCCTGCTCGTCCAGGGTGAAGGCGGAGAAATAGGCGTCCTCGATGTTGCCGGCGAAGGATTCCGCCTGCGGGTCGCGCGCCACCAGCGCTCGGCGCCCGGCCTCGGCGACCGCCTCCGCCTCGCCGCGCCCCGGCTCGCCGCGGCCGCCGCGGAACAGCCGCTCGGTGGCCTCGAACAGCTCGCGCAGGAGCTGGCCCTTCCAGCCGTTCCACACCCCCGGCCCCACGGCCCGGATGTCCGCCACCGTCAGCACCAGCAGCATCCTCAGCCGCTCGGGCGTCTGCACGATGCGGGCGAAGGCCTGCACCGTCAGCGGGTCGGAGACGTCGCGCTTCTGGGCGTAGTCGCTCATCACCAGATGGTGCTCGACCAGCCAGCTGATCAGCTCCACGCGCGGCCGCTCCAGGCCGAGCCGCTCGCAGGCCTGGCGCGCGGCGCGGGCGCCGGCCCGCTCCTGGCCGCCCACCCCGCCCTTGCCGGTGTCGTGCAGCAGCATGGCCAGGAACAGCGCCTCGCGGTCGGCGATCAGGGCCATGATCTGGCTGGTCAGCGGGTGGTCGTCCTTCAGCCGGCCCGCCGCGATGTCGGCGATCACCCCCACGGCGCGCAGCGTGTGCTCGTCCACCGTGTAGGAGTGGTACATGTTGAACTGCATCTGGGCGAAGATCCGCCCGAACTCGGGGATGAAGCGGCCCAGCACCCCGGACTCGTTCATCAGGGTCAGCGTCCGGTAGGTCGAGCGCCCGCGCGCCAGGATGTCGAGGAAGGCCTCGGTCGCGGCCGGGTCGCGCCGCACCTTGGGCGTGATCAGGCGCAGGCCCCGGGTCACCGCCGTGAAGGCGTCCGGGTGCAGGTCCAGGTCCAGCCGGTCGGCCAGCCGGAACAGCCGGATCAGGTTCACCGGGTCCTTCTCGAACACCTGCGGCCCGTCGACGGTGAGCCGGCCGCCGTCCTGGTGGAAGCCCGCCTCCAGCGGCTTGCGGCCGGACCGCCGCCGCCCGAGCAGGCGCGACAGGCCCTGCGGCCGCTTCTTCGACTCCTCCGCCTCCAGCTTGGCGCAGAAGGCGCGCGTCAGGGCCCCGACCTCCGAGGCGATCAGGAAGTAGCGGCGCATGAAGCGCTCCACCGCCGGGGCGTCGCCGCGGTCGCCGTAGCCCATGCGCCGGGCGATCTCCGGCTGCAGGTCGAAGCTGAGCCGCTCCTCGGGCCGTCCGGTCGCGAAGTGCAGGTGGCAGCGCACCGCCCACAGGAAGTCGAAGGCGCGCACGAAGGTCGCCACCTCCCGGCGGTTGAACATGTCGAGCTCGACCATGCCGTCCTTGGCCTCGCGCGGGTGCAGGTACTGCGCGATCCAGAACAGGGTGTTCAGGTCCCTGAGGCCGCCCTTGCCCTCCTTGACGTTGGGCTCGACCAGGTAGCGGGTGGCGCCGGCGCGGGCGTGCCGCTCGTCGCGCTCGCGCAGCTTGGCGGCCACGAACTCCGCCCCCGTGCCCTTGACCACCTCCTGGCGGAAGCGGCGCTTCAGCTCCTCGGCCAGCTTCTCGTCGCCGGTCAGCCGCCGCGCCTCCAGGATGGAGGTGCGGATGGTGAAGTCCTCCCTGGAGAGCTTGACGCACTCGTCGATGGTCCGCGAGGCGTGGCCGACTTTGAAGCCGAGGTCCCACAGGGCGTAGAGCATGAACTCGATCACGCTCTCGGTGTGGGCGGTGGGCTTGTAGGGGCGCAGGAACAGCAGGTCGATGTCGGAGAAGGGCGCCAGCGCGCCGCGTCCGTAGCCGCCCACCGCCATCAGCGCCAGGCGCTCGCCCTCGGTCGGGTTGCGCGCCCGGAACACGTGCACGGTGGTGAAGTCGTAGAGGGCCGAGATCACCTCGTCGGTGACGCCCGACAGCAGGGTGGCGGTCTCGATGCCGCCCGCGCCGTTCTCCAGCCGCTCCTTGGCGATCATCCGGCCGCGGAACAGGGCCGCGCGCAGGATCTCCAGCGCCCGGCGCCGCTGCTCGGCCTCGCTGCCGATCGCGTCCAGGGCCGCGGCGGTGAGCTGCGCCCGCAGCTTCACGCCGTCGACGACGTATTCCAGCCGGGTGGGGCGCAGACGCGTGGCTCGCATGGCCTCGTATATAGGATGCGCCGGCCTCCGTGTCCTTGCGCCGCGCGCGCGCCGGCCGGCCGGCAACCGGGCGCCCGTCCCGTGCGCTCCCGATGCACGGGAACAGGACAGCTGCAGGAGGCGGCCGTGACGGCGCTGGCGGACCGGACGGTCGGCGAGATCTTCGAGGGGGCCGCTTCCGTGGACCCGTCCCCGGGCGCCGGCTCGGTGATGGCCCTGGCGGGGATGTGGGGCCTGGCCCTGGCGCTGAAGGCGGTGCGCATCAGCCGCCGGCACGGGCGCGCCTCCGACGCCGCCCTCGCCGCCGAGCCGGAGCTCGAGCGCCTGGCCGGGCTGCTGCGGCAGGACGCGGAGGACGACGCGGCGGGCTTTCAGGCCTATGTCGCCGCCGTGCGCCGGCCCCGGTCCGATCCGGGCCGGGAGGCCGCCGTCTCCCAGGCGGCGGCCGCCACGGCCGAGACCTCGGTGCGCACCCTGGAGCATGCGCGCGCGGCCCTGGAGCTGTGCCGCGGGCTGGCGGGCGGGGTCGCCGGCTTCCTGGACGCGGACCTGCAGGCGGCCGTCGCCCTGCTCCAGGCCGCCGCCCGCACCGCCGGGCAGGACGCGGTGCAGAACGCGCAGGGGGTCCGCTCCGGGCCGGTCCGGGAGCAGGTCCTGGGGCGCGTCGCGCGGACGCCGCCGCCCTGAGCGCTGCACGCGCAGGTTCAGCCGAAACGCCTCACTAACCTCTCGGTGATAGGCTGCAGGCGAGTGGGGCATATTGGGGGAGCCGAATGCGCGTCGCCACGCTCTGCTGGTCCGACCCCTTGGGCTGGACCCTCGACGGTCCGGCGCTGGACGACCCGCAGGCGGTGATCTGGTTCGGCCGCTACGGGCCCGCGGACGGCCCGGACCCCTTCGAGGCCCTGCGGCGGCTGTATCCGCGCGCGCTGATCGCGGGCTGCACCACCAACGGCGAGATCTACCGCGGCGAGGCCCTGGACGGGGCGGCCGTGGCCGCCGCCATCCGGTTCGAGACCTCCTCCGTGCAGGGCGCGGCCGCTTCGGTCGCCGCCGGCGAGGACGCGCGCGAGGCCGGCCGGCGCCTGGCCGCCGCGCTCGACCCCGACGGGCTCAGGGGCGTGTTCCTGCTGGCCGACGCCTTCGCCATCAACAGCGCCGACCTGGTCGAGGGCCTGGCCTCCGGCCTGCCGGCGGACGTCGTGGTCACCGGGGGCATGGCCGGCGACGGCGGCCGGCTCGGCGGCTCCACCCACGCGGGCCTGGACCGGGCGCCCCACGACGGCGGGGTCGCGGCCCTGGGCTTCTACGGGGCCGGCCTCAGGATCGGCCACGGGGTGGCGGGCGGCTGGGACCCGCTGGGGCCCTCGCGCCATATCACCCGCGCCGAGGGGCCGGTGGTCTACGAGCTGGACGGCCAGCCGGCGCTGGAGGTCTACGAGCGCCTGGTCGGGGATTCCGGCTCGCTCGAGCGCCTGCGCCATCCCTTCTGCATCAAGCCCGAGGCCGACAGCGAGCAGGACATCATCTGGGAGGTCGTCGACGTCGACCGGCCGAACAAGGGCATCGTCTTCATCGGCGACGTGGTCCAGGGCTCCTGGGGCCAGATCATGCGCGCCGTGGACGACCGCCTGGTCGAGGGCGCGGCCGAGGCGGCGCGGGCCGCCTGCGCGGGCCTGGGCGAGACGGACGCGCTCGGCCTGATGGTCAGCTGCATCGGGCGCAAGTGGGTCATGGGCCAGCGCATCGGCGACGAGACCGAGGCGGTGCAGGGCGTGTCGCCCCGCGCGCCGGTGATCGGCTTCTTCTCCTACGGCGAGGTCGCCCCCCACGCCCGCACCGGCCGCTCGACCCTGCACCACGCCTCCGTCAGCGTGACCACGCTCAGCGAGGCCGTCTGAGTGCAGCCGTCCCTGCGTCTCCACCGGCTTCTGGAACGGCAGATCAGGGCCGCCGCGCGCGGCCGCGCGGACGGGACCCCGGACGTGCAGGTCCTGCTCGGCCTGGTCAGCGAGGCCTACGCCGAGCAGGAGGCGCACCGCCGGCTGGACAACGACGCCTTCGAGCTGGTCTCGCGCGAGGTCTCCGAGCTCAACCGCCAGCTCCGCGAGGAGGCGGCCGCGCGCAGCCGCGAGGCCGCGCGCATGAACGCCCTTCTGGAAAGCGCGTCCGAGGCGATCGTCTCGGCCGACGGCGAGGGCGTGATCGTCAGCTTCAACCATGCCGCCGAGCGCATGTTCGGCTGGACCTCCGAGGAGGCGGCGGGCCGGCCCTCCTCGATCCTGTTCGCCGACTGGCCGGCGGCCTCGCAGGCCATCCGCGAGGCGCTGCGGGGGACCGATCCGAAGCGGGCGCGCATCGAGCTGGAGCTGCCGGGCGTGCGCAAGAACGGCGAGGTGTTCGCGCGCGAGTTCTCCCTGTCGATCCTGGAGTTCGAGGGCGAGATCTACCGCCTGGGCTTCCACCGCGACATCTCCGGCCGCAAGGCGGGCGAGGCGGCCCTGCTGGGGGCGAAGGAGGCGGCGGAGGCCGCCAACCGCGCCAAGTCCGAGTTCCTGGCGGCCATGAGCCACGAGATCCGCACGCCGCTGAACGGGGTGCTCGGCATGGCGGCGGCCCTGGCCGCCACGCCGCTGTCGGACGAGCAGCGGCGCATGCTGGGGGTGATCGACGAGAGCGGCCAGGTGCTGATGACCCTGCTCTCGGACATCCTGGACCTGTCCAAGATCGAGGCCGGGCGGATGGTGTTCGAGTCCACGCCCTTCGACGCGGCCGCCTCGGCCCAGGCCGTCGCCAGCCTCTACGCCGGCACCGCCGCCGCCAAGGGGCTGGGCTACGAGGTCAGGGTCGGCGGGGCCGCCCGCGGCTGGTTCGTCGGCGACCCCACCCGCTACCGCCAGGTGCTGCAGAACCTGGTCTCCAACGCCCTGAAGTTCACCGAGTCCGGCCAGGTGACCGTGGAGCTCGACGCCGAGCCGGCGCCGGACGGGCGCGTGGCCCTGCGCACCAGCGTCGCCGACACCGGCGTGGGCGTGTCCGCCGAGGCGCGCGAGCGGCTGTTCCAGAAGTTCAGCCAGGCCGACGCCTCCACCACCCGCCGCTACGGCGGCACGGGCCTGGGGCTGTCGATCTGCAAGCAGATGGTCGAGGCCCTGGGCGGGGAGATCGGCGTGGACTCCGAGCCCGGCCGCGGCGCGCGCTTCTGGTACGTCCTGCCCATGCCGCGCGCCGAGGCGCCGCAGCCGGTCCTGCCCGCCCCCGCGCCGGCCGGGGCGCGGCCGAGCGGCCTGCGCATCCTGGCCGCCGACGACAACCGGGCCAACCAGCTGGTGCTCAAGGCGCTGCTGGCCCAGGCCGAGGCGGAGGTCGCCTTCGCCGAGAACGGGGCGGAGGCGGTGCAGGCCGTCGCCGGCCAGGACTTCGACCTCGTGCTGATGGACGTGCAGATGCCGGTGATGGACGGCATGGCCGCGGCGCGCGCGATCCGCGCGCTCGAGGGGCCCCGCTCGCGCGTGCCGATCGTGGCCGTGACCGCCGACGCCATGGCCGAGCAGGTCGCCGCCTGCGCCGCCGCCGGCATGGACGCCCACGTCTCCAAGCCGCTCAGGCCCGAGGAGCTGTTCGCGGTGATCGCCCAGGTGCTGGGCGGGAACGCCGAGCCCGCCGCCGGTCAGCCCAGGAGGTCGCGCAGCCGGTAGAGCGCCTCCAGCGCCTCGCGCGGGCTCATGCCGTCGACGTCCAGGGCCTCCAGCGCGGCCTCGACGGCGCTGGGCTCGGTGCGGACCAGCTGCGGCTCGGGCGCGGCGGCGGCGAACAGCGGCAGGTCGTCCAGCCGGGCCGGGGAGGAGGTCTGGCTCTCAAGGCGCTCCAGCACCTCGCGCGCGCGGGCGACCACCGCCGGCGGCACGCCCGCGAGCTTGGCCACCTGCACCCCGTAGGACCGGTCCGCCGGCCCCGGCCGCGCCTCGTGCAGGAACACCAGGTCCCCGTTCCACTCCTTGGCCCTGAGCGACAGGTTGCAGACGTGCGCCAGCCGGCCCTCCAGCCGGGCCAGCTCGTGGTAGTGGGTGGCGAACAGGGCCCGGCAGCGGTTCACGTCGTGCAGCGCCTCCGCGCAGGCCCAGGCGATGGCCAGGCCGTCGTAGGTGGCCGTGCCCCGGCCGATCTCGTCCAGGATCACCAGCGAGCGCGGCGTGGCCTGGGTCAGGATGGCGGCGGTCTCGACCATCTCGGCCATGAAGGTCGAGCGCCCGCGCGACAGGTCGTCGGCGGCGCCCACGCGGCTGAACAGCCGGTCCACCACCCCGATCCGCAGCCGCTTGGCCGGGACGAACAGCCCCGCCTGGGCCAGGATGGCGAGCAGGGCGTTCTGGCGCAGGTAGGTCGATTTGCCGGCCATGTTCGGGCCGGTGACGATGGCCAGCCGCGCGAAGGCGCTCCCCGCCCCGTCCAGCCGGCAGTCGTTGGGGGTGAAGGGCTCGCCGGCCCGGCGCACCGCCGCCTCCACCACCGGGTGGCGCGCGCCTTCGGCCTCGAACACGGTGGAGCGGTCCACCTGCGGCCGCACCGCGCCCAGGTCCTCGGCCCATTCCGCCGCCGCGGCGGCCACGTCGATCCGCGCCAGGGCCTCGGCGGCCGCCTGGATCCCGCCGGCGAGCGTGCGGGCCTGCTCGCGCCAGGCCTCGAAGGTCTCGATCTCGATCGCCAGGGCCCGCTCGCCGGCCTGGGCGATCTTCGCGTCCAGCTCCGCCAGCTCCACGGTGGTGAAGCGCACCTGGTTGGCCAGGGTCTGGCGGTGGATGAAGGTCGCGTTCAGCGGCGGCTGCATCAGCGGCTCGGCCTGCCGGGCGCTGGCCTCCACGAAATAGCCGAGCACGGCGTTGTGCCGGATCTTCAGGCTGACGCCGCTGTCGGCCTGCAGCCGCGATTCCAGGGCGGCGACCACCTTGCGGCTGTCGTCGCGCAGGGCCCGCGCCTGGTCGAGCTCGGGCCGCACGCCCTCGGCCACGAAGCCGCCGTCGCGGGCCTGGGCCGGCAGCTCGGGCCCCAGCCCTTCGCCCAGCAGCGCCTGGAAGGCGTAGAGCGCCGCGTGGCGCTCCGGATCGAAGGCCTGCAGGGCCGAGGCGATCTCCTCGGGCCGGCCGTCCAGCGGGTCGGTCTCGTGGGCCAGAAGCCGCGCCAGCCCCGCCCCCGCCTTCAGCCCGTCGCGCAGGGCCCCGAGGTCGCGCGGGCCGCCGCGGCCGAGCGCCAGCCGCGACAGGGCCCGGGCCATGTCCGGCGAGCCCTTCAGCACCCGCCGCGCCTCCTCGCGCAGGGGCCGGCGCTCCAGGAACCAGTCCACCGCGTCCAGCCGCCGGCCGATCCGGTCGGTGTCGAGCAGGGGCCGCGACAGCCGCGCCGCCAGCAGCCGGGCGCCGCCGGGCGTCACCGTCCGGTCGACCGCCGCCAGCAGCGAGCCCTCGCGCCCGCCGGCCTGGGCCCGGTCGATCTCCAGGCTGAGGCGCGTGGCCGGGTCGATCGCCATCACCTCCGCCTCGCCCGCGCGGCGCGGGGCCGACAGGGCCGGGGTCCGGCCCGCCTGGGTGGTCTCCAGGTGCGCGGCGATCAGGCCGAGCGCGGCGACCTCCGCCCCCGACAGCAGGCCGAATCCGTCCAGGGTCTCCACCCCGTAGAGGCGCTTCAGCCGGGCCTCGGACGCCGAGGGCTCGGCCAGGGCCGAGGCCATGGGCTGCACCGCCCCGCCGGCCGTCTTCACCGCCGCCGAGACCGCCGCGTCCGCGAACAGCCGGTCCGGGACCAGGGTCTCCGACGGCGACAGCGCCGCCAGCGCCGCGGCCAGGCCGCCGGGCGCGACCAGGCCGCACTCCACCTCGCCGGTGGAGATCTCCACGCTCGCCACCGCCGCCTGGCCCGCCCGCACCGCCACGGCCGCCAGCCGGTTGGAGCCGCGGGCGTCCAGCAGGCCCTCCTCGGTCAGGGTGCCGGGGGTGACCACCCGCACCACGTCGCGGCGCACCACGGCCTTGGAGCCGCGCTTCTTCGCCTCGGCCGGATCCTCCATCTGCTCGCAGACGGCGACCTTGAAGCCCGCGCGGATCAGCTTGGCGAGATAGGCCTCCGCCGCGTGCACCGGCACGCCCGCCATGGGGATGTCCTGGCCCGCGTGCCTGCCGCGCGCGGTGAGGGCGATGCCGAGCGCCTCGGCCGCCTTCACGGCGTCCTCGAAGAACAGCTCGTAGAAGTCGCCCATGCGGAAGAACACCAGGGCGTCGGGCTGGCGCGCCTTGGCCTCGAAGAACTGGGCCATCACCGGGGTGGCGTCGGCCGGGATCGCGGTCGTCGTCTGGGTCACGGGAGCGTTCATCGGACGGGCGACGCTAGCGGGAGTCCCGGGGGGAGCCTAGAGGCCCCCGTTTGCCAGCCGGCGCGCCATGGGGACCACCGGGCCGACCTCGGACATGTGGCGGGTCATGGGCTCGACCGGCCGGAAGCCGAGCATGCGGTAGAGCGCGATCACCCCGGGGGTGTCGAAGGCGACGATGAACACCTGCTCGGTGGTCCGGCCGTCCGCCGTCAGCCAGGCGCTGCAGGCGCGCAGCAGCGCCACCACGGTCTCGTCGCCCCGGTGCGCCGCGTCCACCGCCAGCCGGCCGATGGTGGCCGTGGCGGGCAGCGGCCCGTCCGGCGGCAGGCCGCAGGCGCTGCGGACGAAGGGCGGGATGTCCGTCACCGCCCCGTGGTGCACGCGCACCGTGCCGACCAGGACGCCGCCGCGCCGGGCGCAGAACAGCACCCCGCTGGCGTCGTCGGCGCTGAGGTCCAGCCTGCGCGCGTGGTCGGCCAGGGCCGAGGGCCGCTTCTGCTCCTCCACGTACACCCGGTAGCGCAGGGCGCAGCAGGCCTCGCGCTCGGCCTCGGTGGCGGCGATGGAGATCTCCACGGAGCCCGTGCGGCCGCTGTCCTCGGTCATGTGCGTATCCTCGCCGCGCTCCAGTTCAGCCACTGCTCGGGCCGGCGCCGCAGCAGATCCTCCAGCCGGCCGGCCACGGCGTCGATCGCGCCGGACCGGTCCACCGTCGCGGGGTCCAGCACGGGACGCGGCGTCACCACGAGGCGGCCCGCCTCCCATTCGTGGGTGATCGGCGCAAGCGGGACGCCGAGCCCGTGGAGCCTGGCCAGCAGGCCGGTCCTGATCCCGAGCGAGGGACTGACGCCGCCGAGCGCACGCACGCCCGCCGGGCCCGGCGCCTGGGGGCCGTCCGCCAGGATCAGCAGCCGCCTGATCGAGCCGGACCTCAGGCCCGCCATGAGCCGCCGCAGCCCCGCGGGGCTGGTGTCCAGGATCTCGGAGGCCTCGCCGACCCAGCGGTTCGCGCCCAGGCGGAACCAGCCCAGGTTCCGGCGGGCGACCAGCAGGTGCAGCGGCCCGTCGTGGAGCTCGCGCCAGGCCGCGCCCACCAGCGCGCAGACGAGCGGGAACCCCGCCATGTGGAAGACGGCGGTCGCCACCTGCGGCCGCGCCCGCAGCGGCTCCAACGCCGCCCGCAGCCGCCGGTAGGACCAGGGCGTCCGCTCGCGCACGGCGGCGAAGTCCCAGGTCTGCGCGCCCAGGGCGGCGGGCAGGAACAGCTGCCACAGCGCCATCTCGCCGAGCGCCTCCTGCATGCGCGCTTCGGACATGCCCATGTGCGCGGCCATCGAGCGCGCGCTCTCGAGCAGGAAGCGGGGCGGAAGCGGCGAGGCGTCCCCGGCCTCCCGCTGACGTCGGCGCGCCGCCTCCATCAGCGCCGCCAGGGCGGCGGCCTCGCGGGCCTCGGCCGCCGGATCGGCGAGCGCCTCAGCCATGCGCCGGCTCCCGGCCCACGAGGGCGAGCGCCTGGTCCGCCGCGGCGGCGAGGGGCAGGGCCTCGGCGAAGCTGCGCTGCAGGTCCGCGGCCGCGGATTCGAAGGCGGCGCGGCCGGCCTCGATGCGCGCGAGCGCCGCCGCCAGGCTCCCGGCCGAGACGTCCTCGCGCGCGACGACCACCGCCGCGCCCAGGTTGGCGGCCTGCCTGGCGACCAGGTGCTGGTCGACCGCCTGCGGGATCGCGATCATCGGCACGCCCTGCGACAGGGCCTCCGAGACGCTGTTCATGCCGCCGTGGGTGACGAACAGCCGGGCCTCGGCCAGCACCCCGATCTGGTCGACGAAGGGATGCGCCTGGACGTGCTCCGGCCATGGCCCCTGCTCTCCCGCCCCCGCATCGCCGAGCGAGACGATCACCTGCCAGCCCTGCGCGGCCAGCGCCTCGCCGATCCGGCGCAGGAGGGCGCGGTCGCGGTTGAACAGGGTGCCCAGCGACACATAGGCCAGGGGCCTGGGTCCGGCGGGCCGGACGGCGGCCCCGTCGCGCGGGCGCCGGTCGGCCAGGGGGCCGAGGAACAGATGGGTCGCGTCGAAGAACCGGCCGGCCGGCTGGAAGGCGCGGGAGGTGTAGACGAACCTCAGGTCGGCGTCGGGGACCAGCAGGTCGAGCGGGTCGCCCAGGCCCGCGCCGTACCGGGCGTTCAGCCGCTCCAGGGCCGGCGCCGCGCCGGCGGCGGGTGCGGGCGCGCCGAGCATCCGCAGCATGGGGCGGTTCAGGGCGAAGGTCGTGATCGAGGCGACGCAGGGACGTCCGAGCCGGCGCGCCAGGATCGGGCCCCACAGCGCCGAGGCGTCGAACAGCACCAGGTCCGGCGCCGGCTCCAGGGCGGCGAGCAGGGACGGCAGCATGGCTTCCGCCGCCGCCAGGCTCCGGGCCAGGAGCTCGGCCGTGTCGGCGGGGGCCGCCGCCAGGCCCTCGGCGGCGGGGGGATAGGGGACGAACCGCGCGCCCGCGCCTTCGATCAGCGCCCGGAAGGCCGGCGTGGAATGGTAGTCGACCTCCAGGCCGCGGCGCGCCAGCTCGGCGATCACGGGCAGGCTCGGCGCGGTGTGGCCGCGGGCCGGGAAGCCGAGGAAGGCGAGGCGCGGCACGGGTCGGCCGGTCCGTCAGAGGCCCGCGGCGCGCACGCCGTCGGCGGCCAGCTCGCCCAGGGTCGGATTGCTGATGATCAGCTCCACGTCGAGCTCGTGGCCGAGCACCTGGTCCAGCCCGAACTTCAGCTCCACGATCTGGAGCGAGTCGACGCCGAGGTCCGCCAGCCGGCAGGAGGCGTCCACCGTCGCCGCCTTGTCCGGGCGCAGGGCGCGGATGGAGGCCAGCAGATAGGCTTCGACCAGGCGCGCGCGCTCCCCCGCGGGGGCGGCGGCAAGCTGGGCGTGGGTCAGCAGCGCGGGATCGGACTGGCTCATGGCGTCGGGTCGGCTCCGGAGATCACGGGGGGAGGGGCGGGCAGCGGCTCGCCGTGCAGGGCGAGCGGCTTCAGCGCGCCCTCGCAGAGGCGCTGTGCGGTCAGCCGGCGCTGCAGCTTGCCGCTGGTGGTGCGGCTGAGCCTGCGCGGCGCCACGAACACGATCGTCTTCACCGCCAGGGCGTGGGTGGTGAACAGGCTCGAGCGGATCGAGGAGGCGATCTCGCCGGCGGCGTCGAGCGCGCCGGGCGGCAGTTCCGCGACGATGGCGATGTGGGCCGCGCCGCCTGTGTCCAGGCCCAGCGCCGCGCAGCCGCCGGCCGACAGCGCCGGGTGGCTGGCCGCGGCCGCCAGCTCCAGGTCGTGGCAGGCGTGGTTCTGGCCGTTGACGATGATCAGGTCCTTCAGCCGGTCGACGAACACGAACTCCCCCGCCTCGGAGAGGAAGCCGAGGTCGCCGGTGCGCAGCCAGCGCCCGCCGTCCCCGGGGAGCTGCGCGCCGAAGGGATCGTCGTCCCCCTGCCGGTTCCAGTAGCCGCGTGCGACCTGCGGGCCCGCGATCCAGGCTTCGCCGATGCGGCCGGGCGGCAGGGGCGTGCGCCGTTCCGGATCGACGATGCGCACCTGCACGCCCTCGGGCGGATGGCCGCAGCCGGTCAGGACCAGGCCGGCGCCGTCCTGCGCGGGTTCGGCCCGGCCGCGTGCGGCGGCCTCGCGCGCCAGGCGATGGCTCGTCGGCGCCGCGCCGAACGGCTTGCAGGTCACGAGCAGGGTCGCCTCGGCCATGCCGTAGCAGGGGGTCAGGGCGGAGCGGGCGAACCCCTGCGGAGCGAAGCGGTCGGCGAAGGCCTCGAGCGTGGCCATGCGCACCGGCTCGGCGCCTGCGAAGGCGCTGCGCCAGCAGCTCAGGTCCAGCCCCGCCGCGTCCTCGCGCGCGGCGGCCCGCACGCACAGCTCGTAGGCGAAGTTGGGCGCGCCGCTGATCTGCGCCCGGTGCTCGGAAATCGCCTGCAGCCATCTGAGCGGCCGCAGCAGGAAGGCCCGCGGCGCCATCAGGACGGACTCGCCCTCGCAGGTCATCGGCCCCAGCACGCCCGCGATCAGTCCCATGTCGTGGAAGTGCGGCAGCCACGACAGGATGCGGGCGCCGGCGTCGGGCTGGAACGCCTGCGCCATCATCTCGAGGTTGTGGGCGATGTTGGCCTGGGTCAGCGCCACCCCCTTCGGCTCGGAGGTCGAGCCCGAGGTGTATTGCAGCAGCGCCGCCTCTGAGGGCGCGGCCGGCGCCGGTTCGAACGACGGCGCCGCCTCCACCGCGTCGGTCGCCAGCCACGGACAGGCGCGCAGGGGGGAGTGCGCCGCAAGCTTGGCCAGGATCTTCGCCTGCAGGGCGGCGGTGCAGAGGACGGCGCCGGGCCCGCAGTCGGCGGCGATCCGTTCCAGGCGGTCGAACTGGGCGGCGAATTCCGGCGCCGGGACCGGGACCGCGATCGCCCGCCCGAGCAGGACGCCCAGGAAGGCCGGTCCGAAGTCCGGGCCGGGCGGATAGAGCAGCAGCACGGGCCGGCCCCGCAGGCCGCGGTCCTCCAGCGCGGCGGCGACGGCGCAGGCCCGTCGCCAGGTCTCGCCGCGCGTGAGGCGCGCCGGCGGCGCCTCGCCGAACGTCAGGTGGGTGTAGAGCGCCCGGTCCGGATCCGCGGCCGCCATGCGCTGCAGGCGCTGGCCGACCAGCGGCGGCGCGCCTCCGGCGCCGGCCGCCGCCAGGGCTGGAGAGGCCGTCATGGCGCCGGCGCTCCCTCGTAGCCGAAGCGCTCCAGGAAGGGCGCGAAGGCGTCGCGGCGGGCCTCGTAGGCGGCGAGCACGTCCGCCGCCAGCCGGGCGGCCCGCGGCGCGGGGGCCGCCTCGGGGGCGGGCAGGTCCAGGCCGAGGAACCGGGACAGGCGGGCGAAGGCCGTCCCCTGGTCGGCGCACAGGTCCTCGTAGCGCAGGGTCAGGACCTCCGCGCCCGGGCCCGCGTCGAGCCAGCGCAGGAAGCCCAGGTGCGCGCGCAGGATGCTGTCCGCCAGCCAGGCGACCCCGGCGGGGGAGTGCAGGAACAGGCCCTGCTGCAGTCGCCGCGGCGGATTCTCGAACAGCTCGCGGTAGCCCCGCTCGAGCAGCAGCAGGTAGCGGTTCTCGCGCACCACCAGCTCCCGCCAGGCCGTCACCTGCGAGTGCAGGGTGAGCAGCGGGTGCCGCTGGATCGCGACGAAGCGCGCCTGCGGCCAGGTCCGGGTCAGCAGCGG
>Ga0164243_10007507_pt1 | contig 16273 bp, 17 predicted proteins | sample OricompcompostOP_FD_108781 | JGI IMG/M metagenome (GOLD analysis project Ga0164243, IMG submission 108781) | Organic Plus compost microbial communities from Emeryville, California, USA - Original compost - Organic plus compost (OP) | ecosystem: Engineered > Solid waste > Mixed feedstock >...
GAGGCGGACGCGCTCGCTTCGTGCTACCGCACCGCGCTGGCGCTCGCGCGTGAGAACGGGCTGCAGTCGGTCGCCTTCCCGGCCATCTCGACGGGGGTCTATGGCTATCCGGCGGATCAGGCCGCTCGCGTTGCGGTCGGCACCGTCGCGGCGGAACTCGCGGTGCCGAACAGCGTGGTGACGCGCGTGCTGTTGTGCTGCTTCTCCGAGAGTGCGGCCCGGCATCATCTCGACGCCTGCGCGGATCTCGGCCTTGCCTGACGCCTACGCGCGCAGGTGCTCCGCATAGGTGGCGCAGCCGAGCAGGCCCGGCTGCGGATGCAGGATCAGCCAGGTCGGGATCGTCGCCAGCAGCGAACCGAACGGCGGGTGATGTTCGAACGCGGTCCGGAACACCGTGCCGTCGAGGAGGCCGTCGAGCTTGCGCGCCACACCGCCGGCCAGATAGACACCTCCGGTCGCCTTGAACGTCAGCGCCAGATCGCCGGCGAAGCGGCCCAGCAGACGCACGAACAGCGCTACCGTGCTGGCGCAGGCCGGCTTGCCGCGCAGCGCCCCCTCGACGATTTCGCCGGCATGGGCGGGCGGCGCGTCCGGATGCAGCGCGACATGGAGGCGCTCGAGGCCGGGCCCGCACAGCAGGGTCTCCGCCTCGATCCAGCCGAACGATTGGCGCAGGCGCGCGAACACGTCCAGTTCGTCGTCGAGGCTCGGCCCGAACGCGACATGACCGCCCTCGCCGGCGATCGCGCACCACCCTTGCGGCGTCGGCACCAAGGCGGAAACGCCGAGGCCGGTGCCGGGGCCGCAGGCCACTTTCGCTCCGCGCCCGGGGCGCACCGCCGATCCGATCGCCCGCAACTGGTCGGGAGGCAAGGCCGGCAGCGCCCAGGCCACCGCCTCGAAATCGTTGAGCGCATCGACACCCGCCACGCCCAGCCGATCGGCCAGATCGGCAAAACGCAACGACCAGGCGCGATTGGTCAGCGTGACCGAATCGGCGCCGATCGGGCCGGCAAAGGCGAACACGGCACGCTGCGGCCGGAGGCCATGGCGGCGGAGATAGGCCGCGGCCGCCTCTATGAAATCGCTGACACTGTCGTTGGCGATCTCTTCGATCTTCTCCGGGCGGCCGCCGCGCTCAATGGCGAGGCGCGTGGTCGTTCCGCCCACATCGGCGAGGAACGCCCCCTCCATGTCAGCGCTCCGCCGTCGGCGCCGCAGCGCTGTTCGCGTCTCTAGGTCGTTGTCTGGCCGGAGAGAAGCGCACGGGAGACCTCGCCTGTTCAACGAACGCCCCGCTACCGGGTTCCAACCCGCTGCGGCTCCAGCACGTTAGCGCTGTGGTGCGGCGGCGCCAAATCCTGCGCCGCCGCACCTGCTTGGCTCAGCGCCACATCTCGTCGGCGATTTCCACGGCCAGCCGCAGCTTGGCCCACTGCTCTTCCTCGGCCAGGAGGTTGCCCTCCTCGGTCGAGGCGAAGCCGCATTGCGGGCTGAGGCAGAGCTGGTCCATGGCCACGTACTTGGTCGCCTCGTCGATGCGCTTCTTGATGTCGTCCTTCTTCTCGAGCGTGCCGGTCTTCGACGTGATCAGCCCGAGCACCACCCGCTTCTTGCCTTTCGGCAGGAAGCGCAGCGGCTCGAAGCCGCCGGCCCGCTCGGTATCGTATTCGAGGAAGTAGCCGTCGTAATTGATCTTGCTGAGCAGCGTCTCCGCCACCGGCTCGTACCCACCCTCCGAGATCCAGGTCGAACGGAAGTTGCCGCGGCACACATGGGTGGTGAGAATCATGTCGGACGGGCGGTCGGCAATCGCCTGGTTGATCACGCGGGCATAGATTTCCGGCAGCTGGTCCGGTTCGTCGCCGCGCTCGCGCGCGAGCTGCTTTTCCTTTTCCGAGCAGAGATAGGCCCAGACCGTGTCGTCGAGCTGCAGATAGCGGCAACCCGCATCGTAGAAGGCCCGGATCACCTTGCTGTAGGCCGCCGCGAGATCGTCGAAGAACGGCCCGAGGTCCGGATAGACGTCCTTGCTGATGTTCTTGCGGCCGCCGCGGAAGTGCAGCACCGCCGGCGACGGAATCGTCATCTTCGGCACCACGTTGGTGTGCGCCTTCAAGAATTTGAAATGCTCCAGCATCGGATGGGTCGAGAAATCGACCTTGCCCACCACGCGGACGGATTTCGGCCGCGTCTCGATCCCGGCGAACTGGATGCCGTGGTCGGCATAGTAGCCTTCGACACCGTCGAGATGTTCGAGGAAATCGAAATGCCACCACGACCGCCGGAACTCCCCGTCGGTCGCAAGCTTCAAACCGATCTCTTCCTGTTTCTTGATGATCTTCTCGATCTCGCGATCTTCCACCTCGCGCAGCTGCGCCGCGTTGATCTCTCCTTTTTCATGCTTCGCGCGCGCTTCCTTGAGCGGCGCGCTCCGCAGCAAACTTCCGACGTGATCGGCGCGGAACGGAGCCGTCGTATTGGTCATGACCATTCTCCCTGACGAATTTTCTGTAACCGACTGCATGGGCGAGAAGGAGGCGCAGCTCACGGCGCCGGCGCGCCGGGCCTTGATCGTCGCATGCTGTGCGACACGCCGAGATGCCGTTCCAGGACGGCCTTGTCGTTGCGCAGCACGTCGCTCGGCCCGTCATGAACGATTAGGCCACGCTCGACAATGAGCGCCCGATCGGTCACGCCGAGGATCTTCTGCGCGTTCTGTTCCACCAAGATCGCCGCCATGCCCTCGTCGCGGATGATTTTTCGCAGTGCCGCCAGCAGCTCGTCGACGATGATTGGCGCCAGGCCCTCGAGCGGCTCGTCGAGCAGCAGCAGACGGGGATTGAGCACCAGCGCCCGGCCGACCGCAAGCATCTGCTGCTCGCCACCCGAGAGCTGGTTGCCGAGATTGCCGCGCCGCTCGGCGAGGCGCGGAAACATCTCGTAGACCCGTGCCGGCGTCCAGGGTCCGGGTTGGGCGACCGCGGTCAGGTTCTCATCCACCGTCAATGAATGGAAAATGTTGCGCTCCTGCGGCACCCAGCCGATGCCGGCGAGCGCGCGCTGGTCCGGCCGCAACGGGGTGAGATCCCGCCCCGCGAGATGGATCGTCCCGCCGAAACGCCGGGTGACGCCCACGATCGAATTGATCAGCGTGGTCTTGCCCATGCCGTTGCGGCCGAGCAGCGCCATCGCCTCTCCCGGCGCCATCCGCAGCGACAGGCCCGACAGCACCACCGCCTCGCCATAGCCGGCGGTCAGCCGTTCGATGGCGAGCAGGTCAGACATTGCATGGCTCCGCGCCGACAATGTTAGGCATGGGCATCTTCGCCGAGATAGACCGCCTTGACGCGCGGATCGCGCGCGACCTCGTCCGGGGAGCCTTCGACGAACAGCGCGCCGTTGACCAGCACCGAAATTCGGTCGGCGAAGCTGAACACGAGATCCATGTCGTGTTCGATAAGCAGGACTGTGACGTCTTTCGGCAATGCCGCCACCGTCGCGAGGATCTCGTGCCGTTCCGCTTCCGGCACACCGGCGGCCGGTTCGTCGAGCAGCAGCACGCGCGGGCGGCAGGCGAACGCCAACGCGATTTCCAGCAGCCGCTGCTTGCCATAGGGCAACACCGCGACCCTTTCGTTCAGCACGTCGCCGAGTTGGAACCGCTCGATCAGCTCGATCACGTCCTCGACGACGCCGGCGCGGCTGCCGACGATGCGCCACCAGTCCGCGCCAGAGCCGTGCCGCTCGGACACGGCGAGCCCGATCGTCTCCAGCGGCGTCAGGTCGCCGAACAACTGGTTGATCTGGAACGTCCGGGCCAGCCCCATCCGCACCCGCCGGTGCGGCTCCACGCCGGTGATGTCCTCGCCGTCGAGCAAAATGCGGCCTGCGGTGGGCGCCAACACCCCGGTCAGAAGATTGATCAGCGTCGTCTTGCCGGCGCCGTTCGGCCCGATCAGGGCGTGGCGTGCGCCTTTACGCACCTGCAGCGAGACGTCGCTGGTGGCCACCACGCCGCCGAACCGCTTCTCCAGGTTCCGGGTTTCGAGCACCACACTCACGGCCCGCGCTCCTGCTCAGCCGGCGCCGCCACGGGCGCCTTGCGCGTGGGCCGCACAATGTCGCGGACCAGGTGACTCCAGTTCGCCATCCGGTCGCGCCCGATCACGACGATCAGCACCAGCACCAGGCCGATCCAGAACTGCCAGTACTGCGGCGTCAAGGCGGACAGCCAGTCCTGCATCAGCTTGAAGATCACCGCGCCGACGATGCCGCCATAGAGATAACCGGCGCCGCCCAGGATCAGCACCAGCAGCCCGTCTGCCGAACGATGGAAGGCGAGCACGTCCAGCGAGACGAATTGCTGCGTCTGCGCCAGCAAGGCGCCGGCGATGCCCGCATACGCGGCGGCGAGCGTGTAGATCGCGACGAGCCGCCGCGACACCGGTACGCCGATCGCGCGCGCCCGCAGCGGATTGCCCTTCACCGCCTGGAGCGACAGGCCGAACGGCGAATAGACGATCCGCCGCGCCAGCAGGAACAGCACGAACAACACCGTCAGGCTGTAGGCATAGGCGACGTGGCCTGTGATGTCGAATTCGAACAGGCCCAGCACCGGCCCGATCACCACGCCTTGCAGGCCGTCCGCGCCGCCGGTGAAGGCCGCCTTGTTGGCGAATTCGTAGAGCACCAGCGCGACGCCCAGCGTCACCATCAGCCGCGTCAGGTCCGAGCCGCGGAGCACGAGGAAGCTGCTGGCGAAGCCGAGCACGGCGGCGCCGGCGGCCGCCGCCACCAGGCCGAACAGCGGCTCCTGCACGCCGTGTTTGCCGAGCAGGCCGGCGATATAGGCGCCGGCCCCAAAGAACGCGGCATGTCCGAGCGAGACGATCCCCGCATAGCCGAGCAGCAGGTCGATCGACAGGGCGAACAGCGCCAGGATGGCAATCTCCGCCAGGATCAGGTGCTTGTCCGGCAGGAGAAACACGCTGGCGAGCGCCACCACCCAGAACACCAGTTCGAGCGGCCGCCAGCGTGCGCGCGCGGCGAGCAGCGCGGTGACGTCGGTGGCGGCGGGACCGGGCATGACCGTCTCCTTCACCGGGCGCTGGCGCGGGCAAACAGGCCCTGCGGGCGCCAGATGAGCACCGCGATCATGATCGTATAGATCACGAAGGCACCGTATTCGGGCACGTAGTACTTGCCGGCGACGTCGCCGATGCCGAGCAGCAGCGCTGCCAGGAACGGCCCGGTGATGCTCGACGTGCCGCCGACCGTGACCACGATCAGGAAGTAGATCATGAACTTCAGCGGGAAGGTCGGGTCGAGACCGAGGATCTCGGCGCCGAGCGCGCCGCCGAGCCCGGCAAGGCCCGATCCAAACGCGAAGGTAAGCGCGAACACCGCGCTGACATTGATGCCCATCCCGCGCGCCACGCGCGGATCGTCGACCGAAGCGCGCAGGCGGCTGCCGAAGCGCGTCCGCGTCAGGATCGATTGCAGCGCCAGCGTGAGGAGGCCGCAGACGACGATGATCAGCAACCGGTACTTGCCGATGCCGACGCCGAGCACCTCGATCTGTCCGCGCAGCATGTCCGGGAGCTGGATGAACTGCTGCTGTGAGCCCATCACGTAGTCGACCGCGGCAATCGACATGAAGACCAGGCCGATCGTGAACAGGACCTGGTCGAGATGGCTTTTGGCGTAGACGTGGACGTAGAGCATGCGCTCGAGGATCAGCCCCAGCAGCGCGCTCGCGACGAAGGCGATCGGCAGCGCCGCAAAGAACGGCACGCCCATGCGGTTGACCAGCACCACGGTGACGTAGCCGCCTGCCATGGCAAACGCGCCATGCGCCAGATTGACGAAATTCATCAGTCCGAGCGTGACCGCGAGTCCGCAGGCCAGCACGAACAGCAGCATGCCGTAGGCGATTCCGTCGAAGAGAATGGTCAGCATGGGCAATGGGCCAAGAATGCCGTGGCCGCGCAGCACGCGGCGAAGTCATCGGACGGATCGTCGCGCCGATGGCGGACCCGGCGACACCCGCCGGGTCCGCAGCGGGACTTACTTCTTCTTGGCGGCCTTGACCGGGTCCTTGACCTCTTCGAAGGCATCGAACTCCACGTTGTAGAGCTCGCCGTCGACCTTCTCGACCTTGCGGATATAGATGTTCTGGACGATGTCGCGCGTCTCCGGATCGATCGAGATCGGCCCGCGCGGGCTCTCCCAGCCCATGCCCTTCATCGCTTCGATCAGCTTGGCGCCGTCGGTCGCGCCGCCGGTCTTCTTCAGCGCCTCGTAGATCAGGTGCATGCCGTCATAGCCGCCGACCGACATGAAGTTGGGCCGCATGCCGGGATTGGCCTTCTTGAAGGCCTCCACATAGGCCTTGTTCTTCTCCGAGGGATGCGCGGCAGAGTAGAGATGCGCGGTGATCGCACCGAGCGCTGCATCACCGAAGCTGTTGAGGATGTCGTCGTCGACCACGTCGCCAGGGCCGATCAGCTTGATACCCGACTTGTCCAGGCCGCGTTCGACGAACTGCTTCATCAGGACCGAACCGACGCCGGAGGGCACGAACACGTAAAGGGCGTCCGGCTTGGCATCGCGCACGCGCTGCAGGAACGGCGCGAAATCGGGATTTTGCAGCGGCACCCGCAGGGACTCGACGACAGTGCCGCCGGCATTCTTGAACGGCTCGGTAAAGCCCTTCTCCGCGTCGATGCCGGGCGCATAGTCGGTCACCAGGGTGACCACCTTTTTGATGCCGTTCTTCGTGGCCCATACGCCCATCACGTAGGCCGATTGCGCGGTCGTGAAGCTGGTGCGGGCGATAAAGGGCGACGCCTCGGTGATGGTCGAGGTGCCTGCTGCCATCACGACCATCGGCACCTTGGCCTGGGTCGCGATCGGCGCGGACGCCATGGCCAGCGGCGTCAGGCCGAAACCGGCGATGAACGACACCTTGTCGTTGACGACGAGCTCCTGCGCGAGACGCTTGGTCGCGTCGGCGACACCGCCGTCGTCCTTCAGGATCACCTCGATCTTCTTGCCGGCAACGGTGTCGCCGTTCTGCTGCATGTACAGCTTGACCGCGGCTTCGATCTGCTTGCCGGTCGAGGTGAACGGGCCGGTCATGGGCAGGATCAGCCCGACTTTGACCGTGTCCTGGGCGAATGCCGGGCCTGCGAGAAGCGCCCCGGCCGCGACCGCCGCCAGCCCGCTGATAATCTGTCTGCGCAACATGGTTGCTCCTCCCTGCGTTGACACGTTTCTTGGTCTTGGAGGACGCGCTTCGTCGTCCCCGGGGGCATTCCACTCCAACTTCCGTAACGCGGAACCTGGATGAAGAAAAGCGCCAAATCGCGGCGATTGCTGAAACTGATAGATGGATTAATGCGTGCCGGCCGCGGGGCTCATGGCCGGAGAAGACCGCCACGGAAGCCCCCTTCCCACACGGTCCCACACGCCACCGGTTGCATCTCCGGCCGGCCCGGCGCGACGGTTTCTCCCCCGTGGGACCGCGGCGACGAACGCGCGCGCCGTAACGTCAGATGTCGAAGAACACCGTCTCGTTCTCGCCCTGGATCCGGATGTCGAAACGGTAGACGGGGCCGTCTGCGCCGTCCTCCCGCCGCGCCACCAGGGTCTGCCGCCGTTCCGCAGGCACCAGCGTCAGGATCGGATCCTGCGCATTGGCGGCTTCGTCGGCAAAGTAGATCCGCGTGAAGACATGCTGCAGCATGCCGCGCGCGAACACCGCGACCAGGATGTGCGGCGCCTGGGTCGTACCGTCCGGACCCGGCACCGGTCCCGGCTTGATCGTGTGGAAGACGTAGCGGCCTTCCGCGTCGGTGCCGACCCGGCCGAAGCCCTTGAAGCTGGTGTTCGGCCGCGTCCGCGCGTCGCGCGGATGCGCGTAGCGGCCCTGCGCGTCCGCCTGCCAGATCTCGATCATCGAATCGGTGATCGGCTTGCCGTCGCCGTCGAACACCTGCCCCTCGATGCGGATCCGCTCGCCGGTCGTGTCGGGAGTCACCAGATCGCCGATGATGAGGTCGGTCCAGTCGTATTTCTTGTTCGGTGTCAGGCCATAGGCGAAGTACGGGCCGACCGTTTGGGAAGGAGTGAGGCCAAACATCAGTCGTTGTCCGGTGGGGTCTCGTTGCGGCCACGCAGCACGATGTCGAATCGATAGCACAGCGCCCAGTCGGGCTTGGTGTTCTCCAGGTCGAACGACGAGATCATCCGCGCCCGCGCCCGCTCGTCGGTGACCGAGTTGAAGATGGGGTCGAACGGGAATAGCGGGTCGCCCGGGAAATACATCTGCGTCACCAGGCGCGACAGGAACGAGTGCCCGAACAGCGAGAAATGGATATGCGCCGGTCGCCAGGCGTTGTGGTGATTGCCCCACGGATAGGCGCCAGGCTTGATGGTGATGAAGCGGTAATAGCCGTTTTCGTCGGTCACCGTGCGGCCCGCGCCGGTGAAGTTCGGATCGAGCGGCGCAGGATGCTGGTCGACCACGTGCACGTAGCGCCCGCAGGCATTGGCCTGCCAGATCTCCACCAGCGTGTTCGGCACCGGCCGGCCGTCCTCGTCGAGGACACGGCCATGCACGATGATCCGCTCGCCGATCGGCTCGCCCCTTCCATGGCAGGTGAGGTCGTTGTCGCCGGGCTGCAGGCTGTCATGGCCGTAGACCGGCCCGGTCAGTTCCGACAGCGTGTGCGGGACGACGATCAACGGCCGGCTCGGCGACCGCTTGACCGTGCTCTTGTAGTCCGGAAACAGGCGCGGCGGGTGCGCCTTCAGACCTTCCGTCGGATAGACCAGCGCCATTCCTTCGTCTCTTCCCTTTGGGCGACCGGTTGACCCGGCGCCGTGTTTCAAGCCGCGCGTTCGAGCGCCAGCGACACGCCCTGACCGACGCCGACGCACATCGTCGCCAGCGCCCGCTTGCCGCCGCTCTTCTCCAGCTGATGCGCGGCGGTCATCGCGATGCGCGCGCCGGACATGCCGAGCGGATGGCCGAGCGCGATCGCGCCGCCATTCGGATTGACGTGTTCGGCGTCGTCGGCGAGACCAAGCTGGCGCAAACAGGCTAAAGCCTGCGACGCGAAGGCCTCGTTGATTTCGATCAAATCGAAATCGCCGATCGTGATGCCGAGCCGTTCCATCAGCTTGCGCGTCGCCGGCACCGGACCGATGCCCATGATCCGCGGCGGCACGCCCGCCGAAGCCATGCCGAGGATCCGCGCCCGCGGCGTCAGGCCGTGCGTCTTCACCGCGGCTTCCGACGCCAGAATCATCGCCGCCGCTCCGTCGTTCACGCCTGAGGCATTGCCGGCCGTGACCGTGCCCGGATTGCGGAACGGTGTCTTTAGCTTCGCGAGCGCCTCGACCGTGGTGTCGGGCCGCGGATGCTCGTCCTTGTCGACCGTCACGGGCCCCGCCTTGCCACCCGGCACCGTGACCGGTACGATCTCCTCGGCGAAATAGCCCGCGGCGATCGCCTTGCCGGCGCGCTGCTGCGAACGCGCCGCATAGGCGTCCTGGTCGGCCCGCGTCACCTGGAATTCTTCCGCGACGTTCTCGCCGGTCTCGGGCATCGAATCGACGCCGTACTGCGCCTTCATCAGCGGATTGATGAAACGCCAGCCGATCGTCGTGTCGAACACCTCCGCCGAGCGCTGAAACGCCTCCTGGGCCTTGCCCATCACCAGCGGCGCCCGCGTCATCGACTCCACTCCGCCGGCGATCGCCAGTTCGATCTCGCCGGCACGAATGGCACGCGCCGCGCTGCCGACCGCATCGAGTCCCGACGCGCACAACCGGTTCAGCGTCACCCCGGGCACATGCTCCGGCAGCCCCGCCAGCAGCAGAGCCATCCGCGCCACGTTGCGGTTGTCCTCGCCCGCCTGATTGGCGCAGCCGAGCGTGACCTCGTCGACTGCGCCCCAGTCGACATTCGGATTGCGCGCCATCAGCGCCTTGATCGGCGTCGCGGCGAGGTCGTCCGCCCGTACTTTGGCCAGGGCACCGCCATAGCGGCCGATCGGCGTGCGGACCGCGTCACACAGAAATACGTCGCGCATCGCCGCCTCCTACGCTGCTTCGCTGTGGGCCTTGTTGGTACGCGCATGCAATTCGCGCAGCACCGCGAGCTCCTGCGCATTTGGCGCCGGCGTTTCCGCCACGGTCGCGGCGAACTTCACCGGCCAGCCGGTATTCTCCTGGATCTGCTCCCGCGTCACACCCGGATGGATCGAGACGACCGTCATTTCCTTGGTCTGCGGATCGGGCTCGAAGATGCACAGATCGGTGATCAGCCGCGTCGGCCCCTTGGTCTTCACGCCGAGCTTGGCGCGGGCATCGCCTTCAAGGCCATGCCCCAGCGAAGTGACGAAGTCGAGCTTGTCGACGAAGCTACGCTTCGACTGCGCCATGATGATGAAGATCTCGCCGCAGGACGTCGCGATTTCCGGCGCGCCGCCGCCGCCGGGCAGCCGCACCTTCGGCTTGTCGTACGGGCCGACCACCGTGGTGTTCAGGTTGGCGTATTTGTCGATCTGCGCGCCGCCGAGGAAACCGACGGTGATGCGGCCGCCCTGCAGCCAGTAGCGGAACATCTCTGGCACCGACACCGTGGTCAGCGCGGTCTCGCACAATTCGCCGTCGCCGATCGACAGCGGCAGCACGTTCGGCTTGGTGCCGATCGTGCCCGACTCGTAGATCAGGGTGATATCAGGCGCATGGGTGAGCCGCGCCAGGTTGCACGCTGCGGACGGCGCGCCGATACCGACGAAGCAGACATCCTCGTTGCGCAGCGCACGCGCCGCGGCGACCGTCATCATTTCCGCCGGCTTGTAGCTCTGTGTCATCGGCGCGTCCTCACTCGGCGGCGGCGCGCGGGGTGCGCGCGTGAACGGCAAAGGCTTCGGGCCCTTTCTCCAGTACGTTGGCCTTCATCCACGTCATGAAGGTGTCGCGGTCGCGCGCAATCGCGTCCCACGCCTTGTAGAAGGCATTGTCGCGCTTGTAGTAGCCCTGCGCGTAGGACGGATGCGCCCCGCCCTGCACCTGCGCGATGGCTCCGACCGTCCAGTTCGGCAGGATCACCGCGTTGTAGTTGCGCGGACCGAAATCCTCGACGATCTCCTCGACGGTGACGATCGAGCGTTTTGCCGCCAGCACCGCTTCCTTCTGCACGCCCACAATGCCTTCGAGCAGCACGTTGCCGGCGCGGTCGGCCTTGAGCGCGTGGATCACCGCGACGTCCGGGCTGATCGCTGGCACAGCCGCCAGTTCCTCGCCGGTGAAGGGGCAGGTGATGCGCTTGATGTTCGGATTCACCTTGGCAAGGTCGGCGCCAAGATAGCCGCGGAAGATCGCGCAGGGCAGCCCCGCAGCACCCGCCTCGTAGGCGTTGGCCATGGCCGCATGCGAGTGTTCTTCGATCTCGAGCGACCGCGGCCACGCATTCTCGACCGCATCCCGCAGCCGGTGCAGCGAGCCGACGCCGGGATTGCCGCCCCAGGAGAAGATCAGCTTCTTCACGCAGCCCATGCCGATCATCTGATCGTAGATCAGATCCGGCGTCATGCGGATCAGCGTCAGGTCCCGCTTCTGCTGCCGGATGATCTCATGGCCGGCGGCGTAGGGAATGAGATGCGTGAACCCTTCTAGCGCGACCGTATCGCCGTCGCGAATGGTGGAGGCGACCGCGTCGGCCAGCGACATGATCTGGGACATGAAGCGGCTCCTTTGTGCGCTTATCGCACAGCGTTCTCATATCGAAGTTAGGAGTTGCGCACTTTGGACGTCAAGTGCGATACAGAGAACAACGTTCGAATAGCGCACGATCTACATGACGGTGACAGGCGCGGAGCCCGATCGCGACTTCATGGCCGGCCTGGGCAAAGGCCTCGCGGTCATCGAATGCTTCGATGACGAGAACGAGCGCCTCACGATCGCCGAGGTGGCCGCCAAGACCAAGCTCAGCCGCGCCGCGGCGCGCCGCTGCCTGCTCACCCTGCAGCGGCTCGGCTACGCGACCTATGACGGCAAGTTCTTCGGTCTGACGCCGCGCATCCTGCGCCTCGGCTATGCCTATCTCGCCTCGACCGAACTCCCGCAACTGGTGCAGCCCTTTCTCGAGCGCCTGAGCGAGACCCTGCACGAATCCTGCTCCGCCTCGATCCTCGACGGTGACGAGATCGTCTATGTGGCACGCGCCGCCACCAAGCGGATCATGTCGGTCGGCATCAGCGTCGGCACCCGCTTGCCCGCCTATTGCACGTCCATGGGCCGCGTCCTGCTCGCCGCCTTGCCGGCGCCGGAGATGGAGCGCCGCCTCGAAGCGACCCCGCGCCCGCGCCTGACGCCGCACACCCGCACGCAGGTCGGCGACCTCGTCGCCGTCCTGAAAGCCGTGCGGGAATCCGGCTACGCCGTCATCGATCAGGAACTGGAAGTCGGCCTGGCCTCGATCGCCGTGCCGCTCGTCAATGCCGCGGGCGACACCGTCGCCGCGATCAATATCGGCGTGCAGTCGGCGCGCGTACCGGCGGCCGACCTGCCGCGGCTGTTCCTGCCGCATCTGCTGGAAGCGCAGCGGGCGCTGCGGCCGCTGATCAAGCGCACCGCACCGATCGCCACGTGACCGGCGCTTTCGACGCGGCGGCGCCCGCTTGCAAAACCCGGCCGGGCGGCACACCTTGACCGCGGCCGCCCGTTCCTGCGGCGCTTGGGACTGTGTCGATGACTGCCCCCGACGACTATCTCCTCGCACCCGATCCGCATGATCCGCGGCTGACCGTGCGCGTTGCTGGGATCGACCAGACCGGCGCGCGCGTCGAGACGGCCGTCACCGTCGAGCGGCCGCTGACGATCTTCCTCAACGCCCAGGAAGTCGTCACCGCGATGACGATCGGCGACTACCCGGAGTATCTCGCGATCGGCTTCCTGCTCAATCAGGGCATGCTGCACGCGGACGACATCGTCACGGCCGTCGACTACGACGACGATCTCGAAGTCGTCGTGGTGCGCACCGAGCGCGAGACGAACTACGAAGAAAAGATGAAGAAGAAGGTGCGCACCTCCGGCTGCGCCCAGGGCACGGTCTTCGGCGATCTGATGGAAGCGATCGAATCGGTGACCCTGCCGGCGGCCGAGCTGCGCACCTCGTGGCTTTACGCGCTCACCGCCAAGATCAACACCACGCCCTCGCTCTATCTCGAGGCGGGTGCGATTCACGGCTGCGTGCTCTGCCAGGGCGACCGGCCGCTGATCTACATGGAGGACGTTGGCCGTCACAACGCGGTCGACAAGATCGCCGGCTACATGTTCCGGCACGGCATCGCCGCGCACGACAAAATCTTCTACACAACCGGCCGCCTCACCTCGGAAATGGTGATCAAGACTGTGCGCATGGGCATTCCGATCCTCGTCTCGCGCTCCGGTTTCACAGCCTGGGGCGTCGAGCTCGCGCGCAAGGCCGGGCTGACGCTGATCGGCCGCGCGCGCGGCAAGCGCTTCGTTGCGCTTTCTGGCGAGGACCGCATCGTGTTCGATCAGGACCTCAGCTATGTCGAGGAGGAGAGCGCGAAGCACCGGCGCAAGGCGGCGATGCATGACGACTGAACGCTTCTTCCATACCGCGCCTGCGGCTCTTCCCGTCCCTGTTTCCTGCCGATGAGCAATCCTGCCCCTGCAACGCTCGGCCTCGTCCTCGCCGGCGGTCTCGCCCGCCGCATGGGCGGCGGCGACAAGCTGCTGATCGAGATCGGCGGCGCCTCGATTCTCGATCGCGTGCTCGCGCGCCTCGCCCCGCAATGCGCGCGACTTGCCCTCAACGCCAACGGCGACCCGGCCCGCTTCGCCGCCACCGGCCTGCCCGTCATCCCCGACGATGTGCCGGGTCATGCCGGTCCGCTTGCCGGCGTGCTGGCCGGACTCGACTGGGCCGCCGCCAATCATCCCGATCTCGCCTGGATCGTCACCGTGCCAGGCGACTGCCCGTTCCTGCCGCGCGATCTCGTCGCCCGCCTTCATGCGGCACGCGAGGCCGCCGCGCAGCCGCTCGCCTGCGCCCGATCCGGCGAATGGCGCCATCCGGTGGTGGGCCTTTGGCCGGTCGCGCTCCGCGCCGACCTGCGTCGCGCGCTGGTCGACGAGGATCTGCGCAAGATCGAAGTCTGGACCGGCCGCCACGGCATCGCCATCGCCGACTGGCCCGACACGCCGGTCGATCCGTTCTTCAACGTCAACACGCCGGAAGATGCGGATGCGGCGCGTGAACTCGCGGCGGCGCATCCCGAGGCGTGAGGCGTCATCGCGCCCTCTTGCCTCGGCCGCGGCCGCACTCATAATCATTGTACCGCGGGCGCGTCAGCGTCCGCAGGGCTGGGAGGGACCATCATGAAAAGCTTCGCGTCTGCGGTTGTCGCTGCGGCCCTGCTGGCCGGGATCGGCGCCTACGTGCTCGACTCGTTCCAGGAATCGGCGACCGTCGCCTACACCACAACCGGCGCCCGCATCTGAGCGCCGCCGCGCCAATCACGCCGTCAGCGCCGCGTAGGGGAGAAAGCCGACCGTGTCGCCCGGCGCGACCACGGTCACGTCATCGGCCAGTTCGACCAGCCCATCCGTTTCGGTCAGCGACGTGATCACGCCGGCGCCGTCCTGCGGATACTTGTGTGCTTCCGGCCAGCCGTCCGGTCCCCGCCGCAGCGAGGCCCGCACATATTCGCGCCGCCCGCTCTTCTTGCGATAGGCGAACGCCGCCTTGACCGGCAGCGCTGTGAACGGCGTCGGCGTCGCGCCCGACAGCCGCAGGATCAGTGGCCGCACCACGTGCACGAACGTGACGAACACCGCGACCGGATTGCCCGGCAGGCCGGCGAAAGCCGCGCCGGCGATCACGCCCATCGCCACCGGGCGGCCTGGCTTGATGCCGAGCCGCCAGAAGACGAGACGGCCGGCCTGCTCGACCGCCATCCGCACATGATCCGCTTCGCCGGTCGACACCCCGCCTGACGTCAGCACCAGATCGTGACGCTCTGCCGCCGCCGCGATCGACGGTGCCAGCACGGCCGGATCGTCCGGCAGAATGCCAAGATCCTCGGTTTCGGCACCGAGTCGCGCCAGCAGCGCCAGCAGCAGCTGCCGGTTCGCGTCGTAAACGCCGGCCGCGCGCAGCGGCTCGCCGGGCGCGACGATCTCGTTGCCGGTGGAGAACACCGCCACCCGCACCCGTCTCCGCACGGAAAGATGCGTCAATCCGACCGCCGCCGCGAGCGAGATGTCTGCGGGGCCGAGCCGCCGCCCGCCCGGCAGCGCCACGGTGCCGGCCGCGATGTCCTCGCCGGCCTTCCGGCGATTGGCGCCGCGCTTGAGCCCCGGCGGCACCACCACGCTGTCGCCGTCTATGCGGCAGTCCTCCTGCATATAGACCGTGTCGGCTCCCGGCGGCATCGGCGCGCCGGTGAAGATCCGCACCGCGGTTGCGGGCGCGATCGGCACGCGCGCCTCCGCCCCCGCCTGCAGCCGCCCGGCAATGCGCAGCGCCGTCTCGCCCTGCGCCGCCACGTCGGCGATCCGCACCGCGAACCCGTCGACGGCGGAATTGTCGAATGGCGGCAGCGAGACGGGAGCGATCACATCGCCGGCGGTCACGCGCCCCAGTGCCGCCGCGAGCGGGACGGTCTCGGTCTCCGTCAAGACCGGCACCTGCGTCGCCATCAGCGTCTGCGCCGTTTCGATCGGCATCAGCGGACCGCCGAAGGCGAAACAATCGTCCGACAATTGCGCCATCAGGGAATCCCCTGCACCAGCAGCGCATCGATCGGCACCGCCTTGGCCGCCAGCAGGTCGGCGATCGCCGGCGCATCATCCAGCGCCAGCACGGGGATTGGCGCTGTAATCGCCGTGTCGGCCGCGATCGCCACGATGGCGGGGTCTTTGGGGAACATCAGTTCCTTGCCCACATCCTGCCGATACACTTCGAGCTTGGGATGGGCGTGGCGCTTGTAGCCTTCCACAATCACCAGATCGACCGGCGACAGGCGGGCGAGCAGGTCGGGCAGCGTCGGCTCCGGCGCGCCGCGCAATTCGTGCATCAGCGCCCAGCGTCGCTGCGAACCGATCAGCACTTCGGTCGCGCCGGCCTGCCGGTGCGTGTAGGAGTCCTTGCCCGGCTGGTCGAGGTCGAACCCGTGGTGGGCGTGCTTGATCGTCGAGACGGCGAGCCCGCGCTTGACCA
>Ga0164243_10007508_pt1 | contig 16272 bp, 15 predicted proteins | sample OricompcompostOP_FD_108781 | JGI IMG/M metagenome (GOLD analysis project Ga0164243, IMG submission 108781) | Organic Plus compost microbial communities from Emeryville, California, USA - Original compost - Organic plus compost (OP) | ecosystem: Engineered > Solid waste > Mixed feedstock >...
GCGCACCCGGACTGCACACAGCCCTCCGCGATGCCGCTGACCAACGCCTCGATCCGCTTCGGGACGACCTTGCCGACCGCGATGTAGTCCTGCAGGAACAGCGGCTCGGCGCCGGTGACCACGAGATCGTCGACCACCATCGCCACCAGGTCGATCCCGACGGTGTCGTGCTTGTCCATCGCCTGCGCGACCGCGATCTTGGTGCCGACGCCGTCGGTCGAGGACGCGAGCACCGGCTCCTTCCAGCGGTCCAGCTTGAGGGAGAACAACCCGGCGAACCCGCCGACCCCGCCGAGCACCTCGGGCCTGCTGGCGCGCTCCGCATGCGGTTTCAGCAGGTCGACGGCTTCATCGCCGGCCTCGATGCTGACCCCGGCGGCGGCATAGGTGGCGTTCGTGGACTCGCTCACGGCAAGCGGACTCCAGACTGATCGGGCTCAAGGACGCCGGATGGCATCCCCAGCACCGTACCCGGCTTGGGTGACAGGCCGAGCCGGACCGTCAGTCCCTTCCAGGCTCTCCAGCAGATGCTTGCCGACGAGCGCCTCCTCCGGCAACGGGATCGGGTAGTGGCCGCTGAAGCAGGCCGTGCACAGCCGCGACTTCGGCTGCTCGGACGCCGCGACCAGGCCGTCGAGCGAGACGTACCCCAGCGAGTCCGCGCCGATCAGCCTGCGGATGCCGTCCAGGTCCGCGCCGTTGGCGACCAGCTCCGCGCGCGAGGCGAAGTCGATGCCGTAGAAGCACGGCCAGCGCACCGGCGGCGACGCGATGCGGACGTGCACCTCCAGCGCGCCGGCCTCGCGCAGCATCCGCACCAGCGCGCGCTGGGTGTTGCCGCGCACGATGGAGTCGTCCACCACGACGAGCCGCTTGCCGCGGATCACCTCACGCAGCGGGTTGAGCTTGAGCCGGATGCCCAGCTGCCGGATGGTCTGCGACGGCTGGATGAAGGTGCGCCCGACGTAGGCGTTCTTGACCAGGCCCTGCCCGTACGGGATGCCCGAGGCCTGCGCGTAGCCGATCGCGGCGGGCGTGCCGGATTCGGGAACCGGGATGACCAGATCGGCCTCGACCGGGTTCTCCTGCGCGAGGCGTTTGCCGATGTCGACGCGTGTCGCGTGCACGCTACGGCCGGAAATCGTGGTGTCGGGGCGGGCCAGGTAGACGTACTCGAAGACGCAGCCCTTGGGTTCGGGGGTCGCGAACCGCGAGGAGCGCAGGCCCTCGGAGTCGATCGCGATGAGCTCGCCCGGCTCCACCTCGCGGACGAACGAGGCCCCGATGATGTCCAGTGCGGCGGTTTCGCTCGCGATGACCCAGCCGCGTTCGAGCCTGCCGAGTACGAGCGGGTGCACGCCCTGCGGGTCGCGCGCCGCGTACAACGTGTCCTCGTCGGCGAACACCAGGCAGAACGCGCCCCGCAGGGTGGGCAGCAGTTCGAGCGCCGCCGCCTCGATGCCCTTGTCCGCGGCGGTCGCGGCGAGCAGGCCGCAGACCAGATCGGAGTCGCTGGAGGAGCCGGTCAGCCCGGCGTGCGGCTTGAGCCCGGCCGCGTGCGTGCGGTCGCGCAGTTCGGCCGTGTTGACCAGGTTCCCGTTGTGGGCGAAGGAAAGGCCGCTGCCGATGGCGGTGGTGCGGAACGTCGGCTGGGCGTTCTCCCAGGTGGACGATCCGGTGGTCGAGTACCGGCAGTGCCCGACCGCGACGTGTCCCTGCAACGAGGACAGCACCTGCTCGTCGAACACCTGGCTGACCAGGCCGAGGTCCTTGAAGACCACGATCTGCTTGCCGTCGGACACCGCGATGCCCGCGGCCTCCTGGCCACGGTGCTGCAGCGCGTACAGCCCGTAGTAGGCCATCTTGGCGACCTCTTCGCCCGGTGCCCAGACACCGAAGACGCCGCATTCCTCACGAGGTTCGGATTCGGGCTGGTCGTGCGAGATGTGGTCGGAAACCACGAAACTGCTCCCTGGAGACGAGGGGCTGGCCAGTCTCAAGTGTAGGTCGCACGATCAGCCGGTTCAGCCGGACTTCACGTGATGTTGGGCTCTCAACCAGCCGCGGCGAGCCACTTGGCGCGGCCGGTTTCGCCCGGGACCCAGCAGCCGGTGACCTTCCGGCCACTTGCCGCATAGTCGTCGGCGAGTGCCAGTAGTTCGTCGAGCACGGCGTGCGCGGTGCCACGGCAGCGCCACAGCATCCGGCCCGGGTTGAGGATGTCCTGCTCGTCGCCGGCCACCCGGAAGGCGGTCACGTCGTCCTCGGCGTCGATCCGCAGCACGTCCACGACCGAGTCGTGCGCGCGGATCCCGACGACGGCGACGAGGCTGCCCGCCTTGTCCCTGGGGTGGATGAAGCGGTAGCCCCGGTCGATCAGGTCCATCAACCGGGCGTCCACCGACGTTTGCGTGTCAGCTGAGCACATCGTCGAATTCGCCGTCCTTCGCGCCCGCGACGAACGCGGCGATCTCGTCGCGGGTGTAGACCAGCGCGGGGCCCTGTGGGAAGCGGGAGTTGCGCACCGCGATCTCGCCCGTGGGCAGCGTCGCGACCTCCACACAGTTGCCGAGTGCGCCACTGCGTTTGCTCTTGCGCCAGGACACGCCGGTGAGCTGGTCCGCGGACATTCCATTCGAGAACTGTTCGGCCATTTTCGCCACCTTCCCCGATCGGCTAGCGGCAGTGCAGATGCACGTGCATTTGCACTGTACGCAGGAAGCTACCACTGGCGCCTGCACACGTAAATGCACGAGTCGATGCACGTGCAGGCGCATGTGCTAGTTAGCTGTCACTCGGTAAATAACACGCCACGCCGCCGTGATCGATCGGGTGAATGTGGCTGGAAGGACTGGACAACTCGCCCAGAGGAGTGGCTACCGAACGTGGTGGCTAGATCTCGGCAATGCGCTTGATCAGCATCTGCCTGCTTCGATCGGGTGTTTCCGCGTCGACGGTGAGCCGGTCGAACGTGCGGCCGTACAGCTCCAGTTCGTCGGTCTTCTCCAGGTAGAGCGCGCCGTCGAGCCGCTCGATGTAGGCGATGTTCGGCAGTTCGGGCTCGGCGAACTGCAGCAGTGAGAACGCGCTCTCGGCGGCGTATCCGCTCATGTCGAAGGGCACGATCTGCAGCGAGATGTTCGGCAGTTTGATCAGTTCCAGCAGGTGCTCGAGCTGTTCCTTCAGCAGCGCGGCGCTGCCGACCGGCCGGTGCAGCACGGCCTCGTCGATCACCGCCCACAACCGCGGCGGCTTCGGCCCGTTCAGCAGTTTCTGCCTGCGCATCCGGATCGCGACCCGGCGCTCGACCGAGGGATCGTCGGAATCGGGATTGCCGCGGCCGATGACGGCCCGCGCGTAGCTCTCGGTCTGCATCAGGCCGGGCACGAACATCAGCTCGTAGGTGCGGATCCGGGTGGCCGCCTCTTCCAGTCCGATGTAGTTGTCGAACCAGGTGGGCAGCGTGTCGTTGAAGCGGTGCCACCAGCCGGGCTGGTTGGCCTGCTTCACCATCTCCACGGCCCAGTCGCGTTCGGCCTGGTCGTGCACGCCGTACATGGTCAGCAGATCGACCACGTCGCGTTCCTTGCAGCCGACGCGGCCGAGTTCCATCCGGCTGATCTTCGACTCGGACGCCCTGATCTCCCAGGCGGCGGCCGCCCGCGTGACGTTCGCGGCCTCGCGAAGACGCCGGAGCTGGGTGCCGAGGATCATCCGCCGTGCGGTGGGCCCGGCGCCCTGCTCGAAGCCGGAAGAATCGACCGGAGCCATAGCGCGGACCTTCCTCACTCGACTGATAGCCCAGCCTACGAAGGTACACCGCGGCCAGGAGCGGTCAAGTCTGCATCTTGCATTTACCCAGCCGGCCGGTCCGCCTACGCTACGTATGTTGTGTCCAGCCCCACACGTCCTGGAGTGCTTCGATGACCGGTGCCACGGCCCCGTATCCCAACGCTGTCCCCGTGGGGGTCGATCCCACCAGGGCGAGCATCGCCAGGGTGTACGACGCCGCCCTCAACGGCAAGGACAACTACGAGATCGACCGTGCCGTGCTGGCGCAGGTCCGTACCGTCGCCCCGCAGGTCAACGACCTGGCCTGGGCCAACCGCAACTTCCTGACCAGGGCCTGCCGGTTCCTGTCCATGCAGGCGGGCATCGATCAGTTCCTCGACCTCGGCTCCGGCCTGCCCACCGCGGAGAACACGCACCAGATCGTGCAGCGGATCAACCCCGAGGCACGGGTGGTGTACGTGGACAACGACCCGGTGGTGCTCGCGCACGGGCGCGCACTGCTTGAGGAGAACGAGTTCACCCACTTCATCGCCGCGGACATCTTCCGGCCGGACGAGGTGCTCGGCAACGAGGTCGTGCGCAGCCATCTCGACTTCTCCCGGCCGATCGCGATCTTCCAGGTCGGCACCCTGCACCACTACCTCGGCGACGACGCCGGCGAGATCATGCGGGCCTACCTGGACGCGCTGGTGCCGGGCTCCTATGCCGCGATCGCGCACTTCTTCGATCCCGAGGATGAGGAGCACAGCGCGCTGGCGCGCAACATGGAGGACAAGTTCGTGCACAGCCCGATGGGCAGCGGCCGGTTCCGCACCCGGGCGGAGATCCAGGCGATGTTCCCCGGCCTGGAGATGGTCGAACCGGGCCTGGTGCTCTGCGACGACTGGTGGCCGGACGGCCCCCGCATCCAGCCGCTGAACCTGGTCCAGGAGTGCATCGTCGGCGGTGTGGGCCGCAAGCCTTAGAGACTGACGACGGGCAGCCAGTGCGAGAGGTCGGCCCGGGTGCCGGAGGCGGTGACCCGGCCGGCCGCCACCGCGTCTGTCCACTGTAGACGGCCGGTGGCGAGTTCCAGCCAGGTGCGCGGATCGGTCTCGACAACGTTCGGCGGAGTACCCCTGGTGTGCCGCAAACCTTCCACGCACTGCACGGCGGCGAAGGGCGGCACGCGAACCTCCACGCTTCGCCCGGGCGCGTCGGCCGCCAGAGCGCGTAGGCTGAGTCGCACGGCCGCGGCCAGTGCCGGACGCGCCGGTTTCTCCGCTTCTCCGCTCAACCAAGCCGAGATCGCCGTGACGGCGGCGCGTAACTCTGCGGGGTCGACCGAACGCGAAGCAGGCATGGGGAAACAGTAGAGTGAACATTCGTAGGACGGCACGCGAGACGTGGGGTTGAACATGGCGCAGCGGGACGAAGCAGACCGGCTCGTACCGAATCCCCAAGCCACCGGACGGCTCACCAAGCCGAAGATCACCGAAGAGATGCGCGCCAACGCGAGGGCGAATCCGAACAGCTGGCTCTACGTGATCGACGAGGCGTTCGATCCCGGTGGCCCGGTGCCGTCCTGGGCCGTGGTCGGCGCGTACCCGGTGAACGCCGCCGGCAACATCGTCGAGGACTTCCACCCCAACGACCGCTACCGGCCCTCGCCGAAGGCGCTCGGTTTTCCCGAACCCGCCAACGAACTCGAGCGGTTGTTGCAACTCGTGCGCACCAACCACCGGCCCACCGAGGACCTGCCGCCGGTGATCCTCAACGCGACGTTGTTCGTGTACGCGATGTCGCCGCTGCAGCGCACCGTGATCGGGTTCCACAACACCGACGGCCGGGTCATGGTGCCCGCGTACACGTCCAAGTCGCTGGTGCCCGCCGAATGGCCGCATGCCCGCGCCGTTCTCGGCCGCGACATGGTCCCGTTGCTCGCCGGTCACCCGGTGGCCATCAACCCGCACGACGTGATCACCGCGGTCGTTCCCGCGGAACACCTGGTGCAGGCGCTGGCCGAGGAGGGCCGGCGGTAAGACGGCTCACATTTGACCAGCCAAGATCACTCCGAAGAGTGACAACCGATTCGCAAAATGCGCTCTATAGAGGCATCGTGACATCCCTCGGAGGATGGGAGTCGCCGTGCGTCTATGGAGATCGGGGATGCGCTGGGCCAGCGCCGCCCTGTGCGTGTCGGGTGTGCTGAGCGCAGCCGTCGAACCGGCTGCCGCGGCCGAACCCGCGGACTACGGCCTGGCGGATTCGACGTCGGCGGGTTCGCAGATCGCCCGAGTCGAGGGCGGTTCCGGCGCGCCGAGGTTCAACGCGACGGCCGAAACGCTGGGTCACGACGTCAGCGGCCACCAGGGTGACGTCGACTGGCGGGGCGCGTGGAACGGTGGGGGCCGGTTCGTCTACGTCAAGGCCACCGAGGGCACCGGGTACCTCAACCCGAAATTCGGCCAGCAGTACAACGGGGCCTACGACGTCGGCATGATCCGCGGCGCCTACCACTTTGCCCGCCCCGACGTGTCCACCGGCGCCGCGCAGGCCAACTACTTCGTCGACCACGGCGGCGGCTGGTCGCCGGACGGCCGCACCCTGCCCGGCGCGCTCGACGCGGAGTACAACCCCTACGGCGACGCCTGCTACGGCCTGAGCCCGGCCGCCCTGTCGGACTGGCTGCGCGATTTCTCCGACACCTACCGGGCCCGCACCGGCCGGTTTCCCGCCATCTACACGTCCACCAGCTGGTGGAACCGCTGTACCGGCAACAACGCCGGATTCGGCCGCAACAGTCCACTGTGGATCGCGCGGTACAACGACACGCTCGGCGCACTGCCCGCCGGCTGGACGGCACAGACGATCTGGCAGTACGCCGACACCGGCAACCTTCCGGGTGACCAGAACCTGTTCAACGGAACTATCGATCAGGTGCGTACGTTCGCCGCGCGGTGAGGCGGTCTAGTCCATCGGGGCGAATACGAAAGTCGGCTTCCACTCGAAAATCACTCACTCGGCACCCGGAGTTCACGGTTCTTGATGACAAGTCGGTATGTCGTCATCAAGAATCACGCGCGGACGGCTCCCTGCAACGACCGTCCACTTGCGAGGGCAACTGGAAGGAACTGGCGCTCATGTCCATCCCCCGAAGAACATGGCGGCACGTCATCACCGGTGCGGCGACCGCTTCCGTGGCGGCGCTGCTGGTTGGCACGATCTCCCCGGCGAGCGCGGCTCCGGCCGCCGGCTCGGTCGACGAGTACGTGGCCGAGCACGATCACGCGATGGGCTCGCAGATCAGGCGGGTCGAGGGCGACGCGTCCACCCCCGAATCGCGGGCGGACGCACAACGGCCGCAGGGCCTCAACTCCGACGGGCTGCAGGCCACGGCTACCGTCGAAGGCATCGACGTCAGTGGCCACCAGGGCAACGTCGACTGGGCGAGCTACTGGAACCAGGGCAAGAGGTTCGCCTACGTCAAGGCCACCGAGAGCACCACCTACACCAACCCGTACTTCGCCCAGCAGTACAACGGGTCCTACAACATCGGCATGATCCGCGGTGCCTACCACTTCGCCACGCCCGACACGGCGAGCGGTGCGGCGCAGGCCAACTACTTCGTGGACCACGGCGGCGGCTGGTCCGCCGACGGCAAGACCCTGCCCGGCGCGCTGGACATGGAGTACAACCCCTACGGCGCGACCTGCTACGGCCTGTCGAAGAGCGCCATGACCGCGTGGATCAGGGACTTCAGCAACACCTACCACGCGCGCACGAACAAGTACCCGACCATCTACACGTCCACCAGCTGGTGGAGCCAGTGCGTGGACGGCGGCTTCGCCGGCACCAACCCGCTGTGGGTGGCGCGGTACTCCTCCAGCGTGGGCACGCTGCCGTACAACTGGGGCGTCTACACGTTCTGGCAGTACAGCTCCAGCCCGATCGACCAGAACACCTTCAACGGGGCCTATGACCGCCTCGTCGTGTTGGCCACCAATCACGACTGAGTGAACCGGGCAGGTGTTCCCGCCGGGGCACCTGTCCGGTCAGCCATGGGGAACCAGAATTGTCGCCGGCGCGTCCGAAAGGGCGTATTGAGCGAAAGGCGGCGACATGACCTATCCACCACAGCCGGGCCAGCCGGACTACGGCCAGCAGCCCGACCCCTACGGCCAGCAGCCGGGTGGGTACGGCCAGCAGCAGCCAGGGGGCTATCCGCAGTACGGGCAGCAGCCCGGGTACGGGCAGCCGGGCTATCCCCAGCCGTATCCGCAGCCGGGCGCGGGCGGCAGTGGTGGCGGCTACCCGCCCACCGGCCAGTTCCCCGGCTACGGCGCCCCGCCGCCCGGCGGTGGCGGTGGCAAGAAGGGCCTGTGGATCGGGCTCAGCGTGGGGCTCGTGGTGATCCTCGCGGCGCTGGGCATCACCGGTTTCGTGGCGCCCGGCTTCTTCCTGAGTGACGACGAGTCGGCGAGCGCGTCGCCGGACGCCACGGCGTCGGCCATCGTGGACGCGCTCAACAAGCACGACAAGGCCAAGCTGCGGGGCTTCACGTGCAGCGACGCGGGCACCGACGTCACCAAGCGGATCGACGCGGTGGACGACGTCGTGAGCGCGAAGCTGGTGAACGTGGCGACCAACGGCAACACGGCCACCGTGAACGTGGCGGTCTCGACCGACAGCGGTTCCGGCACGGCCACCGCGACCATGGTCAAGCAGAACGACGCCTGGTGCTGGCAGAAGCTCTCGCTCGGTTCCAGCGGTGGCTCCGGCAGCAGCAGCAAGAAGAGTTCGTCGTCCTCGCGGAGCAGGACCAGCACCAGTTCGTCCTCGTCCAGCAGCTCGGATCTGGGTCAGGTCGCGATCGACAGCTTCATCGCCAAGCTCAACGGCGGCGACGCCGCCGGCGCGATGGCGCTGGTGTGCACGGCCAATGCGGCGCAGGTCCAGTCGACCGTGACCAAGGCGACCTCCGGCAGCACCAACCTGACCGCCGATGTCTCCGGGGTCGGTGCCGTCTACTTCGGGTCGTTCGAGGGCACACTCGGCGGCGAGCAGGTCACCGACGGGTGGATCAGCACCGACCGTGACGGCGAGCGGGCCTGCATCGACGACTTCGACACCTACTGAGCCACCCTCATGCGGCCGAGGCCGGGCAGTCTCGGCCGCATGATCAACGCCGCCACGTAGTACGTGCAGGGCGCGTCGGAGTGGTTCGCGTAGGAGAGCGTGACGTCGGCGGCGAGGTAGAGCGAGTCGCCCTCGCCGAGGATCACCACCTCGTTGTCGACGGTCAGCGTCAGTGTCCCCGAGCGCACCACGATGAACTCGTGCGAGCCCGCCGCGTACGGCGGATAGGTGCCGGCCTCGCAGCCCGGCGGGAGCGTCGAGGAGATCCATTCGAAGTTCAGCCCCGGCACGACCGGGGTGAGGATCGTGCGCTGCCAGCCCCCCGGCTCCTGCACCGTGTCCTGATCCGCGGCGCGCCGCAGGATCATCCGCTGTGGCTGGGCGATCAGCTGCGCGAGTGGGACGCCGAGGCCGGTCGCGATCCGGTCGAGCACCACGATCGTGGGCGCCTTCGCGCCGCGCTCCACCGAGGAGAGCATGCTGACGCTGACCGACGACCGGTCCGCGAGTGTTTGCAGCGTCAGCCCGCGTTCGATGCGGGCCTGCTGAATTCGTTCGCCGAGTGCGCCGAGGTCCATGTATTCTATAGTAGTGGAACATTCTCCTATAGTGAAAAGCGCCGGTAGTGAGAACCTGCCGGCCATCGCGGAGATCTACGGGCACTACGTCGAGACCAGCATCGCGACCTTCGAGCTGGAGGTGCCGGACGAGGCCGAATGGTCGCGCCGGTTCGCCGCGATCACGGACGCCGGCCTGCCGTTCCTGATCGCCGAGCTCGACGGCAAGGTGGCCGGCTACGCCTACTGCGCACCGTGGAAGACCAGGCCCGCCTACCGCCGGACCGTCGAGGACTCGGTGTACGTCGCACCATGGGCGATCGGCCTCGGCCTCGGCGGCCTCCTGCTCGACGCGGTGATCGACAGCTGCCGTGCCCTGGGCATCCGCGAGATCATCGCGGTCATCGCCGACACCCAGGGCGCCTCACCGGCACTGCATCATCGGCGCGGCTTCGTCGAAGCGGGCTGCCTGCGCAACGTCGGCTTCAAACACGGACGCTGGCTCGACACCCTGCTCATGCAGCGGAGCCTCGGCGAGGCTCAGTCGAACAGCGCGGGCAGCGTACCCTCCCAGGCCTGACGCAACTCCTCCAGCGGGAAGTCCGCGACGCCCTGGATCTCCAGCGCACCCGACTCCGGGTCGACCACGCCGGTCCGGCGCCACGGCAGCCCGCGCGCCGAGCACATCTCGGTGAACCGCAGCTCCTCGCTGCGCGGCACCGCGACCAGCACCCGGCCCGCCGATTCGGAGAACAGCTGCACGAACGGGTCGATGTCGTCGGCCAGCACGATGCGTGCCCCGCACTGGCCCACCAGCACCGTCTCGACCAGGGTCTGGGCGAGACCACCGTCGGACAGGTCGTGCGCGGCCGAGATCATCCCGTCCCGCGAACCCGCGACCAGGATCTCTGCCAGCAGCCGCTCGCGCTCCAGGTCCACCTTCGGCGGCAGGCCGCCGATGTGCCCATGCATCACGTGTGCCCAGGTGGATCCGCCGAACTCGTCGTGCGTGTCGCCGAGCAGCAGCAGCGTCTCGCCCGCCTCGGCGCCGATGCCGGTCGGGATGCGGCGCTTGACGTCGTCGATCACGCCCAGCACACCGACCACCGGCGTCGGCAGGATCGCGGTCTCGCCGGTCTGGTTGAAGAAGCTCACGTTCCCGCCGGTGACCGGGATGCCGAGCTGTGCGCAGCCGTCGGCGAGCCCGTGCACGGACTGCTCGAACTGCCACATCACGCCGGGATCGGTGGGGGCGCCGAAGTTCAGGCAGTTGGTGACGGCGAGCGGCGTCGCGCCACTGGTCGCCACGTTGCGGTAGGACTCGGCCAGCGCGAGCTGTGTGCCCAGGTACGGGTCGAGGTAGACGAAGCGGCTGTTGCAGTCGGTGGACACCGCGACCCCGCGGCCGGTGTGCTCGTCGATGCGGATCAACCCGGAGTTCGCAGGCTGTGCCAGCACCGTGTTGCCGCGCACGTAGCGGTCGTACTGCTCGGTGACCCACTCCTTCGACGCCTGGTTCGGCGACGAGATGACGCGCAGCAGCGTGTCGCGCAGCTCGGCGGGTGCGCCCGGGCGGGCCAGCTTGTCCGGGCTGTCGTCCCGCAGCGCGTCCTGATTGGACGGACGTGCGATCGGCCGGTCGTACACCGGGCCCTGGTGCGCGACGGTGCGCGGCGGCACGTCCACCACGGTCTCGCCGTGCCAGGTGATGACGAGGTTGTCGCCGTCGGTGACCTCGCCGATCTCGGTGGCGATCACGTCCCACTTGCGGCAGACAGCCATGAACTCGGCGACCTTGTCCGGCGCCACGACCGCGCACATGCGTTCCTGGGACTCGCTGGAGAGGATCTCCGCAGGCGTCATTCCCTTGGCCCGCAACGGAACCCGGTCGAGCTCGATGTGCATTCCGCCGTCGCCGGCGGCGGCCAGCTCCGAGGTGGCGCAGGACAGGCCGGCGCCACCGAGGTCCTGGATGCCGACGACCAGCTTCTTGCCGAACAGTTCGAGGCAGCACTCGATGAGCACCTTCTCGGTGAACGGGTCACCCACCTGCACGCTGGGCAGCTTCTTGCGCCCGCCGGCCGATTCGTCGCCGGAGAACGTGTCGCTGGCCAGCACGGAGACGCCGCCGATGCCGTCCAGACCGGTTCGCGCGCCGAACAGGATGATCTTGTTGCCGGTGCCGGAGGCGAACGCGAGGTGCAGGTCCTCGGTGCGCATCGCGCCCACGCACATGGCGTTGACCAGCGGGTTGCCCGCGTAGCTCTCGTCGAACACGACCTCGCCGCCGATGTTGGGCAGGCCGAGGCAGTTGCCGTAGCCCGCGACGCCCGCGACCACGCCGGGCAGCACGCGGCGGGTGTCGGGCGCGTCGGCGGGGCCGAAGCGCAGCGCGTCGGCGACCGCCAGCGGTCGCGCGCCCATCGCGAGGATGTCGCGCACGATCCCGCCGACCCCGGTGGCGGCCCCCTGGTAAGGCTCCACATAGGACGGATGGTTGTGGCTCTCGATCTTGAACGTGACGGCCCAGCCGTCGCCGACGTCGACCACGCCGGCGTTCTCCCCGATCCCGGCGAGCATCTTCGCCTTCATCTCGGGCGTGGTGGTCTTGCCGAAGTAGCTCAGGTGCTTCTTCGAGGACTTGTACGAGCAGTGCTCGCTCCACATCACCGAGTACATGGCGAGCTCGGCGTCGGTCGGACGGCGCCCGAGGATGTCCCGGATGCGGGCGTACTCGTCCTCCGCGAGCCCGAGTTCGAGGTAGGGCTGCGGGATGTCGGGGGTTTCGGCGGCGTGCGCGGTCGTGTCGATGACCAGGGTTTCCGTCACCATTCCAGGGTACGTGCGCGGTCTGAACGGGGAAAAATCGGTCGCCCCCACCCGGCCGGGTCCATACCGTTTCGAGGTATGCGCCTGCCGGTTCGGCTCACCCCGCTGCGATACCTCGCCGCGGTGGTACGGGCGCGGCCCTGGTTCGCCGCGGTCACCTGTCTGCTGGGCGCGATCTGGTTGCTACCGGGTGCGTTGCTGCCGCTGGTGATCGGTGACACGGTCGAGCTGATCGGGCAGCACCGGCCGGTCGGTGGCCAGGTGTGGCTGCTGGTGGCGCTGGCCGTGCTGCACGCCGTGCTCGGTGGTGCGCTGGTCTTCGCGGCGCACGGGATGTGGCTGCACGGCGCCGCGGCCACGCAGCAGGTGGTCGCCGAGCACACCGCGCGGCTCGGCGCCTCGCTGCGCGCGCAGGCCGCGACAGGTGAGGTGATGGCGCTCGCGTCGTCGGACATCAACCGGGTCGGCAACCTGTTCGAGGTCGGCGGCCGGCTGATCGGCGCGGTCGTGGCGTTCCTCACGGTCGGGATCGCGTTGTTGTTCACCTCACCCCTGCTCGGCGCGGTAGCGATGGTGGGCGTGCCGCTCGCGGTGCTGAGCATGGGCAAGCTGGTCGAGCCGCTGCAGCAGCGCAAGGGCGTGCAGCGTGAGGAACTGTCGGAGGTCAACGCGCTCGCGGCGGACATCGTGTCGGGACTGCGCATCCTGCGCGGGGTCGGCGGCGAGCGGCAGTTCCTCGGCCGGTTCCGCACGGCGAGCCAGCGGGTGCGCCGGGCCGGTGTGGAGGTCGCGCGCAGTGAATCGTGGCTGGTCGGGGCCGAGGTGCTGCTGCCGGGACTGATCACCGTGTTGATCACCTGGCTCGGTGCGCGGCTGGTGTCCGACGGCGTGATCGGGGTCGGCGAGCTGGTCACGTTCTACGCGGCGTCGGCGTTCATGATCGTGCCGGTCAGCACCGCGACCGAGGCGATCGACGCGTTCGCCGGCGCGCTGGTGTCGGCGAAGAAGATCTGCGTGGTGCTGGGCATGAGGCCCGCGCTGGCCGAACCGGCGGAGCCGGTGGCGCTGCCGGAGGGACCGCTGGAGCTGCACGATTCGCGGACCGGATTCACCGCGGTGGCGGGAAAGCTGACCGTGATCGACGCCGGAAAGGACGCCGAGGCGCTGGCGGCCAGGATGTCGCGGTTCGTCGATGCGGAACCGGTTCTCGTGTCGGGCGTGCCCGCGGACCGGGTGGCGCTGGCCGAACTGCGGCGCCGCGTGGTCTACGCGCACAACCAGGACCTGTGGTTCTCGGGAATCCTGCGGGACCAGCTGATTCCGCGGGACCGGGCCGGGGACGCGTTGTGGGCGGCCGACGCCGGCGACATCGTGGCCGGTTTCCCGGACGGGCTGGACGAGTTGATCGGCGAGCGCGGCCGCGAGGTGTCGGGCGGTCAGCGGCAGCGGCTGAGTCTGGCGCGTGCGCTCGCGCTGGACGCCGACACGTTGCTGCTGGACGAGCCGACCTCGGCGGTGGACACCCACACCGAGGCCAGGATCACCGCTCGGGTGGCGGAACTACGCCGGGGCAAGACGACCGTGGTGTTCACCGATAGTCCATTGTGGACGAAGGTGGCGGATGAGGTGATCACGTGCCGGTGAGGCTTTCCTTCGCGACCGCGCGTGCGGCACGCGAATGGGCGCGCACGACCTGGCGCACCCACCGCACCGCGTTCCTCACGGTGCTCGGGTTGTACGGGCTTGCCGCCATCGCGGATCTTGTCGGACCGCAGATCCTCGGCAGGCTGGTGGATTCGGCCGTCGGCGGTGAAACGCATCTCGAACTCCTGGTGCTGGTGTTCGTCGTAATGCTCGTGGCGCAGGCATGGCTCAAGCGCTCGGCACGCGTGCGGGCCGGCATGCTCGGCGAGCGGGTACTGGCCGAGACGCGGGAAACCTTTGTGGCGCAAGCATTGCGACTACCCTTGGGTACGGTCGAGGCGGCGGGTACGGGTGACCTGCTCAGCCGCGCGACCACGGACGCGGACCGGGTCGACTTCGCGGTACGCAACGCGCTGCCGGAGATCGTGATCTCGGCGATCACCGTGCTGCTGACCGTGGCCGCGATGGTGCTGACCTCACCGTTGCTGTCGCTGTCGTTGCTGGTCGCGGTGCCGATCCTGTACTTCACGGTGCGCTGGTACGTGCGGCATGTTCCGTCCACAGTGGAGCGAATGCTGAACTCGTGGGCCGACGTGCAGACCGGGCTGCACGAGACGGCGGACGGCGCACGTACGGCGGAGGCGCTGGGCCTGACCGGGCGCCGGATGGCGCTCGGGCAGCGGATGCTGGACCGGGCCGCGCGGGACGAGCGGGCCATGCGCCGGCTGCACGTGACCTGGGTGCCGTGGATGCTGCTGGCCCAGGTGCTGCCGATCGCGGTGCTGCTGGCGCTGGGCGCCTGGGCGTACTCGGCGGGCCTGGCCGGGCTCGGTACCGTCACCACGATGGCCGTCTACCTGCAGACGCTGGGCGGGCCGATGGAGGAAATCCTGTGGTGGCTGGAGGACGTGCAGGTCGCGGGCACAGCGTTGCGGCGGATCCTGGGAGTTCGCGGGGTGGATGACGTCACGCACGGCGAGACCCCGCGTGGCCGGGAGATCGTGGTGCGCGATGTGCGGTACGGCTACTCCGCGGACCGCGAGGTGCTGCACGGCATCGACCTGCGGGTCCCGCCGGGGCAGCGGCTCGCGATCGTCGGGCCGTCCGGTGCGGGCAAGTCCACGCTCGGCAGGCTGCTGGCCGGGGTCGCGGCGCCGGACGCGGGTTCGGTCGCGATCGGCGGGGCGGAGGTGTCGGGGCTGGCGCGGGACGTGCTGCGTGGTGAGGTGCTGTTGCTGACGCAGGAGCATCACGTGTTCGCGGGCACACTGCGGGAGAACCTGACGCTGCCCGCCGGCGACTGGAGTGATGAGGACCTGACGCGTGCGGTGTCCTCGGTGGGCCTCGGCGAGTGGCTGGCCGCGTTGCCGGACGGGCTGGACACGCGGCTCGGCGCGGGCGCCCTCGCGGTTCCGGCAGCGACGGCGCAGCAGCTCGCGCTGGCCCGGGTCGTCCTGGCAAATCCGCACACCGTGGTGCTCGACGAGGCGACGTCGTTGCTGGACACGTCGTCGGCACGCAACCTGGAGCGGTCCCTGACCAGCGTGCTCGAAGGCCGCACGGTGATCGCGATCGCGCACCGGCTGCACACCGTCGCGGCGGCGGACCGGGTCGCGGTGATCGAGGACGGCCGCGTCACGGAGTACGGCACGCACGAGGACCTGCTCGCCGCGGACGGCCCCTACGCACGCCTGGTGGCCGCGGCCCACTGACGCACGCCGCCGGCCGGCCGGCCGCTCGGGCCCCGCACGTCACGGCCTGCCAAGCCGGTGCTCGGTCAGCTGGCGACCAGCGAGTCCACCGCCGAGTAGAACATGCCGAGCCCGTCGTCGGAGGGGCCGGTCAGGGCGTCGATCGCGTGCTCGGGGTGCGGCATCAGGCCGACGACCCTGCCGTTGGCGCTCGTGATGCCCGCGATGTCGCCGCGTGAGCCGTTCGGGTTCTCGCCGACGTAGCGGAACACCACGCGGCCCTCGCCCTCCAGTTCGTCCAGGGTGGACTGCTCGGCGACGTACCCGCCCTCGCCCGACTTCAGCGGGACGAGGATCTCGGCGCCCTTGTCGTACCGAGTGGTCCACGCCGTCGTGTTGTTCTCCACGCGCAGCCACTGGTCGCGGCACACGAAGTGCAGTTTCTTGTTCCGCACCAGCGCGCCCGGCAGCAGCCCGGCCTCGCACAGGATCTGGAAGCCGTTGCAGATGCCGAGCACCGGCATGCCCTTGCCGGCCGCCTCGACCACCGAGTTCATCACCGGCGCGAACCGGGCGATCGCACCGCAGCGCAGGTAGTCGCCGTAGGAGAAGCCGCCGGGCACGATCACCGCGTCGACGCC
>Ga0164243_10007509_pt1 | contig 16272 bp, 15 predicted proteins | sample OricompcompostOP_FD_108781 | JGI IMG/M metagenome (GOLD analysis project Ga0164243, IMG submission 108781) | Organic Plus compost microbial communities from Emeryville, California, USA - Original compost - Organic plus compost (OP) | ecosystem: Engineered > Solid waste > Mixed feedstock >...
CGCCGGTCTGCAAGACCCGCAGCAACTTCGCCTGGCCCTCGAGCGACAGATTGCCGATCTCGTCGAGAAACAACGTGCCGCCGTCCGCCGCCTCGAAGCGGCCTTGGCGCACTTTCGTTGCACCTGTGTAAGCCCCCGCCTCCGCGCCGAACAATTCCGCTTCCATCAAATCCTTCGGCAAGGCGCCGACGTTCACTTTGACGAACGGCCCCTGGCGGACGGTGGAGTTCGCTTGAATGATCGCGGCGAGAATCTCCTTGCCCGACCCGTTCGGGCCCGTGAGCAATACCGGCACGTCCGCCGGCGCGACGTGCGTCGCCTTCATCACGAGATCGCGCATCGCATCGCTCTCGAAGACGATGCCGCACAGGTCGAAGCGCGCCGCGAGCGCGGCCCGCGATTCCGCCCGCGCCTGGGCCACACGCTCATTCTCCGCGGCCAGACGCCGCAGCTCGAGCAGATTGCCGACGGTCGTCAGCAGCCGCGCATCGTCCCAGGGCTTCGCCAGGTAATCGGCGGCGCCCGCCTTCACGAGCTCGACGGCCGTTTCCAGATGCGTCCACGCCGTCAACAGAATGATGGGGATCTTCGGATACCGCCCGCGAATCGCGCCGAACAGCTCGACGCCGTCGCGACCGGACGTGTCTTCCTTCTTGAAGTTCATGTCCTGGATGACGAGATCGATCGATGTCTGCGCCAGCATCTGAAGGCCGCTTTCGGGCCCGTCGGCCGTGACGATGCGATGCCCCTGCAGCGACAAGAGCACATCGAGCGCAGTGCGAACGGCGTCGTTGTCGTCGATGATGAGGATGGTGGGCATGGCGAAAGAGAGCAGCTGGTCGATAGCGGATGAGGAAGGATGGGAAGCCTAGCCGCTATGGACCGCCGGCTGCCATTCCCGTCACACCGTTCGCGTCGCAATCGCGGGCGGAATCGCAGCCGCCTTGAGCGCGGGCACGAACACGGCGAGCTGACCGACCACCGTGAGCAGGAGGATGCCCCCGCCGATGTAGATCGGGCTGAGCGGCGGCAGCGAGTAGACCTTGCTGAGCCATTGACCGAAACCGAACGCCAGCAAAGCGCCTATTGCGACACCCGCGATGGTCAGTAGCAGATTCTCTACGAGGAAATACCGGATGATGTCGATCTTGCGCGCGCCGACCGCGCGGCGCGTGCCGATCTGTTTCGTCCGCACGCCGACATGAAAGCTCGCCAACCCGACGATGCCGAGCGCGGTCACGAGAAAGATCAATGCAACGATCACGCCGAGGAACGCGACCATGCGGCTGTCCGCGCGATAGCTGCGCGCCGCGAACTCCTCCTGCGAGCGCACGAGCGTGATCGCGCGCGAAAAATCTGACGACGACAGGCGCTGCTCCACCTCCGCCATCAGCGCATCACGCATGCCCGGCTCGGCGCGCACGACATAGCGCGCGATGGGTCCGAACTGAACCTCGGGCACGAACACGATCCGCGTCAGCTTGTCCCAATCGGTCCAGGATCCGAGCATGTGATCGATGATGCCCACGACCGTCGCGGATTGACCGAGGCCGTCGTGCACCTGCTTGCCGAGCGCCGGCTCGTCGCCGAACAGCGCTTTCGCCATGTCGCGCGTCATCACGACGACCGGCGCAAAGCGCGAGGTGGACGCCTCGAGAAATTCCACTTCCTCCTTGGTGAAGAAGCGGCCTTCGGCGAGCTTCGCGCCGAGCGCATCGAGCGCCTGCTCGTCCGCGCGAAAATAGTTGGCCTCGATCGTCACCTTGCGCGGATCCGCTTCCGCGCCGAACGTCGCCGATGAGCCGCTGTTCGACAAGGGCACCGCGCTGATCGAGGCGGCGGCGACGACGCCGGGCAGCGCGCGAATCATGTCGAGATCGCGCCGCACCGTCGCCTTGTGATCGTACTTCGGCCCGAATCCGAAGCTCTGGACGAAGAACGTGTTCGCGGCATCCGTGCCCGTCGGCCGGTTCATCTTGTCGACGCGCTGCATGATGATGGACACGGCGTTCGCTGCGACGGCGAGCGTCAACGCGATCTGCAAGCCGACGAGCAGCGCGCCGGTCTTGTTACGCAGCATCGCGCTGAGGATGGGTCGAATTTCCATCGAGTTCTCTCACTGCGTCTTCAGATATCGCGCCGGCTGCGTATTGCAGACGCGCCACGTCGGATACAACCCCGCGAGCAGGCCCGACAACAGCGCAAGGCCGAGCGCGATCAAGCCCATCGAGACATCGAGCCGCGTGAGCGCATCGTAGTTCTCGTACATCCTGCGAATGCCGAGCAGACCGAGCGCGGCGATCACGATTCCCGCAACGCCGCCGCCGAGCCCGATCAGGCCGACTTCGACCAGATGCTGTTTGAAGATCTCTCCGCGGCTCGCGCCGAGGGCGCGCCGCAAGCCGACGACCGGCGCACCGCCGAGGAATTTCGCGAGCAACAGGCCGATCATGTTGAGCAGACAGACGGCCAGGAACATGAACGACAAGCCGACGAGCACGCGATTGTCGTCGCGCACGACTTCGTTCGCCTTCATCCATTCGTCCGGCCGGCTCAGACGATTGTTGATCGGACGCTCGAAGCGGCCGAGCTTCTTTTGCTCGCGCGCGTAGTTGTCGATGAACGTCTGGAAGCGCTCGACGCACTCGCGGTTCGGCAGCTCGGCCCAGAACTGAATCCACACGCAGTCGCTCTGCAGGAATTCCCCGAACGTGTTCAGCGTCTGGTTGCGCCAGCACTGCACGTTGCCGCTGCTCGGCAATTCCTGCCGAATGCCGATCTCGAACGGCATGAACACTTCCTCGGGCCAGTCGAACGCGCCCGTCGTGAGATCGTAGACCTTCGGCATCGGCGCCCACTCATCGAGCACGCCGATGACTTTGTAATCCTTGCCGTCGAGCTGCAGCGTGCGGCCGACGCTGTCCTCGCCGCCGAACACCTTGCGATTGATGTCCTTCGACAGCACCACGACCGGCGCGCCGGCCCGGTCCTGATCCTCATCCCACGGCCCGCCGTAGAGAAACGGCACGTCGAACATCGGAAAGAAGTCCCGCGTCGCCAGCCGCGCGACGATCGCGAACGGCTTCAATCCTTCGGCATGCGCCGGATCGAGCACGAACGAGGCTTTGCGCATGACGACCTTGCGGGTCGGGATGTCGGACTCGAACACCGCCATCGCGTCGCGATACGTCACCTGATTGGGCGGCAGCTCGGGGCTGCGCGGATACATCGGCTGGAGCGGATCCCAGTTGTCCATCGTGACCGCGTACAGGATGTCGTTCTTGTGCTCGAGCGGATTGCTCGACATCAGAATCCACACGGTCAACGTCGTGACGCACACGCCGACGCCGAGGCCGATGGCGCCGATCATCAGGGCCGCAACACCCGGCGTGCGGCGCAGGCTCTTCAGGCCGAGGCGCAAGTTGTACGAGAACATGCTCAACCCACCGCGGACGCCGCCACCAACGGCTTGGCGGTGAACGGCTGCATGTCCGTCACCTGCCCGTCCATCACATGCACGTTGCGATGCGCGCGGCGCGCGAGCTCCGGATCGTGCGTGACCATGACGATCGTCGTGCCGCGGCGATTGATGTCTTCGAGCAGATCGACGACCTGGCGCGCCATCAACGAATCGAGATTGCCGGTCGGCTCATCGGCGAGCAGGAACCGCGGGCTGCCGGCCAACGCACGTGCGATCGCGACGCGCTGCTGCTGGCCGCCGGAGAGCTGCGCGGGAATGTGCTTCATGCGTGAGGCGAGGCCGACGAGCTCGAGCGCTTCGCCGATGCGGCGCTTGCGCTCGCTCGCGCTCATGCCGCGGTAGCGCAGCGGCACATCCACGTTGTCGAACACGTCGAGATCCGGAATCAGATTGAAGCTCTGGAAAATGAAGCCGATCTTGCGATTGCGGATGCGCGAGCGCTGATCGTCCGACAAGCCGCTCACGTTCTCACCGTCGAGAACGTAGGTGCCGGTGTCGAACGTCTCGAGCAGCCCGGCGATGTTCAGGAAGGTCGTCTTCCCCGACCCGGACGGGCCGGTGACCGCGACGAACTCGCCCTCCTTGACGCTCAGGCTGAACTCGCGCAGCGCATGCGTCTCGATGAGATCCGTGCGATAGACCTTGCTGACGGACTGCATTTGCAACATGAAAACACCTGATGAGAGAGGCCGGGTCAATCGAGCTTCACGCGTTCGACGCGCTCGAGCTCGCCCAGGTTTGAAACGATGATGCGGTCGCCCGCCGCGAGGCCTTCGAGGATTTCCACCTCGGCGACGCTCGTGCTGCCGGTGCGGATCGGGCGGCGCACGGCGACATCGTCTTCGAGCACGTAGGCCAGCTTGCCGCCGCCGCTGTCGAGGAATGGGCCGCGTGGGACCTTGAGTACGCCGTCGCGCGCTTCGAGCACGATCCGAGCGGCGACCCGCTGATTCTGCCGCATACCTTGCGGGACCTCGCCGGCGAAGCGCAAGCGGCCGCGCACCTGGCCGCCGTTCACTTCGGGCGACACGGCGCTGACCGTCGCCGCGTATTTGTTGCCGGCGTAGGTAATCTCCGCATCCATCCCGAGGCCGAGATCATCGCCGTAGGTTTCGGGCACCTGAAATTCGATCTCGAACGCGCCGAGATCGACGACCGATACGACCGCGGCATTCTGCGCGATGCTCGTCCGCTCGGGGACGCTCAGCGTGCCGACGACGCCGTTTACGGGCGATTTGATGTCGAGGTCCGCGACCCGGCGCTGCAGATCCTGGACGACGAGGCGCTGCCGGTCGCGCTCGAGGCGCTTGGCGCGCAGCTCGAACTCGAGGCTTTCCTTCTGCAGTCCCGCCGTCTCGATCGCATGCTTGTGATTGACGGCTGCGGCGGCGGCATCGTCGCGCGCCTTCTCGTAGTCGCGCTCGCTGATGAGGTGCTTGCTCCAGGAATCTTCGGCGCGGCGCTGCTCGCGCTGGGCGGCCTGAATCGCGACGTTCGCAAGATCGATCGTCTGCTGATTCGCCAGCAGCTGACGGCGCGTGTCGATGCTCTGGCGCTGGACGCCGACCTCCATGCCCGCAAGCGTCGCCTCCTCGCGCAGCAGCTCATTGCGCAGCTCAGGGCTTTCCACCTGGGCGATCACCTGGTCCTTCGTGACTTTGTCGCCGGCCTGAACCAGGTAGTGAACGGTGCCGGCGGCAGGCGCAAAGAGCGTCGGGCTCACCGCGGCCACGACTGTTCCTTGCGCGGCGACGTCCCGAATGAAGGTGCCGCGCGTGACCTCGGCGATCCGCACGCGCTCGCGAGGGATCGAAATCTCGGCGCTGAACCAGCTGCGGGCGACCAGCACGACCGCGAACAACAGCACGAGGCCCATGCCCGCGCCGATCACGACCAGCTTCCTGCGCCGACGCCGCGCGATCTGCGGATCGAGCGGCCGGTCCTGGCTCGAGGTATCGCGGATCGGCGTGATCTTCGGTTCCGCTCGCAGGGCTGAGGTCATGCGCCGTGCATCTCGAATGCGCACTGCAGCGGCACGCGGGCGAACGGGCCGAGCATGTAGCGAGTTGCGTGCTGGCCGAGCAGATTCTCGATGTAGACCGTCTGGGCGGGCGCGAGATTGGTATCGGCGTCGGCGACGAACATGGGCGTCAACAGGAGCGCGATCGCGGCGATGCTGGCGCGGCGCGCTCGACTCAATCGAAAGGTACTTCGCAGCATGGAAAATCCCCCGCTCGGCCTGTCCGTGTAGGCCTCGGGCCAAGTGGATTGCATGGGCCGTGCCAGAGGTTTCAGTCGCGATAATTGCTGCGAAATACGCGGGATTTAGCATTAACGCGCCGCGGCGAGGAGTGTCCGTGGCTGAGAACGGACACCTTGCGGACAGTTCGCGGACACCGCGTGCTTGCGGTTCGAACTCGGCCCGCCGCCCGCACGTTCCCCAATCCCCGCCCGCAGGAGCCGCCATGGCCAAGGTTCTCGTCCTCTATTACTCATCCTACGGTCACATGGAAAAGATGGCTTACGCCGCCGCGGAAGGCGTGCGGGAGGCCGGCGCCGAGGCGGTCGTGAAGCGCGTGCCCGAGCTCGTGCCCGAGGAGATCGCCCGCAAGTCCGGCATGAAGCTCGATCAGCCCGCGCCGATCGCGAAGGTCGAAGAGCTGGCGCAGTACGACGGGGTCATCCTCGGCATTCCCACGCGCTTTGGACGAATGTCGGCCCAGATGGCGAACTTCTGGGATCAGGCCGGAGGCTTGTGGGCGAGCGACGCGCTGGTCGGCAAGGTGGGCGCAGTGATGTCTTCCACCGCAACCCAACACGGAGGCCAGGAGACGACACTGTTCTCCGGCATCGCGACGCTGCTGCATCTCGGCTACGTCGTCGTGGGCCTGCCGTATTCGTTCAAGGATCAGACGACGCTCGATGAGCTCGTCGGCGGCTCGCCCTACGGCGCCTCGACGATCACGGGCAGCCAGGGCCAACGGCAGCCGAGCGTGAAAGATCTCGCCGGCGCGCGCTTCCAAGGCCGGCACGTCGCGCAAATCGCCGCCAAGCTCGCCGCCCGTTAGACTCGCCGCCATGCCAACCATCGATCTCGTCGTGGATTCACGCCGCCGCAATCTTGGCGGCGGCTTCGAAGTCGGACGCGTGCTGCCGTGGTCGAAGCGGCGCATGGTCGGTCCGTTCATTTTCTTCGATCACATCGGACCTGCGATATTTCCTCCCTCGCTCCCCCGCCGCACCGATGTCCGTCCGCATCCGCACATCGGCCTCTCGACGATCACTTACTTGTTCGCGGGCGAGATCGTCCATCGCGACAGCCTCGGCTTTCATCAGGTGATTCGCCCGGGCGAGGTGAACTGGATGACCGCGGGCCGCGGCATCACGCATTCGGAGCGCTTCGAAACCATGCGCGAGCACGGCGGCCTCATTCACGGCATTCAAGCCTGGGTCGCGCTGCCCCTCGAGCATGAAGAAACCGATCCCGCGTTCACGCATTTCGACGCGCACGAATTGCCGAGCCGCGAGCTGCCCGGCGCGAAGGTGCGTTTGATCGCGGGAGAAGCCTTCGAGCTTGCGAGCTCCGTGCCGACGCATTCGCGACTGTTCTATGCGCATGTCGAGCTCGAGCACGCTGCCAGCATCGAAGTTCCGGACGGCTACAGCGAACGCGCCGCATTCGTGGCCGAAGGTCGATTGACGATCGATGGCGAGCGCTTCGAAGCCGGACAGATGGCGATCTTCGAGCGCGACGCTCGCGTGAGCATTCGAGCGGAGGGCGCGACGACGGTGATGCTGCTCGGAGGCGAGCCGCTCGGTGAGCGGCACATCGACTGGAATTTCGTGTCATCGCGCAAAGAGCGCATTCAGCAAGCGAAAGCGGATTGGCGTGCGCGGCGCATGCCGCTGCCGATCGACGATGATCAGGAATTCATTCCGCTGCCCGAAGATCATCCGCCGCCTGAGCCGATGAGTTGAGCGTCAGCGACGCGCGCGGTGGATTCATCAACGCATCGTTTGTCGTGCGCTCAGCAATTATTTGTTGCGCGCACAGCAATGCCATGACAGGCACTCCTTCCACTGCGCAAGACTAACTCCCTCTCCCTTCGAGAGAGGTACTTCCGCAGAGCGCGCCTTCGCTTCAGCGCGCGCATTCCGCAGCTCGAAATCCTGCGGCGACGTCGGGTTTTCCCACGTTGTCCGAACTGCGCGCGCTGCATATAGTCCCCGCGCTCGCCAGCGTCACGAGCGCGCCGTTATTAAGTCAACAGTACGGCGCAAGGCACCAATGGGGGTTAGCCATGGACATCAACGCGAAAGTCATTCCGTTGCGCCTGCATCCGCTCGGCTTCATCGAAGCGTTCACGCAGCTCGGCGCAAATCTGGACGATCTTCTCGAAGGCACCGGCATCGCACGACATCATCTCGAATACTCCGCAGCGAAGATTTCCTATCTCCAGCAGACGCTGCTCATCAAGAACGGCATCGAGTGCTGCCGCCGGCCAGGGCTCGGGCTCGAAGTCGGGCGTCTGTACGACATCTCGTTCTATGGCACTGCCGGCTACGTCGTCCATTGCAGCCCGACCTTGCGGGAAGCGGCCGAGCTGTTTCGCCGCTACACGAAAATCGCGCAGCCTTACTACGCACTGAGCATGCGCAAACCCGACACGTACGTCGATGAGAATCGCCAGCTCGTCTATCCCCTGCTCTGTTTTCCCGCAGGCGATCAATGTCCGCCCGCGCTCATCGAATTCGAGCTCGATTACCGACTCGCGACGACGCTGCGCTTCTGGGATGCATGCGGCAACAAGGCCGTCGCCGATCCCTCCGTGCATGTCACCTTGAGCGGCCCGCCTCCGGCGCATGCGGACATGTACCGTGCCTTGCCCTGCACCGACGTGCGCTTCAACGGCCCGCGCTCGCAGATCTCGGCGCACGTCGATTTCTGTCTCAAGCCGTTTCGCGAGCATCGCAGGCATGCCTTCGATGCGATCGTGCGCCGCTGCGAAGAAGAGCTGCGCGGCGCGCCGGTCGCCACCACGTGCACGGCGGAAGTGCGCTGGCATCTGATCGAGAATTTCGAGAAGCCGCTCACGCTCGAGCGCGTCGCCGAGATGCTGCACATGACGCCGCGCCAGCTCACGCGCCAGCTCGCGCTCGAGAAGACGTCATTTCGCACGCTGATGCACGAAGTGCGCATGGAGCTCACCTCGTACCATCTGCGCGCATCGAAGCTCAGCGTCGATGAGATCTCGGATCTGATGGGATTCTCGAGCGCCTCGAGCCTGCGCCGCGCGATTCGCAATTGGACCGGCGAAGCGGCCGGCTCGGTGCGCTCGGCGGCGAGCCTCGCGAGAGCGGAACAGCGCGTCGCCTGATCGCCGCCTCAGAGGCGAATGAACCGTCCGAGTGAGGACTGCGTTACCCTTGCAGCTCCCTCACTCGAGCTTCGTTCGCCTCATGACAGACCTTGCCAGCTTTCCGATCACGAAGAAGTGGCCCGCGCAATATCCCGACCGCCTGCAGCTGTATTCGCTCAACACGCCGAACGGCGTCAAAGCCTCGATCATCCTCGAGGAAACAGGCCTGCCCTACGAGCCGCATCTGGTCGACTTCAGCAAAGACGACCAGAAGTCGCCCGAATTTCGCTCGTTGAATCCTTACGCGAAGATCCCCGCCATCATCGACCCGTACGGTCCCGGCGGTAAGCCGCTCGCGCTGTTCGAATCCGGCGCGATCCTGATCTATCTCGCGGAGAAGACCGGCAAGCTGCTGCCGCGGGACCCGGCGGCGCGCTACGAGACGATCCAATGGCTCATGTTCCAGGTCGCCGGCATCGGCCCGATGTTCGGGCAGGTCGGGTTCTTCTATAAGTTCTCGGGCAAGGACTGGGAAGACAAGCGGCCGCTTCAACGCTACGTCGAAGAATCGCGCAAGCTCCTGCATGTGCTGAACGAGCGCCTCACGACGCGCGAGTGGCTCATGGGCCGCGAATACACGATTGCGGACATCGCGACGTTCCCGCTCGTGCGCAACTTGATCGGCTATTACAACGCCGGCGAGCTCGTCCGCATGGACGATTTTCCGCATGTGAAGCGCACGCTCGATGCATTCCTCGGCCGGCCCGCGGTGATACGCGGGGTCACGATTCCGCAGCGCCCTGCGGCCTGAAGGCGGCGCAAGGCTCCACGCCGTCATCGCGGCTTGCGCGAGCGGCGTGGCGCGCGAGCGACGCGTCGAGATTTGGCTCGCGCAAGACTGAATTTTTTTGTGGCGCGCGCGCACTGATGTGAAACCGCGCAGCACGCAGGATTTTTCTATTGACGCGCGCCGATCCGTGGCGCATCTTCTCGCGCGCTCGAGGCGCACGATAAAAACTTCTGCTGGCGCCACGAGTCGCCTTCTAAGTGGTGCTCTTTCGTTGGGGAGAGAGGTAGGACACCCCATGCGGCAAGCCAAGAACCGGCGTTCAGACCGGCAGCGACTTCCATTGACCATCACGCTCGATCCCGCGACCTTCCGCTTCGTCGAAGAATGCGCGCAGCTGAAGCAGTTTCGCTCGATCGACGAATTCTTCGAAGCCGCGCTCGCGAATTATCGCGAGCACGTGCGCGCAGTGGACGCCTTTCTCGAGCTCGAGGCAGCGAAAGGCCGCACGTTCGAGGACGTGATGCGCTCGACCCAGTGCGAGATCGTCTTCACCCGTCCGCGCGCTTCGGCGGCGCGCCGCCCGGATAAAAAATAGCCGGGCAAAAAGACGGCGCCGCCAAGAAATAAACATAAAAAATCACTTGACCCGCGCGAAAAGCGTGACCCACTCGTGTTACAGCTTCTCGGCGCGCCGCAAATTGACGCGCGCAAATCGTTGATGCGGTGAGGCGAACGCTCCGAGCTACTCGCGCCCTCAAAGTCCAAGGTTCACTGCTTCGACACCGCGCGCGTACCATCCGGCGCACAACGAAGCGCCAATGACACGGATCACCGGGAGGGCGGCATGGCCACATCAATCGAGCCGACGGCTGCAGCGGCGAAGCACGACCAGATCATCGAAGCCATCGCCAAAGAAATGCACGTCTCCGTCGAACAAGTCCGCGCCATTTACGAAACCGAATGCTCGCGGCTCGACGCGGATGCGCGGGTGAAGACCTACGTGTCGGTAATCGCGACGCGCCTGGTGAAGAACGCGCTGCAAGCGAAGCAATAAGCTCGATTTCCTTTCAGCCTCACTCCGCGGGCGCCGCGATCTCCGCGAGCGGCAGCCGCACGGTGAACTCGCTGCCTTGACCGAGCCCCTTGCTCGAGGCCTGCACGGATCCGCCGTGCAAGAGCACGAGCTCCCGCACGAGCGCGAGCCCGACGCCAAGACCCGTCGATGAATGCGCATCGACCTGCGTGAACAGCTCGAAGATGCCGATGAGCATGTCCGAAGGAATGCCGCGGCCCGTGTCTTCGACATGAATCACCGCGAACTTATCCTCCGCGGTCAATTTCACCCAGATCCGGCCTTCGGGCGGCGTGTACTTGATCGCGTTGTCGAGGAGGTTGCCGAAAATCTGCGCGAGCCGGACCGCATCTGCGTGAATGACGATGTCGACCGGCGGCGCGAGCAATTGCACCGTGAGCCGCGCCGCTCGCAGATTCGGCTCGAGCCCGGTGAGCAAGTCGCGCAGCACGTGCTGAACGACCACGCGCTCGAGCTGCAATACGACCTTGCCGCCTTCAGCGCGCTTCACGTCCATGAGGTCCTGCGTCAAGCGCGCAATCACCGCGAGCTGATCGCGCATCAGACGGCTGAACTTCCTGCGGCGCTGCTCGTCATCGAGCGGCTGGTCCAGTAGCTCGACCGCGCCGCGCAGACCCGCGATCACATTGCGCAGCTCGTGCGAGAGCTTCGTGATGCCGCGATCCTTCTCGTGCTCGTTGTGAAGCGCGTGCTGCAGCTGGTTTTTCAGCAGCTCGAGCTGCGTCTTCAGATCCGTTCGGTCCCGCAGAATCTTGCCGAAGCCGAGCAGCCGCCCGCTGCCCGGCTCTCTGATCGGCAGCAGCACGCCGCTCGACCAGAATTGCGAGCCGTCGGCGCGCAGATGCCAGCGATCGTCCTCGGCGGCCGCATCGGCACTGGCGATGGCGAGCTCGAGACCGTCGAAACCGGCCGCACGATCACGGTCGGTAAAGATTTCGCGGCTCGGACGTCCGACGAACTCAGCGCGCGAGACGCCGAAAATGCGCTCCGCGCCTGGATTGCACCACATGATCTCGCCGGACGGGCTCATCAGCAGCACCGCATGCTCCGTGGCCTGCTCGATCAGGCACCGTATCAGTCGCGTGGCGTGTGCATCGTCGAATGAGTCGGGTGCCGCCATCGTGTGTAGCCCCTGCGAGCGAGTCCACATACGACGCCCCGCGGCCGAATGATGTTCCGCGCACCCGCCGGGCCGAATTCGCGGCGTTTTATACTTGGCGCTCCCGCGTTCACGTCATGCTCGAATGAATGTTCGAGCTGGGAGCCTTTGATGCCGAATTCGAGTTCTGCTTCGCCGCGATTCGCTCGCGCCGCCCTGCTCATTACGTTGACCGCCCTGCTCGGCTGGTATTTCGCGCCGGAGCTGCTCTATCGCATCAGCCAGGCCGATGCCGCGCCGCGCGAAGTGACGCCCCGCGGCGAGCTCAACGCCGAAGAACAATCGAACATCGACATTTTCGAGCGTTGGAAGGCTTCGGTCGTGTTCATCTCGACGAGCGAGCGAGTCGTGGATTTCTGGACGCGCGATGTGATGAGCGTGCCGCGCGGCACGGGCTCCGGATTCATCTGGGACGACCGCGGCCACGTCGTCACGAATCTGCATGTCATCTCCGGCGCGGCGGAAGCGAACGTGCGCCTGGCGGACGGACGCGACTATCCCGCATCGCTCGTGGGCGTCAGCGCCGCTCACGACATTGCGGTGCTGCGCATTCGCGTTCCCGTCGATCCGCCCTCGCCGGTTTCGATCGGCACGAGCCACGATTTGCGGGTCGGCCAGAAAGTGTTTGCGATCGGCAATCCCTTCGGCCTCGACTGGAGCCTCACGACGGGCATCGTCTCCGCGCTCGATCGCTCGCTGAGCGGCGATGGCAGCAACGTCGTTCAGCAGCATTTGATTCAGACGGACGCGGCCATCAATCCGGGCAATTCGGGCGGGCCGCTGCTCGACAGCGCGGGCCGGCTCATCGGCATCAACACCGCGATCTACAGTCCGTCGGGCGCGAGCGCAGGCGTGGGTTTCGCGGTACCGGTCGATACCGTGAATCGCGTCGTGCCGCAGATCATTGCGACCGGACATTACGCGCCGCCGAGCCTCGGCATCGAGACGGACGATGTGTTGAGCCGTGAGATTGCACGCCAGCTCGGCGTCTCCGGCGTCGCCGTCGTGCGCGTGCGTCCGAGCTCGCCGGCCGCGCGCGCCGGATTGCGCGGCGTTCGCGCCGGCCCGCGCAACACGATCATTCCGGGCGATGTGATTCTGGAAGTCGAAGGCAAGCAGGTGGACCGCTCGGCCCTGCTGAATGCGCGCCTCGACGACTTCGAAGTCGGCGATACCGTGAAGCTCAAGGTCTGGCGCGACGGCAAGGAGCTCGTCGTCGCAGCGACGCTCCAGCGCGGCGAAGGCGAAGCCTCGCGCTGATATCCCCCTCTCCCGCGCGAGCGGGAGAGGGCCAGGGTGAGGGTCTTCCTCCCTACCCGCACCAAAAACACCAATGCTCCGGCGGCCGATAAAACGTGATCAGCCGCCCGAACGAGATGACCCCCATCCAGGCACCCAACGAGATCGCGGCACACACCTTTGCCGCAACCGGCACCTCGGACGCGCCGTGCGCTCGCGGCCATGCCCAGCCATAGAACACGACGACGTTCGCGAACGCGAGCAGCATGCACGCGATCTTGAGTTGAAAGGCCGGGTTGTAGAGATACTGATCGGGCGCGCTGACGAAGAACGCGATCCCGGTGATGACATTGAACGCGAAGCCGAACATGCCCCAGCGAGTGACCGCATGCAGGCCGGCGATCGAAATGCGCGTTCCCAAGCCGAGCAATCGCGCATCGACGATGCCCACGCTGCCCAGCAGCAGCGAGAGCCCGAGGTAATGGATCGATTCCGCGAGCGGCCATGCCCATGCCGTGTTCATGAACGCGAAGACGCCCGAATCGGCGGCGAACGCTTCGATCGCAGTGACGGCGCTCATCAGAACAAATGCGACGCAAGCAACACGGTGTTCGTGTATGCCAGCAGCCGTCCGGTCGTAATCGCCGCAAACCACACGAGCAGCAGCGCAGCGGCGGATGCCAAAGGCCAATGCGCCACGCGCGGCCTCCTGCGCAATGCACCGAACAGCGCGAATCCGAGCGCGATGAGTGCGAGCTTCAGATAGAAGACTGGATTGGTGAGCGCCTTCGCGGGATAGGCGGCGAGCAGCAATGCGCCAGAGATGAGGCTTGCGGTAAACGCGAGCCAGACGAGCGGAACGAACGTCGCGATCTCGCCCGGCTGCAGTTCACGCCGGCTCACACGCCAGGCGAGGAGCACGTTCACGCCAACGATGACGCCCATCCCGAGCACGTGCGCGATGAGCAGCGCCGGAAACACGGGCGGCGATTCGCGCACCCACAGGCTCAGGGCGGTGTTTTCGAACCACGCGAAGTATTCCATCGGGTTCCTGTGCGGCGTTTTTCGCGCGCACAGTGATGGATCGCGGGCAGGGTGTCCACTGCGTAACGGTTGTCGCGACGTTACTCGCAGCGTTACCGAGTTCCCTCTCCCGAAGGGAGAGGGAGGTGAGGAGTTAGAGCGTGCTCACGGCGGGCTCCGCCGCGACCTCGGCCTCGGCTTCCGCACGCTGCTTGCGATGATCCGCCGCGATGATCGTATAGAACACCGGCACGACGAACAGCGTGAACAGCGTGCCGACGATCATCCCCGTCACGAGCACGATGCCGATGCTGTTGCGCGCCTCCGCGCCCGGACCCGATACCAGCACCAGCGGGAAGTGCCCGAACACAGTCGCTGCGGAGGTCATGAGCACCGGTCGCAGCCGGGTCAACGAAGCCTCACGCAGCGCTGCGATCTTTTCGAGCCCGCGCTCCTGCAGCGTATTCGCGAACTCCACGATCAGAATGCCGTTCTTCGCGATCAAGCCGACCAGCGTGATGAGGCCGACCTGCGAATAGATGTTGATCGTCGTCAGATCCAGGAACGTGAACGTCAGCGCACCGGATATCGCGAGCGGCACCGAGCCGAGCAGGACGATCAACGGATCGCGGAAGCTCTGGAACTGCGCCGCGAGCACGAGATAGATGAGCACGACCGCGAAGCCGAGCGTCGCCGTGAGCGCGGCGCCCTCGTGGCGGATCTGCCGCGACTCGCCCGCGTAATCGATCGACACGCCCTGCCCTGACGCCTGAGCCGCACTTTCGAGCACGCGCAGCCCCTCCTCCTTCGTCACTCCCGGCGCGACCGCCGCGAACACGCGGGCGGAGTTGCGCTGCTGGAAGCGATTCAACGAGCGCGGCCCGGTGCTCGACTCGATGTGCGTGAAGCTCGACACCGGCACGAGATCGCCGTTCGGCGTCTTGATCTTGAGATCGAGCAGCGGCTCGAGCGTCGCGCGGCCTTCATCGCCGATCTGGGGAATGACCTTGTAGCTGCGCTCGAAATAATTGAAGCGATTCACGTAGGCGCCGCCGAGCAGGGTCCCGAGCTCACGGCCGACCGTCGCGAGATCGAGGCCGAGATCGGCAAGGCGCTCGCGATCGAGCACGACACGGGCTTCGGGCAGGTCGAACTTCAGATCGGTATCGACGTACAGGAACTTGCCGCTCTTCATGCCCGCGGCAATCGTCGATTGCGTCGCCTCGAGCAGCTGCGGCAATTCACCGTCGCTCTGCACGATCAGCTCCACGTCATATTGTCCGGGCGTCGGCAGCGGCGGATCGAGGCGCGGGAACACGCGCAGCCCCGGCACTTGCGATACCGCGCCGAACACTTCGCCGAACATTTCCGCCGTCGAGCGCTCGCGCTCGTGCCAGTCCTTTGCGACCAGACCGCCGAAGCCGCCCCACGGGGCCGTCAGCGACCACATGAAGTTCGCCTCGGGGAACGCCGTGAGCTTCTCGACCACTTCGCGCGAGGCGCGGTCGGTCGCCGCAAGCGTCGAATCCGGCGCCGCTTCGAAGAACAAGCTGATGTGGCTCTGATCCTCGACCGGTGCGAGCTCGCGACGCGAATACTCGTACAGCGGATAGGCGGCTGCCGTAACGAGCAATGCGACGACCACGACGCTCCAGCGCATCTGCAGCGCACCGTCGAGCAGCCGCGCATAGCGGCGGCTCACGCGCTCGAAGCTGCGATTGACGAACGCCGTCAAGCGCCCTTCCTTGCCGTGCGCATGCACGAAGCGCGAGCTCATGACCGGCGACAACGTCAGCGCCACGATGCCCGAGACGACGACGGCCGCGGCCAGCGTGATCGCGAACTCGAGGAACAGCGATCCGGTGAGCCCGCCCTGGAACGCGATCGGCGTGTACACCGTCGCAAGCGTGATCGTCATCGCGACGATCGGACCGGCGAGCTCGCGCGCCCCGAGGAGCGCCGCCTCGACGCGCGACTTCCCTTCACGCACGTGCCGCTCGACGTTCTCGACGACGACGATCGCATCGTCCACGACCAGGCCGACCGACAGCACGATCGCGAGAATCGTGAGCAGATTGAGACTGAAGCCGAACGCGATCATCACGATCGCCGCGCCGACGAGCGACA
>Ga0164243_10007510_pt1 | contig 16271 bp, 13 predicted proteins | sample OricompcompostOP_FD_108781 | JGI IMG/M metagenome (GOLD analysis project Ga0164243, IMG submission 108781) | Organic Plus compost microbial communities from Emeryville, California, USA - Original compost - Organic plus compost (OP) | ecosystem: Engineered > Solid waste > Mixed feedstock >...
CCGGTGTTCGAGAGCAGCGACCTGGTGCACTGGCGACTGCTCGGGCACGTGCTCGACCGTCCGTCGCAGTTGCCCTTCGAGGGGTTGGAGATCTCGCGGGGCGTATTCGCGCCGGCGATTCATCATCACGACGGCGTCTTTTATGTGCTGAACACGCTGGTCGATAGCGGCGGCAACTTTATCAGCACCGCGACCAATCCCGCGGGGCCCTGGTCGGACCCGGTGTGGCTGCCGGACATCGATGGCATCGATCCGTCCTTGTTCGTGGACGCCGACGGCAAGGCCTATGTGCTCAACAACGGAGCGCCGGACGAGCAGCCCAGATACGAAGGTCATCGCGCGATCTGGATGCAGGAATTCGACTTGCAGCGGAAGAAGCCGATCGGGCCGCGCCGCGTGCTGGTGAATGGCGGCGTCGATATCTCCAAGCAGCCGATCTGGATCGAAGGGCCGCATCTGTTCAAGAAAGGTCCGTGGTATTACCTGATGTGCGCCGAAGGCGGCACGGGCGAGAACCATTCCGAAGTGATCCTGCGCTCGAAGTCGGTCTGGGGGCCCTACGAAGCCTACGAGCACAATCCGATTCTGACCCAGCGGGACCTGCCGAAGGATCGTGCGAATCCCATCACCAACGCCGGTCACGCCGACCTGGTCGAGGCGCCCGACGGCACGTGGTGGGCCACCTTTCTGGGCTCACGCCCGTATGACGGCGTGAATTATCACACCGGCCGCGAGACCTATCTGCTGCCGGTGACCTGGAAGAACGACTGGCCGGTGATCCTGGAGCACGGCAAGACCATTCCTTACGTCGCGCCGGGGCCGAAGTTGTCGAACATCCATCGAGACGTCGCGCCACTCACGGGCAACTTCACGTGGCGAGACGAGTTCGACGGGCGTGAGTTGAACCCAGCATGGCTGCAGGTGCGCGCGCCGAAGCAACAGTGGTTTGATCTGTCGGCCGAGCCGGGCCGGCTCAAGATTGCGCCCACCGCAGCGCGCCTCGATGGCAAGAGCAATCCCGCCTATCTCGGTCGCCGGCAGCAACATCTCACATTCGATGCCAGCACCTTGCTACGGCTGCCCAAGGAACCTGGTGTCGCTGCTGGTATCGCGGCGTTTCAGAACAGTCAGCACTGGTACTTTCTGGGTGCGCGCCGCGCGGGCGAGTCGCTGCAGATCTTCCTGGAAAAGAAGCGCGGCGCCACTGTCCAGCAAGTTGCAACTGCCACCCTGAAGCAGGCGGTCGATGCGCCGCTGAAGTTGCGTATCACAGGCAACGGTCGCGATTACTCGTTCTACTACGACGCTGCTGGCTGGCAGCCGCTGGTGGAGAACGACGACGGTTCCATTCTCAGCACCGAAGTGGCGGGAGGTTTTGTCGGCGCCACGCTCGGTCCGCACGCACGACTGGAGCGCTGAACCGAGTTGCGGCAGCCCGCAACGACCGGCTCGGAACCTTGGCGGGTTGGATCGATTATTCAGGGGTCATGCCTGAAGGTCCGTCGCTGATCATCCTGCGCGAGCAGGCGCAAATCTTCCGAGGCAAGCGCGTGCTTGCCGCCGAAGGCAACTCCAAGATCGACCTGTCGCGCGTGGTGGGCCAGCGCATCGTTTCGTTGCGCACCTGGGGCAAGCATTTCCTGATCGAGTTCCCGGACTTCAGCGTCCGCATCCATCTGCTGATGTTCGGGCGTTACTGCATCAACGAGCGCAAGCCCGACAAGCCGATTCGTTTCGGTCTGCGCTTTGCGAGGGGCCAGGAACTGAATTTCTATGCCTGCTCGGTCCGCTATCTCGACGGCAGCCTCGATGCTACTTACGACTGGAGCGCCGACGTGATGGCGGATAGCTGGAGCGCGGCGGCCGCTCGCAAGAAGCTGCGAGCGATGCCGGACACACTGGTCTGCGACGCGCTGCTGGATCAGAACGTGTTTGCGGGTGTCGGCAATATCATCAAGAACGAAGTGCTGTATCGGATCCGCGTGCATCCGTGCTCGAGGGTGGGCGCGTTACCCCCGGCCAAGCTGCGCAGGATGGTGGAGGAGGCGAGGACCTACAGCTTCCAGTTCCTGGAGTGGAAGCGTGCGTTCGTGCTCAGAAAGCACTGGCTGGTGCATAACAAAGGCGTCTGCCCACGCTGTGAGATCAAGCTCCAGCGCGCCTATCTGGGCACGACCGATCGGCGCACTTTCTTTTGCGAGCGATGTCAGATCCGCTATTCGCCGCGGCCCGCACGGCGGGTTGCGCGTGGCCGGCCGGCCGGCGCTGGGGCGGCAAGTCCCCGCCGCTAATTTGGTACGTGTTACTATCGCGGCCCCCGGCCGCATGGCGCGCCCGGCAAGTCGTTCGGAATCAATTGCTTAGGGACCTTATCCCGCTCCTCACATGCTACAAACCATCCGCGACAAGATCACCGGCTGGATTGCCGGTCTGTTCCTCGGCGCCATTGCCATCGTGTTCGTGTTCTGGGGCATCGATTTCCAGTCCACCGCCGCCACGTTCGCGGCCAAGGTGGATGGTGAGCGCATCCCGGTCGAAACGGTGCGCGAGGCCTGGCAGCGCCGTCAGTCTCAGTTGCAGCAGATGCTGCGCGGTGAGTTGCCGCCGGAGATGGCCCGGGCTCAACAGCAGGCCATCCTCGACCAGTACATCCAGCAGGCGTTGCTCACTCAGCGCGCCAATGAGCTGGGCTACAAGGTGAGCGACGAAGCGCTGGCCCGGCGCGTGATGGAAATTCCCGAGTTCCAGGTCGATGGCAAGTTCTCGACGGATCGCTACAACGGCCTGCTGCGGCAGAACGGCCTGACCGAGGCCCGTTTCGAGTCGCAGCTGCACGGCGAGCTGTTGCTCGAGCAGCTGCAGAAGGGGGTGGTCGACTCGGCGTTTACCGTTCCTTACGAGCTGGAGCGTCGCTATGCGCTGGAGAAGCAGCAGCGCGAGCTGGATTACGTGCTGATCGCGGCCAGCGATTTCCTGCCGTCGGTGACCGTGACCGACGAGCAGATCCAGAAATACTACGAACAGAACAGCAACGATTTCCTGCTGCCCGAGACCGTGGATCTGCAGTACCTCGAGCTGACGCGCGCGCAGGCGGAGTCCAAGGTCGATGTAAGCGAGCAGGCGCTGAAGGATTACTACGAGCAGGTGAAGGAGCGCTTCGAGTCGCCCGAGCGGCGCAAGGGGCGCCACATCCTGATCACTGCCACCGACGGCCTGGATGACGCGGCCGCGCAGAAGAAGGCGCAGGAGCTGACCGACAAGGCCAAGTCGGGTGCGGATTTCGCGCAGCTCGCCAAGGAGAATTCCAAGGATCCAGGCTCGGCCCAGCAGGGCGGCGATCTGGGGTGGGCGCAGAAGGGCATGTTCGTCGGCCCGTTCGAGGATGCGCTGTTCAGCATGCAGCCCGGCGAGATCCGGGGGCCGGTGAAGACGCAGTTCGGCTATCACGTGCTGAAGCTGGAGAACGTCGAAGCGGGTCATCAACAGAGCTTCGAGGAGGCGCGTGCCGAGGTCGAAGCCGAATATCGCAAGGACCGCGCGCAGACGGGTTTCTACGACGAGTCGCAGAAGATGGCGGACGCGGCGTTCGCCGCACTGACCGAGCTCGACAGCGTGGCGAAGTCGATGAACCTGCCGCTGCACGAGATCAAGGGCTTCACGCGCGAAGGCGGTGGCGAGTTGGGCGCCGACCCGGGCGTGATCGATGCCGCCTTCAGCGAGGATGTATTGGAACGTCGACAGAACAGCCCGCTGGTCGCCGTCGGCGAGGACAAGGCGGTGGTGTTGCGCGTCACCGGTCACAAGGCGGCCGAGCCGCGTCCGTTGGCGGAAGTGCGCGGTGAGATCGAATCACGGCTGCGTTCGCAGGCCGCTCGCGAAGCTGCCGCGGCGAAGGGCGCGGATGCGCTGGCTCGCTTGCAGAAGGGCGAGGCTTGGGATTCGCTCAGCGCGTTGGGATTGAAGCCGGTGGGCAAGCGGTTCGTGACGCGCGATGACTCGATCGCCCCGCCGGCAGTGCTGCGCTCGGCGTTCCAGGCGTCGAAGTCCCAGATCTCCGATGCGAAGCCTTACGTGTCCGGAGTGACCACTGACGATGGCAACTATGCGGTGCTGGCGGTCACGCAGATTCGTAGCGGTGAGGCCGACAAGGAGCCGGAGCAGGAACGTGCCATCCGGCGTCGTCAGGCGGAAATGCGCGCCGGCAATGAAGAGCTGATCGCTTACGTCGAAGAAGCCCAGCGCAACGCCGACATCGTTCGCAACGACAAGGTCTTCGAATGACGCGAGCGCGTTAGTTCACGAAGCAAGAAAAAACGCCGCGGTCCGGGCCGGACCGCGGCGTTTTTCGTTGTGAAGCCGTAGCTCCTGCACGTCCATGTGCCCGCTGCGTTCGGGCGTCAGTCCCCTTCGGGGAAGGACATGCCGACGGTGCTGAAGCCGGCATCGACGTAGATGATCTCGCCGGTGATGCCCGCGGACAGATCGGAGGCGAGGAACGCGGCGGTGTTGCCCACATCTTCGATCGTGACATTACGGCGCAGCGGTGCGATCGAGGCGACATGGCTGAGCATCTTGCGGAAGCCGCCGATGCCGGCCGCCGCCAGCGTCTTGATCGGACCGGCGGAAATGCCGTTGACGCGAATCCCTTTCGGGCCGAGGTCCGCGGCGAGGAAACGCACGCTGGCTTCCAAGCTCGCCTTCGCCAGGCCCATCACGTTGTAGCTCGGCAGCGAACGGACCGCGCCGAGATAGGTGAGGGTCAGGATGGAGCCCGCGCGGCCTTCGAGCATCGGCTCGGCCGCTTTGACGACGGCGGTCAGGCTGTAGCTTGAGACGTCGTGCGCAATGCGGAAGTTTTCGCGAGTGGTGGACTCGACGAAGCCGCCGCGAATCGCATCGGACGGCGCGAACGCCACGGCGTGGACGATGATGTCGAGCTTGTCCCAGCTCTTCTTGAGCGTCTCGAAGCCGGCGGCGATGCTCTCATCGCTGGCCACGTCCATCTCGAACACGGCGGCCGCGCCGAACTCCTTGCCCATGCCTTCGACGCGATCCTTGAAGCGCTCCTGGTAGCTGAACGCCAGTTCCGCGCCTTCACGCTTCAGCGCCTGGGCAATGCCATAGGCGATGGAACGCTCGGTCGCCAGTCCGATGATGAGGGCGCGCTTGCCTGCGAGGAATGCCATGAACCGCTCCAGTGAAGAAAACTGGAGCGTAGTTTAGCAATTTGGCGGTCCGCGGGTTGCGGACCACCGGGAGAGTGCTCAGATGCCGGCGCGACGGCGATCGTCGATGTACATCACCAGGCGCTGGCCGGGCTTGATCACGCTGCGCTTGGTCAGGTTGTTCCAGCCGAGCAGGTCGGCGAGTCGCACGCGGAATTTGTTGGCGATGGTCGAGAGCGAGTCACCGCGGCGAACCACGTACGTGGTCGAACGCGACACGGTGCTGCTGTCGGTGGTCGCGAGCCTGGCCGTGCCCGGAATCGAGAGCACCTGGCCGATCGCGAGCGTGTCGCCGCGGTCCAGACCATTGCTGTTGGCGAGACGGTCCATGCTCACGCCGTGAGTCTTGGCGATGCTCCACAGCGTGTCGCCGCGGCGCACGATGTGCTTGTCCGATGGCGCCCGGGTGCGGGCCGGCGTTTCTTCTTCGTACGACGCGAGTTGCAGGCCGCTGGACGAGCGCATGCCCTTCGGCGCCGCCGCGATCAACAGTTCCTGTCCAGGATGGATCATGTTGCCGCGAAGCTTGTTGGCGCTCTTCAATGCGGCGACCGAGATGCCGTATTTATCAGCAATCTCTCCGAGGGTGTCGCCACGACGCACACGGTGATACACGACGCGCACGCGCTCGGAGGGCGGCAGGGCGGCGATACCTTCCTTGAAGCGCTCGTTACGATCGATCGGGACCAGGATGTGATGCGGGCCGTCCGGATCGGTGACCCAATGATTGAACGCGGGGTTCAGCGCCAGCAGTTCTTCCTTCGACATGTCGGCAAGCTCGGCGGCGACGTGCAGATCGAGCTGGCCGCCGACGTCGACCTTGACGAAGTAGGGCGTGTTCGCGATCGGCGCAAACGCCAGCCCATGAGTGGTCGGATCGCCAACGATCCGGCGCATGGCGAGCAGCTTCGGTACGTAAGCCCTGGTCTCGCGCGGCAGCTTCAAGCTGAAATAATCGGTGGGCTTGCCGGCGCGCAGATTCTTCTCGATTTCGCGGGCGACGCGGGCCTCGCCGCAGTTATATGCGGCGACGGCGAGCAGCCAGTCGCCGTCGAATTCATCGTGCAGGAACTGCAGATAATCCAGGGCGGCATTGGTGGAGGCGATGACATCGCGGCGGCCATCGTAGTACCAGTTCTGTTTCAGGCCGTAGCGACGCCCCGTCTCGGCGATGAACTGCCACAGGCCCGAAGCGCGGGCGCGCGAATAGGCCACCGGATTGAAGGCGCTCTCTACCACCGGCAGCAGCGCCAGCTCGAGCGGCATGTTACGGGCTTCGAGCTCGCCGACGATGTAGTGCAGGTAACGCTCGCCGCGCTTGAAGGTGCGATCCAGATAATCGGGATGATTGACGAACCAGCGCAGCTCGATGTCGACCGACGGATGATCGACGTCGCTCAAGGTATAGCCCTTGCGGATGCGCTCGAACAGGTCCCCGCCTTCGGGCAGCGGGCCGTCCTCGCCGAGCTCGCGCACCAGCCGCGGACTGGTCTGCGCGTCGAGGGCTTCGATGGCTTCCTCGATCTGTTCGGGACCGGACACACCGATGGCCGCTTCATCGAGCTTGGTGATGGAGGCATCCAGCTCGACGAACTCGACCGGGTCTTCGTCCCCCTCGTCGGCCCTGGAGCCGAAGTGGCTGCAGCCAGCCGTCAGGACCGCCAGGGTCGTTGCAAGGATTGCCGGCAGCGCGGTCGCTGGTCGCCACTGATACATCTGATCCCTCCACCTGCCTCGCCCCTTATCGAATTCGAGAGGCAGGCGTAAAACTAACGTGGTCGGCCCTTGATACTCGGCGCAAGGCCGAGCCGGCGGGCGACTCCCATCACACTCCGGTGCCCATGCACCTTTGGTTGAAAAACGTGCTGTGCCGCGCGGCCGGCACTAGCGAAAACTGTCCTTCCACTGCCGGATGACAGCGAATACTTCAGGTTGACTAGGTAACCCGCGGCCCGCATGGGCTTCAGCGGCCTGTTTCACACTCTGATCGTCACAACGCAGAAAAGGGTTCACATTCCTCTCCCGCCTGAGGTCCGTTGGCAGAGTCGCCTCATCCCGGGCCCGCAGCTCCCGGCAATGCGCCAGATAACTGGCTGCCGCCTGGTTGTCCGGCTCGACCGCCTGGGCGAATTTCAAGTTGCTTAGCGTGTACTCGTGCGCGCAGTACACCAAAGTTTCGGCAGGCAGGGCCGCAAGCTTGGACAACGAATCGTGCATTTGTTCCGCAGTGCCCTCGAACAGGCGACCGCAACCGGCGCTGAACAGGGTGTCGCCGCAGAACACGGCACCGTGACCCACATATGCAATGTGACCCGCGGTGTGCCCAGGGACGTCTAGCACTTCGAAGGCGAGGTCGAGCTCCGGAAAGAGGGCGCGATCGCCTTCACGTAACCGGCGCGGATTGCCGGGAACGACCTCGTTCGCGGGCCCGTACACCGTCAGCGCCGGTCGGTTTCGCAACAGCTGCTCGACACCCCCGACATGGTCGCCGTGATGGTGGGTGATCAGCAGCCCGGACAACGTGAGATTGCGGGACGCGAGCTCGCGTTCGACCGGCGCGGCCTCGCCCGGATCGACGGCCACGACGCGGGAGGCGTCGCGAGGCGAATGAATCAGCCAGATGTAATTGTCGGTAAAAGCCCGAATCGGGGTCACTTGCAGCATCGTTGTACCGACCCCGGAAAGCACCATACCAGGGGGTATTAAACATGCCATGTCGCTGACCGGCAAGCATTAATCAAGCGGTATCGGGCGCGACTGTCGGGTTGCGTTCCAGGCTTGCGGCGCCGGTCGGCGGAGCACCGAACCCTTGGCGGCGCTGATCCGTTATCCTTCCGCCATGCCCGAACCCACCGCACTCGATCTGCATGCCTGGCTGCGCTCGCCGCTCGGCCAGCGCGTCTATGCACTCGAACGCAAGCTTGCGGCCGAAGCGCTCGCCCAGGTGTTCGGCTGGCAGCTGCTGCAGATCGGGCAATGGGGCGATGACGATGGCTTGATGTCCGAGGCGCGCACTCAGCGCAAATCGGTGCTGGCCTGGCACGGCGCGCGGGCGCGGGGGGCGTCCACCATTCGTTCCCGGACCGACGCGCTCGCCATCCAGTCGGACTCTGTCGATGCCGTTTTGTTGCCGCACACGCTGGAGTACGAGCCCGAGCCGCACGAGATCGTGCGCGAGGTCGGGCGGGTCCTGTCCGCCGAAGGGCACCTGATCGTGTTCGGGTTCCGGCCGTTTTCCAGCTGGGGCGTGCGGCACTGGTTCGCGAAGAACGGCTTTCCGCCCGGCACCGAACGACTGATCGGCGAGGGCCGGCTGCGCGACTGGCTCAAGCTGCTCGGCTTCGAAGTCGTCGACTCGCGACGCTACCTGTTCAGCTTGCCGTTCAGCGCCAGCTCGCCGGCCTCGCAACGCTTCTTCGAGCGCAGCGGCAATTATCTGTGGCCAATCTTCGCCGGCGGCTATCTGATCAAAGCGCGCAAACGCGTCTACACGCTCACGCCGATTCGTCCGCGCTGGCGGCTGCGTCCCAAGGTGGTGGGCGGCCTCATCGAGCCGAGCACGCCGCGCAACGCCAATCGCATGTGACGCACCGTTTCCAAATTCACGATAACCAATAAATGGCCGTAGTCGAGATCTACACCGACGGTGCCTGCCGCGGCAATCCGGGGCCGGGCGGGTGGGGCGCAATCCTGCGCTCGGGCGAGCACGAGAAAGAGCTCAAGGGCGCCGAGGCGCTCACCACCAACAATCGCATGGAGCTGACGGCGGCAATCCAGGCGCTCGCGGCGTTGAAGCGCGGCTGCGACGTGGTGCTGTACACCGACTCGCAATACGTGCGCAAAGGCATCCTCGAATGGATGCCGCAATGGAAATTGCGCGACTGGCGGACCGCCGACAAAAAGCCGGTCAAGAACGTCGATCTGTGGCAGGCGCTGGAGCGGGAGATCGCGCGGCACAAGATCGAATGGCACTGGGTGAAGGGGCACGCCGGCGTGCCCGGCAACGAGCGCGCCGATCAGTTGGCGAACCAGGCGATCGACGAAATGCAGGCGCGCCTGTCGGTGGGCTGACCCGCAGCATTGCAGATCAGCAACGGCGCACGCATGCGCTATCATGCGCGCCAGCTTGCGATCACCTCGGATTTCTCCATGGACTTCATCGATCTGAAAACCCAGTACCGTCGCGTGCAGGACTCGGTCAACGCGCGCATTCGCACGGTGCTGGAACATGGCCAATACATCCTGGGCGCGGAGACCGTCGAGCTGGAGCAGAAGCTCGCTGAATACGTCGGTGCCAAACATTGCATCGGTGCCTCGAGCGGCACGGACACGTTGCTGATCGCGCTGCTGGCTTACGGCATCGGCCCCGGCGATGAGGTGATCACGTCGCCGTTCACGTTCATCGCGACGGGGGAAATGATCGCGCTGGCCGGTGCGAAGCCGGTGTACGTCGACATCGATGCGCGGACTTACAACATCGATCCGAAGCTGATCGAAGCAGCCATCACGCCGCGGACCAAGGCCATCATGCCGGTGTCGCTGTACGGTCAGTGCGCCGACATGGATGCGATCAATGCGATCGCCCGCAAGCATCGCATTCCGGTCATCGAAGATGCCGCGCAGAGCTTCGGTGCGACATACAAGGGCAAGCGTTCATGCGCCGTGTCCGAAGTGGGCTCGACCTCGTTCTTTCCTTCCAAGCCGCTGGGCGCCTATGGCGATGGCGGCGCGTTGTTCACCGACGATGACAACCTGGCGAAGCTGATGCGCGAGATCCGCGTGCACGGCCAGGATCGTCGCTATCATCATCCGCGCCTGGGCATCAACGGACGGCTCGACACACTGCAAGCGGCGGTGCTGCTCGCCAAGATGGAAATCTTCCCGGACGAAGTCGAGGCGCGCATCAGAATTGGCGCCCGCTACTCTCAGTTGATCGACGAAGCATTTGCGAAAGAGAGCGATCCCTCACGCAAAGTCGTCACGCCCTATGTCGCGCCCGATTGCACCAGCGTGTATGCGCAGTACACGGTTGAAGTCGCCGATCGAGCCAAGGTGGAGCAGGGCATGAAGGCCCGCGGTATTCCGACCGCCGTGCATTACCCCGTGCCGCTGCATTTGCAGCCGGTGTTTGCGAACCTCGGTCAGGGACCGGGCTCGTTCCCGGTCTCCGAAGCCGTTGGCAATCGCGTCATCAGCCTGCCCATGCACCCGTATCTGACCGAGGCGCAACAGGCGCAGGTGGTGAGCGCGCTCAAGGAAGCGGTGTTGGGCTGACGGATGCGGCAAGTCATCCTCGATACCGAAACCACCGGCCTGGAGCCCGAGCAGGGCCACCGCATCATCGAAATCGGCTGTGTCGAGCTGGTGAACCGGCGCAAGTCGGGGCGCACGTTCCATCGCTATCTGCGGCCGGATCGCGAAGTGGATCGCGGTGCCATCCAGGTCCACGGCCTGACCAACGAATTCCTGGCGCAGCAGCCGCGCTTCGCCGATATCGTGGACGAGCTGCTCGAGTTCATCAGCGGCGCCGAGCTGATCATCCACAATGCGGCGTTCGACCTGGCGTTCCTCGACGCCGAGCTGAAACGTCTGCCGGGACCGCCGCGGCAGATGCGCAAACTCTGCAATGTCATCGACACGCTGCCGCTGGCGCGCCAGTTGCACCCCGGGCAGCGCAACAGCCTCGACGCGCTGTGCAAACGCTACGACATCGACAATTCGCATCGCGAGCTGCACGGCGCGTTGCTCGACGCGCAGATCCTGCTCGAAGTCTATCTGGCGATGACCGGCGGCCAGACGGCGCTGGTTCTCGGCGAGACGTCGGAGACGAGCACTACGGTGGCATTCGAGCCCGTGGCGCCCATCATGCGTCCGCGTGGAGTCCTTCGAGTCGTGCGCGCGACCGAGGAAGAGCTGGTGGCTCACGAGCGCATGCTGACCACGATCGACAAGAGCAGCGGCGGCAAGACACTCTTCAAACAACTGGCGCTGGCCGAGCCGCCACCGGCACCGCTGCCCGCAGCAGCACAAGCAGCACCGGCGCTCGCCTGATCCGCGGCACATGCTGCACGCGTTTCGCAATCTGTTCCTGGGGCATGCGCCGCACTGGTACAAGCTGACGATCGTCGGCTTTCTGGTGCTCAATCCGCTGGTGCTGCTGTTGGGAGGAACGCAGGGCGCGACGCTGGCGGCATGGCTGATCCTGCTGGAGTTCATCTTCACGCTGGCCATGGCGTTGAAGTGCTATCCGTTGCAGCCCGGCGGTCTGCTGGCGCTGCAGGCCGTGCTGCTGGGGCTCACTCATCCCGACTCCGTGTATCAGCACACGCTCACGGCATTTCCCATCATCCTGCTGTTGATCTTCATGGTCGCCGGCATTTTCTTCCTGAAAGAAATGCTGGTGTTCTGTTTCACCAAGCTGCTGCTGAAGGTACGTTCCAATCTGTGGCTGGCGTTGCTGTTCTGCCTGGTGCCCGCGGTGTTCGCCGCATTTCTCGATGCACTCACGGTGCTGGCGGTGCTCATCACGGTGGCGACGGGTTTCTACGAGGTGTACCACAAGGTCGCCTCGGGCAAGTCGCATCACGATCCGCACGACAGCTCGGCCGACGAGCATGTCGGCGAGTTGCATCGCTCCGATCTCGATGCGTTTCGCGCCGTGCTGCGCGGGTTGCTGATGCACGCCGCCGCGGGCACGGTGTTGGGTGGTGTGATGACGCCGGTGGGACAGCCGCAAAACGTGCTCGTGGCGGAGCAGGCGGGCTGGAATTTCGGCGAGTTTTTCGCGCACGTCGCGCCGGTGGCGCTGCCGGTGTTCGTGGTCGGCATCGCGACCTGCCTGCTGGTCGAGCGCCTCAAGTGGTTCGGCTATGGCACGCGGCTGCCCGTGGCAGTCCGTCAAGTTCTCGAAATGTACGATCGGCAGCAGCAGGCGCAGCGCACGCATCGCGATGTTGCGATCATCGTGGTGCAGGCCATCACCGCGCTGATCCTGGTGTTCGCGCTGGCATTCCACCTTGCCGCGGTGGGCCTGGTCGGGTTGCTGGTGATTGTTCTGGCAACGGCGTTTACCGGGATCACCGAGGAGCAGCGCCTGGGCAAGGCGTTCGAAGCGGCGCTGCCGTTCACGGCGCTGATCGTGGTGTTTTTCGTGATCGTGGCGCAAATCCACGACCAGCATCTGTTCGAGCCGGTGGTGGGCTGGGCTTTGCACCAGTCCGGGGAGGTGCGGGCGGCGATCTTCTATCTGGCGAGCGGGCTGCTGTCCTCGGTCAGCGACAATGTTTTCGTGGCCACGATCTACATCACGGAAGTGAAGGCAGCCCTGCTGGAGGGCACCATCGGCGCCCCCGAGTTCGGCCGGCTGGCGGTGGCCATCAACACCGGCACCAACATCCCCAGCATCGCCACGCCCAATGGCCAGGCGGCGCTGCTGTTCCTGCTGACTTCAGCGGTGGCGCCGCTGATCCGCCTGTCGTACGGGACCATGGTCTGGATGGCGTTGCCATACACCATCACGTTGACCTTGAGCGGCCTGTGGGCGGTGCTGTACCTGCTTTGAAAAGCATTCCGACAGTGTTCCGGCACGCTCCGGCGCGCTGCGTCCTTTAGACCCATGTCTCTATTTCGACGCCGGTTCTGTGGCATTCTTGCGCCCTTTGCGAACAACCCCATCGGTTATCAACCGGACAGTTATGTCTCAATTTAGTCTGCGCGAATGCAAGCTGGGTGTGATCGGCCTGGGCTATGTCGGGCTGCCGCTGGCGGTGGAGTTCGGCAAGTCGTTCCACACCGTCGGTTTCGACATCAAGGCGGCGCGCGTCGCCGAGCTGAAGAAGGGCCGGGACAGCACGCTCGAAGTGGAGCCTGCCGAGCTCAAGGCCGCCAAGCGCCTGACGTACACGACGAATCTGAAAGATCTGCGCCCCTGCCAGGTTTACATCGTCACGGTGCCGACGCCGATCGACAACTACAAGCGCCCGGACCTGACCCCGATCGAGCGCGCCAGCGAGCTGATCGGCCAGGTGCTGAAGAAGGGCGACATCGTGGTGTTCGAGTCCACGGTGTACCCGGGCTGCACCGAAGAAGTCGCGGTGCCCATCCTGGAGCGCCTCTCCGGCCTGACCTTCAACAAGGATTTCTACGCCGGCTACAGCCCCGAGCGCATCAACCCGGGCGACAAGACGCATCGTCTCACCACGATCAAGAAAATCACCTCCGGCTCGACGCCCGAAGTGGCGAGCTTCGTGGACGCGCTCTACGGCAGCATCGTCAAGGCGGGTACCCACAAGGCATCGAGCATTCGCGTGGCCGAAGCCGCCAAGGTGATCGAGAACACGCAGCGCGACGTCAACATCGCGCTGATCAACGAGCTGGCGCTGATCTTCAACCGCCTCGGCATCGACACCGAGGAGGTGCTCGAAGCCGCCGGCACCAAGTGGAACTTCCTGCCGTTCCGTCCGGGCCTGGTCGGCGGCCATTGCATCGGCGTCGATCCGTATTACCTGACGCACAAGGCGCAGGAGATCGGCTATCACCCCGAAATGATCCTGGCCGGCCGCCGCATCAACGACAACATGGCCATCTACGTCGCCGAGCGGATCGCGCAGCTGATGATCAAGAAGCGCATCCACGTGAACGGCTCGCGCATCCTGGTGATGGGCCTGACGTTCAAGGAAAACTGCCCCGACCTGCGCAACTCCAAGGTCGCCGACGTGGTGTCCGAGCTGAAGAAGTTCGGCGCCAAGGTGGACGTGTTCGACCCCTGGATCGACGCCGAGGAGTGCGAGCACGAATACGGCATCAAGCCGATTCGCCGCCCGGGCGCCGGCAAGTACGACGCCATCGTCATGGCGGTGGCGCACCGGCAGTTCCGGGAAATGGGCATCGACGAGATCCGCACGTTCGCGAAGAAGCCGCACGTGCTGTATGACATCAAGTATGTGTTCGATGCGGACGAGGTGGACGGCCGGTTGTAAGCGGCCCTCAACGCTCCGGGGCACAGGCTCTGGCATGTGCCGCACGGCTCGATGAAACCAAACTGCGTATCAGGCCGTTGAGCAGGCGGCCAACCTCGGCGATCGCTTCCATGGTGGCGTGCGCTTCGATGGCCGGAGTGAGCCGGCTCGCGATCAAATACTGCGTCTCCAGCTCCGAAAGCGAGCTGCGGGACGCGTGTAGCAGCTGGACGAATCGAGCACGGCTCGGGCTGGCCGCGCCTTCCGCAATGAGGCTCGCGACGGCCACGGCAGTGCGTCGAAGCTGGCTTTGCAGCCCGCAGCGCTCGTCTCTGGGCAGTAACCGGCTCGCGGCGTAGACTTTGCACGCCAGAGCGACCGATTTTTGCCAGACGATCAGGTCCTTGTGACTGTCGATTCGGTCCATGCGGCAGCATTGTTTCGCGTCTGCGGGCTGGAAGCTGCGCGCCAAATGGGTTGTTCGCGGAGTTATTCGCTGCCCTTCAATCATCGATATCGGTTAAGCGACACATGAAACTGCTTCTCACCGGCGCGGCCGGCTTCATCGGCTTTCACACCTCCCAGATCCTGCTGGCGCGCGGCGATGAGGTCGTCGGTCTGGACAACCTCAACGATTACTACGATGTCTCGCTGAAGCAGGCGCGGCTCGAAATGCTGCGGAAGTTTCCGAACTTCCGGTTCGTGAAGATGGACGTGGCGGATCGCGAGGGCATGGCGGCGCTGTTCAAGAACGAGAAGTTCGAGCGCGTGATTCACCTGGCCGCGCAGGCCGGGGTGCGTTACTCGATCCAGAATCCGCTGGCCTACATCGACAGCAACGTGGTCGGCTTTGCCAACATCCTCGAGGGCTGCCGGCACAACGGCGTCCAGCATCTGGTGTATGCCTCGACCAGCTCGGTGTACGGTGCCAACACGAAGATGCCGTTCTCGGTGCACCAGAACGTCGACCATCCGTTGTCGTTCTACGCCGCCACCAAGAAGGCCAATGAGCTGATGGCGCACACCTACGCGCATTTGTATCGGCTGCCGGTGACCGGTCTGCGTTTCTTCACGGTGTATGGCCCGTGGGGCCGGCCGGACATGGCGTTGTTTCTTTTCACGAAGAACATCCTGGCCGGCAAGCCCATCGACGTTTTCAACTATGGCAACCATCGCCGCGACTTCACGTACGTCGACGACATCGCGCAGGGCGTGGTGCGAGTCATGGACCGTCCGGCGCAGCCGAACCCGGACTGGAGCGGCGATGAACCGGATCCGGCGACCAGCCAGGCGCCTTACCGGCTCTACAACATCGGCAACAACTCCCCGGTGGAGCTGATGCGCTACATCGAGTGCATCGAACAAAACCTCGGCAGGAAGGCGGAAAAGAATCTGCTGCCGCTGCAGGCCGGCGATGTGCCCGACACCTCGGCGGATGTGGAGGATCTGGTTCGAGACGTGGGCTACAAGCCCGCCACACCGGTGGAAGAGGGCGTGCGTCGCTTCATCGAGTGGTACGTCGGCTACTACGGCAAGTAAGCCGCCACGCTCCCCGTCGCGGCCCGCCACAAAAGCTTCACCCTGCGCCGGCGGTGAGGTAGCCTCCGGCACCATTCCCGTGCCGACGAGCTACCACAGGAGGTTTTCCCATGACGCTAGCGAACACGCCGCCTGAGTGGCAGGCGCTCGAGGCTCACGCTGCGAGCATGCGAGGTCGGCATCTGCGGGATCTGTTCGCGAACGACCCGCAGCGCGCGGTGAATTTCGCGCGCACCTCCGAGCTCAATCTGCTGTTCGATTTTTCCAGACAGCGCGTCGATGCCGAGACCATGCGCCTGTTGCTCGCGCTTGCGAACGCACGCGGTCTGCGTGGTCGCATCGATGCGATGTTCAACGGCGAAAAAATCAACACCACCGAGCAGCGCGCCGTGCTGCACACCGCCTTGCGCAATCGCACCGAGCGGCCCGTGCTGGTCGATGGGCAGGATGTGATGCCCGAGGTGCGCGCCAGCCTGCAGAAGATGCGCACGTTCGTCGAAGGCATTCACGGCGGCCGGATTCACGGCCACACCGGCAAGACCTTCACCGA